>Ga0075428_100007006_pt1 | contig 12501 bp, 7 predicted proteins | sample RhiMetdeltSRZDD2_FD_75291 | JGI IMG/M metagenome (GOLD analysis project Ga0075428, IMG submission 75291) | Populus rhizosphere microbial communities from Tennessee, USA - Rhizosphere MetaG P. deltoides SRZDD2 | ecosystem: Host-associated > Plants > Roots > Rhizosphere > Soil | place: USA...
TCTTCCGTTAGCGCACTTCGTAGTCAGGGGATTACTTCGTCGGAGGCCTCCTCGTAAATCCGTGGTCAACTCCTCGCTCTTCCGTTAGCGCACTTCGTAGTCAGGGGATTACTTCGTCGGAGGCCTCCTCGTAAATCCGTGGTCAGTTCAACTTCGATGGATCAACTATAGCGTGCTTGATTGAAAACCTCTGATAAGTATAAGTGATGTGAACCATACCGTCAGAACTTTGAATTACGGCTGGATAGGAAAATTCTCCTTCTGACTTCTCCAGTGTTATTACCGGTTTCCACTCTTTTCCATCACTTGAAATTGCGACGTTGAGTACTTCTCTGCCTTTAGGATATTCGCCATCGTTGATAGCGTGGTTATAAACCAATAACTGTCGTCCATCCTTTAACGTCACGGCATCTGTGCCTGCATTTGGATTGGGGAGTTCTGTTGCAGTCATTTTGCTCCAGGTCTTTCCGTTATCAGATGACCAGCTTTGAGCTATCACTCGTTGCCGTGTCCGACAAAGGATCTGCATCTTTCCATCCTGGTACTGAAGTATGCTTGGCTGAATCGCGCTAAATTCGATCCCATCATTGATAGGTCCGATCACCGACCATGTCTTTCCAAAATCTTGCGTGAGTTCAAAGTGAACCATCCATTTGTCTTTGTCGCCCTCTTCGATCTCTATACTCGAGGGGCAAAGGATCGTTCCATCCTTAAGCTCAATAGGTTTGTTTTTCACGGGTCCAAGAAGGTGACCGATTGCATCGTTGTTCCCAAGCTTTCGAGGTTCGGACCACGTGCGTCCATTGTCGTCAGAAGTCATCAACATCCCCCACCATTCTCTGGGACTCGGGCCGACTTTGTAAAACAACAATAGTGGGCCAACAGTCGGCTTAAACAAAACCGGGTTCCATGTCGGATAGCGCAATGAATCATTTTGAACGCCATTGGCTACTTCTACAGGTTCTGACCATTCGCCATTTTCATAGAAGGACGTCCAAATGCCAACATCCGGATGACGTTCTTCGGTTCCTCCGAACCAGGCGGCGATAAATCCTCCGGGTATTTCAGCGATCGTTGATGCGTGACATTCCGTCGTTGGTTTTAAATCCAATGAATAAATAAAATCATTCTTGACTAACCCACTCTCACCTACTTTAGTTAATGCTGGAATACTGCCAGTTGGTCCTTGTGAACATCCGAATAAAGAACCCATAATCAAAACTACGACGACAGCCGCCAATAACTTCGAACGAAAAGTTGAAATACCGATCATTGATAAAACTTCATTTAATTTCACACCTATTATTTAGATACACTGCCTGATGTCAATCCAATCCGACATTCCTTAATCTACTTCGCCAGGGCCCTTGAAGACTTGCTGAATCTTGAGATTAACACCCCACTAAGGAATATGCTGAGGGTGCCAATCACGATCACCATATTCATATGGAGTGTATTTCGCAGAACAGCGTACTTATCCGGGATGAAATTTGAAAACGTCATCCAAAGAATAACTGCAATTCCGATAGCTGTCGCAAGCTTCCCTACAGCATTGCCAGCACTCTTGCTGATCATACCAAGGAGAAATAAGCCTAACATTCCACCTGCAAAGATCCCGGCAAGTTGCCACCATAGATCGAGAATGCTTTGCACGCCGATCATTATAATACCTGTAACAATTGCCAGCAGTCCCATTGTAGCCGTGGCCGCATAGAGGACAAGCATCTCTTTTCGTGGAGTTATATTAGGGTCGATGAATCGTTGATATATATCCTTTAAAAAAACGGTAGCGCTACTGTTCATTCCACTGCTGATCGTGCTCATCGCAGCGGAAAGTATTGCGGCAATAATAAGGCCCAGAAGACCCTGCGGAACTTTTGTTACCATAAAATGCGGAAGCACTTTATCGCCATAATCGGCAGCTGTTAGTGCATCCGGCGAAATACCCTTTTCAATGGCCACCTGCTGCTTTACAGTTTCGATCAGTTCCGGATGCTGCTGGAAATAGCCATACAGGGCCGTCCCTATAAAAAAGAAAACCATTGAAACAGGGAGATACCAATACACACACAACCAAATACTCCGCGATGCTTCTTTTGCGTTTTTAGCCGTGTGGTACCGTTGGACGTAATTCTGATCTATCCCGAAATTGTTCAAGTTGATGAAGAAACCATAAAGAAGAACGACCCAGAATGTTGACGACGTGAAATCGGTCATGCTAAAGCTTCCCAGGCTGAACTTATCATCACTTGTACCTATAGTTATAATGTCAGAAAATCCATTCTTCATTTCAGAGATCACAATCCCGAGCACTACCAATGCCCCAATTGTTTTGATTATCCCCTGAGCGACTTCTGTCCAGATGACAGCTTCCATTCCACCAAGCATGGTGTAAGCAATTATACAGATACCGCTCACTAGCATAATCGTGCGCATATCTATACCGGTAAGTGCCTGCAACGTAAGAGCGATGCCAAAGAAGATCGAACCCATTCTTGCGAGCTGTGTGAGTACAAAACAAACCATCGCATAGGTCCTTGCCCATGGACCAAACCTGTGTTCAAGATGCGTATATGCGCTTATTTCTCCGCTGGCTCGATAAAAGGGAACAAAATACTTCGAAGCGATCCACGCAGCAAAAGGCATTGACAAACTAAACACGAACGAATTCCAGTTGCTTCCGAAAGCCTTTCCCGGAACACCGAGAAAAGTATTGCTGCTGAGGAATGTTGCATATAAGCTTATTCCAAGTGCCCATCCCGGAATATGGCCGGATGCTTTCGTAAACTGATCGGTGCTGTTGTTCTTTCTGGAAAAAAATACGCCAACGCCAACCATTGCCAAAAGGTAAAGTGCAATAATTGCGATATCAATAAAAGGCAACGAATTCATCCTATTGTTCTCTTAATTAAAAGCTTCAAATTATTCCGATGTGCTAAACTTGAAAAGCTCGCTCCAGCTTTTAATTGTAGCATTGTTGATGAGAGGTCTCGCCCATATCCCCACACTGAGAATGTAACCAAGCGTGAGATACATGGTCATCATTGCGAATTTAAGACCAACAAGCTCGGCGACTCCTCCAATGACCAGGGGCACCACCGCACCACCTGCGATACCGGTACATAAAATTCCGGAAAATGTTCCATGATGATGAGGTACTGAGTTCATTCCCAATGAAAATACTACTGACCACATAATCGAAAGGAAAAAGCCTGTTGCAGGAAAAGCTATTTTTGAAATTGTAACATTGCCCAACAAAGCAAGCGAGAGAGCGACCACCGCTGATGCCGCAAAAACAACAAGCACTGAACGGCTGTCGAACAATTTCATGAGGAATAGACCGAGGAAACAACCAAGAGTGATCAACCCCCAGAAATACGATATCGCAGTAGCTCCGTCTGTTGCAGGATCAAGACCATGATAAAGCTGGAGAAATTTTGACATCCAATTTGCGATACCCTGTTCGGTTCCTACATAACACAGAATACCAATAAAGTATAGTATCACATTCCTGTTGCGCAACAGTTCGCTGAAGGATTTTCCAATGTCCATTTTCTCATCTTCCTTCAACTCGACCTTTGGAAATTTAATGAAACCAATGACTACAATCATCAGCAGACAAGTGATTGCAAAAATCCAATACAACGACACCCACTTCAACTCCGGTGTAACGAGGCCATTAAAAATCAAGATCAATGGATTTGTATTATCGCTGTGGATGTTGCTTACCATCGCACTATATAATAACGGGCTTACGAATGAAGCTGCACCAAAGAAGAAGTTGGCAAGTACAGAATTAAAAGCAAAATGTTGTTCACCTCCCGAATGACGAAGAAGGGGATTGATGACTACTTGCAGCATAGCCATACCGATGCCGATCGAAAACAGAGAAATCAACGCGATCTGAAATGTCGGAACAAGGGCAAACAACAACGCTGCAACAGTAGCCAGGACAAATCCCGCAATCAAAACCGTTTTTTCAGAATACTTTTCAATCAAAATACCAGATGGGATCGACATCACGCCATACGCAACAAAAAATGAAAACGGAAGGAAACCTGCAAGTCCGATACTCAAGTCAAAGCTTTCAATGATATCAGGCACCAATGGACCGAGAATGTTGGTGAGAAAAGAAATGACGGCGAATATCAGAAATATAAGCAGGACGATAAATGTACTTTGTTTCATGGTCACCGTTAATCGTTAAGCGTAGGGTGTGTTTGGGTGTGCGCTGTGTCTGTTTGCAAAAAGGGGGAGATTGATGTTAGTTGTGCAATCCGGAAAAAGCAAAGATTGAAACTTACGCACCAAAAGCGATTCACCTCCAGCGGCTAAGATACCTCAAAATGCGAAAAATCTGGTGAATTGCGGATGCAGCTCGAAAAGTTGCGATTGAACCACACCATGCCATGGTAGCCACTCTCAAGTTTAAGCCACCTACGCGTCAAGGCTTCGGTCGCCAAAGCAAAATAACCCTCCTTCAGCGCGCAGGCGATTAACGGAAATAACGGAACTTCCCTTATGTTTTGCTTTAATAGATTAAACAGTCAATCCGGATGATTAACTACGACTTAGCCTGGCGACGAAGATAACTCAAAATGAACTAGCGCAAGCGAAGTGCATCAATCGGGTCGTGCGAGATAACTTTATACCTTATGCCCTATACCACATATCTACAGAAGTGCACGCAAACTCGTCAGCAGTTCAATACCGCCCTTACAACGTATAATACAGTAGCCATAGCGTTGTGTTGACCCTCTAAACTAGTTTACCTTTACGACTTTCTGTCTTCTCACGCCGCGAACATTGATGGACCCATTGATCTCGGAACGCAGTGGGCACCTGGCTTATATCTGGTGCGAATAAAAAATCCTTATGAAGTGGCGGTTTTAAAAATCGCCACAGTAAAATGATTTCAGATTTTCAGGAGTTTAATAGTCATCGCATCCCCATTAATTTCAATCGGAAAATATGATTCCCATTAGCGAATTGAAGGAAGTAGACCCCGTCGGGAATGGTGGATGTGTCTAGTTCCTTTTCTTTGGTTTCTCCCGCCGACATATTTCCGTCGTGTATCAGGTGAATGCTCCTTCCTCGAACATCAAAAAGCTCTAGACGTGCGTTCCCGGATTGCCTTGCGGTATATCTAACGGTTAATTTCTTCCCAAATGGATTTGGATAGGCTTCAAGAGTAGCGTTATCATTCGCTGCTTCCTCGTCCATGGTGGCAACGCTCGCCCTGGCGGATGAGCCGCCCCCGCCACCTACACTCCATATCTCAAGCCCCGAAGGCTGAGCGTATCCAGGTCCTGTAAACGCTAAATTGATAGCGCCATCATTGATCGTGGCCTGAAAGGGTCCTAGCTTACTCCAGATCCCGCGTCCACCACTGCTATGATTTGCTTTCACAACGGTTCCCTCCATAGAGACGGAAAAAGTTTGCGGGTTACTGTCTTCCCATACATACACATACACCTGGTAAGTGCCGGCTGGAACCGCGCCTACCGTTAATGTCACACTGTAACCCCAGATCGATGAACGTATCATCGTTGCGCGGTTCGCATCCGTAGCCGGTATCAGTGTAATTGACTGATCTGCAAACAATCCTCGATTGGTGGTATACGAAAAGTTTGCTGCACCTGCCATAGCTTCAAAGTTGTGGCCGTCAATAGTTAAGGCTGGGCCATCCAGATTGAGCGCACGGTAGAAAACTGCCGATCCAGCGGCATTCACCGCCAGGGCAAACTCATCGTTCACCGAGCCACCTGCTCCATCGGAAGCTGTCACCCGAATATTCAATGTCCCTACGTCACCGCTTCCTGGCGTACCACTGAAAGTCCGTGTACCCGCGCTGAAGCTCAGCCAACCAGGAAGTGCGCCACCACCACTCAATGTGGCAGTGTAGGTAAGCGTCGTCCCAGGATTAGGGTCCGAAAAAGTATTTGCTGGAAAAGAAAAGTTGAACGCCGTACCCGCCGTGGCCGTTTGGTTGGCTATGGCATTGGATACAACCGGTGGTTGATTCCCCCCTACACTCCATATTTCTATCCCCGAAGGCTGTGCATATCCAGGTCCTGTAAACGCTAAATTGATTGCGCCATCATTGATCGTGGCCTGGAAGGGTCCTAGCTTACTCCAAACCCCGGGTCCACCACTGTTATGACTTGCTTTCACAACGGTTCCCTCCATAGAGACGGAAAAAATTTGTGGGTTACTGTCTTCCCACACATACACGTACACCTGGTAAGTGCCGACTGGAACCGCCCCCACCGTCAAGGTCATATTATAACCCCAGATGGATGAACGTATCATCGACGCGCGGTTCGCGTCCGTGGCCGGTATCAGCGTAATAGCCTGGTTTGCAAACAATCCCCGATCAGTAGTATACGAAAAGTTCGCTGCACCTGTCATACCTTCAAAGTTGTGGCCGTCAATTGACAAGGCCGGTCCGTCGAGGTTGATGGCGCGGTAAAAGCTAGCCTCGAGACGTTTAAAATTAGCGGTATACGTGATATCCGCCGATGGCGTTGTGATGCTTTGATTTTGTGCGCCTCCGTGTGTCCACGACTCAAACACGTAGGCTTCGTTGCCGAGGTTCTGTACGGATGGCGTACCAATCGTACGGATAATACCTTCAACGCTCAAAACGGATCCAGGTGTGTTGAAAGGCTGGCCGTCGAGCAGTATCTGAAGTCCTGCAGGGTTTGTATTAAATGACAATGTGGATTTCAACGGAAAAATCTCCACCGAATCCTCACTTGTAAATCCCTCGGAATCGGTTACTTCCAGATGGATTCTGTACCAAACGTTTGCTGACGTTTCACCCACTTGCGGGATAGTGAAGGTGCCTGATGATATTCCAACCCTGGGTGGTTCGTCGTGGTGGTGAGTATCATGTTGGAAGTCTATGTGCCAGGTCATTGACGCCGGTGGCAAATTACCATCCTCGGGATCAGTTCCCCGGCCCGAGAAACTTATTGTCTGTCCTGCGATGTATGTTTGATTCATCATGGGCGTCAGAATCTCTGCAGTCGGCAAGGCGTTATCGACCACTGTAAGTGCCGCCACATTGCTCGTCGCGGAACCTGATGCGTTGGTAACAATTACACGGTAATTGCCGGAATTGGCTAGGGTACATTGCGAAATCGTGAAGGTGGCACTCGTTGCCCCAGGGATATTTACACTATTTTTTTGCCATTGATAGGCAAGCGGGGGGGTTCCTACGGCAGTGACAGAAAAGGTAGCCGGCTGTCCTACAACAACGCTGACATTTGCAGGCTGATTTGTGATTGTTGGTTGAATTGCTCCGTTGTAAACCATTTTGTAAAGCGCTCCCCCACCCCTGTGGAGATAATACATGTATCCATCAATTTCAGTCATCAATCCTAAACTGTTGTTATGAATCTGAGTGGCAAACGGAGATCGTACGGCCGTAGGTCCGGAAAGGTCAAGAATATTGAGCCAATTATTGCAGCTCTCCTGAAATAGATATTTACCACGATACACCGCCGGATAGAGCGGATTGGAAGGGCTGATGAATGCACCCCCAACAACTGCGCATCCAACTCCGTCACCTGTGCCATGCGCGTATGCATGGACAGGATTTGTAAAGGCTGGAAAGCTTGCCTGATTAAACTTCCCTTCGGTCGATGGCCATCCAAAGTTTCGTCCGGGCAGGGTTGCGTCATTTATTTCTTCCCACGACGACCCACCTACATCATTCACGAAGATCTTTCCAGTTTCACGATCGACGGAAAAAGTAAAGGGATTGCGTAGCCCATACGCCCATACCCTTCTACGCTGCGCACTTCCTGTAGGAAAAGGATTGTCGGGTGGTGCGGATCCATCTTTGTTAATCCTCAACACCTTGCCGTGATACGTGTCCAAATTTTGGGCGTTAGCGCCGACCGAATTTTCGCCCACGGCGACATACAGTTTTCCATCCTTTCCAAAATGCAGAGCGCCTCCGTTGTGAATAAGCGCAGCTCCAAGCGGATCAAGGTCCAGAATGACAGTCCCGCTGCCAGGTGTAGCCGTGTCATTCGTTGCAGTGAAACGGCTAATGCGATTTCGAGCGGGATTGCCACCCGAGGCAGGCACTGTGTAGTACACATATATGTATTTATTATTTAGGAAGTCCGGGTCAACTGCAATACCTACCATGCCTCGCTCGCCCTGGCTATCAACGGTGAGCGATACAAACGGCGTGGCCAAAAGAGCATTGTTTTTGATAATCCGGACATTGCCGGCTTGCTCTACGACGAAAAACCGACCATCCGGAGCGAGCGCCGCGGCAACCGGCGCAGCAAAGGTACCTGTGGCCATTCTCATCGCGCTGAAACCCGAAGGAAAAACCGGCTGAGCATGCAATAATGAAGAAAGGAATGTAGCGAAGATGACGCAGGCCCAGAATACTAATTTTTGAAAGTGGATGTCAAGTCTTTCTCTAACCCATTGCTTTTTACCCTCCGGTAATGAATTGTTTGACTTCATAAATCTCTTTTTTCGATACATAATTTTCATCCTGCACACCGTCACCGGACTTCACCCGATGGGAAATCGGGATCCGGTCTATACAACGCGGCTAGATATCCGCGAGCACCAAACTCCTATCGAGGAATACACTATCCCGTAACACGAGTCAGCTCATTGCCAAAAATTAATCTTAATATTTCAAGCGAGGGAATTGCCTTTGTCCTCGATACCCCACAATCAATCTCTATAACCCACAATCAAGCAATCCCAAACTGAGAACCACCATCAGAACGAGACCAAAAAACATAGCAACGTTTTCCGGCTCTGCTCAACGCCCTCATGTGGTTATGCAAGGGGAAATATAGACAAATTAGATCTTTGGTTTCTAGCGGGGATTAAAAAAAAGTATGAATTTGATTCAAAAAATTTTTGAATCCTTTACAACAGCAACACTACAACATTCCAAGTGGTTGAAACATCCGTAAGGAACAGTAGAGCGAAAATAGTACTTGCGCCGCAACACCAGAAAACCCACAGACCAAAGAGTCAGTACTCAAAATAGTACGCGTATCAAAAGTTGAAATTGATTGCTGATCGCGTTGCACCCCTGTACCCTATACCTCTATACCCTATCCCTATTCCCCCCTCTCCTCATCCCTCCCTCACGCCTTTACTTCTAAAACTCTTTGGAGCCACCCCCATTACCTGTTTGAAAACTTTCGAGAAGTGATATTGATCGAAGAAACCAAGAGTATATGCTATGGACTTAATTGTTTGGCTGCGGCTTTGCAACAGCTGGCACGCGCGTTGAATTTTCATCGATGTATAAAGTTGCATTGGCGTTTGCATGGTCTTTTGTTTGAATACCGCGCAATAATGTGATACAGACAAACCAGCTACATCGGCAAGTTCTTCAAGTGTGATCGCGCTATTGATATTTTCACGCATAAATTCGATACTCTGAATTACACCATCCTTTTTACCATACTTTCTTGCGGACAACACCATGAGACGGAACGAACATAAGAATGTATAAAATCGACTATTGGCATAAACAAGATTCTCAATGTTCTCCATAAGCTCAAGGTGATGAAGGATATCATTAAACTGAGCCACTCGTCCCACTAATGGTTTAGCTTTTCGCGGGGCATATCCTTTCCCCATCAGGTGCTGCACAACCTTTGCAGCTTGAGTTCCCGAAAAATATGCCCAGTAAATACTCCATGGATTTTGGTGCGATGGTCTTAATGTAGAAGCGTATTTCGCAGGCAGAACGAAAAAATCATTCTCATCAACTTTATATCCTTTGCTAAGCACGTCGTACGATCCTTCGCCCTTCGAAACGTACACTAGTAAGTAATGATTTAAGGTCTCTCCTTTCGTGAATGGTTGAAAATGCGTGTTGTCCTCGTATCCTATTTCCGTTAGAAAAAGATTACTGCAAAGGGGGTGTTTGAGTATTCGTTTCCGAACACTTTGCGGAATAATTGAATATCGGTGGTGTGATGAATTTTCCTGATTCTGCATAACATTTTTCGCGTTCAAATAAAATATTCGCAACCGCAACAACGAAATACAATATAAAAACGCTATTTCAGAACCACCAGAATTTTATACATCTTTTTAGTAATGCCCTCCATTGATTGAGGGTGATAGGTTGGGCAATTTGCGGTCGTCAAGAAAAACTCAAAAGAGAATTGTACATACAATGAAATCGCACCCTGTAGAAATATTAAATGCTGTTTTCACACCAATGTTCGATGATGGATCCGTGAATTACGCAAAAATACCAGATCTATTTCAACACTCTATTCAAACTGGCGCGAGCGGCATTTTTCTCAATGGCACTACAGGAGAATGTATGTCCTTGAGCGTCAACGAGCGTCAAACTCTCGTCGAAAAGTGGATTGAGTACCGAGAAGCTATCAAACGCGAGGACTTTAAAGTCGTTGTGCACGTTGGAAGCTGCAACTTATTTGAAACGGCTCAAATGGCTGAACATGCGGAGTCACAAGGTGTTGATGGCATCGCAATGGTGGCAACATTTTACTTTCGTCCACAATCAGTTGAAGCACTTGTTGAGCAGTGTGCATATGTAGCAGCTGCTGCGCCACAAACTCCCTTCTACTATTACAATATTCCAGGCCTCACGGGAGTGGATCTTTCGCTAATCGACTTCATGGAGCTTGCAAGCAAACGTATACCAAACTTCGCGGGCTTAAAGAACAGCTTCACAGATATCGTAGACTACCAGCACTGTATTCATTTTGCAAAAGAGCGTTATTCATTGTACTGGGGAACAGATGAAACATTTATGATGCTTTATGCGGCGGGAAATCGCCGGTATGTTGGCAGTACTTATAATTATATGTCGGCCGTGTATCATAAGATGCTGGCAGCTTATTACGACGGTGATTTCAAAGCGGTGACAAGACTGCAAGGTGAAGCTGACGCGATCTATAAGGTCCTCGAGCAATTCAATGGCATCGCCGCAGGAAAAGAGATTATGAAATTTATTGGTGTTGACTGCGGGAAGGTGAGAAAACCTCTGAAAGCGATCACAAACCTGGAAAGTGAATCTCTTCTCAAAAAGTTAAACGAAACAACCTTTTTTCTTCATGCACCGGAACGAAAAGAACCGGTAAATATCCTTAAGTAATTCCCCCGATCATGCCACGACGTTAAGACAACCGAGACTCATTTACCTTAAACATAAACGTATGATCAAATTAATTTTATTGAGTGATTTTTCAGAAGACTATGGCAAGAATCTTCTACGCGGAATCACCCGTTACTCAAAAGATCATGGCCCATGGACTTTTTGTAGAATGCCTGCGTACTACCGGGAATCAATTGGCATCGATGGTATCCTGCAGTGGGCAAAAGAATGGGAAGCAGATGGAATCATCGGACAATTTTACAATGATGCTGAGGTCAAAAAATTCGTGCAAGCGAAAATTCCAGTAATTGCTCAGGATTTTAAAGAGCGATTCACTGATATACCAAACATTACTGGCGCATATCGTGAAACAGGTAAGCTTGGAGCTGAATACTTTTTGAAAAAAGGCTTTAAGAATTTCGCGTTCTATGGGTTCAACAATATTGTATGGTCGCGTGAACGTGCAGAAGGATTTGAAGAAAGAGTTCAGGAAGCCGGATATAATGTGGACTACTATCAGGCGGAAGACGCAGACTCTGCTGACCTGTGGTATTACAAACCATCAGCTCTAAGCGAGTGGTTAAAGTCTCTTCCAAAACCAGTCGCACTGATGACCTGTGATGACAACCAGGGACATCATGTCACCGAGGCAGCTAGACACGCAGGTATTCGCATTCCTGATGAAGTTGCCGTCCTTGGAGTGGATAATGATGAAATGGTTTGCGATCTCTCCGATCCTGCACTATCCAGCATCGAACTCGACACAGAGAAAGGCGGATATGAAGCAGCACGCCTGATGGAAAAAATGATAAAGAGCAAAAAGATCTGCCTGGGTGATATTGTGGTGAAGCCAACGCAAGTTGTGACACGTCAGTCCACCGATGTCTTCGCCAGCAAGGACAAGTACGTTGTTAATGCTCTCAAATACATTCACGGAAACCTCGATAAAAATCTGAAGGTAGACCAGGTGTTAAGGGAAGTTCCACTTTCCAGGAGATCACTTGAAAAACGGTTTATGCTGACGACCGGATATCCTGTCTACGAGTACATTTATAATCAGCGGATAGAGAAGTTTACACAAAAGCTTCTGGAGACGGACATGACCATCTTTGAAATTGCGCTTGACCTCGGGTTGAGTGATAGCAAAAATATAGCCCGTCAATTCAAGCAGATCAAAGGAGTTACTCCTATGGAGTACCGGAAGAAGCACGTAGTGGCGAAGCAATCAGCGTAGCAGGTTTCAGATTTCAGGTTTCAAGTTTCAAGCTTCAAGAGCCAAGGGAAAAATACTTGAGTGTTGAGTGTTGAGTGTTGATATATTGATTGTTGAGTGTTTTGAGCTGATAATGTCAGTTTCTTAAAACAAT
>Ga0075428_100007011_pt1 | contig 12495 bp, 6 predicted proteins | sample RhiMetdeltSRZDD2_FD_75291 | JGI IMG/M metagenome (GOLD analysis project Ga0075428, IMG submission 75291) | Populus rhizosphere microbial communities from Tennessee, USA - Rhizosphere MetaG P. deltoides SRZDD2 | ecosystem: Host-associated > Plants > Roots > Rhizosphere > Soil | place: USA...
GGACGGCAACCTCACGCCGAAGCAGATCGAGTACGCGAACACGATCCTGACCTCGGGCTCGGACCTGCTCAACCTCATCAACGACGTGCTCGACCTGTCCAAGGTCGAAGCGGGAAAGATGGAGGTGAATCCGACGGAACTGTCGGTAACCGACTTCCGCGATCAGGTCGAGAAGAGCTTCCGTCCGCTCGCCGACCAGAAACAGCTCGGGTTCACGGTCGAGGTTCAGCCGGGAACGCCGGCGCGCATCGTCACCGACGGGCAGCGACTGAACCAGGTGCTCAAGAACCTGCTGTCGAATGCGTTCAAGTTCACGCACCAGGGCCACGTGACCCTAACGATTCGCTCGGCCGAGCGTGGCCGGCGGTTCGCGAACTCATCGCTCGACAACGCGAGCTCGGTTGTCGCCTTCGCGGTGAGCGATACGGGAATCGGGATCGCCAAGGACAAGCAGCGGCTGATCTTCGAGTCGTTCCAACAGGCGGACGGCGCGACCAGCCGCAAGTATGGCGGCACGGGCCTCGGCCTGTCGATCAGCCGGGAGATCGCGCGGTTGTTGGGCGGCGAGATCCGCGTCGAAAGCACGCCGGGCGTGGGGAGTACGTTCACGCTCTTCCTCCCGGACATGTTGGTTGACAGGTCCGGTGGCGCGACGCCCGCCGGCTGGGATTGGGGACTGGGGACTGGTCGTCGGGAATCGGGAATCGGGAATCGGGAATCGAGCGAACGGCGACCGGTCTTGCGGCCGAGCCGTGCTCATGCGACGGCGGGACGTGCCCAGCCATCTGCACCGCCAACGCCTAACGCGCTACCAACAGCGGTAGACGCTCAGGTCGGCGCGGGGGTCGTCGAGGAGCCTGTCGTCGAATCGCCGGCTCAGGATGTCACGCCGAACGGTGCCACGTCCGATTCCCGATTCCCATCTGCCCAACCTCGGCGGGCTCCCGCCGATTCCCCACCAGATGATCGCGACGCCATCCAGCCCACCGACCGGGTGGTGCTCATCGTCGAGAACGATCTCAACTTCGCCCGAGTTCTGCTCGAGATGGCTCGCGAGAAAGGATTCCTCGGGCTCATCGCACTCGACGGTGAGACGGGCATCCACCTCGCGCACGAATACAAGCCCGACGCGATCACGCTCGACATCGACATGCCGGGGATCGACGGCTGGCAGGTGCTCGATCGGCTGAAGCACAGTCCAGACACGCGGCACATGCCCGTGCACATCATCTCAGGCGTAGACCGGCGACAGCAAGGACTGATGGCTGGCGCCATCGCGTACCTGGAGAAGCCCGTCGACAAGGCGAAGCTCGATGAAGCCTTCGGGCACATCCGGTCGTTCATCGACAATCGAGTCAAGCGGCTCATGATCGTCGAAGACGATGTTGGACAGCAGCGCAGCATCGTCGAGCTCATCGGCGACGACGACATCGAGATCATCACCGTGGCGTCCGGTGAGGAAGCGCTCGAGGAGCTTCACCGCGGTCACTTCGACTGCATGGTCCTCGATCTCGGCCTCGGCGGCAGCATGACCGGGTTCGACCTGCTCGAGCGCGTCAAAAGCGATCAGCGGCAGGCCGTTCGGGAGATTCCGATCATCATCTACACCGGACGCGACCTCTCGCAGCCGGAAGAGACACGCCTTCGCAAGTACGCCGAGACGATCATTGTGAAGGACGTGAAGTCGCCGGAGCGGCTGCTCGACGAGACGGCGCTCTTCCTCCATCGCGTCGAGGCGAAGCTGCCCGAGAACAAGCGGCGCATGCTCGAGCAGCTGCACAACACCGACGCCGTGTTTGCCGGCAAGCATGTGCTCATCGTCGACGACGACGTGCGCAACATCTTCTCGCTCACGAGCGTGCTCGAGTCGCACGGCATGAACGTCGCGTTCGCCGAGAACGGCAGGGATGCGCTCGCCCGACTCGAGGGCGGTCCCGAGGTGGATCTCGTTCTGATGGACGTGATGATGCCGGAGATGGACGGGTACGACACGACGCGGGCAATTCGGCAGAATCCGCGTTTCCGCTCCCTGCCGATCATCGCGCTCACGGCGAAGGCGATGAAGGGCGACCGCGAGAAGTGCATCGCGGCGGGGGCGTCCGACTACATCACGAAACCGGTCGACACGGAGCAGCTGCTCTCGCTCATGCGAGTGTGGTTGTACCGATGACGGTGTCGGCGACGGAGCCAACGGCCACCGGTCGACGACGGGAAGACCGCGCCCGTGTGGCGCTCGGGGCGCGGCCGACCACGACCGACTCGGCCGCTCCGGTGTCGTACGACCCCGAGCTCGAGCGCCTCGAGATCGAGCTCCTGCTCGAGGGGATCTACCGCCACTACGGCTTCGACTTTCGCTCGTACGCGTACGCGTCGATCCGCCGTCGCCTCTGGCGACGAATCGAGGCGGAGGGGCTGACGACCGTGTCGGCGTTGCAGGACCGGCTCCTGCACGAGCCCGCGATGATGGAGCGGGTGCTGCTCGACCTGTCCATCAACGTGACGGCGATGTTCCGGGACCCGACGTTCTATCTGGCGTTCCGAAAGAAAGTCGTGCCCCTGCTGCGCACCTATCCCTTCATCAGGATCTGGCACGCGGGGTGCTCGACCGGAGAAGAAGTCTACTCGATGGCGATTCTCCTGGAGGAGGAAGGGCTGTACGAGCGCGCGCGCATCTATGCGACCGACATCAACGAAGTGGTCGTCCACCGCGCGCGGGCCGGGATCTTCCCGCTGGAGCGGATGCAGGAATACACCGAGAACTACATCAGGGCGGGGGGAACGCGGTCGTTCTCGGAGTACTACGTCGCGAAGTACGACGGCGCGCTCTTCTCGCCGGCACTGCAGCGCAACGTGGTTTTCTCGCAGCACAACCTCGTTACGGATCGTTCCTTCGCGGAGTTCAACGTCATCCTCTGTCGCAACGTGCTGATCTACTTCGACCGCGATCTTCAGATGCGAGTGCACGGACTCTTTCACGAGTCGCTCGTGCATCTCGGGATTCTGTGTCTCGGGTCGAAGGAGACACTTCGTCTCTCGACGTTCGAAAGCGCCTACGAGGAGCTGTCGGGCCCCGAGAGGATCTACCGGAAGGTTCGGTAGGCACCGTGTACGAGATCATCGTGATCGGGACCTCGTGGGGAGGGCTCAACGCGCTGTCACAGGTGGTCGCCGGACTCCCGGCGACGTTCGCGTTACCGATCGTCGTCGTGCAACACCGCAGCCCGGACGCGCCGGGATTCCTCGCCGAGCTGCTCCAGACGCGCGCGGCGTTGTGCGTCGTCGAAGTGGATGACAAACGTCCGATCGTGGCGGGCAACGTGTACGTCGCACCTCCCAACTATCACCTGCTGATCGAGCAGGGCTTCTTTTCGCTGACGACGGACGCCCCCGTGCGGTACAGCCGGCCATCCATCGACGTCACGTTCGTTTCCGCCGCGGACGCGTACGGGCGACGGACGGTTGGTATCGTGCTCACGGGCGCCAACGAGGATGGCGCGTTAGGCCTCAAGCGCATTGCCGACCGCGGGGGCTACGCGATCGTCCAGGACCCGGCGACGGCAGAAGGGGCGACGATGCCGCGTGCCGCCCTTCGCACGGTTCCCAAGGCTCGCGTCGTTCCGCTCGATCTCATTGCGAATCACCTCATCACCCTCGCGCCGCCACGACCGCCGGCCGAACACCGCGTCAGGGCGCCCCTCGCTTGACCGCCACACTGAGAGAGTCGGCCGCCGATGTCGAGCGGGTGGCTGGAGACGACCGCGTCAACATCCTGCTCGTCGACGATCGGGCAGAGAATCTGCTCGCGCTGGAAGCCATCCTCGAACCGCTCGGCGAGCGGACGGTCCGCGCGCATTCCGGTGACGAGGCCCTGAAGTGTTTGCTCGTCGACGAATTCGCGGCCATTCTGCTCGACGTCCAGATGCCGGGGCTCAACGGCTTCGAGACCGCCGAGCTGATCAAGTCGCGCGAACGCACGCGCTACATCCCGATCATTTTCCTCACCGCGATCAGCAAGGACGAGGCGTACGTCTTCCGCGGGTACTCCGTCGGCGCGGTGGACTACATGTCGAAGCCGTTCCAGCCCGACGTGCTGCGGTCGAAGGTTTCCGTGTTCGTGGACCTCTACCGCAAGCAGCGCCAGCTCAAGGAGCAGGGGCGTCTCTTGCACGAGGCCGCCGTGCGCCAGATCGAGCTCGAGCACCGCGCGCGTTTCGTCGCCGCGGAAGCGCGCACGGCGCAGATCGTGAGCACGGCCATGGACGCCATCGTCGTGCTCGACGTCGAGCGCCGGGTCGAGGTGTTCAACGCCGCTGCGGAGCGGATGTTCGGCCGTTCGGCGACGGACGTCATTGGCAATCCCGTCGCGCAGGTCATCGCTGATGAACGGCTCGACCGCGCCCTAACGACGGAAAGCGATGGTGGGACCGATTCGAACAACTCGGAGCTCCATTCGCTCACCGGGTATCGGTCGAACGGCGAACAGTTCCCCCTCGAGGTTTCGGTGTCGGCCCTCGACGTGGGCGGAGATCGGAGCTACACGATCATCGCGCGCGACGTGACCGAACGGCTTCGCGCGGAGGAGGCGCTTCGCACGCAAGCCTTGTCTCTCGCACAGAACGCGGCCGAGCTCCGCCAGCTGAACCATGAGCTGCAGGAGCGCCAGGAGGATCTCGAGCGAGCGATGACGGCCCGCAACCGCTTCTACGCCTCGATGAGCCACGAGTTGCGCACTCCGATCAACGCCATCATTGGCTACAACACGCTGCTGCTCGACCACATCTACGGACCGCTCAACGAGAAGCAGACGCACGGGCTCCAGCGGACACACAAGGCGGCGAATCATCTGCTCGAGCTGGTGAACGACGTGCTCGACCTCTCGAAGATCGAGGCTGGCAAGATCGAGCTGACCTTGCAACCCGTGCCGTTCCCCGGGATCATCGAGGACCTGTTCGTCACCGTGCGGCCGCTTGCCGATGAGCACGCGACGGAGCTTCAGCTCAACATCGACAACGGTCCGAAGGCGATCATCAGCGATCCGCGACGGGTGAGGCAGATCCTGCTGAATCTGCTCTCGAACGCGATCAAGTTCGGCGGCGGAAAGCCGATCCAGGTAGACCTCTCGCTTGGCGCGCCGGACCATATAGAGGTAGCAGTCACGGATCACGGCGAAGGAATCGAGCCGGAAGATCTCCCGCGGATCTTCGACGAGTTCGTCCAGCTGTCGAACTCGCAGCAACTCGGCGGTACTGGCCTGGGCCTCCCGATCTCGAAGCGTCTAGCAACGCTCCTCAGCGGCGACCTGAAGGTGACTTCCGAGCGCGGGAAGGGAAGTACATTCCTTCTACGACTCCCAGAACGGATCGGCATGGAGGATTAGCCATCAGCCATCAGCTCAACGGCGGCAAGCTAACGGCGGGTCGGCGCTCTCAAGGCCGCTTGGCGATAGAAGCACAGGGAGGTTTGAGCTGATGGCTGATGGCTGACGGCAGTAAGTCTCACTTGCTCATCTCTCCTCCTCGAAACAACATTCGCCGACGTTCGAAATGGCGATGAACGGTCGGGTCCGGTCGCCCATTTCCGATTGGACCAATCGCTTTTCCCCGCGGTATCACATTCGAATCCTTCGGCCGCGATCGTCGGGCGCGGTATGGGCCATCAGCGCCGAAGCGAATGTCACCAATGTCGAGAGAGAGCAGCGCATTGAAGGCTTTGTGTGTAGGTCGCCACCGCTACCTGAGCGACCACTTCCGACGGTTCTTTCGCAGGCTCGGCGTCGAAGCGGAGAGTGTGGTTGGCGTTGGCGACGCCATTCCAGCGGCGCACGCGAACGTGCCGGACGTCGTGTTCTGCGAGTACGACTTGCTCGCCACCGTTCCGCTCGAGCCGTGGGAGCGCGACCCGCTCCTCTCACGCATCCCGGTCATCGCCGTGAGCCTCACGCGGCGGTCCGACGAGATGCATCTGCTCGACGTGAACAACATCGCCGGGTTCTTCTACCTGCCCGCGCTCACCGAGGACGACGCGCGTCGCTTGCTGCACGCCGTTCGACCCGCCGCTGGCTACTCGCTCCGGTCATCGTTCGACCGACCGGTGTCGAGCTCCACACCGCCTGCCTGACGCGATGCGATGTCGATCGGATCATCATCAATCATCGCGCATCCAGTTGCGCGGTGATCGTGATGCGTTATGATTCGCGCGCTTGTTTTCTCGTTCGTGATGGTCACCACGGCGAACCCGCGGACGGATCGGCAAGCGGCTGCCGGCGACGGAGCAGGAACGGCCAGCATTGAACAGGCCTGAGGTGAAGACGAAGGGGATCGACCGCGCCGCTCAAACCGAGGCGCTGTTGTCCGCCAGTGGGCTCGACGTTCTCGGCGCACTTCGCACCGGCATCGTGTGCGTCCTCCCGGACGGCACGGTGGCCGCCGTGAACGAAGCCGCGGCGGAGGCGCTCGGCACCGACGCGAGCCACGCCGGCAGTGACTTCTGGAGCGAGTTCCCCGCTTTGCATGACGGTCGTGGCCACGACCACATCGCGGCAACGATGCTCGACGGCGCTCCCCGCGTGTTTCACGCCGCGCTGCCGGGAGGGCGGGCCGACGCGATCCACGAGATCCGGGTGGCGCGTACACGCTCCGGATGGCTCATCTTCGAGATTCGCGAGATGCCGCGGACGTCGCGCGACTCGTCAGGCGAAGACAGCGAGCCGCTCCGGGAGCTGGCGCGCCGGATGGCGGCTGGCTCCGACTCCCTGACATTGTTGTCCGTCTTGTGCGATGCGGCCTGCGAGATCGGTGGCGCGAACGGTGCCGCCGTCGCTCGGCTCACCGGGCCCGATGGCGTCGTCGTCGCCGCGTCAGGCGTCGATACCCCTGACGCGGGCAAGCTCTTCGACGTCGGCGACTCGCTTGCCGGCAACGCTCTCCGCAGTCGAACGCTCATCGTCGAGCACGACGATCCATCGCTGGCCTGCCCGATCTTCAAGTCCGACGCGAACGTGGGCGAAGTTGCGGTTGCCCCGCTCATCGCCGCGGATCAGCCGGTTGGCTTGCTCTGCGCCTGGCAGCGCGACAACGGTGCGTCGTTCTCGCATCGCGACCGGCAGCGACTCAGGACGATTGCCGATCACGCCGCGGTCGTGCTCGTGAAGGCGCGGCTCCTCGAGGAAGCCCAGGCGGCAACTCACGCCAAGGGGACGTTCCTCGCGACGATCTCCCACGAGCTGCGAACGCCGCTCACCGCGCTGACCGGGTACGGCGAGCTGCTCGCCGACGAGATCGTGGGTCCCCTCACCGCCCATCAGCTGGACATGGTCGACCGGATGCGCTCGGTCACCCATCAGCTCGCGGTGATGGTGGACGAGCTGTTGACGTTCTCGGCGCTCGAGGCGGGACGCGAGACGGTCCACCCGAGCGAAGTCCGGCTCGGCGAGATCGTCGAGTCAGTCGTTAACATGGTTGAGCCGCTCGCGCGCCAGAAAGACCTCGAGCTGGCATTCACGATCCCGGAGCGCTGTCCGATGCTCTACACCGACGGGGACAAGGTTCGGCAGATCCTCGTCAATCTCATGAGCAACGCGGTGAAATTCTCCGACAAGGGCAGCGTCTCGCTCACGGTCGAGCGTCGCAACGGCGAGGTTCGCGTGCAGGTGCGCGACACTGGCATTGGCATAGACGACGCCGACCGGAAGCGGCTCTTCCATCCGTTCACTCAGCTCGATGCCGGGCTCACGCGTCGACACGGCGGAACCGGGCTGGGACTCTATAACTCGACCCGCCTTGCTCAGCTTCTCGGCGGGCACATCGATGTGGATTCGGCTCCCGGTGTCGGGAGCACGTTCACTCTGTGTATCCCGGTGCGATACAGTAAACTGGGATAAAGCCGGCGACCGGCGACGGGCGACGAACTGCCGGGGACGGGCGGCGGGCGACGGCCGACGGGGAACAAGCGGCGGTCGGCGGGCGACGCAAAACCCTCGAGAGGCTCATCTCGCGTTGAGCGGCATCCCGAGGGTTATCGCTTTTTACCCGTCGCCCGTCCCCCGTCGCCCGTCCCCGGTTTTTCCTGTCGTCAGAGCGCCATAGATTTCGACCATGTCCAGCGCCCCCATCACGAGCGTCTACAACGACGGCTACATCGCCGAAGTGTACGAGGCGTACCGTCGCGATCCCGCGTCAGTCGAAGAGTCCTGGCGCCAGTTCTTCCGCTTCGCCGAGCAGCTCGGCGGAATCGACAAGAACACGACGACCGTAGCGGCAGATCCCGTTTACCTTCGCAAGGTCGCCGGCGCCGCGGCGCTCGTCGATGCCATTCGTCAGTACGGACACCTCGCCGTGCAACTCGATCCGCTCGGATCGCCGCCGGCCGGAGCCGCCGAGCTGACGCCGGAGTTCCATGGTATTACCGAGGCCGACCTTCAACTGGTGCCGGCGCTCGCGCTGGGATTCGACGTCGGTACCGGCGCGGACGTGACAGCACGACTGCGCGACCTGTATTCGTCGACCATGGCGTTCGAGTTCGCGCACCTGGGCGAGGAAGCGGAGCGCGAGTGGTTTCGCGAGACGATCGAGCACGAACGGCTCGCGCGTTACCTCACGCCCGAGGAAAAGCGCAATATCCTGCGCCGTCTCAGTGAAGTGGATGGTCTCGAGCGCTTCATCGGACGCGCATGGGTGAACATGAAGCGGTTCTCCATCGAGGGAACCGACGCGCTCGTGCCGATGCTCGATGCGCTCATCGAGGATGCCGGCCGGGCGGGCGCGCGTGAGGTCGTGATCGCGATGGCGCATCGCGGCCGCATCAACGTCCTTACGCATATCCTCGGCAAGCCGTACGCTGCCGTCTTCGGCGAATTCGACGGCAGACACGGCGCGACGTCCGCCGAGAGCGAGACGGGTGACGTCAAGTACCATCTCGGCGCACGGACCGAGCGGACGCTCGCGGACGGCCGAACGGTCGGCGTTCAACTCGTGCCAAATCCGAGCCATCTCGAAGTCGTGAATCCCGTGGTCACCGGGGTGGCGCGCGCTCGGCAGCGTGTGACCGTCGGCGAGCGCCTAACGGGTGAGTTCGATTCGGCCACGACCGCTCCCGTCCTCGTGCACGGCGACGCGGCGTTCCCCGGCGAAGGCATCGTGGCCGAGTCGCTGAATCTGTCGCGGCTACGGGGTTATACGGTGGGTGGATCGCTCCACATCATCGTCAATAACCAGGTTGGGTTCACCACCGATCCCACCGATGCGCGCTCCACGCACTACGCGAGCGATCTGGCGAAGGGCTTCGAGATCCCGATCGTCCACGTGAATGCCGACGACCTGGAAGCCTGCATCGCCGCGGTCCGCCTGGGCGTCGCGTACCGGACGAAGTTCAAGAAGGACTTCCTCATCGATCTCGTCGGCTATCGTCGTCACGGACACAACGAGGGTGATGAGCCGACGTTCACGCAGCCGACGCTGTACGCGACCATCAAGGCGCATCCTACGCCGCGTCAGGTCTGGGGCGAGCGGTTGGTGCGCGAAGGCATCGCGACGCCCGAGGACGTCCAGGCGGCCGAGCGCGATGTCGCACAGCAGCTCGAGCAGATCTACGATGAGTCGAAGAAGGTGAAAACGGAGGAGTACGAGATCGAATCGGGCAAGGCGATGCCGACGGTGGTCGTCGAGACGGCGGTCCGCGCCGAGCAGCTCGTCGCCCTGAACGAGCAGCTTCTGGCCTGGCCGACGGGTTTCAGCGCCCATCCGCGACTCGCGAAACAGCTCGAGCGCCGGCGCGACGCGATGGGGGAAGCGGGTGGCATCGACTGGGGACACGCCGAGTCGCTCGCCTTCGCCTCACTGCTCGCCGAGGGTGCGTCGGTTCGCCTGTCCGGGCAGGATGCGGAGCGGGGAACGTTCTCCCATCGCCACGCCGTCCTGCACGATCCCAACAGCGGGCAGACGTTCACCCCGCTGCAACACCTGCCTAACGCCAGAGGACGGTTCGAGATCTACAACAGCCCCCTGTCGGAGACCGGCGTGCTCGGCTTCGAGTATGGCTACAGCACGGCGGCGGACGATTCGCTCGTGCTCTGGGAGGCGCAGTTCGGCGACTTCGTGAACGTCGCGCAGCCGATCATCGACCAGTTCATCGCCGCCGACCGCGCCAAGTGGGGGCAGGATTCCGGCGTCGTCATGCTCTTGCCGCACGGGTACGAGGGGCAGGGGCCCGAGCACTCCAGCGCACGTCTCGAGCGTTTTCTCCAACTCTGTGCCGACGGGAACCTCACCGTCGCGTACCCGTCGACGCCGGCGCAGTACTTCCACATCCTGCGTCGTCAGGCGAAGTCGGAGTCTCGACGCCCGCTGGTGCTCATGCAGCCGAAGAGCCTCCTGCGCCTGCCGCAGGCCGCCTCTCGGCTCGATGACTTCGTGAACGGGCGGTTCGCGTCGGTGATCGACGATCAGACGATCGGCGACCGGCGCGATGAGGTGCAGCGCGTGGTGTTCTGCACGGGCAAGCTGTTCTACGACCTCACCGCGAAGGAGCGCCCGGCGAACGTCGCCGTCGTGCGCGTCGAGGAGCTCTACCCGTGGCCGGCAGAGCAGGTCTCGCGCATGGTCGACCTCTATCGCAACGTCACCGAAGTGGTCTGGGCGCAGGAGGAGCCGAAGAACATGGGCGCGTGGAGCTACGTCTCGCCTCGTCTGCGGGCCTGCACGGGGAACGCCATCCTCGTTCGCTACATTGGTCGGCCCGAGCGTGCGAGCCCGGCGGAAGGGTACGTGGCGTCGCACCAAGAGGAACAGGCGCGCATCGTCACCGAAGCGCTCGAGGTCCCAGCCAGGCGGAAAGCGGCGGCACGTTCGTGATGCGAACTCGGAAACTCCGTCTGGCTCTCATCGGGGTCGCTGCCACGGTGGCAGCGACCTTTGCACTTCCACGAGTCGTGCGGTCGCAAGGCATCCCGGCGCTCAATGAAGCCATCTCCGGGCTCTCCGTCCCAATGCGGGTGCTCGTCATCGCCGCGCACCCCGACGACGAGGACACGCAGCTCATCACGTGGCTGGCGCGCGGTCGTCATGTGGAGACCGCCTATCTCTCGCTCACGCGAGGCGATGGCGGCCAGAATCTGCTCGGCAACGAGCTCGGTGAGGCGTTAGGCGCGATTCGCACCGAGGAGCTGCTGGCGGCGCGGCGCATCGATGGCGGCCGCCAGTACTTCACGCGGGCATACGACTTCGGCTTTTCGAAGTCGTCGGACGAGACGTTCCGGCACTGGCCGCGCGATTCGATTCTCCGTGACGTTGTGACGGTCGTGCGGTCGTTCAAGCCGCACGTGATCGTCGCGATGTTCTCGGGAACGCCGCGCGATGGGCACGGACATCATCAGGCATCGGGCATCCTGGCGCGCGAGGCGTACGACATCGCCGGTGACACGGTGCGGTTCCCAAGGTCCGCCACGGCTGGGATGGGTGGCTGGACGCCACTCAAGTTCTATCGCGGTGCGTGGTCGGCGCAGCCGACCGATCCGGTGTTGCGCATCAACGTTGGTGAGTTCAATGCAATGCTCGGTCGGTCGTACGCCGAGATCGCGGCGGAGAGTCGGTCGCAGCACAAGTCGCAGGCGTTCGGATCGGTCCAGCCGAAGGGTGCGCGATTCACGCAGGTGCGCCGCGAGGCGAGCCGCGTGAACGAGTCGGAGGCGCCGGGCACGGAGAAATCGCTGTTCGATGGGATCGACACGACGTGGGCGCGATTCAAGACGCCGGGCAGTCAACCGGAGCTCGCTCAGCTCATCGACGAGATCCAGACCCTGGTCAAACAGGCGCAGAGCGCGCCGTACCTGCGCGATCCGTGGTCGGCGGTCGCTCCGCTGAGCGAGCTCACGATTGAGTTGTCGATGCTGAATGTGGTTCCCAACCGGTTCAGTCGCCGCGTGGATGCCGCCACCAAGCAGCCGATCGAGCTCCGCATTTCTGATGACCTGCGCGCGGCAGCCACGATTGCGTATCGAAAGACGGTCAACGCGATCGCGCTCGCGAGCGGACTGGCCGTCGAGGCGACGATTCCACGAGAACAGATCGCGACTGCTGACAGCGCGCCGTTGGCAGTGACCGTCTACAATCGCGGCCACTTTCCGGTTCGAGCGGACCCGTCGTACATCGTGCGCTGCCAGCGCGGTGAGTTAATGCCGGACGGCAGCGTACACTACAACGGCATATCGCTTTGGAACGACAGCACCGCCACGATTCTCCCGGATAGCTCACGTACGTGGCGTGGGTTCGAGTGTGCGGGGAATGAACCACCGCGTGACGGGCCGTATTGGCTCAGGCGGCCGCGCCAGGGCGACATGTTCGCCGCAGCCAGCGTCGTCACCCCCGAGAACGATGCGTCACGCGGGCCGACCGTTAGGGTGCAGCTGTCGGAGGGTACGGCGTATCAGGTGGAGCTCGACGTGCCGGTCGTGTATCGATACGCGGATCCGATTCGCGGCGACGTGAGCCGCCCGCTCGCGTT
>Ga0075428_100007014_pt1 | contig 12492 bp, 10 predicted proteins | sample RhiMetdeltSRZDD2_FD_75291 | JGI IMG/M metagenome (GOLD analysis project Ga0075428, IMG submission 75291) | Populus rhizosphere microbial communities from Tennessee, USA - Rhizosphere MetaG P. deltoides SRZDD2 | ecosystem: Host-associated > Plants > Roots > Rhizosphere > Soil | place: USA...
GTGAGGCGTCACCCGCCGTACGCACGCGGCTGCACTTCGCCCGCGCGCTGGCCCCGCAGCCTGCGTTGCTGCTGCTCGAACACCCCACGGCCGCCCTTCCTGACGCGGCGCAAAAGGGTTTTGCTGATGATGTGCTGAGGGTGCTCGAGGGCCGCCGCATGACGACCCTCGCGATCACGCAGGACAAAACGTTTGCCACACGGGTCGGTCGCGCGCTGGAACTGGTGCCCGCGAGCGGCGTGCTCAAACCCGTGCGGCGGGGGTGGTTCGGGTAAGAGGTCCGGGTTCGTTTTGGTCCGGCTAAAGCCGGACGCTACGATGGTCCGGCTAAAGCCGGCGCTACGATGGTCCGGCTAAAGCCGGACTCTACTTGGTGATTACCCCGCAGGCGACGCGGGGGCCGCCGCTGACGCCGGACTTGGGTTCTCCGGGTACGCCCTTGTCCTCGTTGGCGTGAAGGATGATCGCGGTACCGTCAGCGTCGAAGAGCGACAGCGGGCCGGCCGACAGCGTCACGCGGGTCGTCACCGCTTTCAGTTCGCCCTTGCCGTCTGCGCCGACCTGGAGGTTGGGAATATCGCCCATGTGGAACGGATGATTGACGTCAGGGTCGGTGTTGCTCGCCGGGCCGGGATCGAAGTGACCGCCCGCGCTGGTGAATGGCGCTTCGCACTGTCCGACCGCGTGCAGATGGACGCCGTGAAGGCCAGGCTTGAGGCCCGTGGCGGTAACCGTGACATCGACGACTGTTCCCGTCCCTTGCCGGCGTTCCACGAGCTCGACGCGGCCGGTTACTCCATCGCCCTTGATATCCGCATGCGCCTTCATGGCTTGCGCCTGGATCAACGCGGCCGAACCGGCCAGTGCCGCAGCCGTCGCGACCAACACCATACGTCCGTATTTCATAATGCCTCCTGTGGGCGATTGTAGATCGGTTGCGATGATGCTCAAGTGTCGCAAGCTCGTGCTTTTCGACATCGATGGCACGCTCGTGCTGACCGGCGGCGCAGGAATGCGTGCGATGAACCGCGCGTGCGAGGAGATCGTCGGACACGTCGATGCCCTGCAGGAAGTCCCGCTCGCCGGACGCACCGACTGGATCATCCTGCACGACACGCTCTCCCGCATCGGGCACGAACTCGATGAACGCCTGTTCGCCGACTTGAGGGACAGTTATCTCAAGCACCTGGCAAGCGAGATTCTCGAGCCGGGGCGCGGCGTGAAGGCGGTGATGCCCGGCGTGCGCGATGTGCTCGACGCCTTGGAGAGGCGCGATGACATCTTCCTTGGACTGCTGACCGGCAACTTCGAACAGGGCGCCCGCATCAAGCTCGAACACTTCGACCTCTGGCGCTACTTCCGCTGCGGCGCATTCGGTGACGACGCGGCGGATCGCAACGCGCTGGTGCCGTTTGCGGTCGAGCGCGCGCGAGCGCAAGGTCTGCCGGCCATCCCCTCCGATCAGGTGTTCGTTGTCGGAGACACACCCCACGATGTCGCGTGTGCGCTCGCTGCCGGCGCGGTGCCGGTCGGTGTGGCGACCGGGAGTTCGACCGTCGACCACCTGCGCGCGAGCGGAGCATCGATCGTGTTCCACGACTTGGGAGATGTGCCGGCGGTCTTGCGCGTATTGGGGTGACGGAGGGGACGGAGGAAACGGAACAAGCTTCAAAAACGGAGAAACGGAGTCACGGAGATCATTTTTTGTCTCTTCGTACGCGGAGCGATCGACTCAGGCGCCGCGGGTGCAAGCCACCCGCGGGTTGTGATTCGTGGCTTGTACTCGCGGTGCGCGAGTCGATCGCCCGGCCCACGAAAGTGACAAAGAAAGTGACAAAGAATGATCTCCGTTTCTCCGTTTCTCCGAGTTGAAGCTCGTTCCGTTCCCTCCGTCACCTCCGTCCTAGTCCGTATAATGCAATCATGACCTCAGGTCTGAAGATGCGATGTCAGCGATGCGGTTCGCAGATGGAGATGCGCGACCCGATTTCCGGTGGCGAATGGAAGCCGGATCAGTTCTGGGTTTGTCCTCTCTGCGGCAGACATTTCTGGACGACGTATAGTGCGCCACCGAAGCCAGCCCATCCGTCGGACAAAACGGATGGGCCCGCAGGGCCCGCCGCCCCGATCGAGGGCAGTGCCTCTAAATAGCCTGATTTCTTGACTTCCCGGGTGGAACTCCCTACACTGACCGCGTTTTCAAGCTCAGCGCGCCGGGACCCGAGCCCGGCTCGCGTGAGGCGCAGGTAGAGCGGAAGGTCGTCGGCGTTCCTGGCATTTGAGGGCCGCGTCCTCCCGGCCCTGTCCCCTGCACCCAGCTTGTCTCGCCCCGGGATGTTCCCGGGGGCCGTTCATCGGAGGACGTATGCCTACCGGGACCATAGCGCGCCTGCTGATTGACAAGGGCTTCGGTTTCATTCGTGACGAGAGTGGAATCGAGCACTTTTTCCACCGCAGCTCCGTCCGGGGCGCCGTGTTCGAGCTGCTGCGGGAGGGCCAGCGCGTGGAATTCACCCCAGAGGACTCCGGCAAGGGTCCGCGCGCCGGAGAGGTCCGCCTGATCGAAGGCTGATCGTCGTCTCCGCACTGTTCCCGGCGGGCGGGGCGCCTCGCCCCGCTCGTGCCTCAGCCAAACGCGTCTGACAACCGGATCCGCTCCTCCCGGTTCCGGTTTTTACCCCTCACGCCTTCCCTTTCGTACAATCAGTCAACGGAAGCGAACGGGGCCCGGTGGCCCTCCCGGTCTTCAAAATCGGTCGCTGCCTGCGTAATAGCGGGCGGGCTGGGTTCGACTCCCAGGCGCTTCCGCCAGCCTTCGCTCGCGGCTGGATCGCAAGCCTCCTCGCGATCGTGACCGGCCGCGCTTCGGCGGGGCAAGCCGAGTCCCGCCTTCGCGCGCGATCGCAATCGGGCGCGCTTCGGCGGGCAAGCCCGACTGAGATCAGTACAATTCCCCCGTGATCCCGGGCATCATCCTCGCCTCCGGCGCATCGACGCGCATGGGCAGTCCCAAGGCGCTGCTGACGATGCCGAACGGGGCGACGTTCGTCTGGACGCTGGTCACCACGTTGATCGATGGGGGAGTGGACGATGTCTTTGTCGTCGGACGGGGCGAAGATCGACCGTTGCGCGACGAAGTGGAACGTCTCCCTCGTTCGCGCTTCGTAGAGAACGCTCGTGCGGATGAAGGACAACTGTCGTCTGTGATCGCGGGCCTGAACGCAGCCGATCGACCGGGTGTCGGCGGCGTGCTCGTGACGCTCGTTGACCTCCCGCTGATCGCTCCGGCGACGGTCAGGATCCTCATCGAGGCCTTCGCGGCGGCGCATGTACCGATTGCGCGGACCATCTATCGTGGCCGCCATGGCCACCCGGTGATCTTCGGGCGGCAGGTCTTCGACGAATTGCGCCGGGCCAACCCGGCCGTCGGCGCCAAGTCCGTGGTGCGCGCGCACGAGGCGTCGGTTCTCGACGTCGAAGTGGACGATGAGGGCGTGCTGCAGGATATCGACACGCCTGAGGACTACCGCCGGCTCACCCAACATTGATGCGCTGTACCTGTCCGCCGCTGACGTGTGTTTGTTCGCCAGCGGGCAGTTTGGGCCGTTTCTGGGGGCTAAATCGTAGACCCGCTGAGACCGTCCGATGGCACACAGGCTGCTCCCACCAGTCCGGTGACTGATCTGTACGACGACCTCCGCTACTCGATCCGCGCGTTGGCACGATCGCCGGCGATCGCAGCCATTCTGCTGGGTAGTCTCGCCGTCGGCACGGGTGCGAATGCGACCGTATTCAGCCTCGTCAACGCGCTGTTGTTCCGGGCTCCGGCTGGCGTTGCCGACCCACGCACGCTGGTCGCGGTCTACACGAGTCAATTCGACGGCGGCCCGTACGGCAGCACTTCCTATCCTGACTTCGAATCCATCAGAGCAAACCGTCAGACATTCACCTCGGCTGCCGCGATCGACGACCACGCGCTCGTCACCTGGCGGGCCGCCGAGGTATCTGAACGCGTGCGCGTAGCGGCCGTCTCGGCTGACTTCTTCACCACTCTCGGGATGCAGGCCGCACGTGGACAGCTGTCGCTCGGCGATCCAGCGGCCGACGTGATTGACCTCGTCATCAGCTACCGGCTCTGGCAACAGGGGTTCGGCGCCGACGAGAGCGCGATAGGCCAGACGGTCACGCTCGACGATCGACCGTATCGTGTGGTGGGCGTCGCGCCGGATCGCTTTGCCGGTTTGCGGCTCGGCCGTGCGTCCGAGATCTGGGTGCCGTTGCGCTCCGATCTCCTCGGCGAGCGCGCCGAGCGGCGGCTCGCGGTGATCGCGCGACTCAGTCCGGGCGTCCGGCTCAGTGAGGCGCAACGTCGAATGCAGGCCGTAGCAGCAGAATTGGCGGACGGTTTCCCGACAGCAATCGCGGGTCGATCAGCGGGCGTGACGATCCGCGCCGGCTCACCCTCGGTCGTCATTCACGGCTGGATCCCGTGCTCCGCACGCGAGTGGCGTTGATCGGTGCTGCGATGCTTGGCGCGACGGCACTGGTTCTGCTGAGCGCTTGCGCCAACGCCGGCAGCCTGCTGCTGTCCCGTGCCACGAGTCGCGGCCGCGAGATCGCTGTCCGCTTCGCGCTGGGCGCAACCCGCCGCCGCCTGTTGAAGCTCCTGCTGACGGAGAGCCTGCTCGTCGCGACGCTTGGCGGCGCCATCGGATTGCTGTTCGCGATGTGGACGGCGCGGGGAATTCCGTCGCTCTTCCCACCCGAGCACGCACAGATGCTCGAGACGCGTCTCGATCCCCTCGCGTTCGCGGCGACGCTGTTGATCTCGGTCCTCGCCGGCGTCGGTTTCGGCCTCACGCCGGCACTTCAAGCGACGCGGCCGATGATGGTCCTTGCGCTTCGCGGTGACGGCAGCGGCGCTTCGGAGGCGCAGGGCGGTGCCCGCCTGCGAACGATTCTCGTCACGTCGCAGGTGGCGCTGTCCGTGATCCTCCTCGTCGCGACAGCCGTCGTTGTCCGCAGCCTGACAGACGCCCTGCGCGCCGACCCGGGAATTGCCCGGAACGTCGCCATCGCGACGATCGAGTTGCCCGGCCGTCATGCCGATCCGATTCGGGGTGGCCGCCTGATTCGCGAGTCGAGGGAGCGGGTCGCTGGCCTGCCGGGGGTCGAAGCGGTCGCGTGGGTGTCGGTGCCACCGCTCGGCCGCGCAAGCACGACCAGATTCGTCGTCTATCCGGGCGGCACGGGAACTGTCGAGAGCGCAGACCTCGAGACCAACGTGGCCTCACCTGATTACTTCGATGCGATGCAGATTGGACTCCTGGCGGGCCGCGGCTTCGATGAGCGCGACCGGCCTCGCTCGCAACCGGTCGTTGTCGTCAACGACGAGCTGGCGCGCCGGTATTTCCGGGGTTCGGCCGTGGGCGAGTGGCTCCGCGACGATCAGGATCTCGTGAAGGTTGTCGGCGTCGTGAAGTCCGCACGCTACAGGACGCTGCAGGAGTCGCCCCAGCCAACGGTCTACTATCCGCTGACGCAGAAGTATCAGGCCAACCTGAGCCTCGTCGCGAGAACGTCGGGAGACCCGTCAGCCCTGCTTGGATCGGTCCGCCGCGAACTCGTGCAGACCGACGAGGGCGTGACGGTTTTCCGGCTGGTCACCCTCGATACGTTCCTGTCAGAGGCGCTGGCGCTCGATCGCCTGACCACAGGCCTTGTCGGGACCTGCGGTGCGTTGGCCCTGATCCTCGCCATCATCGGCGTCTACGCTGTCATGGCCGACGTCGTTGCACGCCGCACACGTGAGATTGGCGTTCGCGTCGCGCTCGGTGCGAGGCCTGTCCAGGTCGTGACGCTCGTTTACGGCCAGGGACTCGCGTTGACCGCGGCCGGACTGGTGACGGGCTTTATCGCCGCCTTCGCGGGGATCAAACTGCTGGAATCGATCACCGACGGGACGGCCGGGATCGATGTCAGGACCATCGCCGCTATCCCGGTAGCGCTCGCGCTGATGATCGTGGTCGCCGCAGTGGTGCCGACGATGCGCGCGCTGCGCATCAATCCGACAATCGCGCTGCGCGAGTAGCGCGACCTCGCGTGACGCGCGTTACTGGACTCCTACGAGCCCGCCGCCTATTCTTTCGGCCGCACACGTGTGCGACGACGCAGGCGGGAGATCAAGTCAACGAAATCCGCAGGCGGCGGACCGTCGAGGTCCAGCGTTCGGCCATCGACCGGATGCTTGAACGACAGGAGATGGGCATGGAGTGCCTGACGCCCAAAACGGATCCTCTCGACGGCATCGTTCGCCACGTACCGACTCTCACCTATCAGGCTGTGCCCGCGCAACTGAGCCTGCACGCGGATCTGGTTGCGACGGCCGGTGCGCAGGCGCACTTCGAGAAGCGTAGCCCGCTCGAACTCTTCGAGCACGCGGTAGTCGCTGATCGACTCTATCCCGCGCGGATCGTGTGCGTGCGTTTCTTTCTGAATGAGCGCTTTGGTATTCCAGACGAGGTGATTGCGCCACGTACCCTCAGGCGGTTCTACCCGGCCGTGCACGACGGCGTGATAGACGCGTTCTGGTTCCCTCCGCTTGAATTGAGCCTGCAGAGCGCGCTGTGTGACCGCATCCTTCGCGAATACCACCAGTCCGGAGGAGTCCTGGTCTATCCGATGGACGACGTAGGGTCGGCGCTTGCCGTGCGACCTGAAGCGGCCGGCGATCAGGTCGTAGACCGACGTGACGGAGCCCTTGCGCTCGAGCGGCACCGTCAGGAGTCCCGCTGGTTTGTTGACGACAATCAGGACGTCGTCTTCATAGACGATGTCGAGCCCGTCTCTCTCACCCTGCCGGTGGGGGCGCCTGGCGGTGCCAGGGCGGTCGGCCCAGAACCCGACGAGATCCCCGGCTGACAGGCGCGTTCCAGCCTCGCCGATACCAACCTCCGCACCGTTGACGTACACTCGGCCTCGCTCGAGGCTCGTGCTCGCGCGCTGGCGGGAGCCCAGCCGGTCCGGCGCCGCGAGAAACTTGTCGAGGCGCTGTCCGGCGTCCCCGGCGTCGACGATCCACTGAACCTTCGGCACCGTCCACCATCCTACTTCGCCAACCGGAACGATGCCCGAGACGTCAGTGACTGAAAACCGCCATCAGCCGGAATGCAGCGCAGCACGGACCTCGGATCTGTGGAGACGTGCATGATTCTCGATGACGTGATGCAGGCCTGGCGCCGGGTTCGATCGCGCCCCGCGTCGATGGCCGGGGCTGCCGCGATGCTGGCGCTTGCCATCGGTCTCACGACTGGCATGTTCACCCTTGCCGATGCCCTCTTGTTGAGGCCTGTGCCGTTCAGGGCCCCGGACCGACTATCGCAACTGTACATGGGCAACGATCGCGGCGGCCAAATCTCCGTTGCGCCGGAAGTCTTTGCCGCCTGGCGGTCGAGTCCGGCGTTCGAAGCAGTCGAGTCCGCGTCCCGCGGCACGGCGCTCGTCGATACCGCGAGCGGGCCGGTCGCCCGGCCCAGTGCCGTCGTCACCCCGGGGTTGTTCCAGATGCTCGACGTCCGAGCCGTTCGTGGACGACTCTTCCTTCCGGACGAAGGCAAGGCCGGCGCAGACGACCGGGTACTGCTCTCGGAAGACGTCTGGCGCTCGGGATTCGGCGCCGACGCAGGCCTGATCGGTCGATCCATTCTCATCGACGGGCGGCCGCGGATGGTTGTCGGGATTCTTCCCTCCGACTTCCGCTTTCCCTCCTGGGACACCGTGGTCTGGACGCCCATCAACTTCGATGTCCCGCCACCGGAGCGAACAGCAGAACGGCCCATCCCATTCGTGCGGTTTGCTGCCTCGATGCCGCAGGCCGACGCGCTCCGCCTGGCCACCGAGGCTGCGCGAGCGGCGGATGCAACGACCGCCTCGTTGCTGGCAAGACCGACTCCGATCGCGCAACACCTAGCGGACCGCTACAACGAACGAGCGATCCCGCTGCTCTTGACCGGCGTGGCCCTCGTATTTCTCGTCTTGTGCGCCAATGTCGCCAGCCTGCTGCTCGTGCGGTTGACCGACCGTCGGCGCGAGTTCAGCATGTGCGCGGCGCTCGGCGCGTCGCGCGCGCGGCTCTTCCGTCAGGCCATTGTCGAGAGTGCCCTCATCGGCGGCGCGGGATCGCTCGCTGGGCTTGCCTTTGCGTGGTTCCTCGTCGCGACGGCGCGCGGGTTTCTGCCCGAGGCGTTCCTGCTGCGAACGCTGAATCCCCTCAATCTCGACATCCGCGCGCTCGCCGCTTCGTCGATCGCCGGCTTGGTGGCGACGCTCGTCGCTGGTCTGCTGCCGGCATGGGTCGGGACTCGCGTCGACCCTTCAGAGTCGCTGAGAGTCGGCGATCGATCGGGCACGGAGACCCGCGCGGCGAAGACGTTCGCACGAGGGTTGATCGTCGGCGAAATCGCGCTCGCCTGCATGTTGCTCGTCGGCGCGGTACTGCTCGTTCGGTCCTTCGTCAACCTGACGAACACCGATCGCGGCCTCGACTCCGACGGCGTCATCGTCGCGACGATCTCCCTGCCGAGCACGACGTTCAGCGATCGCGCGTCACGACTGTCCATGACGGCGCTCATCGGGACCGAGATGCGACAGCTGCCTGGGGTCGAGTCCGTCGTGCTGTCTTACGGACTCCCGCCAGATGGCGGCGCTATTCATTTCGGCGGCGGGTGGCAGTCGGACGTCCCGGGGGCAGAAGCCCTGAGGTTGACCGTCGAGAGCTATTACGTCGACGCAGACTTCTTCAATTTCTATGGCATCCCGTTGCTGCACGGTCGCACGTTCCAGAAAGGCGACTCGTCGAGCGAGGTCATCGTTGGTGAGCGGCTGGCCGCCATCCTGTGGCCTGGCCTCGATCCCGTGGGGCGATCCTTTGCGTTCAGCAAGCAGAAACTCCATGTCGTCGGCGTGGTGAGAGAGATTCATCACCCCTCCGTCGATCCGCGGGTAGACCGTCCGGAATTCTACGTCGCGGAGTCGACTGAGGGCATCGGCCGTGGGTACTTCTCGGTCAGCCTGCGGTGCGGCGCCGCATGTCCTGATGGCGCGCATATTCGTCAGAAGGTCATGTCCATCAGCCCGGCGATCCAGGTCTACGACGTCGGGCCGCTCGATGCTGCCTATTTCGAGCAGCTCGCCGCGCCCAGGGCTGCCGCGGCACTCGGGTTTGTCTTTGCCGCGGTAGCAATCATCGCGGCAGGCGGCGGACTGTTTGGCATCCTCAGTTATGCCGTGGGCCGTCGGCGCCGGGAGTTCGGGATCCGGACTGCGCTCGGTGCGTCCACGAGCCAGATTCGTCGCCTGGTCCTGCGCGACGGTGCGGTCGTGAGCCTGCTGGGAGTGGCGCTTGGTTCGGCCGCAGGTTGGTCGCTTGCCAAGAGCCTCGCGTCGTTGCAGTACGGTGTGACCGTGACCGATCCGTTGAGTTGGGTGGTCGTCCTCGGCCTGATGGCGGCTATCACGATGATCGCGGTGTCCAGGCCGGCGAGAGTCGCCGCTGCCGTCGATCCCGTGACGCTCCTGCGCGACGAGTAGTGTCTCGCTAACGACGCGCAGCCGTCCAGAATCTCGCGACTGGTTGGTCCGTTGGAGGCGGATATCGTGTCGCTGAATGCTGTTCCCGTAACCGATACCCGGCCGTACTTCCGGCCGGTCAGCCGCGAGCTGGTTGCGTTGCTGAACGAGATCACTCCGGCCGACTGGGATCGGCCAACTGTCGCAGGCCGCTGGCTCGTCCGTGACGTCGTCGCCCACCTGCTCGACACGACGATGAGGCGGCTCTCGTTTCATCGCGATCGGCACGAGCCTCCCAAGCCGGAGCATCCGCCGGCGAACGAGCGAGAGTTCGTCGCGTTCATCAACGATTTGAATCAGCAATGGGTTGGGGTGGCGCGGCGCTTGAGTCCGCGGGTGATGACCGATCTCTACGCGCGAGCCAGCGAGGACCTGGCCGCGTTCGTCGAGTCGCTGCCGCTCGATGCGCCGGCACTCTTCCCGGTCTCGTGGGCGGGCGAGGACGCGTCGGCCGGGTGGTTCGACATCGGCCGCGAGTTTACCGAGCAGTTCCATCACCAGATGCAGATCCGCAACGCCGTCGGAGCGGCGCCGCTTCAAGACCCGGCGTGGCTGGCGGCGTTTCTGCTGATCGCGGTGCGCGGGTTGCCGCATGCGTATCGTGAGACCGCCGCTGACGAGGGCGCGACGGTCACCATCGACGTCACAGGCCCTTCCGGCGGGGTGTGGACGCTGCGGCGGGATAGAGGGCGGTGGTCGCTGTGGGCGGGCGCCGCCGATCGCGCGACCACGACGATCGTGTTGAGCGACGATACCGCCTGGCGGCTCCTGTTCAACGCCCTGCCGCCCGCGCAGGCCATCGATCGAATCGTCACGACCGGAGAGCGGTCACTCGCTGAGCCGCTCGTTCAAGCACGGTCGGTCATCGTGTGACCTTACGCAGAAGCTTCGCGCACACGCCTACGCGGTGTGAACATCTATCCGTCGGCGCTCGAAGCGACTGCGCGCCGCGTGGCGGACAGGAGAGGATGAGACTGAGCCCGAACCCACCCCGCCGGGCGAACCCCGCTACATCTGGCGCCCGAGAAACGAAACCGGCCCCCAGTCATTGCCTATCAGACGGAAGGGGACAGACATCCTCCTGGTGGCGCGATGAGTACGCAGGTCGCGAAGAAGACACGTCCGTGTGTTGCTCAGGTGTGCGCGTTTGTGGCGACACTGATCACCGCTGCACCCGTGGCCGCCGGACAGGATTCGCGGCCGGCGAGCGTTCATTTGGCGATCGACCAGCCTGGCGCGCTGAGGGAATGGCAAATCGAATCAGTCGTCGAACAGGTTCGCCTGATTTGGGGCGCCGCCGGCATTGCGGTCAGCTCCGGCATGTACGGCTCGCCGTCGAAGCCTGATGACGCGCGCGTGTCGGTCAGGGTCTTGTCGGTTCCCGCACGTTACCTTTCAAATGGTGCTGCCGTCATGGGGTGGGTTGCCCGCGATGAGGATGGCAGGCTGACCCCCGCAATATTCATTTCGCTCGCCGGTATCACGAATGTCTTGTCCCGGGTTTATTTCGCTGGGACGAAATTCCGGGACTTACCTACCCAAGTGAGCGACCGCATCGTCGCGCAGACGGCCGGACGCGTGGCGGCTCACGAGCTCGGCCACTACCTGCTTCAACTGACCGGCCATCCCAGGAAGGGTTTGATGCGCCGCCAATTCCTCCCGCGAGACCTCGTCGACTCGTCACCAGGCCCGTTCCTGCTCACGGCGAGTGAGTCGGTGCTGCTGCGGCGAGAAGTGATGACGCTTGCACGGGCCCAGGTCAGTACCCGATAGGGATCACTTCGCGGGGCCCTTGCTGATACCGCTCGAGATCACGAAGATTCGACCCGAGTGAAAACCGCGGACGCCTGACCAGGCAGACGTGATCAACAGATCGTCCATCCCATCAGCATCGATATCGCCGAGCGTGACGGCATCGAATCCAAAGGTGTCGCCGGGCGTCCGACAGGTATACGTCTTGAGCAGCTTGCCATCTTTGCCTGAATACAGGTACGCGCGTCCGCCGCCGATCGCGGCGCCGGCGTACTGCCAGGCACCGACGATCAAATCGGCGTGGCCGTCCCCGTCCACATCGCCGGCAACCGATGGGCTCGTGCCGAATCCTTCTCCCGCGGTTTCTCCCGTGAGCGTCAGCAGCGGCCGGCCGTCTTTGCCGGAGTGCACGACCGTGCGGCCGGTGGACGGTCCTTTTGCGCTGTTTGAAAAGTCCGACGCGTAGGCGTCGGCAACGCCGTCGCCATCGACGTCGCCGGGCACCGACAGAAACATCGCACCGAGAGCGGCGCCGGTCTCATCCGCTTCGATGACGAACTTTGGTTTTGGCGTGAGCGAATCGTAAACGTACGTGCGTCCGCGTCGCGACGGTCCCGCGCCAGGAGCGCCCACCAGGAGGAGCATGGACGTTCCCTTCGCGTACCCTGCGACGGCACTGCCGAACGAATCCTGCGCGCGCTCGCCGGTCAACGTCAGAAGCACGCGACCGTCCTTGCCCGAGTAGACGTAGGCGCGGCCGGCGCCGTCACCTCCCGCATCGTTCCCAGGAGCGCCGACGATGACATCCTCGTAGCCATCGCGGTCGACATCGCCGGCTCCCGCGACGTGTCGGCCGAACGTGTCGGCCCGATCCTCCGCGCGAAGGGTCAGCAGCACGCGGCCGTCGTTGCCCGAGTACACCTTCGCGTATCCGCCGCCCGGCGCACTGGCGATGACGTCGGGTGTGCCGTCCTTATTGGTATCGCCTGCCGACTCGACGCCGAGACCCAGTTGATCGCCGGGCTGGCCATCCGCCGTCCACAGCAGGCTGCTGGTTCCGGAGGAATAGACATAGATACGGCCTGCGCTGGCGCCGCCAACGGCTTTGGTTGG
>Ga0075428_100007016_pt1 | contig 12490 bp, 8 predicted proteins | sample RhiMetdeltSRZDD2_FD_75291 | JGI IMG/M metagenome (GOLD analysis project Ga0075428, IMG submission 75291) | Populus rhizosphere microbial communities from Tennessee, USA - Rhizosphere MetaG P. deltoides SRZDD2 | ecosystem: Host-associated > Plants > Roots > Rhizosphere > Soil | place: USA...
GCCGAGATCCTGACGGTTACTGCCGAAGCGACGCTCGTCGAAACCAGCAACGCGACGCACGGCATCGTCATCGACGAGCAGAAAGTCGTCGATCTGCCGCTCAACGGCCGCAACTTCACGCAACTCGGCACGCTGATCCCCGGCGTCGTCGCGCCGCCGGGCGGACTCGGCGGCCAGACGGGCGACGCGACCCCGGGCGGATTCGGCAACGCGACCGGCGGCTTCAACGTCAACGGCATGCGCAACCAGTCCAACAACTTCCTGATGGACGGCGCGACGAACAACGACACGTTCAACACCGGATTCGTGCTGCGACCGCCGCCGGATGCGATCCAGGAATTCAAGATCCTGACGCACGCCTTCTCCGCTGAATACGGCCGCAATGCCGGCTCGGTTGTGAACGTCGTCACGAAATCCGGCAGCAACTCGATGTCAGGCGCGGCGTGGGAATTCAACCGCAACGACGCGCTCAACTCGCGCAACTTCTTCGCTCCGCAGACGCAACCGAAGCCGGAGCTGAAGCAGAACCAGTTCGGCATTGCCCTGGGCGCACCGATCATCCGCAACAAGCTGTTCGGGTTCGGCTACTACGAGGGCTATCGCAACGACAGCGGCATCACTCAGAACGTCCTGGTGCTGTCAGAGGCGCAGCGGCGCGGGGATTTTTCGGCCGGCGGCGCGGTCCGCGATCCGCTGACCGGGCAGCCGTTTCCCGGCAACATCATCCCCGGCGATCGCATCAGCGCCGCCGCCGCGAAGTTGCTGTCCGACTTCGTGCCGCTGCCGAATTCGCCGGGCAACCGTTACATCGTGTCGCCGACCGTCAACGACACACGCGATCAATTCGGCGTGCGTTTCGATTACAACCTCAGCAATCGCCAATCGATCCTTGGCCGCTACATGCGCAGCGACACCGATCGCGCGACGCCGCGCATCATCGCGCCGGTCGATCAGCGCGCGCTGGCCACGCTCCAGGACGGCTTGATCTCGCACAACTTCGTGATCAGCTCGCGCATCGTCAACCAGGCGAGGTTCTCGATCAACCGCATCGGCGCGAATCCTGCCGTCACCAGCGGATTGAGTCCTCGTGCCTACGGCATCAACTTCGCGAACACCAACCCCGTTGCTGCCGGACTGCCGTCGATCGGCGTCACCGGCTTCTTCGGCGGCGGCAACGCGGCGCTTGGCGACGCGCAGCAGCCGTTCGTCGACCGCGTCAACCACGTGTGGCAGGCCGCCAACGACCTGACGTGGATCTCCGGCAGGCACTCGCTGAAATTCGGCGGCGATGTTCGCCGCGAGGCGATGCGGATCGCGTTCATCAATCGCCCGAACGGCGACCTCACCTTCAGCGGCGGCATCACCGGCAACGCCGCCGCCGACTTCCTGCTCGGTCTGCCGGCGCAGGCGCGTGCCACGACGCAGCAGGCGATCCAGGATGGCTATGGCTGGCTGTTTGCCGGCTACGCGCAGGATGAATTCCGCGTCACCTCGCAACTGACGTTGAATCTCGGCGTCCGTTACGAGATGCCGACGCCCTTCATCGACAAGAACGACGCGATCAGCGGCTTCGTGACCGGCATGAAGTCGACGAAGTTTCCGGCTGCGCCCACCGGTCTCGTCTATCCGGGCGATCCGGGTATCGGGCGCGGCATCGTGCCCACCGACACGAACAATGTCGCCCCGCGACTCGCGGTCGCGTGGGATCCGACGGGCGAAGGCCGCACCAGTATCCGATCCGCATTCGGCATGTTCTACGACGCGCTGGCCGGCCAGGGTGACTTCTTCCAGAGCGGCGTGCTCTCGCCGCCCTTCACGCCGCTGATCGAGCTCAACACACCGACGCCGATCACGCTCGCCGATCCGCTCGCCGCGGTCGCGGGACCACCGAATCCATTTCCACCGGCGCTGACGATCATCGGCTGGGGCGACGACTTCAAGTCGCCGTTCGCGTACCACTTCAACGCTGGTATTCAGCAGCAGCTGATGTCACGGCTCGGCGCCGAGATCGCCTACGTCGGATCGCGGGGCTACAATCTGCCGATCTTCATGGAAGTGAATCCGGGCGTGTATGCGCCGGGGCAGACGACGGCGGGCGCGCGCATCATGCCCGCGTTCGCGCTGGTCAGACCAACCTTTCCCGTTGCGCGATCGTGGTACGACTCACTGCAGGCGAGCCTGCGCATGCTGCCGGCGCGCGGTTTGAATTTCCTCGCCAGTTACACGCTGAGCAAGACGACGGATCACGTGTCGGGTCTGAACATCGGCGGCGAAGCACGTCCGGTGCTGCCGGTCGTGCAGGGCGATGACGCCAGCATCGAGCGCGCGCTCGAATTCGAGAAGGGCCCTGCCCTCTTCGATGCACGTCATCGATTCGTCGTCAGCTTTGGCTACGAGCTGCCCTCGCTCGAGAATGCATCGGCGATCGTGAAGCACATCGCCGGTGGCTGGCAGTTGAACGGCATCTACCAGGCGCAGACGGGATTCCCGCTGACCGTCACGCGCGGCACCGTGCTCGATATCCGCTATATGACAAACCGTCCCGACATTACATCGGGCTGCGATCCCAATGACGGGCCGAAGACCACGGCGCAGTACTTCAACACGTCTTGCTTCGCGGCGCTGACGCTCGCGCAAACGGGCGAACGGCCCGGCAACGCCGGGCGAAACACCGTGCGCGGCCCCGGTTTTCAGCGCACCGATCTGTCGATCTTCAAGAATTTTGATTTCGCATCGCACCATCGCATCCAGGTGCGCATCGAAGGCTTCAACATCTGGAACCAGCCGCGCTTCGGCCAGCCGAACGGAACCTTCGGCTCGGCAACCTTCGGGCAGATCACGACGGCCGATGATGGGCGTGTGATTCAGCTCGGATTGAAGTACATCTTCTAGTTCGTGCAGCGAAGAACGTTTCTGCAACAGCTGGCGGCGCTTGCGGCGATCCCGCAGGCGCCCGCCATTATCACATCCGATCGCGCGCGGCCGGTGATCGATGCCGGCGTCGCCTCCGGATTGTCCAATGACGACGCGATCATCTGGGCGCACGTCGATCGCCCATCACGCATGATCGTCGAGTATGCGACGACGCCTTCGTTCGCGAGTCTGCGGCGCGTCCGCGGATCGATCGCCACGCCGGAGACCGGGCTCACGGCGCGCGCGAGGATTGGCGACTTCCCTCCAGGCCAGGACATCTTTTATCGCGTTCGCTTCGAGGACGTGACGGGTCGCGCGCTCAGCGAGGCACAGACGGGTCGATTCCGATCGGCGCCGGCCGTCGGCGTGCCGACGCGCATCGCGTGGTCGGCGGATGTCTGCGGGCAAGGCTGGGGCATCGATACCGCTCGCGGCGGCATGCAGTTGTTCAAGACCATGGCCGATGCGCAGCCGGATCTGTTCATTCACCTCGGCGACACGATCTACGCGGATGGTCCGCTCGCGCCGGAAGTGAAACTCGACGACGGAACGATCTGGAAGAACATCGTCACGCCGGCGAAGTCGAAAGTCGCCGAGACGCTCGATGAATACCGCGGCAATCATCTCTACAACCGGCTTGACGAGCACTATCGCCGGTTCTCATCTGAAGTGGCGCAGATCGCGCTCTGGGACGATCACGAAGTTCGCGACAACTGGTATCACGCGCAAACGCTTGAAGCCGATCAGCGTTACACCGAAAAGCGTGTCGCCGTCCTCGCCGGGCGCGCGCGTCAGGCCTTTCTCGAGCAATATCCCGTCACCATGGATCGCCGCGGCGATGCGCTGATCTATCGATCGATTCCGTATGGTCCGCTCGTCGAAGTCTTCGCGCTCGACATGCGCAGCTATCGCGGTCCGAACAACGACAACCTCCAGCAGTCCCCTACCGCAGACAGCGCGTTCCTCGGGAGCCGGCAGGTGCGCTGGCTGGCCGATGCGATCGCGAAATCGAAAGCGACGTGGAAGATCGTTGCCGCCGACATGCCGCTCGGCATCGTCGTCGCGCACCAGCAGGGCCGTCATGAAGCGGTCGCGAATGGCGATGACGGTCCGGCGCGCGGCCGCGAGATCGAGATCGCCGGCCTGCTGAGCACGCTGAAGAAACGCGGCGTTCACAATGTTGTCTGGGTCACCGCCGACGTGCATTACTGCGCGGCGCATTACTTCGATCCGGAACGGGCCACGTCGAAGGACTTCGATCCGTTCTGGGAGTTCGTTGCGGGTCCGGCGCATGCGGGCACGTTCGCACCCGGGATCGTCGATCACACGTTCGGGCCCGAAGTGAAGTTCACGGGCACACCCGCGAACCTCGCTCCGAATCGTCCACCTGATGCGGGCCTGCAGTTCTTCGGATGGCTCGACGCCGAGCCTGCGACGCGGGCGTTGACGGTGTCGCTCATCAACACGGCAGGCACACGAATCTTCGAGCAACGCTTCGAAGCGCGATGAGAGCCGTGCTCGCCTATTCAACTCTCTGCGCCGTGTTCATCGCGTCAAACGCATTCGCGCAAACCGACGTTGGCGTATCGGCATCGGTGTTGGCCGCGATCCAGCCCGTCGACGATGCGTATGTCGGATCGCCGTATCTCAGCGAGGGCATCGGTGGACTGGGACCGGGCTTCGGCGCCGGCGTGAGCATCATCACGCGCGATCGGCTCGTGGTCGCCGGCGAATACTCGACGGTGCGTTTTACGCAGATCCAGGACGGCCGGCTCGTGCTGGGTCCGTTCCCGCTCGAACACGTTCCCGCAACGACGCGGCTCCACGATTCGGTATTGAGCGTTCTGTTCGGCTACGCCAGAGGCGAATCAACGAAAGTGATCTTTCTCGGCGGTGTCGGACTGCGCCTCGATCGGCCGACGATCAACGACGTCGAGGCCGAGCATTACGACGTCAGTGAAAAAGAGTTTCCGGCGGTGACCGGGGGTGTTGATCTTCTCCATCCGCTCTCGGCGCGCGCACAGCTGGTGATCACCGGACGCTATACGTTCAACGAACGCGACACCCGTCAGCAGTACCTAGGCATCGGCCCACATGTGATCCGCGCTGGCGCCGGCATTCGAATCAGGCTGAACTGAAATGACGCCGCTGCCGCGACTCGTGGGCATTCCCTACGATGCGAGCTCATCGTTCTTGCGCGGTTCGTCGGCGGCGCCGCCGTTGATTCGCAACGCGATGCATTCACCTGCAGGAAACAAATACACCGAGAACGGCGCGGACCTGTCGCAACTCACCGATGCGGGCGACTTGCGGATTTCCGAAACGCCCGCGGCCGCGAGAGCTGAAATCGAATCAGGCATCGAGAAGATTCTCGAAGATGGCTATCGCCCGATCGCGCTTGGCGGCGATCACTCGATCACGTATCCGATCGTTCGAGCGATTGCGAAGAAACATCGTTCGGTCACGATCCTCCACATCGACGCGCACGGCGATCTGTATGACGAGTATGAAGGCGATCGCTTCTCGCACGCGTGCCCGTTTGCGCGGATCATGGAAGAACGGCTGGCCTCGCGGCTGATCCAGGTCGGCATCCGCACGCTGACACCGCACCAGCGCGATCAGATCAAGCGATTCGCCGTCGACACGATCGAGATGCAGCACTTTGCCGGCGGCGCGCGGCCCGCGACCATTGGTCCTGTATATCTGTCGATTGATCTCGACGGCCTCGATCCCGCCTTCGCGCCTGGTGTCTCGCATCGCGAGCCCGGCGGCCTGAGCGTGCGCGATGTGATCGCGATGATTCACGGAGCCGGCGGCCCGATCGTCGGCGCCGACGTCGTCGAGTTCAATCCGTCGCAGGATCTTGGCGGCCTCACCGCCGGCGTTGCCGCGAAGATCACTCGCGAGATCGCCGGCACCATGCTTCTGCAGCCATAGCGGCTACCTGTTCGTGATCTTCAAGTCCGCGAAATAGCCCTCAGTACCTGGACCAACCCAGAGCGCAACTGATCCCGCCTTGGGCTCGTGCTTCATGTCGTTCACGATCAAGCACGGTTGCTCGGAGCCGTGCACATAGAGACGCGCTTTGCGCCCTTCGATTTCGATTCGGAATTTCGTCCAGACACCAGGCTGCAGGTCCACATACGACTCGTACTTCTCAGGCGCCTCCTGGCGCGACTTGGCGAAATCGAAATCCGGGTGCGCGCTGTACTGGGTCGAGTGATTTCGCCGGACTTGATCGTCGGCACGGCCGTTGGTCGGTCTCAAGTAGATGTATTCGTATTGCCCATCGGCCTGCAGCCGGAACGCGATGCCAATGAACCCGCGCGCGCCGCCGCCGGCGGCCGCCGCGCTTGGCTGTCCGGCGAGATCGACTTCGATCGTGCCGTTGAGAAACGTCGTGTCCTTGACGATCGCCATCGATGTCGCGTTCGCGGCGTCAGGATTCGCATTCACCTGCACCGCTTTGCGACCCTTGAATTCCACTTGCGTGATCGACACGTTTTTCCCGTCAAGTCGATCGGCGGTTTGCGCCGCGAGCGGCGCAGCCGTCAACAGGCTGACCAACGCGACGATTGCAGGCAGTGTTTTCATCGGTACGTCATCAACGCCGCGAGGACGTCGATGCCCTTCCATAAATGACCGAGCCGCAGATTCTCATTGTCGGTGTGCTGGTTGTCGTCGTAGTTGGCGAGCGACACGCCGACCACCGGCACCTGGAACGCATCGATAAAGGGCGTCGCCGGAATGCCGCCGCCAAGCGTGCGGATGCGAACGACGTTCTCGGCTCCATAGCGTGCGCGGAGAGCGTCTGCCACGAACTTCACCGCCGGCATTTCAGGATCCGTGCGCCACGCACCGCCGATCGCGCCGGCACGGCTCGTCACCTTCGCGATGCGCGGATGCGCGGCCAGCGTCGCCGTGTCGGGGTCCTTGTCGACGATGAAGTAGCCCTGTTTGCGAATGTGCGCGATGACGCGATCGACCATCACGCGCGGCGAATTCTCCTTCACCAGCCTGAGCGCGATCTCCGCGGTCGCGTTGGCCGCGATCACGCCACCCACTTCTCCACCTTTCATCGTGTGCACGCTGAACGCGGGAAGATTCAACCCTTCCTGAAGTGACGACGCGGCGCCGTCGGTGGAACCGAGGCCGAACTCTTTTCGCATCGCGTCGCTGACATCAGGCACGGCCTTCATCATCTGCACAGCCGCTGCCGGAAACGGCAGCACATCGTCGTAAAAGCCCTCGATCGCGACCTTGCCGGCCGGCGTGAACATCGACGAGATCAGTTGTGTCAGGCGAACGTTGGCATCGGGCAGCCAGTTGCCGTAGTTGCCGCTGTGCATCGCCATCCTCGCGGTGTAGACCGTCACCTCGAGACTGGCGCCGCCGCGCGCGCCGTAATAGATCGTCGGCTTGTTGCTCGGATGCTGCGGACCGTCGACGATGATCAAGACGTCAGAGCGCAGCTTGTCCGCATGATTCTTGATCGCGAAATCGAGTGACGGCCCGCCGCCTTCTTCTTCGCCGTGGAGAATCACCTTGATGTTGTGTCCGGGATTGCCGCCGATCGCGTCCATCGCCGAGACGAACGCCTGGATCGGCCCCTTGTCGTCACCAGCGGATCGCGCATAGACACGGAAGTTGTCGGGAAACGATTCGCGCGTCGCCACGTCGGTGACAATCGCCGCCCCTTCTTCGAGCGAGCCGGCGCGAACGATTGGCTTGAACGGATCCTCCTGCTTCCATCCGGACTTCTCGACCGGCTGTCCGTCGTAATGGATGTAGAAAAGCGTGGTGCGCGTCGCGCCCGGGACGAGCTTTTCGCCGTAGACGAGCGGCGCCGTCGGCGTGTCCCAGACCTCGCCCTTCAGCCCGCGGCGATCGAGCATCTTCTTCAAGAGCTCGGCATTGCGCTTGATGTTCGGAAGATCGGCGCGATGATTTGGAATCGCGACGAGATCGAGAAACTCGCGGACGATCTCGCCTTGATGACGGCGGACGTAGTCGGAGACCTCAACCGGCTGCGTGAATGCCGGCGACGCGACGAGAGAAATGACGACGGCGCACAGGATCCGCTGCATGCCGCGGATTATGCATCAGACCCGAAGACCCGAGCGCTCAAGGTGTCACTGGTCAACACCGCAGGCACCCGGGTCTTCAGGCAAGACGTCGCACCCGCCTGACGTTACTTCGGCGGCGGTGGAACCCGGCAGTTCACTGCCGCCGACTGGTTGCCGCCGGCGTCGACCGAGTAGACCTGCATGTCACCCTGGCCGGTGATGTGATACGCAACCGCACCGGCCTCGCCGTTGGGGCTGCCAATTTCCTTTTGCGATGGCTCGGCGCCGGGCGCCTGCGTGTACTTGATCTGCGTGCCGCTCGGGAACGGCCCGAACACCGTGCCGGTACCGGCATCGACGACAAAAATGTCGGGACTCGGATCGAGCACGTCGGTCGCTACCAGCTTGTAGAAACCGTCTTCGTTCTGGCCAGGCGATTTTTCGCCCGCTCGAGGCACATTCCTCCCGTTCGGGTTCGTCCCCGGCGGGCACGACGCCTCGGGCGGTGTCAGGTCGGCCCAGCGCTTGGCCGCGGTAGCACAGTGCTGGGTGCCCCCGGCCGTCGTGAAGCAGGCCTCGATGTTATCGGTGCCAAGACCCACGCTCGTGTACGTCCACGACGTCTGCCCGGCCGCGTCCGTCACGCAGTTGCCATTAACGGCGCATTCACCGGGATCGCTCACCTGACCCGCGTTCGGACCGGACAGCACCGTGAACTTGATCTGCACGCCCGCCAGAGGCGCGCCGTTGGCCGTCACGGTGGTCGTCACCGTGTGGGTCTTGTCGGAGGTGAAGTCGTTCACTGCGACCGGCGGCGCCAGCTCGATCTCGGTGATGACGCAGGTGCCATCCGGCGCCTCGAGGACGTCGATATGCCCCGTCTCGAAGTCACGCGAGAGGATGGTCTCGAAGCCGTTGACGAGCGGTCCGCATTCCAGGTCCTCGTCGCGTCCCGTCACGGTGGCGAACTGGCCCAGATTGGTCGGTCCCCCGGGGTCGAGTTGGTAGATCTTCCCGTCCTGGGCAGTGCCGGCGAAGAGGTTCCCGTCGAGGCCGATGGCCAGCCCGCTATTGAGGCAGCCGGGGTTGCCAAAGCCTTGCGCCCAGGGGCACTGGCCGGCGGTGAGGTTCGTGAAGTCGATCGTCCCGTTGACTCCCGCCGAGCCGTCCTTGTTCTTGTGGAAGATATTGGTGCTCACGTCGGGACTGAGGTAGAGCGTGTTGCTCACGCGATCGACGGCGATGCCGTCGTAGAACGTAACATTGCAGTTCGTCGCGCTGAACGAGAAGCGAAACGTCGCAACTCCTGTGCTGAGATTGGCGCTCCAGATGTTGCAGACACCGTTGTCCGTGTTCCCGCCCCACAGCGCGCTCTCATTGGGATCCCAGGCGATGGCATCGAGCGCGACGGGATTGCCGCCGGCATCCGCCAGCGCGACGGAGCCCAGATTGGTGCCCGCCGTATCCGTCATGCGGATCGCGGCCTCATTGGTGCAAGTGAACAGGATGTGCGTGCCATCGAACGCCACGCCGACCCCGTTGTTTGGTCCGCAGCCGTTCGCGGGCAGTATCGGTCCGGGTGGTGAAATCTGATCGCCTGGATTTGCCAGCACGGCCGCCGTGACAAGCATGAAGATCGCGGCCCCCGGAACGATGTACCGGACGCTCGCGGCGCTCCAACGTGGCAGGAATTGCATTGTCCGCCTCCACTTCGGGAGAAGCGGCGCCAGCATCTGCGCTTAGCTTGGCGCTGTCAAGACTCGGGCGGGTGGTGTTTCTGCGACGTTAATGCGACGTTAGACATCATTAGCGATCAAAAGGCCTGAGCGTTGCAGGAGTTGTGCAAAGCCGGACACGGAAGATCGTTGTTCAAACGGACGTGACTCGAGACAAGGCTGGGCTTCAGACGTACGACAACCACCGGTTGCGACGTCGCTCCTTCACACGCGCAAACCAGATTGTGAAGAGCAATGACGACGATGCTGATGGTCAGTAGGAGCGGGACTGGCAGCCAGATCAGGTCGAGCGCCATGATGATCATCACCAGGCCGCGCAACGCATCGACGGAGCGAAGACGATTCACGACGGCATTATCGCAACGGCGGCTACAATCTTGCCGTGAAGCTTCGTGAAGAAATCCTGAATGTTGCGGAATCACCGATGGTGCAGATCGCCACCATCGCTGAAAGCATGCCCGGCTCCCTGAAACTCTGCTACGGCGAGTCCGATCTGCCGACGCCGAAATTCATTTGCGATGCGCTTGATGACGCGGCCCGGGCCGGTCACACCTTTTACACGCATACGGCCGGCACGCGCGATCTCCGGCAGGCGATTGCCGACAAGATCTTCGAGCTGCACCAGGCCCGCTACCAGGTGCCCGAGATCATGGCCACGGTCGGCGCCTCGATGGCGATCTATGCGGCGATCCGCGCCTTCATCGGGCCGGGTGACAACGCCGTGATCATTTCGCCGACCTATGCGATCTTCGCCAACGGTGTGATCCTGGCCGGCGGCGAGCCGCGCCCGGCGGCACTGGCGTTGTCGGGCACTCGCTTCGTGCTCGATCCCGATCGCGTCCGCGCCGCCATCGACGGCAACACCAGGATGTTGATCGTCAACAGCCCGTCGAATCCGACCGGCTGGGTGATGCACCAGCACGAGCAGCGCGCGCTCGCCGACATCGCCGAGGAACATGACCTGGTGATCCTCGCCGACGAGGTCTACGAGCGTTTCGTTTACGACGGATTGCCCGCCGACACGCTGGCGACGGCGGGCAATCAGATCGCGCCATCGTTCGTTCGTATCGAAGCGAATCGCGAACGGCTGATCATCGTCAACAGCTTCTCGAAGACCTACAACATGACGGGCTGGCGCCTTGGCTGGGCGCAAAGCAGCGAGACGATCATCACGGCGATGTATCGCGCCGTCGAGTTCATGACATCGAATCCAACGGCGATGGTGCAGCAGGCGGGCATCACGGCCTTGCGTGTCGGCGAGCCTCACATCGCCGACTTGCGCGCGCATTATTCGGCGCAGCGCGCACACGTGAAGAAAGCGCTCGAGTCGATTCCCGGCGTCACCCTTCCCGATCCGCAAGGCGCCTTCTACGCGTTTCCGAAATTCAACTTCATGACTGATTCAACCGCATTTACAGCTGAGCTCGTCCGCGAGACCGGCGTGGCCCTCGCGCCCGGCGTTGGATTCGGACGTGATGGCGAAGGCTACATTCGTGTCTGCTTTGCATCCACTGAACAGACGGTCAAAGAGGCGCTCTCGCGTTTGAAGGATTTTGTGATGAAGAAGACGCGTTCCAGTTGAACGCTCTTGTGGCACAATCCGTCCAACTGGGTAATTCCAGTCTCTAAGGACAATTCAAAATGAAGTGGTTGCTGCTGGCGATCTTTGCCGAAGTCAGTGTGCTTCTGTGCCTGATCTACACGTTCGATGGCGCGCTCCATTCGTGGTCGAGCGCGCGGCTGACGTGGGATCACGCGGCCGTGTCGGCCGTGTATGCGTATGTGCGGATCGAGTTCTCGAGGAAGAGACTGGCGCGCCAGCCGCAGCAGCAGCCGGCGCGCGTTCTCGCGCGTTAGTTCGCCATCTTTCTGGCGTACTGCAGCTCCGGACGCTCGCTGCCGGCGTCCTTGCACATCTCGACGAGCTGCTTGTAAAGCGTCTTCGCCTTCCCCATCTGCTTCGACCCTTCCGCTGACTTGGCGGCGCCCCAGATCGCCAGGAAGCGGTTCGGTTCCTTCTTCATCACCGCTTCGAACTCGACCAGCGCTTCCTTCGGCTGATTGTTCTCGAGCAGCATGTAGCCAAGCAGTTCGCGCGCCGGCGCGATTGGTCCCGGCGTCACCGCCGCCTTGTCGGTGAGATCTTCCATGTCGGCGGTCTCGCGCATCTGCTTCAACGCGGCGTCCTTCATCCCCTTCGCGAACATCACCCACGCATCGGCGCCACGTTTCTGGATGTCGACCTGGCTCGCCCAGTACTCATCCTTCATCTCGATCTCGCGATCGCGAAGCGCGGCGAGCTTCTCGACGTCGGCGGCGGCATCAACCGGCCGGCCCGCGCGGGCTGCGCCGATCGCGCGCGCGAAATGCGTGATCGCTTCGGTGTAGGGCGTGTTCGGTGCGGGACGCGCTTCAAGCACCGCCGCCTCCGCCCACTGTTGCCGCTCCATCGCATAGCGCGCGGGAATCGCTGCTAACGCAAACGTGTTCGGGCCCGCACCCGCCGCACCCTGGGTGCCGCCGGTGCCGACCGAAGCCAGCCGAATCGCGTGGCCGACGTTTTCCTTCGCCTGCGTATCCATCCCCATCTGGAGGTACGCGTAGGTCATGTAGTCGCGCGCGTGCATCGCTTCGCCGATGCCGTTGGTCTTCTCCGCAACTTCGGATGACTTGATATTGCTGGCAACGGATTCCTTCCAGTAGCCGACGCGCGTGAAGGTGTGCGACGGCATGTGGAGCGCGTGCGGCACGACCGGCGCGATGCTGGCGTAGCTT
>Ga0075428_100007017_pt1 | contig 12490 bp, 8 predicted proteins | sample RhiMetdeltSRZDD2_FD_75291 | JGI IMG/M metagenome (GOLD analysis project Ga0075428, IMG submission 75291) | Populus rhizosphere microbial communities from Tennessee, USA - Rhizosphere MetaG P. deltoides SRZDD2 | ecosystem: Host-associated > Plants > Roots > Rhizosphere > Soil | place: USA...
GAGCTGTACTGAATGCCTGGTGGGAGCAAGCCTGCCCCGTCCGCCAGGAGAAGGCCGAGACCAAGGGCGGCGCAGACAAACGCAGTGACTGTTCCGACCCGCTCGCCCAGCAGCAGGCCAGCCATCATTACGATGATGAAGTACATCGTGACCCCGGGCGAACGGACACCCCCGGCCGTCACCGCCAGTGCGGTCATCAGCGCAATAAGACCACTGGCGAACAGGATCGCGGCCAACCGCGTTCGACCAGATCGATTGACGTGGAGCAGAGCGAGGCCCAGGCCGCAGATGAAGGCCGCTGACGGCGCACCACGTGACAAGGTCCCTGGCTGCATGATCACGATCAGCGGCAGGAAGCTGACAGCAATGAGCACGGTGACGCCAATGACCAGGTGAAGGATGCCGGCGCGCAGCGTCTCCTCAGGAGTGGCAAAGACCGGGGGAGCGAACGGACGTAGCATGGCAGTTCCTTACGCTAGCTATACGAGATGAAATGAAACATCGCGAATTCCGGGACTCTCGCTCGCCCAGAATGTCCCTTGGATATCAGCGCGCCGACTTGTCGCGAAGCATTCTAAGGGCTGTGCGCAAGGGGCTAAACGGACCACGATTCAACCGCCGCGAAGTGTCTCTCCTGAGCAGTTCGGACACGATATACGGCTGAGCCGTGGGTTCCGTCTTGGCTCGTCGGATGGAATGGGCGTGGTCGCGACCTGTGAGCGGTCAGTCGCGGCGCGGCTCGAGCGGCAACGTGAAGGTGAAGGTCGCTCCCTGAGGAGAAGACTCGGCCCACACGCGTCCGCCGTGCGCCTCCACGACTCCCCGCGCGATGTAGAGTCCGAGCCCCGTTCCCTCTCCTTTTGATCCCTGGGGTCGCCAAAATCGATCGAATACGTGTGTGAGATCTTCCGGAGCGATCCCGCGCCCCGTATCCGCGATGGCGACCGCGAGCGCTCCGTCGCGCGGCCACGCGCGCACGGTGACGGTCCCATCCTCGGGGGTGAACTTGATCGCATTGCTGAGCAGGTTCGAGAGCACTTGCGAGATGCGGTGCGGGTCGGCGTCGATCTTCGGTGGATCGTGCAGATCCAGGACGAGGGAGATGTGCTTTGCGTCCGCCAGCGGCTGCGCGTCGGTCATGGCATCCTCGAGGAGGACGCGGCTCTCAACAGGCCGAATCTCGAGCGGAAAGGTCTTCGCCTCGATCCTCGCAAGCTCGAGGAGATCCTGGATCAACGCCTTCATGCGCGTCGTCGATCGCCTGATGCGCTCCACGGACTGACGCAATTCGCGCGCGTGTGGGTCGTCGGTCTCCGGCAAGTGGCCCAAGAGTTGAACGGCTTCGAGCAGGATTACCGATAGTGGGTTCCTCAGGTCGTGGGACACGACCGCGAGCACCTCGTCGCGCGCGCGCACGGCGCGCTGCTCGCTGGAGAGATGTCGCTCGATGTCCACTTCGGTAGCGCGGCGCTGCAGTTCGTCGGCGGCCTCGAGATCGCTCGGTGTCCACGGACGGGAGCGGGCGCGCACCTCCTCCTTCCACAGAGCGAACGAGTGACGCGGGCGCAAGCGCTTGCCGGCCTCCGCATCGACGGGCTTGGTGGGATCGCCACCCCAATTCACCGTCTGGATGATCTCCGGCCGGAACCACATGAGTCGAGCGCCGGGCAGCGCGAACGTGAGCAGGCCGCTCGCGACGTCGCTCGCCGCGAGCGCCGGCGGAAAGTCGACTCCGAGTGAATCGGAAGCGAACGGCCTGAGATCGCCCTTCTCTTCGACCCAGCGCGCGATCTCGCGGATGACGTCGGCCGGTGGAGCACCGCCGCACGTGACGGGCTCTCCATTCTCCACGACGGCCGCCCCACCGGCGTCGACCAGGTCCATCAGCGCCCTCGGCTGAGCGACGAGGGCCGCGAGCACGCTACCCGTGGCCTCCTTCATCGCGCGGTACAACGCGTTCTCCGTCGCTCGGCGCGACGCGCGCAACGCGAGCAGCTCGCGATCCTCGAACGCGGCGATCTGAAGCGACGCAAGGCGGCCCATGAACTCGCATGCCGATCGCATCCGCTGCGAGACGCGCCGCGGACCGGTGTGGTTCAAACAGCTGATGAGCCCCCACAGCCGATCGCGCACGATGATCGAGATGCTCATCGACGCGCGAACGCCCATGTTCTTCATGTACTCGATGTGAATGGGCGAGACGCTTCGAAGTACCGAGAAGCTGAGGTCGAGTGGCGCTCCTGTGTCGGGCCGCAGGGCCGGCACGATCCGCGCTGCCTTCTGGTCAACGTCGAAGATGAGACGCAACCAGCTCTTGAGATACAGCCTGCGTGCCTGCGCGGGGATGTCGGACGCCGGATAGCGCAAGCCGAGATACGGCTCGTGCGCCGCGTCCTTCGTTTCGGCGTCGACGGAGCCGCTGCCGTCCTCGTGGAATCGATAGAACATGACGCGCTCGAATCCGGTCGTCTGCCGCATTTCCTGAGTGATGACCGTGGCAAGCTCGCTCAGCGTGCTCGCGCGCTGCACGCGCAAGAGCGCCGCACGGAACGGGTGATGGATCGAACGCTCCTCCGGAGTCTCCGGGTTGGGCTCGAGCTCGAGGATCGAGGCGCCCTCGTGACGGTGAACGATCCCGTCGAAGCGCTTCCCGCACGCGCCGATGCTCAGCGGGTTCGCGTCGAGCCAGCGCTGTTCGCGCAGCACCGAACGCACCTCTTCGGCGCCAGCCGGATCCACGCTCTCGGAAAGCGGCCGGCCGAGGACGTCGTCGACGCGCAACGAGAGATGGTCGGTCACGTTCTCGCTGACCTGCGTGACCTTCATCTCCTCGTCCAACACGAAGAGCACACCGAAGGGCTGAATCGTTCCCGGTATGTGGATCGGTTCGCGATCACAATCGTTCAAATCAACCACGGCAATCCCCTTGAGCAACCGCCGCCCATCGCGCAAACGCGTCGAACGTCGCCTTCGCGGCATTGACGATCTTTGCCGTTGATGCGCCCGTGTGCGGCAGTCTGTCGAGCCAGGCAACGACGACGGCCCACCTCGGCAACGTCCATTCCCCGTCGCCGGCGAAAAACGCAGCACCGCTGTCTTTCGCGAGGCCGAGCCGCCGGTACAACAGCGGGGCGAGGACCTGTCCTCCGAGACATGCGCCTTCGAGTACGTAAAGACAGCCGGCAAGATCCTCGAAGCACGACAGCTCCGGTCGGTCACGGCATTGCGCGAGCGCCGCGACCTCCGCGGGAGACAGGCCGAGCGCCAGGAGATCCCGTTCGATGAGCTTGGCGCGGGCGCGCAGAGGAAACCCGAGCGGCGGTTCCGAGGCCGCGAGCCGCGTCACATCCATCTCGACCGGGACGTAGAAGCCGTAGAACGTTTCGAGCACGCGGCGATACCGGTGCACGTCGAGGCTGGGATCGGCCAGCCCGAGCTGGGCCTCGAGGCGATGATGCACGTTCGCGGTCTCGCGCTTCAAGCGCCGCCGCAATGAAGTCTCGTCGAGCGCGCTCTCGGTGCCGGGCATATTGGGGCAGTAAGGCAAAAGGCGTACTCGCGAACCTCTAGCTCTGCAATTCACGCCGCGAGTAGTATTGGGCGGCCCGACCGGTCCGAGATGGCGTTGAATTCTGTAATGGAGGATGTCATGCGAAGCCCCATATCGTGCATTTTGGTCGGCGCGTTCGCTGCTGCTCCAGGGACTGCGCTTGCCCAGTCGCCAAAGGCTGCCACCTACATCACGGACGAGGAGATCAAGAAGGTCAACAGCCTGCCTGGTGTCGATCGTCAGATCGTGAGCGTCGACATCGGCAAGCTGAACGAAGCCGTCGGGGTGATCCACCGTGGACCTACGGGAGCGGCGGCCCGTGGGGCGGCCCCGCCTGCTGGCGGAGCAGGTCGCGGCGCGCCCGCGCCGGGTGAGCCGTGTGGCCAGCAGATCGTCGCGCCTCCTGCCAGTGCTGCCAACGGCATCTCGCACGACGGCCAGACGGAAACATACGTGATCATCTCGGGCGGCGGCACACTCGTCACCGGTGGCCACATTGCCAACGGCCGCCGATCCGCGCCGGACAGCGACGTAACACGAATACTCAACGGGCCATCGTGCAGCGGCATCATTGCCGGCCCTGACGTTGTCAGCAAACAGGTGAAGACCGGCGACGTGATCATCATTCCCGCGGGGGTGCCGCACGGCTGGTCCGAGATTCCCGACCATGTGGATTACCTGAGCGTCCGGCCGGATCCGGATCGAGTGCTTCCGAGGGACTACGTGAACCCGGCGATCAGAAAGTAGGGGATCGCCCATGACGCGCAGATGGCTCACAGCAGCACTTCTCGTCGCAACAACCTTCGCCTCGGGCGTCGGGCGACTCGACGGTCAGACCAATGGCCTGCCATCGCCTGGCTTTCATCACCTGCACCTCAACTCAGTCAATCCGGACGCGGCAGTCGCCTTTTACACGAGAGCGTTCCCGAGCACGTCGAAGTCAACGTGGGCAGGCTTGCCCGCACTGAGCTCGCCCAACGACGTGCTGGTGCTGTTCAGCAAAGTCGATCACCCGCCTGCCACCGAGCCGCAGTCGGCGATCTGGCATTTCGGCTGGCATGTGACGAACGTGCGGCAGACGCTCGAGAGGTACAAGAAGGATGGCGTTACGCTGGCTCCGCTCTACACGACTGAAGACGGCGGCACCGTAGCGGTGAGCAGCGATACATGGCCGGGCACCGGAGGCGTGCTTGGCCTGACTAAAGCCCAGATCGTTGATGCGAAGGCAAAGGGCGTAAAGCCAAACGGCGGCGCGGGATTCGCGTACCTGCGCGGCCCGGACGAGGCGCTTGTCGAATACCAGGGCGACATGCCGGCCGAGCGGTTCAATCACGTGCACATGTATCAGGAGGACCCGTTTTGCGCCCAGCTTTGGTACCAGCGACATCTGAATGCCGCTGTGGCGCAGGGGCGAGGAGGCTCACCGCGAACGGAGGCAGACTGCAAGGTGCCGCGAGGCGCCGACAGGACGTGGCCCGCTCTCGAAGTCGAAGGGATGTATCGGACGCCAACGGCCGGTGTGGTCTTTGGGTCCGTCGCCGTCAACTGGTATATGCGCCAGGGCGATCGTCCGCTCGTGGGCACGCGCGGACAGCTCGTCGATCACTTTGCGCTGAGTGTGACGAACCTCGACGCGTGGATGGCGAAGCTAAAAGCCGAAAACGTGAAGATTCTCGCAGGCCCCTACAGGCTTGGCGACGTTCGAGCCGTGCTCGTCGAGGGACCAAGCCTCGAAGCGCTCGAGCTGGTCGAGGTAACGCGCTGACCTGATTTCATCTGGGCCTGCCACCGCGCCCGCAACCCTGCGCGATCGACCTCCTGACCGCGCAGGTACACCTTGTTGATGCGCCGTGTGTTGGCAATGTTATCGAGCGGATTGGCATCGAGCACGATGAAGTCGGCGTTTCGTCCCGCAGCCACCAGTCCCGTGTTCACTTTCGCGATGTCGGCCGAATCGCGTGTAGCCGCCACAATAACCTCGGCCGGCGACATGCCGACGGCAACCAGTGCCTCCAGCTCCAGGTGTGCGAAGTACGCGATGCGGTGCCGGATCTGCCCGGTATCGGTTCCAAGGCCGACCCGGATTCCCGCGGCTCTCAGCCGCATCGTATTGCGGCCGTCCCGTTCGAGACTGCGGCGGGCGCTCTCGACTTGCTCTTTCGTCAGATGCGCCAGATCGTCAACCAGATGCTGCTGATTCTGCTCGGCTGAATACGTATCGAGGAGCAGCGGATCGTCCACCCATGCCGGCCTGGTGCCGCCGAAGGTATTCATCCACGTCGGCCGAAGCCCAGGCGTCATCCACATGTTCGGTCGATCGTTTTTGGCGATCCGGTCTTTGACAATCGCAATCAGTTCGTCGTCAACCTCATCGCCACCGCGCACTGGCGTGTGCACCCAACCCTCGACCCCTGCTCGCATGAGTTCCTTCGCATCAGCCAGCGTCACGTTATGTGCAACGACGGGGATGTTGCGAGTGTGCGCCTCCTCCGCAATCGCTCGATAGATAGGTGGCGTCAGCTTCTTCGCTTTCCCGTCGCGGTCGTCCGTCCAGATCTTGATGAATTCCGGGTTCATGCGGGCGTAGTCGGCCACAGCTTCGCGCGCCTCCGCGACCGTTGTCACCGGATACGGCACGTCGGATCTCGACGGGTGACCTTGCGCTCCGGAACCTGGCCACGCGATGCCCGGACCGGCGGTCTTGAACAGCGCTGCGCCGGGGACGATCTCGTTGCGCATGCGCAGCGGCACGTCGCCCCAGTTGGTCCGGCCTCCGTGTAAATCGGATCGGTCCACCAGATCCGCGATGTCGATGACCGCGCCAATGCCGTGGTACGCGAGGCGCTCGAGATGGTCGATGAGATTCTCCCGCGTGTACATCTCCTTCGACATCGACGCAGCGGGGACGTTCTGAAACCCCAGGTGGCCGTGGAGATCCACCATCGCCGGCATCACGGTCTTGCCGGTCAGATCAACCCGTGTTGCTCCTGCGGGAACCTGCACCTCGGCTCGACGGCCGACCAGGGTAAACGCGCCGTTCGCGACCATGAATATGGAATCCTCGATGGGCGGGCTGCCGTCACCTGTGATGAGGCGCGCTCCTTCGAAGACGGTCGAACGCTCCGTCGGCGTCGCCTGGTTCTCGTTGGGCGACGAGCAGGCTGACGCGATAACAGACGCCATGACGACCAGACCAGCGAGGCGAGTGAAGGCTCTCATGACGGCGTTCATACTACCCCCGTCAGGACCTCGCTGGGATTAGAATCCGTGTGGAAATAACAGCCCAACGGAGGGATGCCGACATGTTCCAGCGATTCTTCCCGCTCGTTGTCGTGTTGACCGCTCTTGCTGCGATGGGCTGCCGTTCTTCTGCACCGGAGGAAGTGGCCGCGGCGGGCCCTGCCTCAGTAGACGCCGCTCGCCTCATCGGGGCCGAGGGCGAGCCCGGCCAGTGGATGGCGCACGGGCGAACGTACGGCGAGCAGCGGTTCAGCCCCCTCGATCAGATCAACGCGACTACCGTCGGGAAGCTGTCGTTAGCGTGGTTCGCGGATCTCGACAGTCGTCGCGGTCAGGAAGCAACGCCGCTGGTCGTGGACGGCGTTTTGTACGTATCCACTGCGTGGAGCAGGGTGAAAGCCTACGACGCAGCGACGGGTAAGCCGCTGTGGGCCTTCGACCCCGCGGTGCCGGGCGAATGGGCGGTCCACGCCTGCTGTGACGTCGTCAATCGCGGCGTCGCGGTGTGGCAGGGCAAGGTCTTCGTCGGCTCGTTCGATGGCCGGCTGATCGCGCTCGACGCGGCAACGGGCCGGAAGCTGTGGGACGTCAACACAGTCGATCGCACCAAGCCGTACACGATTACGGGCGCGCCGCGCGTCGTGAAGGGCAAAGTGATCATCGGCAATGGCGGAGCGGAATTCGGTGTGCGCGGGTACGTGTCGGCGTACGACGCCAACACCGGAGATATGGCGTGGCGGTTCTACACGGTGCCTGGCAACCCCGCTGACGGTTTTGAAAGCCCCGCCTTGAAGATGGCTGCCACGACCTGGAGTGGCGAGTGGTGGAAGCTGGGTGGCGGCGGCACGGTGTGGGACTCCATGGCCTACGATCCCCAGCTCGACCTGCTGTATGTCGGTGTCGGGAACGGATCCCCATGGAACCATCTGATTCGCAGCGAAGGCAAGGGCGATAACCTGTTTCTTGCCTCAATCGTTGCGCTCGACCCCGACGACGGGTCGTATGTCTGGCACTACCAGACCTCACCGGGCGAAACCTGGGACCACACGGCGACTCAGCACATCATCGTGGCCGACCTGGCGGTGAACGGCCAGATGCGCCGGGTCGTGATGCAGGCGCCGAAGAATGGCTTCTTCTACGTGCTCGACGCGAAGACGGGCGCGCTGATTTCGGCCGAGAAGTTCACCGACATCAGCTGGGCCACTCACGTTGACATGAAGACCGGACGCCCCGTGGAAACCCCCGGCGCGCGGTTTTACAAAACTGGCGAACCCTTTGCTTCACTGCAGAGCCCGAATGGCGCGCACACGTGGCATCCGATGTCGTTCAGCCCTCAAACGGGACTTGTGTACATTCCGGTACACCGGCAGAACTACACGTTCACGCATGATGCCGCGTTCACCCCTTCGCCACTGACCACGAACCTTGGCATTCGCCGAGCTGCTGCACTGCCAGATCCGGCAGCGCAGGCGGCAGCGCTTCGTACCACACTCGCCAGCGTTGGCGGCCCGCTCATCGCATGGGACCCGATTCGACAGCGCGAAGTGTGGCGCGCGGAGCGTGAGGGCGCCGCCAATGGTGGCGTGCTCTCTACGGCGGGCGGTCTCGTTTTCCAGGGAACTGGTACTGGCGAGTTCATGGCGCTCGACGCGGCGAACGGAAAGAGTCTCTGGTCCACGCAGACTCAGACCGGTGTGATTGCACCGCCGATGTCCTATATGGTCGGAGGCGTGCAGTATGTCGCCATCATGGTTGGTACGGGCGGGTCGTGGGCGATGTCAGGTGCGCAAGCCAATGCCAAGGGGAACTCCTTGCCGAATGTCTCGCGCCTGCTCGTCTACACGCTGGGAGGCACCACCCAGCTTCCCGCACCAGAGCCACGACCTGTGCGGCCACTCGCGCCGCCCGCTGCGACGGCTGCTGCATCGACCGTCGCGCGTGGTGAGACCGAGTACCGGACCTATTGCGGCCGGTGTCACGGTCCAGTGGGCGCGGTGAACTTCGGTATTCTTCCCGACCTGCGCTACAGCGCGGCACTCAATTCGAAAGACACATGGACCGCTGTCGTACTCGGAGGCGTGTTGAAAGCAAACGGGATGGCTTCGTTCGCAGAGGTGCTCGACGCGACCGAAGCGGACGCCATCCGAGCCTACGTCATCGCGCAGGCGAACGCTGCGCTTGCATCTGAACGAGTATCCCGACGCTGACAATCGCTATATCTTCTTTTTGTTCGAGGTGGCGCTCATGACTGAGAATCGTTCACTGCTGTCACAGAATCGCCGCGAGTTCCTGCTGTTCATTGCGGCCAGCACCGTTGTGGCGCCAGCCGCACGCACATGGGCGCAACAGCTCGTCGCGTCGCACGATTCCATTCCGACTGCCGCGAAAGATTTCCTCCAGGTGATGGATTTCGAGGAAGCGGCGCGGCGCGCGCTGCCGCCCGCACACTGGGGCTACATGGCCACCGGTGTCGACGATGACCTGACATTGAAGGCCAACATGGAAGCCTTCAAGCACATCGGTCTGAAGCCGCGGCGGCTTGTGGACGTCTCGAAAGCAGATCTGAGCGTTGACGTCTTCGAGACGAAATGGGAGACGCCGATCTTCGTCTGCCCCGTCGGCGGCCAGCAGGCGTTCTTCCATGAAGGCGAGCTCGCGACCGCACGGGCGGCCCGAGCGAAGAAGCATCAGATGATCCTGTCGTCGGCCACGAGCACGGCGCTCGAGGAGGTTTCGAAAGCGTACGGCGGACCGCTCTGGTATCAGCTCTACATGCCACGCGCATGGAGCGATACGGAAAAATTGGTGAAGCGCGTCGAAAACGCTGGATGTCCGGCGATCGCCTGGACCGTCGATCTGCTGGCCGGCAGGAACACGCCGACAGCCACGCGCTTCGCGCGGCAAGATACGCGCAGCTGTATCGCATGCCATGTCAACGGCCCCGGCACCCGGGTGCACAGTCCGATGTACGAGGGACTCAGCGACACGCGCACGAATCCGCCTGAAGCGACGTGGGAGTACGTCGATCGGCTGAAGAAGCTGACGCGCATGAAAGTGCTGCTGAAAGGGCTGGACAGCGCCGAAGACGCGCGGCTTGCCGTCGAACATGGCGCCGACGGAATCATCGTCTCCAACCATGGCGGTCGTGCCAGCGAGACACTGCGGGCCACCATCGATTGCCTCCCTGAAGTCGCGCAAGCCGTGGGTGGACGCATTCCGGTGTTCGTCGACGGTGGGTTCCGGCACGGCACGGACATCTACAAGGCGCTCGCGTCGGGTGCACGGGCAGTCGGCATCGGCCGGCCGTACATCTGGGGCCTGTCCGCGTTCGGTCAGGAGGGCGTCGAACGTGTCCTCGAGATTCTGCGCGCCGAGCTCACGTTGACAATGCGCCAGATGGGAACGCCGACGATTCGCGATATCACATCGGCGCGTGTCGCGCGGCTGCAGACGATCTAGTAAATCGCTACGATGCTGCCGCACGAACGAATCCCTTACTCCGCCATCAGCAACCGCGCTCCGCTCCGTCTGCCAGGTGGGGCGCGCCTCGTCGTCTGGGTCATTGTCAACGTCGAGGAGTGGAACCCCCGCGAATCGCTCCCGCGCACCGTCCTGTCGCCGCCGGCCGGCGGATCACCCCTTCCCGATATTCCAAACTGGGCGTGGCACGAGTACGGGAACCGCGTCGGTTTCTGGCGGATGTTGAAGATGTTCGATCAACTGAAGATGCCGGCGGTACTTGCCATCAACGGATCCGCGATCGAGACCTACGAGCCGGTCGCGCGCGCGGCGCTCGAACGCGGATGGGAGTTCATCGGCCACGGATTCACCCAGAAGAACATGCAGAAAGTGCCGGACGAGCGCGCCGACATCCGCAAGACGACCGACGTGATTCGGGCTTTTAGCGGCCGTGCGCCGCGCGGTTGGCTGGGCCCCGGGCTTACCGAAACGTGGGACACAGCGGACATCCTGGCTGAGGAAGGCTATCAATACGTGTGCGACTGGGTGCTCGACGATCAGCCGGTGATGCTGAAGACCCGTACCGGTCCGCTGGTCTCAGTCCCATATACACAGGAGTGCAACGACGTAGCAATGATGCTCATCCAGCATCATGCTGCCGCCGAGTACCGGAACCGCGCGGTCGATCAGTTCGAGCAGCTGTACTCCGACGCTGAGGAATCGGCGCGAGTAATGGCGATCGTGGTGCACCCATACATCATGGGTGCACCGCACCGCATGCGCTACTTCCGCGAGGCGCTCGAGCACATCAGGTCGCGGCCAGGTGTGCTTTTCTGGACCGGCGAGCAGATTAGCGAGTGGTATTTGTCGTGCTTGTCTGAAATTCGCTCCTGATCGTTTTTCCGCCCTTCATCACGAACTTCACGCGCTGAAGTTCTGTGATGTCCGCGGTCGGATCGCCGGAGACGGCGACGAGGTCGGCGAACTTTCCTTTGGTGATCGAGCCGATGTCGCGCTGCCACCCCATGACCTCGGCATTGACGATCGTGCCCGCCTGTATCGCCCTCACGGATCCCATGCCGCCGCGCTTCGCCAGCCACTCGAACTCGAGCGCCTGCGCGCCGTGCACGAACGTAGAGCCGTCGGCGCCGCTGCCGACCATCACCTTGAGCCCCTTCGTCGCCGCGCCCATCTTCACCGCTCGCTCGAAGATGGGAATCATGCGGAACTTGCCGCCGGTGTTCTTTGCGTCGTTGTCGTCCATGTAGGGTTCGGTATACCGGACGAACGTCGGATCGTAGGCCAGCCCTTTCTTGACGATCGTGTCGAGCTGTTGCTGCGTAAGCCCGTATCCGTGCTCGACGGTGTCGCAGCCGGCGGTAATGGTGAACGCGAGGCCGTCGCCTCCGAAGCTGTGACAGGCCGTCTTGCGTCCGAGACGATGCGTTTCCTCGACGAGTGCCTGTAACACCGGCAACGGGTAGGTCAGCTCGTATCGTGCCTCGCCCGTCGTGGTAAACGAGTAGGCGCCCGTCGGATACAGCTTGATCCAGTCGACGCCGTGCTTGACGTGCTCGCCGACCGCGGCTCGCGCGTCCTCGACCGACCGGATGGCGATCGCGTCGAGCGGGTCGGCCGGCGCACCCGGTTTTGGCTGCCATCTGATCCCGCGGCCTGCCACCTGAAATCTCGGACCGTCGATCTCGCCCATGTTGATCGCGTTGCGGATCTCCACGTCGCCGTAACCGTTGTTGTGCGACCCCATGTCCCTTGCCGCCGTGAATCCGGCTCTCAGCGTCGCCTGGGCGTTGTTGATCGCGATGAGCGCGCTGCGCTCCACGGACATGCCTGGCCGACGCGTGTCGTACATGTGCGAATGGGCGTCAACGAGTCCAGGAAGCACGACCGCGGCACTCAAATCGATCACCGGCGTCCCTGCGGGGATTCTGACCTGACCTTCAGGTCCAACTTCGGCGATGCGTTCTCCGACGATGACGATGACTTGTTTGGTCAGCATCTGACCTGAGATGCTGTCGAACATGCGGCCTGCACGGACAGCTGAGGTGCGCGGTGCCGAAGCGCACTGCAGAAATCCGCCGTCGGACCTGACGCAAGGCCGCTCGCCCGCAAATCGCCAGGGTGCGGGCGCGAGCTTCGGCGCCGGCGTCGCAGGCGCCTGCGCGAACAAGCGCGAGCCCGGTACCGTGTTGATCAATGCGAGCGCGAAGCCTGCCGCAACGA
>Ga0075428_100007024_pt1 | contig 12487 bp, 17 predicted proteins | sample RhiMetdeltSRZDD2_FD_75291 | JGI IMG/M metagenome (GOLD analysis project Ga0075428, IMG submission 75291) | Populus rhizosphere microbial communities from Tennessee, USA - Rhizosphere MetaG P. deltoides SRZDD2 | ecosystem: Host-associated > Plants > Roots > Rhizosphere > Soil | place: USA...
GGGCCACGCCGACGGTTACCGGCAGGCCGACGCGGTCGAGGACGTCCCGGCGCAGCTGAACGGCGATCTCGGTCGGCGAGCCGGAGATCAGCCGGAGGCCGCCGACGTCGAGGAAGGCCTCGTCGATCGACAGCCCCTCGACGAAGGGCGTCGTGTCGTCGAACACCTCGAACAGGGCCTTGCTCGCCGCGCTGTACGCGTCCATCCGCGGCGAGACGACGACGGCCTGAGGGCACAGGCGCCGGGCCTGTCGCCCGCCCATCGGGGTTCGGACGCCGAAGGCCTTCGCCTCGTAGCTTGCGGCGAGCACGACCCCACCTCCGACGATGACCGGCCGGCCGCGCAGCGAGGGATCGTCCCGCTGCTCGACGGACGCGTAGAAGGAGTCGACGTCGGCGTGAAGGATCGTGGCCTCGCTCGGCACGGACCGATCGTCACACTCGGAGGTGACAGCCCGGCTCCCGGCGAGCGGCCCTGGTCGGGGTCGTGACCGCCGTGCCTACACTCCGGCGATGAAGATCGGCGCGATCCTGCTCGCGGCCGCCGACGGAGGGCGCCCGACCCCGCCGTGGCCGGAGGTGCGCTCGTTCGCGCTCGCGGCCGAGGCGCAGGGGCTCGACTCCGTCTGGATGTTCGACCACTTCTTCTACCGGCCGTCCGCGGGGCCGATCGAGGGTCAACACGAGGCGTGGACGATCGTGAGCGCGGTCGCCTCGGTGACCGAGCGCGTCGAGATCGGAACGCTCGTGCTCTGCTCGAGCTTCCGGAGCCCGTCGCTCGTTGCGAAGATGGCCGCGGCGGCCGACGAGGTGAGCGGCGGCCGCCTGATCCTCGGCCTGGGCGCGGGCTGGCACGACGCGGAGTACGACGCGTTCGGCTTCCCGAAGGATCATCGCGTCGGCCGGTTCGAGGAGGCCGTCGAGATCGTCGCGCCGCTGCTCCGCGGCGAGACGGTGACCTTCGAGGGTACGTACGAGGTGGCACGCGACGCGGTCCTGGTGCCGGCGCCGGGGCGAAGGATCCCGATCCTCGTGGCGGCGTTCGGCACGCGGATGCTGCGGATCACCGCTCGGCACGCGGACGCCTGGAACACGGCGTGGTTCGGCGCGCCGGACGACCGCCTCGCCGAGCGGCTGCGCGCGCTCGACGCCGCGCTCGAGGCCGAGGGCCGGGACCCGGCGACGCTCGCGCGAACCGTCGGGGTGAACGTCGTGGATCTCGAGCAGGACCCGAACGCGGGCGACGACGAGGACGACGATCGGTCGTTCCGAGGCTCGGTCGACGAGCTCGCCCGCGCGATCGACGACTACGAGGCGCTCGGCATCGACCACCTCATCGTGCTCCTCCAGCCGATGACGGAGGCCTCGATCGAGCGGTTGGCGGCCGCGCTCGCGCGCCGATAGACGGCGAGCTCGTCGGCCGGGCCTGCTCCCTACTTCCAGTTCTCCCAGAGCCCGACCACGTTGCCCTCGGAGTCCTTGAAGTACGCGAACGCGCCGAGGTTCGGGATCTCGGTCCTGGGCGTGACGACGCTGCCGCCGCCCGCCTCGACCTTCTTCAGGGACTCATCGATCGCGTCGACGCCGATCGTGATCACCGGGGTCGCGGGAGCATCGGGGCTCCGCACGTACAGCCCACCGTTGATCGCGCCCGGCTCCGTGGGGAGCCGCGTCTGCTGGTCGAACGGGGTCGTGATCAGGGACGTGTAGATGTTCCCGTCGCCCATGTCCGCGTCCTCCAGCTCCCATTCGAAGGCGGAGCGGTAGAACTCCTTCGCCCGGTCCCGATCGTCCGCCGGGATCTCGAAGTGCACGACCTTGTCCATCCGGGGCCTCCTTCCGGTCGTTCCCACACAGCGAACCCCCACCGTACACCCCGGGTCCACCCCGTCGGTTTGCGACATCCTGCCCACGCCCGGGTCAGCGCAGGTGCTGGCCGCCGTCCACCGTCGGCCCGGGGCCGCCGTGGCGCCGTCGGATCTCCTCCTCGATCCGTTGCCGTTCGATCGGCCCGATCGAGCGGGCTCGATCCCTTCGCGCGCTTCTCGACCGCACCCACCACAGCACCGCAAAGACGAGGACCGCTACGAGCAGCACGACGAGCGACTTCACACCGCATCGCTCCTTCGGGCCACGGGCATGCTACCGACCTGGGTACGACCTCAGGCCTCCCGCTCCGCCTCCTCGATCTCGGAGCGCAGCCGCCGCCACCCCTCCCGCTCGAGCAGGAGCGAGACCGCGGTCCCGAGCACGAGCGCCCAGAAGAACGGCCCGAGGCCGGCCACCGTCATCTGCGAGAGCGAAATCGCGAACGCGAAGACGGGGCCCAGGACGAGCGGACCCTTCGCAATTTCCTTGATCGCCCCGATCAGCCCGCCGAGGAGCGCCAGCCCGGCCATCGTCAGCAACAGGGTCGAGGGGACGAGCACCGCGAGCGCGGCGGCGGTGCTCGCGAAGAGCGCGATGAGCAGACCCGCCGAGGCGGGGAGGAAGACCGAGCGATAGCGGATCTCCTGCGGGCCGGCCTCCGGGCTCGCGGTGAGCAGCACCGGCGGCAGCGCGAGCGAGACCGCGACCGGCCCCCAGAACGAACCGACCATCGTCCCGATGCCGCTCACGACGTTCAGCACGGTCTCGGGCGGATGGAAGCCCTGGCTCCGCATGTAGATCGCGGACGGGATGTTCGCCTGCACCGTCATGAGCGCCACGAGCACCGGCGTCGCGGTGAGGATCGCCTTGAGGTCGAAGGTGGGTCGGACGACGTCGAGGCTCGGCAGCGAGAACGAGGTCGGGAAGGACCCGAGCTGGCCCGTCACCGCTGCCACCACGATCCCGGCGAGGAACGCCGCGAGGATCGGCGGCACCCGCGTGCCGAGCATCCGCTGACTGAGCAGGTACGCGAGGACGGCCGCCCCGATCATCACCGGGACCTCGATCGGGATCGAGTCCCCGTCCTGCGACGTGCTGAGCGACGTGAAGATGCCGGCGACGAACGGCATCACCGCCCCCGCGATCAGGCCGTACACGATCGGCGCGGGGATCCATTCCGCGATCAGCTTCGTGAGTCCGAGCCCCGCCGCCAGCAGCACGACCGCGCCCGCGACGAGCGACGCGCCCACCAGCTCGGAGAAGGAGATCTGGTGGCCGAGCGAGACGAAGAAGATGATCGCGAAGATGTTCCCGGTGACGAGGAGCGGCATCCGGTACCGGAGCGTGAGGACGAGCGCGATCACCGTCGGGAGCCCGTAGAGCATCAAGATCCAGGCGCTCGTCTCGTCCTTCGTGAGCTCGAGCCCTCTCGGACCCGCCGCGGTGAGGACGATCCCCAGCACCGCGAAGTAGACGATCGTGGGGGCGATCGAGATGACGATCGCCGGCAGCGACCGCCGGAGCTCCGCCGACCTTCCCGTCACGACCCGCTCCCCCCGTCTCGGCGTGTCCGGTCGCAACGATATGCCGTCCGCCGAGCAAGCAACGCGATGGCTCGGCAAGCATCCGCCCGGTCCCGTTCGACGGGCCTCAAGCGACGGAGATAGGCTCCGCTCCCTCGAGACCTGGGAGGGGGTCGGCCATGCCGAAGATGTCGAGCGCGTCGGCGGACAAGGTCCAGGACCATGGACCCGTGGAGGATCGCTCCCGAGAGGGGGCTAGGTGTTCAAGGGGAAGATGACCCTTGGCTACGATGACGGTCGCGAGGATGTCGTCGGATCCGGCGACGCGTTCTACGCCCCCGCGGGCCACACCTCCTGGTAGGCCGATGCCGGTACCGAGCTTCTTCAGATCAGCCCTCGAAGGAGCTCGCCGAGGTCGACGCCGCGATCGAGGAGGTCATGAAGGCCATGCAGGGGGACCCTGCGTAGGCTCCCTCGATGGGGTCGAGTGGCGACTCGAACCACCGGAGGCCCTCGGAACGGGGCGGACGCGATGGCACGCCTGCTCTACTCCGCGATCCAGTCGGTCGACGGCTACGTCGCCGACCGCGACGGGCGATTCGAGTGGGCCGAACCCGACGAGGAGGTCCACGCCTTCATCAACGATCTCGAACGCTCGGTCGGCACCCACCTCCTCGGCCGCAGGATGTACAAGGTGCTCCTCGCGTGGGAGACGATGCACACCGTCCCGGACCTGCCCGCGCACATCTCCGAGTTCGCCGACCTCTGGCGCTCGACCGACAAGGTCGTGTACTCGACGACGCTCGATGCGCCCTCGAGCGCGCGAACCCGGATCGAGCGAACCTTCGACGCCGAGCCCGTCAGCTCCCATGAAGGAGTCCGCCGAGCGCGACCTCGCCGTCGGTGGGCCGACCCTGGCGGTCCGGGCGTTCGAGGCCGGTCTCGTCGACGAGTGTCTGCTCTTCCTCGTGCCCGCCGTCGTGGGCGGCGGCACGCGGTCGCTTCCCGAGGACCTCGACCTGCGCCTCGAACTCCTGGACGAGCGACGGTTCGCGAGCGGCTTCGTCTTCCTCCGCTACCGCGTCACGTGACGGGCTCGAGCACCACGACCGGTATCTCGCGGTCGGTCTTCGTCTGATAGCGGTCGTAGTCGGGCCAGATTGCCGCCATCTCCTTCCACCGCGTCGCGCGTTCGCTCGCCGTCGCCGTCCTCGCCCGCGCGGCGAACGTCTCGGGGCCGACCTGCACGCCGACCTCCGGGTCGGCGACGAGGTTGAGGTACCACGCGGGGTGGTGTCTCCCGCCTCCGGTCGAGGCGACGACGACGTAGTCGTCACCCGCCCGCCCGTAGATCAGCGCGGTCCTGCGGAGTTTCCCCGACCGGCGGCCGCGGGTGGTGAGCAGGAGCGTGTCGACCCCATTCCAGCGGTGGCCCTTCTTCCCGTCGCTCTGGACATAGTCGCGGATGTGCTTGCGGACCCATCCCTTCGGGCTGTCGTAGACCCGCTCCGCCACTCCCGCACCTCGCTCGGTTCCGACGACCGCACCGTACCCGGATGCGAGGCGGCGCGAACGGGATGCCCGGACCACGGCCGTATGCTGCGGCTCATGCGTGCCTGCCCGACCGGATAGCGATGGGATCGCCCAGCAGCCCGACGATGCGCTACCGCCGCGACAAGCGGCGGTTCCAGGTCCACGTCGGCGTGTTCGTGATCGTGAACACGTTCTTCATCGTGCAATGGCTCCTGGTCCGCGACCGGCCGATCGAGGGCGTCGACCCGACCGACCTCGCATCGTTCTGGCCGGTCTGGCTGATGCTGCTCTGGGGCCTGATCCTCGGGATCCACGGCCTCTACGTCTGGTCGCGCAAGCCCATCGTCGAGGTCGACCCCGCGCCCGTGAGCTGGCGCACGGGCCGGGCCGTTCGCACCGTGGTGTTCACCGACATCGTCGGGTCCACCGAACGGGCGCAGGAGCTGGGCGACAAGCGCTGGCAACAGCTGCTCTCGCGGCACGACCGCCTCGCCGACGAGCTCGCCAAGCGCCACCGGGGCCGCGTGATGAAGCACATGGGCGACGGGCAGCTCGCGGTCTTCGAATCCCCGAAGGAGGCGATCCGGTTCGCGGGGGCGTTGCGCGAGGAACTCCGGGGTGTCGGTCTCGACGTGCGCGTAGGGATGCACGTCGGCGAGGTCGACCTGCAGCGCCGAGACGTGGCCGGGATCGGCGTCCACATCGCCTCCCGCGTGATGAGCGAGGCGGAGCCGTCCCAGATCCTCGTCTCGAGGACCGTCCGCGACCTCGTCGGCGGCTCGGACATCGCGCTCACCGACGCCGGGACCCGCCGGCTGAAGGGGATCGAGGGCGAGTGGGAGCTCTTCGCCGTCGCCGACCGAGGCGGCGAGCCCTAGGGAACGGCCTCGGCGGGCGCGCCGGATCTCGCGCGCGAGGTTGACAGGAGCCATTCGACAGACGCGAGGCTGCGGCGTTGCGCGGCGAGCCGTTCCTCGAGGCGCTCCAGGTGGAGCTCGAGGTAACGACGGGCGAGCTCGGGGTCGGCCGTCGTCACGATCGTCCGGATCTCGTCCGGCGGCATCCCGGCCTCGCGCAGCAGCGCCGCGGCGCGCATCATCGACCACACCTCGCGCGTGCCGGACGCATGCGTCACCTCGTCACCGCCACGACTGCTTCGACCTCCGCACGGAACGGAACTCATCGGTCCGAACCGCCCGAGGCCTTGGCCAGGTGGCGGAGCTTCTCCGGGTTCGTGATCGCCCGGACCGTCTGGATCAGGCCGTCGGCGATGTCCAGCGTGACGACCGCCAGGCTCGTCCCCTCGGCGTCGAGGACCACCGCGCCCGGCTGGCCGTTGACGGACGTGAGCCGATACCCGACCGCGCCGAGCTCGCGCCCGCGGCGGGACGTGGCGGCGAACACGCGCGCGACCCGGTCCCGGCCGTGGATGGGCTTCGGGAACGCGGGACCGGCGCCCCCGCCGTCCGCGTACACCACGGCGTCGGCGGCGAGCAGCTCGACGAGCGCCGACGCGTCCTCGTTCGCGATCGCCTCGAAGAACCGCCCGGCGAGCTCCTCGCGCCGAGCGCGCGACGCCTCGAACCGCGGCTTCTTCGCCTCCACCTGCCGGCGGGCTCGAACGGCGATCTGTCGGCAGTTGTCCTCGCTCTTGCCGACGACGCCCGCGATCTCTTCGTACCCGTAGTCGAAGACCTCGCGGAGCAGGAAGACCGCGCGCTCGACCGGCGAGAGGCTCTCGAGCAGCACGAGGAACGCCATCGAGAGCGAGTCGGCGGTCTCGGCGTGCGGCGCGACGTCGGGTTCGTCCTCGGTGAGGACCGGCTCGGGAAGCCACGTGCCGAAGTACCGCTCTCGCCGAACGCGGGCCGACCGCAGCTGGTCGATGCTCAGCCTCGTCGTGATCGTCGAGAGGTACGCCTTCGGGGACTCGATCGCGGTCCCCTTGCCGGCCTCCCGGTGGAAGCGGAGGAACGCCTCCTGCACGACGTCCTCCGCCTCGCTCGCGCTCCCGAGCATCCGGTACGCGATCGAGAACAGGAGCGGTCGGTACTCCTCGTACACGTCGGCCACGCGCGCCTCCGGTCCGATCCCGGCCTCCATCGTCTCAGGACTCCTGCGCCTGCATGATGGCCACCCCCACGATGAACAGCGGCAGGCCGATGAAGACGAAGAACACCGTCAGCATCAGGCTGAAGCCCAGCATCGCGATCCCGAAGCCCACGAAGGCGAGCGCGAGCCTTCGGAGGAAGCGCCGGATCTCGGCCGCCGACACCTCGACGGTCTCCGGTGCCTGGGGCGCCGGCTCCTGCCGCTGGGGAAGGACGATCGGGGGCGGCGTCTCGAGCCTGACCCGTTCCCTGGTGATCATGGTCGAACCTCCTTCGATCCCGTGTCTGACCATGAGACGAGGCAGGGGCCGGTCTGTGACACCCACAGCTCACGGATCCTTCTCGACAGGACCCAGACCGACACTCGGCAGGGTATCCGGCAGGGGTCCGCACTGGCGAGTTCCCTTACGCGACGACGGTTGCCCGGAGCCGGGCCTCGATCGCGCGGTCCCGGCCATCACCATCCCGATGAACCCGGATCCCCACGAGCCCGGCGCGGCAGAGCGCCGCCCCGACCTCCTCCGACTGGTCGCCGCCGAGCTCGAGCAGCACGACGCCGTCCGGCGCGAGCAGCCGCCCGGCCGCCTCGGCCGCCCGGAGGAGCATGGCCGTCCCGCCCGGCCCGCCGTCGAGCGCGTGCCGGGGCTCGTTCGCGAGCACGTCCCTCGGCAGCAGGTGGAGCTCCTCGGTCGGCACGTAGGGGACGACGGCCGTCACGACGTCGACGTTCCCCCGGAGCGAGCGCGGCATCGGTCCGTCGAGATCGCCTTCGAACGCCTGCACGCCGTTGCGGCGGGCGCAGGCGACCGCCGCCGGGTCGACGTCGGTGGCGACGACCCGGGCCTGCGGATGCGCGGCCCGCAGGACCGCGGCCACCGCCCCACTCCCGGTGCAGAGGTCGACGGCTGCCCCCGCATCCGGTAGGAGTTCGGCGGCCCGGCGCGCCAGCGCCTCCGTGTGCGGCCTCGGAACGAACACGCCGGGATCGACGATCACCCGGATCCCGCAGAACCACGCCCGGCCGGTGATCCAGGCGAGCGGCTCCCCTCGCACACGCCGGGCCACGAGCTCGTCGACCGGGCCGAGCCCCTCGCTCGAGGCCTCGATCAGCGCGTCCGCCTCCGCCCCCGGGGCGACGCATCCAGCTCGCGCGAGGTCGGCGACCACGTTGATCCGCCGCATCGCTAGGGCCCGGGCAGGGGCCCGCGGAGGAACGGGATCACCGCCTCGGCGAAGACCTCGGGCGCGAGGACGTCCCCGACGTGGTCCTGTCCTTCGAGAACGACCACATGCGCGTTCGGAAGGGCGTCGGCGATCGCCCTCGTGTCGGACTTCATGTAGTCGGGGCTCTCTCCGGCGCCCACCAGGAGCACGGGGACGCCGATCTCCGCCAGCCGCCCGAGCTCGACAGCCCCGCCGATCTCGGCTGCCAGCTCGCGCGGGACGGTGTGGATGGCGGCGACGCGGCCCTTCCACGCGGGCTGCTCCCTGAGCGCCGCGACCTGCTCGTCGGGGAGCATCACGACCTCTCGGAACAGGATGTCGAGCGCCGCCTCGCGATCCCCGACGGCCCGCTCCGCCTCCAACCGGTCCCCCACTCCGGCCGGCAGCTCACCGGCGGCCCCGACGTTCGCGGTGAGCAGGGCGGCCCCGATCGCGCACGTCGCGCCGAACGAGTGGCCGTAGACGTCGACGCTCGAGCCGGACGACCCGGCCAACTCGTCCACGACAGTGGCGATGTCCTCGAACTCCCGGGCGACCTGGTAGTCGGGCCCGTCGCCGCTCGCGCCGCGACCCCGGCGGTCCATCGTCGCGAGGGACGCGTGCGGCTCGAGGTACGGGAGCAGCGGCCCCCATCGCGTGTGGTCGGAAAGCGTTCCGTGGACGAGCAGCAGCGGCGATCCGTCCCCGTCGGGCCAGTACGCGATCTCGGTGCCGTCGCGGGAGGTCACCCGAGTGAGGCTTTCCATGTCTTCGAACTCCGACGTTCGCACTCGCGAGTCTAGGACCCTCGGCCCCTTGGGCCCTGCGCATCCCTCACTGGGACCGTTCTCCGCCTCGACAGGACACGCACGAGCGACGACCGCGTCGTCGACGTGACGCTCACGGGGTTCCTCGTCGAGGACTACGACCCGCCGACCGGGACGAACGCGCCGTCCTGCACCACGAAGACCGTCACGGGCGTGAGCCCCCCGGCGACGCGGTCGCCCTTCTCGTCGAAACTGACGGGGCCCGACGCACCGTCGAACGAGCCGGCGTAGATCGCGTCGTTCAGCGCCTCGAGATCGACCTCGATGCCGCCGTCGGTCTCCTCGACGACCCCGCCGGCCTGGAGCCCGAGGATGATCGCGGTCGCCGCGTCGAACGACTCGGCGGCGAACGGCGTCCCGGTGGCATCGGTCCCGAATTCCTCCTCGTATCTCGTGCTGAAGTCGTCCCACTCCGGCCCCTCGAGCGGCACCGACGGCAACGTGATGTAGAGCTCCTGCTCGGCGAGCTCGCCGAGGCCGTCGATCGTCTCCTGGTCGTACATGCTGTCGCTGCCGATGACGGGACCGGCGTACCCCGCGTCGCGGAGCGTCTGGATGAACGGGATCCCGGTCGGGTAGAAGCCCGAGAAGTACACGACGTCCGGGTTCGTCTCCACGATCTGCGACGCGATCTCCGTGAACGCGGCCTCGTCCTCGAAGCCCACGTCGTCGATCAGCTCGCCCGTGAACGAGTCTCGGAACACGACGCCCGCGCCACCGTACCGGAACCCCTCGTGGACGATGAACGCGCTGCCCGCCCCCAGGGTCTCCTCCGCGAAGGCCGCCTGCTGCGCCCCCTGGATGGAGTCGTTGAACGCCGTGCGCAGGAACGTCCGGTACGGGTCGCGATCCTCGGGATCGGTCGTGGCCACGTTCGTCGAGAGCTGAGAGATGTGCGTGATCCCGGCGTCCTCGTACACGGGCTGTCCGCCCAGGACGGCGTCGGAGCACGATCCGCCGACCACCGCCACCAGGCCGTCCTGTTCGATCAGCTCCTCGGCAGCCTCCGCGCCGCCCTCCTGGGTGCAGCCGTCGTTCGCGCCGACGAACTCGATGTCGTGCCCGGCGATCGTGACCCCTTCGCCTGCAAGTGTGGCGGCATCCATCAGGGCCTGACCGGTCGACGACAGGTCGCCCTCGAGCATCGTGCTCACGCCGATCACGATCGGTGCATCGGACTCGATCTCCACGGTCTCGAACCCGGGTTCGACCTCGTCTCCCCCGCAGGCTGCGAGCGAGACCGCGAGGACGATCGCGAGGGCGAGGGACGAACGGCGGACGGGCAATGGGCTCCTTGGTCGCGGGACGGGTGGCATCGTTGCCGGAATCGCATCGTGACGCAACCCACCTCCGGCATCAGGGTTCCAGAACCTCGGCAGGGGGAACAGACGAGGCAACGAAACGAGGAGGTCGACGATGACACGACGTGTGATGGCTTCGCTCGTGGGGCTCTCGCTCCTGGTGGCGGCCTGCGAGGACGAGGGGAACCCGGGCGACGACGCCCTGCTGTCCGGAGGCTCGCTGGTCGTGATCCTGCTCGTGGTGGCGGTGATCGCCGCGGTCGTGCTGATCGCGCGACGCCGGTAGCGAGATGCTCCGGGTCGGGTTCACCCTGTCGTCGGAAGAACAGCGGCCCGACGAGCTCGTCCGGCTCGCCGCCACGGCGGAGGACGCGGGCTTCGACTTCGCCACGATCTCCGACCATTTCCATCCATGGACGTCCGTGCAGGGCAACAGCCCGTTCGTGTGGTCCGTGCTCGGCGGGATCGCGACCGCGACCAACCACCTCCGGGTGGGAACCGCCGTGACCTGTCCGCTGATCAGGATCCATCCGGTCATCGTGGCGCAGGCCGCGGCGACGGTGACGGCGATGATGCCGGGGCGCTTCTTCCTCGGCCTGGGGACCGGCGAGAACCTGAACGAGCACGTGACCGGCGAACGGTGGCCGTCGGCGAACGAGCGCCGCGAGCTCCTGCGCGAGGCCGTCGGGGTCATCCGCGAGCTGTGGGACGGGGGGCTCGTCGAGCATCGCGGACCCGGGTACGACGTCGTGGACGCCGAGCTGTTCACGCTCCCCGATCGACCACCGCCGATCTACGTCGCGGCCGCCGGACCGAAGGCCGCCGAGATGGCCGCGGACATCGGTGACGGCCTCATCGGGACCGCCCCGGACCAGGAGCTGGTCCGTGCGTTCGAGGACGGTGGCGGCCGTGGCAAGCCGAGGCTCGGCCAGCTCACCGTGTGCTGGGCCGAGGACGAGCGAACCGCGATCGAGACCGCGATGACGTTCTGGCCGACCGCCGCCCTGCGAGGCGAGCTCACGCAGGAGCTGCCGCTCCCCCGCCACTTCGAGCAGGCGGCGGAGATGGTGACGCCGGAGCAGCTTTCGGAGGTCGTGGTGTGCGGGCCCGACCCCGAACGCCACCTGGAGATGATCCGTCGCTACGAGGACGCCGGCTACGACCACATCGTGATCCATCAGGTCGGACCGGATCAGGAGGGAGGCCTGCGCTTCCTCGCCGAACGCGTCCTCTCGGAGCTCACGCGCGCCGACACGCGCAAGGCGAGCTAGCGGCCAAAGAGACGGCCTCCGGTTTCTCATCCGCTCAACCGGTTAGCGGGCTCCACTTCGGGAAAACATCACCTCAGACGACGGATCCGGGGTGGCTCCATGGCGATGCAGGAAGCTCGGATGCTCTTCCGACCCAACGCAACGGCCCCCGCGATGGGCCGTCGGATCCTTGACGCACTCGCCGACGGCCTCCCGCTCGGCGTGCTCGAGGATGCTCGCCTCCTGCTGACCGAGCTCATCACGAATGCGATCCAGCACGGTCACCTCGAGCACGGCGACCGGATCGCCGTGACGATCCGTCGCGAGGGAGCGGCGCTCCTCGTGGAAGTGTCCGATCCCGGCGACGGGATCCCCCCCTCGGACGGCCGACCGCCGGGATCCGGGGGTGGTTGGGGGCTGACCCTCCTCGACCGCCTCGCCGACGCCTGGGGCGTCGAGCCTGTTCCGGACGGGGGCACGCTCGCGTGGTTCCGCCTGACCGAGCGCCGATGACGAGGCGACCCCTTCGGTGGCGCCCCGGGCCATCCCACTCCGGATCCCGGGCACGACACGACCCCGGCGAGCCGCAGCCTGCCGGGGTCGTCGGGCGCGTCCGCTAGGAGATCGCGAGACCCACGAAGGAGATGGTCACCACTAACGCCATCACCACCAGGACGAGGGCCGCGCTCGCGCGCGTCTCTCGGCCGAGCTCGTCGCTTTGGTTCTCGGGTGTTTCGGTCCGGATCGTCATTGTGAGTCCTTACCCGCCGGGGCGAACGCCATGCGCCGCCTCCTGGGACCGCCCTCCCAGGCCCGGCCCTCCGAAGAAATTCCTCCGCCCGCCCGTTTACAGGCGTGAGGCGGGGGGTAT
>Ga0075428_100007027_pt1 | contig 12484 bp, 9 predicted proteins | sample RhiMetdeltSRZDD2_FD_75291 | JGI IMG/M metagenome (GOLD analysis project Ga0075428, IMG submission 75291) | Populus rhizosphere microbial communities from Tennessee, USA - Rhizosphere MetaG P. deltoides SRZDD2 | ecosystem: Host-associated > Plants > Roots > Rhizosphere > Soil | place: USA...
GCACCTCGATCGATTCGGCCCGGGATGGCGGGCGACTCGACGACGCGACCGGCGCGAACCTGCTGAGCACCTGCCAACGCGTGAGTGGCCCGCCCGCCACCAGCGCTCCGTTCGCCGTAACAGATGCCACACCACCGTCACCCCGAAGGCGCGCGAAGATTTCGCGTACCGTGTCGGCGAACTGCGAGAAGACGACAATGCGTTCACCGCTGTGTCGCTGCCGAATCTCGCGCAGAATGCGGCAGCGCTGTTCGTCCATCTCCCCGTCCGTTGTCGAAAGCACCGCCAGGGCGCGGCGAGCTCCCGCCGAGTGGGCACGAACCGATCGAAGAAGGTCGGTCACATCGTCGGTCAGTGCGCCGCCCATCAGTTCCGGAAATGCGAGCTGCGTTGCGTCATCGCCCACGACCCACGCGCGCAGCTCGGCGCGGCTTGGATAGCGTCCGGCCTGCAGCGCGTCGGCTAGTGCGTCGGCGCGCGAGAGTCTCCGACGGAGCGCGGCCCGCAACGCGGCTTCGCTGGACGCCCAGGCTCTGACAAGCGACAACGTCACCAGCGCGCCGCCGTCGCCGCCATCGCGTGGGTGGCACGGCGGCGGGACGTCGAGAAGAGCCTGAAGCACCTCCGGCCGACCCTGGACATCGCACCACACGGGTGGAGTGCGGCCCGGAACGTTGATGCCGCGCACATCACCACGGGCTCTGCGCACGACGCACGCGCCGAGGTCCGCCCCGCTCAGGCGCTCGGCGCGGGATCCGAGGAAGAGCGCGAGCACCGCAGTGAGATCGCCGGTGGCGTTGTGTACCGGCGTCGCGGAAAGTAGGAGCACACGCGCTTCCCGCGTCAGGGACGCGAGGCGTGCGTAACGCCGGGTGAGCGGGTTTCGCGCGTGGTGGGCTTCATCGACGATGACCGCATCCCACCGGCTTTCCTGCGTGGGATTGCGACGGCTCAACGTCTCGAACGAGATGACGTCCGCGGTGAGCCGCGTTCGCTCGAGGGCCGCTCGCCACATCGCGATGAGAGACGCGGGTGCGACGATCAGCAGGGCCGGCTCGTCGCGCATCGCGGACAACGCCGTGTACGTCTTGCCGAGTCCCACGTCGTCGGCGAGCAGGGCGCCACCAAATCGCTCGATCGCGCGGCGAAGACGTGCCGCGGCGTCGCGCTGGTGGTCGCGAAGCACGATGTCTCCGAGGTGCGCGTCGGCAGGGAGATCGACGCGCTGCAGGGAGGCAATGTGTGCGCGAACGAGGTCGAGGTCGGCCCAACGCCACGTCGTCATCGGATATTCCAATCGAGCAGAGCGTTCACGGCGGAAACGCGGACGCCGTAGGCGCGCACGGTGGCCTCCAGCAGCTCGGCGTCACTGGGCGGCTGACCAAGCAGGGCGCGCTCTCCAAGGCCGCTCAGCTCTCGTCGCGCCCGATCCCACGGCCGCGGAAGTGGGAGCACCGACAGCGTCCAACCCAGGTAACGGCGGTATCCACCGCGCGCGGGCTCCGCGAGCGCACGCAGCCACGCCGCCGCGAGCGGTGAGTTCAGGAGCGTAAGCAGAGCGACCGCATCGTCCCGGTCCGCGCAGCGGACGACGTAGCACGTGTTGAGCGGAACGGCGCGGTCGCCCGGCTCCAGCAAGGCGGCGGTCGGCGCACGGCCAAAGTCGGCCCACACGACGCGAGCATCGTTAGGCAACGCGGACTCGGTGCGAAACAGGGACCACCACCGCATACCCGGTCGTGCGTCCGATCGGGCGAGCAGGCGCCGTCGCCACCCGCGCAGCCAGCGCTCGGCCCGCGGGGGCAGACGATCGAGCGGCAGCCCGTTCGCTGCATGCGTCCAGATCACGCGCTCGCCATGTGCCTCGACGCACCATTTTTTTACGTGCTCACCGCGGATCAATGGTCGGAGCAGCTCCTCCTCGACCTCCACCGGCTGGCCGGTCTCCGCGACGAGGACGCCGTCGCATCGCGACCGCAGAACGAACGCGCCGTTACAGCCGCATTTGACGCCCAGCAACGGCGCACCGAACAGCGACGCACCAAGCGGTGTGCCCACCGCTCGCAGGCAGTCAAAGGCTCGACGTGCGAGCGGCGGAAGCAGGAGCCACGGGGCGCCAGGTGACTCGTCGAGCGAGAGCTCGCGCACGTGTACGCTCCACGTGGCTGCGACGCGCGCGGCGTGTACTGTTACTCTCGTCTCGGCCACCCGTTCAGGCGCAGGGACCTTCCCGCGCCGCACGAGCAGCAGCGATGGATACACGGCTGCTTCGAAGAGCGCCGGCGCGTCTGACCAGTCTTCGATCGACAACAGCTCGTGCCGCTCCGCGAGCAGGCCGCGAACACCACCGCCGGCCAGGGATCGCCAGAGCTTTGCCGGCACGAGCAGCGCGACGACAGCTGCCGGCGCCGCCACTTCGAGCGATCGCTCGACGAACAGCGATGCGAGATCGACCTGCGCCGCGAACCCCACGCCGGCGCGCGACGCCTCGGCGCCCGTGCGCCAGGCGGCACCGCGATAGGTCGCGAAGCCTCGGCGCAGCGCAGAGCGGGTGCCGGGAGGAATGCGGTGCACTCGCACCCACGGGGGATTGCCCGTGACGACATCGAACCCGCCAGCGCTCGTCACGTCGGCGAAATGCGTCGCGAAGGAGAAGGGAAGCGCGGCACCGGCGACCAGCGCGCGTCGGCGTGCCCGGCACGCGCGACGCTCCGAGCGCAGCTCGGCCAGCGCCACGCGAGTCGTACCAGGTACCGCCGGCCGGTCGCCGAACAGGTCGCGGCCGCGCGCGGCCACGAGGATATCCCGCCGCGCGACGGCGATCGCGGTGATGCGGCGATCCAGCAGCGCGATGGCAGCGGCGCGTTCGGCACGATCGAGCGCGCGGGAGAGTGTCCTCTTCCGCACGCCAACCGCGCGTGCATAACGAGAGCGCAATCGCGCGATCGGTCCAGCGCCGGCCGTGCCTTCGCGGGCCAGGCCGTCCACGGCGAGCGCGTCGCCAACCCTGATATTCCGATCCAGATTCGGCAGTGGTGTGACCCGTGCCGGATCGGGCGCGGTCGTATCGATCACGACGCTCAGCCAGAGCCGCAGCTGACAAAGCCAAACGGCGGTCGGATTGATGTCCACGCCGAAGATCGAGCGTGTAAGCACCGCGCGGCGCAGCTCGGACGTCGGACGCCGGTCACCAAGGAGAGCCAGCACAGTCGCGATGCGCTCGAGTGCGTGGACGAGGAACGCGCCCGACCCGCAGGCGGGGTCGACCAACCGGAGCCCGGTGAGCTTTCTGCGCAGGAGGTCGAGCTGCTCCCCATCGACCGCGTTGGGCCCCGATGCCAGGGACGTCAGGTCGTGGAGCGGTCGCCCCACCGCATGCGCCAGCGCCTCATCCGTTACGTGCGCGACGAGCGTGTGCGGCGTGAAGAATGCCCCGGTTTTCCGTCTCTCCGGCGACGCCATCATCGACTCGAACGCGCGGCCAAGCATCTCCGGATCGACGGCGGCTTCCGACCAGTCTGCGCTTTCCTCACGAGCCGTGAAGCGGTAGCGACCGAGCAGATCGGAGAGGAACACGCCCAACTCCTCGTCACGAAGCTCGAGTCCCGAGTACGTGCGCTCGAGCGGCGATCGCGCGAACAGTCCTCCGTTCAGAAACGGGATCCGGCCAAGCGCGCGGGCGGCTGGCGCGCGCGACCGGATGGGCGTGTTGAGCGTGCCGAAAAACAGCGGCAGGAGCACTCGCCGATGAAAGCCACCTCGGCCGCTCAGGCAGTCGTCGTAGCGCCGCGCGAGAAACGAGCGGTCGCCGTCCAGCCATTCCTTTGCCTCGAGGAACGACAGGAAGAGGAGACGTGACGCATAGAGCAGCGCGATCTCGCGTCGAACCTCAGCCGGTGCGCTCCCGCGCGCCTCGGACGCGATCGAAGCGACGAGTCGTTCCAGCGTCCGATAGAAACGTCGTGTCACTGCTTCTCGCCCGAGGATGGCGACCCATCGCGCGTGCGTGAGAACGTCGACCGACTCCATTGCGGCCCCAAGCGCGCACAGCGTCTCGGCGTCGCTGTCCACCACGTGGGTTCGGTCGACCACCAACGCGCTCACGCGTGGTCCCGATCGCCCAGGGGACCAGGCCGCTAGCGCGACCTCGGTCGTTGCCTCCCGGCAGAGGATGGCGACCCAGAGCAGGTGCGGCGCACGCGCAGACAGGCGTCGCGCGAGGTGCGAGACGACCTCGCGCATTGGCCGGGCGCCGCGCACGTCGAGGAGCAGTGCGCGGAGCGTTCCGGGGCCGCGCGCGACCGATACCTTTTCACACTCATCGGGAATGCCGAGGGCGGCCCGGGACTCCGCATCGAGCGATGCCGGAGGCCCGGCGCAGCGCAGCGTGGCGGCGATGGCGGCGAGCGACGTGACGTCGCTGGCTGTGGCGAGGAGAACTGCGGCGGCTCGGAGGGTCGGCACGCGCGCAGGATGCGGTGCCGGGTGCCGATGACTGCCATCGCTTCAATGCGTCCGCAGTCAAATGTCGCCAGCGGGGCCGCAACGCATTATGATCGTACCGCCGTAACGTGAGAAACCCTGGTGTCCTCGAATCCTGTCGACGTCGCCGCCTCGAGCCTGACGTTGCAGGACCTCATATGCTGAGAGCCATTGATGCCCGATAACGGCCGTGGAGGATCGGACGGCTTCGCGCACGGCCTGGTGGCGCGAGTCGTTCTGTACTACGTGGGGCTCGGCGTCCTCATCGGAGGGGCTTGGGCGATGACTCCGACGGGAGCGCGCACCGAGATCCTCAGCGTACTTGCGCCCCTCATCGCATTCCGGGACGGCGCTCCCGCGGGCCTCCGGGTCGACGCGAACGGGCTGCCGTTTTCGAGCATCGTGGGGCCGACCGCGGAGCCGCTCGTTGTGATCGTGATCGCGGTGTCGAGCGCGTTCCTGCTCGCGCTGCCGGTCGCGTGGGTGTACATGTTCACGCGGCAGCGAAAGGGCTATCGGGCGTCGGACGTTCAGGCGCTCGTACTGATGCCGGTCGTCGTCGCGGGCGTCGTCGTGCTGGTGAAGAACAGCGTTGCGCTCGCGTTCAGCCTCGCAGGCATCGTGGCTGCGGTGCGATTCCGCACGAACCTCGAGGACAGCAAGGACGCGACGTTCATCTTTCTCGCGACCGCGCTCGGCCTCGCGTGCGGCGTGCAGCTCCAGTATGCCGTCGTGCTCTCGGTACTGTTCAACGCCGCGGTGCTGATTCTCTGGACGAGCGACTTCGCGCGCATGCCACCGTCACTCGAGGGCGTGCGCGCGAAACGCCAGCTCGAACGGGCGCTGGCGATCGCGAATCGGACCTCGCAGTTCGTGGCGCGACTCGACCACGAGGTGCTCGAAGCGCTCGCCCCGGCGCAGCTGGACGCGCTCGAGGACCGACTTCGGAAACGCCGCGCCGACCTGACCGGAGAAACCCCTGGCTCCGGCCAACGGTTCGACGCCATGATACGAATTCTCACCACCGATCCAGCATCGCTTCGGGCGGCAATCGATCCGTTGCTGGAATCGGAAGCGAAGCGATGGCGCTATCGCGGGGCCTCGACCAACGAGATCGGGACGTCGGTCGAGTACGATCTCCGGCTGCGGAAAGGCTACAGCCGGCAGAGCATTGCCGAGGCGGTGCGCGCAAAGGGCGCGCCGTACGTGGTCGGTGTGGAAGTCGTCGAAACGGAAGAGGAGTAGGCTGCCGCCCTTCGAGGAACCCCCAATGCGATACTCGAAATTGCTGACGTTCGTCGCGCTCACGTGCGTGAGCGCCGTGTCGTTCGCCCAGGCGCCGGCGCCGAAAGGTGACAAGGGCGGCGGCGACGGCAAGCAGGAGAAGCCGAAGAAGGACAAGACGGCGCCGGTGACGGCCGAGGAAAAGGAGGCCTCCACGCGGCGAACGGAGCGCTTGTTCGGGCCCGACGAGCCGCTCGAGTTCACGCTGACGGCGGACTTCAAGGCGACGTTCAAGAGCCGCGACACGCTGAACGTCAAGACACAGAAGGCGACCCTCACGGTCAACGACTCGTCAGGCACCCCGGTGACGATCCCGATCGAGATCGCGCCGCGCGGCCATTTTCGGCTGCGCTCGGACGTCTGCAACTTCCCGCCAATCCGGCTGATCTTCCCGGACAAGGGGCTCAAAGGGACGCCGTTCGCCGGGCAGAAAGCCCTCAAGCTCGGCACGCACTGCAACCAGCGCGACAAGGAGTACGCCGAGATCCCCGTGCGCGAGTACGCGGCGTACGAGACGCTGAACATGCTGACCGACGTGAGCTACAAGGCGCGACTGGCGAAAGTGACGTACGTGCCGGTCGGCGATGAGAAGGATCAGGCCACGAAGTACGGGCTTCTCATCGAGGATGAGAGCGACATGGCCAAGCGGAACGGTGGTCGAATCTTCACCGCCCGCGGTGGAACGTTCGCGGACATGGACCCGCAACAGACGGCGACCATCAGCGTGTTCGCCTACTACCTGGGCAACACGGACTGGTCGATGTACTCGCTGCACAACATCCGGCTCATCCTGATGGGTGATCGGTACGTTCCGGTGCCGTACGACTTCGACTGGTCGGGTGTGGTGTTCGCGCGATATGCGAAGCCGGATCCGCGGCTCGGAATTCCGACCGTCCAGGATCGCCTGTTCCGCGGGCCGTGCCTAACGCCCGCGGAGCTGACCCCCGTCCTGGCGAAGTACAACGAGCACAGGCAGGACATCAAGGCGCTGTACGCGCGGCTTCCGCTCGACGACGGCTACCGACGCCGCGCGATGGACTACATCGACGATTTCTACCGCGTCATCGGTGACCAGCGGCAGGTGAAGCGCGAGCTCATCGAGACCTGTGTGGGGCGCTCGACGTCGTGATGTAGCCGCGGCCCTTCCATTCGACTCGCGAGCCCCGGGCGATCGCCTGGATCGCGATGAACGCAAAGACGGCGGAGCCTAACGGGAACAACAGGGCGTACCACACCGGCGCGCCCATCCAGCGGTAGACCGCGGCCCAGGTCGCGACCTGGGCCGCGAGCGCGATGGTGCTCGCGAGCAGCAGCCACAGTGGTCCGCCGAGGGCCGCCGAGCCGACAAACGCGATCAGAGGAAGCAGCGTCAGCGCCGCGGGCAGCAGCAGCAGGGCGGGGAAGATCAGCTGTCCGAACCATCCCCACGGCATCGCCTCGCGCCCGCCCGCGAACACGTTCTTGCGCCAACCGGCCACGATCTCGCCGAGCGACGTGTACATTCGCGTCGTGAGGTCATGGCGCCCGACAATGAGCTCGGTGCGCTTGCCGGCGGCAAAAAGGCGCTGTGCCAACGCGACGTCCTCGGCTACGCGATTGTGCACCGCACCGTGGCCGCCGATCGACTCGTAGGCGGTGCGCGTGACGAAAATGCACTGCCCGTTGGCGATCTTGTCCTCGGTGCGACGCGATCGGTTGACCGTGTCGGTGCCGCCGTAGCGCGTGGCAAGCATCCAGAACACGTGCGGCTGTACGATGCACTCCCAGAAGCTGCCGAGCTCCTGGTGGCCGGCCACGGACATCATGTCCAGCTGGCGCTCGCGCATCGCGTTCACGGCGCGCGCGACGAGGTCCGGTCCATGGCGCGCGTCCGCATCGGTGAAGCAGTAGATGTCGCCGCGGGCCGCCCGGGCGCCGGTCGCGCACGCCCACGGCTTGCCGAACCAGCCGTCCGGGAGTGGGGCGTTTTCGATCAGCGTCAGGCGTGCGTCCTCGTGCGCGATCGCGCGCACGAGGACGCCGGTTCCGTCGGTGGACCGGTCATCGACCACCACCACCTCGGTCTTCGCGTACCGACCCGCGAGGGTGGATCGCACGCACGATTCGATGTTGCGGCGCTCGTCGCGCGCCGGAACGATCACGGATACGAGCGGTCCATCGGCCGGAACGGCAGCGCTCTCGCCGGCCAGGTCGCGCGATTGACGAACTCTCCAGATCGTGATGAGCGGCGCGAGAATCCACGGCGAGGCGGCGAGACCCGCGAGCGCGATATCGTTCACGGCGTGTCGGCGAGCTGCCGCTCGCGCTCCCAAGTCAGGGTATCGGCTCGCTCGCGGTCGCGGCCCGGAGCGGAACGGCTGCCGTTGCTCGCTCCCGACGCGCGAGCACGACAGCGCCGGTCATGTCGCCCGTGACGTTCGCGGCCGTGCGGAACATGTCGGTGATGGCGTCGATGCCGAGCAGCACCCCAATGCCCTCCGCCGGCAGGCCTGCTCCCATGAGGATCGGCACCATGACGATGATCGAGCCGGCCGGGATACCAGGCACGCTGAACGTCGTTGGCACCACGGTGAGCACCACGGACAGCATCTGCGTTGCGGTGAGCTCGACGCCATAGAGTCGCGCGATGAAGAGCACGGCTGTCGGCTGCGCAACAGCGCCTGCAACGCGATACGTGGATGCCGCGAGCGGCAGGAAGAATCCGGAGATCTCCGCCGGCAGACCGAGACGCGTGCGCGCACTCTCGATCATCGCCGGCAGCGCGGCGAGCGACGAGCGTGAGCTGAACGCCACCGCCTGCGATTGGAAGATTGCCTTCGCGAACTGACCTAACGGCACACCCCCGCCGATGACGGCGAGCGGATAGAGAATCACGAGACAGAACGAGACGGTAATGAAGATGACCGAGGCCACGAAGCCCGCGAGGGCGCCGGCCGCCGACGCGCCCATGCGGGTCGCGAGCGGTAACGCCAGCGCGAACACGCCGATCGGCGCAAGTTGAAGCACCCATCGCACCACGGCCAATGCCGCGTCGCCGAGCCCCTGGAAGAATGCGACCACCGGATCGCGACGCTCGGCGGGCAACGTGAGGAGCGCGAGACCGAACATCAGTGTGAAGATGATGAGCGGCAGGAGCGCACCGTCGGCCGCGGCCTTGATCGGGTTCGCCGGCACGAGGTCGACGAGCCACCGCGTGAAGGTCGGGATGTTGTTCGCGCTCGGCGCCACGCTGCCGCTCGCGGTCTTCGCACTCTCCTGCATCGAGGCGATTGCGGCCGGATCGAGCGGTATTCGGTCGATCAGCGCCGGCGCGATCAATGCCGCGTAGCCCGCCGCCACGAACAGTGTCGCGATGAAGAACACGATGGCGCCTCTGCCCACGCGGCCGATCGACCGCGCGTTCGGCGCGCTCGTTATGCCGACGATCAGACTGCCGACAACGAGCGGGAGGACCGTCATCCGGATTGCGTTGATCCAGACGGTGCCGAGTGGCTCGATCGCAAGCGCGGCCCGCGCGAGCGCCGGCGACCCGCTGCTCGCGATGGCGACTCCGCCAGCGATGCCGGCGACGAGCGCGATCAGGACACGGGTGGTCAGAGACATGGGCTGCTAATGTATGACTGAACGCAAAAAGGGCGACCCAGAAGGCCGCCCTGTCCGAAGGTTCTTGCAGGTGCGAATGCTCAGCGCTTGCCGCCCGAGCCGCCTGACCCACCGGAGCTGCCGGATCCACCGGATCCACCGGATCCACCGGATCCACCGGAGCCGCTCGAGCCACCGGAGCCGCTCGAGCCACCGGAGCCGCTCGAGCCACCGGAGCCGCTCGAGCCACCGGACGTGCCGCCACGCGATCCACCGGATCCGCCGGAGCCGCTGCTGCCACCCATTCCGCCACCGCCTGTCCCGCCGCCGCCGCTGCCGCCCTTGCCACCACCCGTGCCACCCCCGCCCATGCCGCCGCCTCCCGACGAGCCACCACCGCTTTGACCACCAGACCGCGAGCCAGTGTTCGTGCCCGACGTCCCGCCACCGGTGCCTGACGAGCCAGAGCGCGATGTTCCACTCGTGCCGCCGGTCAGCTCATCGTCTTCTTCGTCGCCAATTGGATTGGGACGCGAGCCGCTTCCGCCCTGCCCGCTCGCATCGCCGCGCGACGATCCCCCGGACGAGCCGCCCGATGAGCCGCCCGACGACCCACGATCCGATCCCGGAGAACTCTGCATGCCGCTCTGATCGCGATCCATGTCGTCGTCGCTTGACGACCCACGATTTCGGTTCTGGTCCGCCATTGGTCTACCCTCCAACGTATTTTGACTGCGACCTCCAGGTGCGACGGATGAATCCGCCTCACTCTGGGGCGTCGAGAGGTGGCAACGCATGTGCCAGGATGTGATGTGAATCACGAACAGCCTCGGGTTCCCCGCGCGCGCCGGCCTCCACTATTGGGCGAGGGGGCGCGAGTCGCGCTCGTTGCGCCCGCTGGTCCGCTGCGCAACGAAGCCGATCTCGCGCGCGCGATCGACAACGTGCGCTCGTTCGCGTGGGAGCCCGTAGTGGGCGAGCATGCGCTCTCGCGCGAGGGCTACTTCGCCGGTCGCGACGACGAGCGCGTCGCGGACTTCAATCGTGCGCTGCGCGATGACGACATCGACGCGATCTGGTGCCTCCGCGGCGGCTACGGCGCGATGCGCATTCTCGACGCGGTCGACTACGACGCGGCTGTGCGACGGCCGAAAGCCATCATCGGGTACTCCGACGTCACGGCGCTTCACTGTGCGTTCGCGCTGCGCAGCGACATGGTGACGTACCATGGCCCGACGGCGCGCGCGGTGTTGTCATCGTTCTCCCGGAGCTCGCTCGCCTGCGCGCTCGCGCACGGGGGCGATTCGTGTGGCACGGCGACGGATGCCAGCGTCCTGTTAGGCGGCTCGGCACACGGCACGCTCGCCGGTGGCAACCTCGCGCTCCTGAGCGCACTCGCCGGCACGCCGTTCGCACCACGCTTCACGGACGCGATCGTCGTGCTCGAGGACATCGATGAACCGGTGTATCGCGTCGATCGCATGATGCGCCAGCTGCTCCTCGCCGGACTCCTCGACGGCGTGCGCGGAATCGTCTTCGGTACGTGCACGAACTGTCCGGAGGCAGCCGACGACGGTTCCCGACGTCTCGATGACGTGATCGGCGAGATTGCGGTTTCCCTCGGCATCCCCACGATCATCGGCGCGCCGGTCGGCCACATCGACGATCAGTGGACGCTGCCGCTGGGCGCCCCGGCGTGGCTCGATGCCGACCGGCGCACGCTGGTTGTCCAGCCAACCCTAACGATCGCCTGACCGACCCGACGATGCCCTACAAGACCGGGACCGACCTCGTGAACGAGGCCAAGCAGCGGATCCGCGAATACACGCCGCGCGAAGTGCTCGAGATGGTCCAGAAGAACGCGGCCGTGATCTACCTCGACGTCCGCGAGCCGAACGAGTGGAATCTCGGTCATTTGCCTAACGCGATGCACATCCCGCGCGGGAACCTCGAATCGAACATCGAGGCGCGCGCGGAACGCAACGAGACGATCGTTATCTACTGTGCCCGTGGGAATCGCTCGGCGCTCGCGGCCGACACCCTGCAGCAGATGGGCTACGAGCACGTCTCGTCCATGGCCGATGGCTTCGGCGGCTGGATCGATATCGGGGGGCCCGTCGAGGACTAGCCGTGCCGGGCGACGCGACGACGCTCGTCGACCATCCGACGTTTCGCCGGCTCAGCCACGTCCTGGCGACGCGGCCGGCAGTGCTGGCGCCCGATGATGGCGCCCCACGCCGCGCCGCCGTGGCGATCATCCTTCGTCGCACCGCGGATGACGTCGTCGAGCTCTTGCTGATCAAACGCTCCGAGCGCGAGGGCGACCCGTGGAGCGGCCACGTTGCGCTCCCGGGAGGCCGGCGCGATCCGTCCGACGCCACCCTGCAGGACACCGCCATTCGCGAGACGCGGGAGGAAACGGGGATCGACCTCGCCCGCGATGGCATCGTGTTAGGCATGCTCGACGAGCTGCGGCCGCGAACGCCAACCTTGCCGCCGATCATCGTCACCCCGTTCGTCGCCATCGTGAGGCCGGACGTGGTCATCGAAACCAGCGACGAAGTGGCGTCAGCGTTCTGGGTCGCCCTGGTGGCGCTCGAGGACCCGTCGCTCGCCGTCGAGTCCGAGGTCAGCGCACGCGGCGCGATGTGGCGCGTACCGAGCTACGTCCTCGGCGGCCACATCGTATGGGGAATGACGGAGCGGATCCTGCGAAACCTGCAGGCGGTTCTCGCCTAGCGGTCGCCGCAGGAGGCGATGGCCCGGCCGGCCGCAGCGCCCGCCATTGATCTCTTGCCGGGACGCCTGGCGTCGCCTATGTTAGGTGAGCCTAAAACAAGAGTTCCTGTCGGCCAACTTATCATCGGACACCTGCGTCCGCTTCGCATTTCATGTCTGCCCCACGCCTAGTTCCACGCGACTCAGAGCCAGCGATCGCCGAGCCACCCGTCCGCAGTGAAGACGCCGGTTGGCGGCTGTCTCGCGTTACGCCAAGCCTCGCCGAGGTCTACCGCTCCGTTCCGATTACCGGCGCGACGTGGTGGAGAAAGATTCTGGCGTTCGCCGGCCCGGGTTATCTCGTCGCCGTCGGCTACATGGATCCCGGCAACTGGGCCACCGACCTCGCCGGCGGATC
>Ga0075428_100007028_pt1 | contig 12483 bp, 12 predicted proteins | sample RhiMetdeltSRZDD2_FD_75291 | JGI IMG/M metagenome (GOLD analysis project Ga0075428, IMG submission 75291) | Populus rhizosphere microbial communities from Tennessee, USA - Rhizosphere MetaG P. deltoides SRZDD2 | ecosystem: Host-associated > Plants > Roots > Rhizosphere > Soil | place: USA...
GGCTGGGTCCACAATTGCCGGCCGTCCGCCGCCGTTGCCCGTGTCCGCGCGTAGGCGCCAGCGGCACTCAGCCGGAACGATGCTCGGCTCCCGACGACGGTGTCAAGGACCATGCCGCCCGGGCCGACCAGCTCGATCGTCGCTTCGGCGTCGGCAAGCTCCAGGCTGATCTCCGAGCTCGATGCCTCGTAGGCCGCCAGCTCCAGGCCAGACGAGCAGTAGAATCGCCCGCCGCGCAGGGCCTCCAAGACGTCGCCCAGTCGCGCGCCGTCCGCCTCCACCCGGAGCCAGCCACGGCCGGGGTTCGAGTAGTTCTCGCCCCAGGTCTGGAAATGGTGGGCGTCGTCAGACGCGACGCCCCAGACCTGGCGGCCTGAGGCGAGCAGCGTGTCCCAGATGAACTCGGTTGATGGGTGCGTCTCGTCGCCCTCGTTGTGGACCGCGTTGTGGCCGTTCGCGACCTCGAGCAGGCCAAACTCCCCGGACGCCAGCAGATCGTCGATGGTGAGCGTGTACAGGTAGTTCGGGTGATTGACATGCGCGACGCCGCCCTGCGCCAGGATCCTCTCGATCGCCCAGCGCACGCGTCCGGAGTGCGTCTCGGAGACGTCTGACTCCATCAGACTCTTGCCGGGCCACGGCGGCGCGATCAGCTCGGTGACGCCCAGGCCGTTGACGTGGACGGCGGCCATCGTGACCTCTTCACCCTGCCAGACCGGCATGCTGCCTCGCTGGAGGGTCGCGAGATGATCGTCAGGTATCAAGATGTTGTGGTCAGTCAGGAAGAGGAAGTCGTAAGCGTGCGCCTCGTACCAGTCCACCACGGTCTCGGGCGGGCTGTCCCCGTCGCTGTAGCGGGTGTGGGTGTGGGTGTTGCCCTTCAACCAGCGGCGTGCCATCGGCCTGGACCTCGACGCGATGCGTCGGCGAGGCAGGTGCCTGCGCTCGCCGCGCAGTGAGCGTACCCGACGGACGCCGGGCGGTGCAGGACGGAAGGTGTCTGGAGGGAACGCAAAAGGACGCGGCCGTGTTGGGAGGTCACGGCCGCGTCGGCTACCAGCGGGGGAGGGCCGCTGGCGATCCCATGCTTCCTGGGGAGCGGGGCCGCCGTCGGCTCGGCTCCGACGGCGGCCCCTCACAGAAGGGGATGCCAGTAGTATGCGGCCGGAGCACGCCGTCGCCTACGGGCACAGCGGCCAATGTTGTCCCGGGCTGCGTTGTGCAGTCCGCACGAATCGGCTGTACGATTGAACGGAACGGGCAGAGCCGCGGTCGAGACGTCAGCCAACCTATCGTGCAGTCTGCCTGGCTCGAGGCGCTTCTTCCCCGAGCGTGGCCCGGGCTTGCGCGAGCAGCCGCCGTTCTCCGGGATCGAGCGTCCGCGCTGTGAGCTCGGCGATGCGCAGCCGCCATTCGGCGCTCACCTGATCGCGCAGTGCAGCCGTATTGGCGTTACAGCCGATTCGGCCGAGCCAGTCCAGGTCTCGCTCGAGCAACGCGACCTGGAGCTCAACCTCGGTGTAGCGCGCCGCGACGAGCGGAAGGCGTTCGGCTTTCGCCTCTGGGTACGCCGTGCCCTCGACCAGCTCGTGGGGCTCCAGATGAAAGACCCCGGCCAGCAGGACGATGGTACGCTCGCTGGGAACGCTGATCCCCATTTCGAGGTGGGAGACTGCGACCCGCGAGATGGCGAGCCGGTCCGCGAGCTCCTGCTGGGTCCAGCCCAACAGGAAGCGGAGGCGGGCGATGCGGTCGCCAAGTCGCTCGTCCGCGCGGACGCCATCAACGGCCATTTCGCGGCCCCGGACGGGATCGTCAGGCACCGTGCGCGACCGGCTGTTCGCCGAGCGACCGTACCAGTGCCAGGTCGGCGTCCACCATCTGCGCCACCAGCATTGGGAAGTCGAAGCCAGGCCGCCAGCCGAGCTTTTCGCGTGCCTTCGTCGGATCGCCGATCAGCAGGTCTACCTCGGCCGGGCGCATGAAGCGTTCGTCCTGGACGACGAAGTCTCGGTAGTCCAGGCCGACGTGTGCGAAGGCGATCTCGGCGAACTCTCGAACGGAGTGCGTCTCGCCCGTCGAGATGACGTAGTCGTCCGGCTCGTCCTGCTGGAGCATCATCCACATCGCGCGCACGTAGTCAGGCGCCCAGCCCCAGTCGCGCCTCGCCTCCAGGTTCCCGAGACGCAGCTCCCCCTCGAGCCCGAGCTTGATTCGGGCGACGCCGTACGCGATCTTGCGGGTGGAGAACTCCAGGCCGCGCCTCGGCGACTCGTGATTGAAGAGGATGCCAGACGTGGCGTGGAGGCCGTAACTTTCGCGGTAGTTGACGGTGATCCAGTGGCCGTATACCTTGGCGACGCCGTAGGGGCTGCGCGGGTAGAGCGGCGTCGTCTCGCGCTGTGGCACCTCGCGGACCTTACCGAACATCTCTGAGGACGACGCCTGGTAGAACCGGATGTCCGGGTCGGCGATGCGGATCGCGTCGAGCAGCCGGGTGACGCCGAGCGCGGTGACCTCGCCGGTGAAGACGGGCTGTGTCCAGGACGTCGGCACAAACGACTGCGCCGCGAGGTTGTAGATCTCCGTCGGGCGGAATTCGCGTAGTGCGCTCACCAGCGACATCTCGTCCAGCAGGTCGCCGGAGACCAGGGTCAGCCGGTCCTGAATGTGACTGATCCGCTCGAAGTTGACGGTACTGGAGCGCCGGATCAGGCCGAGCACTTCGTAGCCTTGCTCCAGGAGAAACTCCGCCAGGTACGAGCCGTCCTGGCCAGTGATGCCGGTGATCAGAGCACGTCGCTTCATCGGGCCTCCCGCCGGTGCCGCCGCGGCCTCGTTGGGCTCGGTCGTGTCCGGCTTCTCGCTCCCAGCGTAGGCTCCCACGGCCCGCTGCGTCTGCTAAGCAGCTTAGCCGTTCGCTACCGCGTCTGGCGTTCCGTTTCCGGTGGCGGCGGGCTTGCCAGCGCGACGTCGAGATCCGGCGGGAACTGCGAGAGGATCCAGGCCGAATCGAGCCGCCGGCGGCGGTAGTCGGCCCCGGCGAACGCGACGTAATCCAGCGTCTTCATGTCCATCGGCAGGTTCGCCTCGGCCGGAAAGTACCGGTTGTGGCGATCCACCAGCTCGTTGATCTGGTGGAAGTCGAACCTCTCGGCGTGTTGCTGCCAACCGGTCGCGAAGCGCTGTCGATTGCCGCGAGCCTTCTGGGCCATCGTGTGCCACTCCGCGTGCAACACGGCGGTGGCAGCCAGCGTCAGGTCGTGGATGCGCTTCAGGCGGCGCGACCAGGCCGGCGCGCCGCCCACCGCCAGCGCCTTGACGCGGTCCTGCAAGGAGATCAGCGAGCTCGGGATGTGCTCGCTCAGGTTCTTCTCGTGGCCCGGCCTGACCGGCTCCTCGAGGATCCTGGCCTCCTCGGCCCGTGCGCGGCGCGAGAGGCGCCGTGAGAGACGGGACGACGCCAACGAGCCAAAGATCTGACCCATGTCTTCCATGCCTAGAGGATACCGGGCAGGCGAACCTGGTCGCTCGCAGATGGAGTCTCAGGATGTGAAGAGCTCGTGAATGCTTCGTCAGGTCGTGGCGATGACCGCTGAGGTCGCCAGCAGATTGACGACGATGTGCGCGGCGGTGCTGCTGCCAGTGCCCCAGCGCTGCCTGACCAGGCCAAAGGCGAGCCCGAGCATCACCAGGGTCGTGACACGGTTCAGCGAGCCGTCCAATGCGACGTGCTTCAAGGCGAACAGGACACCCGTGACGACGACGGCGGCCACCGGGCCCCAGGCACGTACCAGGGCGGTCTGAACGACGCCGCGCCAGGCCAGCTCCTCGCCGATCGGCCCGGCGACGCCGTTCGCCGCGAGCATCAGCACGGCGACCCAGGCACCGTCCTGAAGCGCCTCGGCGAAGCCGGCCGGCACGGCCGCGGGCACGCCCCAGATCGTTTCGTCGACGAGTGCGGTACCCCACATCAGGCCGTACACAAGGAATCCGGCGATCACCCCGAAGGCCATAGCCGAGACCGTCCAGCGGTAGTCCCAGTCGCTGGGGGCGATGCCGTTGGCCTGCCCGTACCTGGCGACGATCCAGCCGGCGGCAGGGAAGCCGATCAAGATCGCCAGCATGTCGGCCGCCACAACGTTCTCCAGGAACGGGGCAAGCCCCGCCGTGCCGATGAAGCGGGCGACCATCTCCAGGCTCAGCCAGAGGAACGCTGCCCAGAGCCCGACCCGCGCCGGCGCGCCGAACGAAAACCGCACATGCAGGCGGTCGTCGTCCAGCAATCTGGCGAGCCCGCCGCCGGCCGTCGCGGCGACCGACACGCTGATGAACCCGAGCGGCCCGAAGATCAGCCTGTTGTACGGCTGCCCTTCGAGGAGAAATGTGCGCATCAGCCAGAGCAGCAAGGTGGCCGAGAGGCCTGCCAGGATCGCGGCAGGCAGTCCAGCGGGAGCCCGCCAGACGGCGACCACGAACCCGCTGAGGAAGGCGACCAACACGAGGAGGCCGAACGCGATCCGGAGCAACGTGTCTGACGACACGACGCTCAGACCGGACAGCGGCCGGCCGATGAGGCCCATGATTGAGACGATGGCAAGGCCGCCGGCGAGTCCGGCGACGAGCGTGCCGATGGAGAGCGCCGATGGACCGGCCTGGGTGGGCACAGGTGGGCGAGTCGATCGCGGCGGAGGCATGGTCGATGCCACAGATTCGCTCCCGGTGGAGGATTCATACGCTCGGGCGAGCGGCAAGACACGGTCCAGGCAGGACATTGGTGCCGCGTCGAACCGTCAGCCCCTGGCCGAGATTCTTGCGGCCCGACGCGCCTGGGCGCGATCTGTCAGGCTAACCCGGACTGCCGCGCAGCGCGCAACTGTCGGTTCACGACCTCGTCCAGCTTGCCGGCGAACCGACCGCGATCCCTGGCGTTGAGCGGCGGCGGACCGCCGCCGTAGGCGCCGTACCCGCGAAGGTACTGGGCGACCTCTCGCGTCGCCAGGAGACCGCCGAGCGCATCGGCGGTGTACTCCTTGCCCCGGAAGTCGATGCAGACGGCTCCCTTGTCCACGACCCGGCCCGCCAGCAGAATGTCGGCTGTGGTGACGATGTCTGCGCTGGTCGCCGCCTCCGCGATCCAGTCGTCCACGGCGTCGAGCCCACCCGGCACGTGCACAAATTCGGCGCCGGCCTGGTCAGGAACTCGCAACGGCGAGTTCGCCACCACCAGCACCGGCAGGCCGTAGCGCGCCGCGACGCGATAGATCTGCTCCTTGACCGGGCAGGCGTCGGCGTCGACCAGAATCCTCAACGGTGGGATACCCCGATGTTCGAGCTGGGCATGAAGGCTGGACCGGCGAGCGGTAGCGGGTGCATGCGGGCAGTGTACCCGCGCGGCCGTCCTCGCGGAGCGGAATCTGGCTGGTGATGGCACGAGGCGGCTGCCACCGTGCTGGCGCCGTACAATCTGGTTGTGCAGGTGCAGATCGTCTCGTCCCGCGTTGGCGGCGGCCACCAGAGCGTGGCGCAGGCGCTCCGCGATGCGCTCAATCAGGTTCAGGACGGGCCGACTGAGGTCTGGATCGACGACCTGTACGTTAACTTGAGTCGGCAGCCCGCCTCGCGGTTCCCCTGGTTCTACGCGACGGTCACCCGCCGATATCCCTGGCTCTGGCGTCTGATCTTCAACGTCACGAATCGGCCGCCGAGCGGACCGCGCTACAACTGGATCGGCGACGTCATCGGCGGGCCGTCGCTGAGCCGGCTGATCGCCGAGCGGCATCCTGACGCGGTCGTCACGGTGCTGCCGGGTACAACCGGGTTCGTCGCTCGATCGGTGCTCCGGAGCGGCGTCCCGGCCAACGTCGAGGTCGTGGTGACGGACTGGGCGGACGTCCACTTCGGGTGGGCCTCGACGTTTCCCGCTCACTACACCGTCCCTACCGAGAACGCCCGCCAGACGCTCACATCCGCGGGTATCCCCGCTACTTGTATCGATCGACCTGGCTTCCTGGTGCGGGAGCAGTTCGCCAACGTCGAGCAGGGCCCTGAGGCGAAGCGACGAGCGCGCGAACGCCTGAACCTTCCGCAGGATCGATTTCTGATCCTGGCGATGGCGGGCACCGAAGGCTCGCCGCGTGCGCTGGCCCACCTTGCCGCGGTGGCACGGGTACCGCTCGACGCAGAGATCCTGGTGGTGTGCGGCCGAAATCGCCGCCTGTTTCACCGGGTCGAGCGCCTCGAGGGCGCCAACGGGGTCGTCCCGCTGGCGTTCGTCGAAAACGTCGCCGATCTGATGGTCGCATCCGACCTGCTCATGACGAAGACCGGAGGCGTGACCCTGGCTGAGGCGTTCTGCTGTGGCTTGCCCGTCCTCGCGTTCGACCCGCTGCCCGGCCAGGAAGAGGGGAACGCTCGCTACATGGTTGCGTGCGGCGCGGCCGAGCTTGCCCTCTCTCCCGTGCACCTGGCTTCGCTCGCGACCGAGCTTCGGTGGTCCCCGGAGCGCCGGGCGGCGCTGGTGAGCGCCGGCCAGAAACTGGCCTCGCCCGGCGCTGCGATGGAGACCGCCGAGGCGATCGTCAGACGTATTCGAAGCAATTCGCAGGAATCCGCTCCGCGCAGCACGTGAGACGTAATCGTGACGTCATCGTCAGGAAATCCAATCCACGTCGACCGCGGAATCGTAAGTCAGATTGACAGGCGTCACCATCGAGTTCAGGACAAGGAGCAGGACGTGCAAGCCCTGGAACGCCTCCACCCTGGCTACGGCATCGCGACCGTGCGGATCATGGCCGGCATCATTCTGCTTGTGGCCGGCCTCATGAAGTGGACTGGTCCGGGCATCGCCGGGATCACCGCATTCTTTGGGAACGTCGGAATTCCCGCTCCGGCAGTCATGGCGCCGCTGCTGATGATCTTCGAGGTCGTCGGCGGGTTGCTGCTGATCGCCGGCGCGTTCAGCCGCTATGTCGGCGCCGCGATGATCGTCCAGTTCCTGGTCGCCGGGCTGGTCGTGAGCTGGCCGTCCCAGATGGGTTGGGGCCAGGCGCGGCTTGACTTTCTGATGGGCGCGTGCGGCGCGCTCTTTCTGCTGTCAGGATCGGGCCTGCTTTCGGTGGACGCCTGGCGCGCCGGACGAGGCAGTGGTCCGGTCGAGGCCAGATCGGCCACGATCTGAGCCGGCTCTGGCGTCTCTCACCGAACATGCCGGACCGCACACGTCACGATGATCCGGCGAGCCGACACCCTGTCGCGCCTCGAAACGCTGGCCTCGGGAGAATCAGACGCTGAACGTGCATGATGGCAGCGGCCTGCTGCTGTACGCCGCCCACCAGTATTTCGACGCCGAGAACTCTGGACGGTATGCTCGGCGCTTCGACGCTTCCTCGCTCGACGTTGGCGTCACTCGCATCCGTCCGTTTGCCGAGTGGCTGGCGGCGCGCAACGCATACGGCATCCTGACCGAGTTCGGCGTGCCGGACGACGATCCGCGCTGGCTGACCGTGCTGGAGCGGTTCCTGATTGCGATCCAGGCTGACGACCGGCTGGTCGGCTGCGTCTACTGGGCCGGCGGGGCGTGGTGGGGAACGTATCCGCTCTCGATCGAGCCGCGCGGCGGCCAGGATCGTCCCCAGATGTCGGTGCTGTCGGCGTTCGGCAGCGCCAGGTAGATCGGTCGGACATGCTCATCGGCTCGACTCCACTCCTGGCTGTTCGTCCGGTAACTGCGACGCGACAGTCGAGGGGACTCGGAGTGACGTTCCAACCGCGATGACGTTCGGATCCGCGAGCGCATTTGTCGCGATGAGCGTGTCGACGTCGACGCCGTAACGATCCGCGATGGCGAGCAGGTTGTCGCCAGGCTGGACGACGTGGACCACGTACGTTGACTGAGGCGGCATGGGCCGGAAGACTGGCACGACCTCTGGGCGCGTCGGCGGCGCCGACGCGACCCCGTCCGTCGAAGACGTCTGCACGGTCGCCGCTGGCTGGATCGGTGGTGCAGCGGCGGCGTTCGCGAGCAGCGCGGCATCGGCAGGCGAGTCAGGCACCGACTGAACGGACAACGCTTCGCCTGTCGGAGCTGTCGCGTGGTGGGTTGTCCGCGTCTCTCGAGCTGAGCAGGCCAGCGTCCCTGCCTCGCGCTGCCTGATACCGCAGCGACTCGATCAGGCTGACGTGCTCCTCCTGCCCACCGAGCGGCGTACCGGCCGGGAACATCTCGCTTTTCAGCAGCGCCATCAACGGATATGTCGAGACGAGTGCCGACACGATGAAGAGCCAGGTCAGGGTGGCGAAAAGGCGCTGCGACCGGGCCGCCCGCATACAGACGAACGCCCCAAGGACCGGGACCAGGAAGACCGTCAGCTCCTTCGAGAGAATCGAGACTCCGAGCGCAACCGCACTGATCCAGACGCGGGACAGAGCGAGCGGCGCGCGAACGATCATCAGGATGCTCAGCAACATCCACGGCGTGGTGATGTTGTCCAGCAAGACGCGGCGGTGATAGTAGATGCCGTACGCCGACACCCCGAAAAGCAGGGAGGCCAGGGCTGCCGTCAGCACGCTCCTCGATACCGTGCGGGTGATCTGGAAAACGAGGTACGTCGACCAGCAGTGCAGCACGACCATCAGGACCCGGCCGCTGTCGATCGGCGTCCCGAAGGTGTAGAAGCCCTGGCTCACGACCGTCCAGGCCGCGACCTGAATCCAGCCGAACGGGGCGTGATCGTACCAATAGGTGTCGTGCGCGAGCTCGCCGCGTCGCAGGATCGCCCAGGCCTGGCGACGTAGGTGCCCTCGTCGGTTTGGTAGTACGGAAAGCCGATAGGTTTGGTAGTACGGAAAGCTGAACAGGTTGACGGCGTGTAAGACGGCCGAAACGATCACGACCGACAGCGCGGCGAGCAGGTCGACATGACGCGCCAGCCAGCGACACACTGGCAGGATCAGCGTTCGGAGCTGTGACAGGGCGCGTCGTGCGTCGGCAGCGGCCCGAGTGTTGCCCCACCCCTCGGGCATGCTGACCGACGCTCTCATGCGGAGGCCATCTCGCTTCTTCCTCTCAGAGGTGACCTGTCGGTCAGCCCTTCAGCAGGTGTGTCAACGTCGGCGAATTCGTGGACGACGCGGCTCGCTCCAGGAAGGCCGGAACGGTCTGGTGTGCTTCAAATGCGTCTACAAATGCTGGTTGGAGCTGAGGCGCGCCCGACCCCGCGGGCCGCCGGTGTGCCCCGAGGTGCCCGGTCTTCTCCCAATCGTTCCGCCTGAGCAGCTCGCGGTAGGCAGCGCGGATCGCGCTCAGCCCCAACAGCCACTGAAACGGTACGAACGTGACGATCATGGCGAACGGGAGCGTCAACGGCATCCGGAATCCGTACTCGCGAGTGAACGCGAAGGCCCCGATGACGGAGGCGAGCAACTGAAAGATCAGCGCATACAGTGGCAGAAAGGCGATCAGCGTGACGGCGACCGGCAGTTTCAGCGCCAGCGTGGCCACGATCGCGAGCGGCCAGGTCAACGTGATGATCGCATGGACCAGCGGGTAGCCCAGCGTGTAGACGGCGAGCGCTCGCTGGGCCGTCGTCGGCATCGAACACCAGATACCCTTGCGAAGGACCTGGATGAAGCCCTGGTTCCAACGCGTGCGCTGACGTACGAATGCGCCGACGCTGTCTGGCGTCTCTTCGCGCGTGACGTGCCGCGGATCGTAGACGACGCGGATGCGCTCCCCGATCGCGCTGAGCTGCAGTCCGATCTCGGCATCTTCGGTGAGGCAGTGCTCGTCCCAGGCGCCCACTTGCTCGACCAGCGACCGGCGCATGAACACCGTGTTGCCGCCGAGCGGGATCATCCCCACGCGCGCGTGGAAGTGCAGTAGCGGTTCTCCGGATGGCGCAGCCCTTCCAGCATCATCCCCACGCGCGCGTGGAAGTGCAGTAGACCCCGTCCGTCATGCCGCCCAGGAGGTCATCATCCCCACGCGCGCGTGGAAGTGCAGCCGCCTCCGGAACCAGAAGAAGTATTCGAGCACGTTGTGAATCGAGAACCAATGATCCTCGAAGTTCATCAACTGAACGCCAGCCTGGACGATGTTGACGTCCTCTCTCACCATCGTCGTATTGACGACGTTGAAGATGTCCGGATCGATGTCGTCCTCGGCGTCGAAGATGGTGACGACCTCAAAGGTCGTGCGGCGCAGGCCGGCATTCAGGCCGCATGGCTTGTTGATCCGGTCTCCCGAATACGAGAGCACACCGGCATTCGCCGCGCCCAGCTCTTCGATCGCGCGGCGGGCAACGGCGATCGTGCCGTGATCGTCGGCGTGACAGATGACCAGGATCTCGACCAGGTCGGCCGGGTAGTTGACGGCAGTAAGCTTCCGGATCGTCTCGAAGATCAAAGCTTCCTCGTGGCGGGCCGGCAACAGGACCGTGAACCGATGCGCTGGCGACAGGAATGTCTGTGGACCGCGCGTCTCGGCCATCCGATCCGGGTGCTCCCACGCGTACAGCATCAAGTACGACGTGAAGAGCGCCTGAATGGTGAGAAGCACGGAGACGATCACGATGGACGCCGATAGGAGGTCGAGCGGAGGCAGCAGGCGCGCGAAGACGTACAGCGCGACGACCGCGACGAGGATCGCGGCAACGCGTCGTAAGATCCGGCTCGTCGAGATCATGCTCTCTGGGCGCGATGCAAGCATGCCAATCTCCGTGATCTCCAACGAAGGTTAACCGCAATCGTTGTGAAGTTCCAGGTCCATCTGTAGAAATCTGAGATCTACTCGTCCTGGTCCGGTCGAGACGGGCGGCGATCATCGCTTCGAGTGTCGGGAAACCGTCAGGATTGAGCCTTACCTTGACAGCCTGAGGGGCCAGACCTAGAATCGGGCAGCTTACTTTTTTCCTGTCGCGTGACCGCGTGCGGTCGTCCGGGACGGTGGCGTCTCGGGTCGAGATCAGCGCTGATGACCGGCGGCCTCATGGAATCGGGGTCCGTCGACTGGAGCAGCGGTTTCGCGGGCGAGTGCCCACACGTCAACTGGGAGAAGTCAACCATGAGCGAGGAAGCTCCGCAGCGGGGGATCGGCCGCCGTGCATTCTTGCGATCGACGACACTGCTGGCAGCGGCCATCGGATTGACGGCCGCCTGCGCGCCGAGTACACCGCCAGCGCCCGCCAAGCCCGCCGAGCCGGCCAAGCCGGCCGCTCCGGCTGCGACAGCGGCGCCGGCGGCCGCTGCCCCGGCGAAGCCGGCCGAGGCTGCGAAGCCGGCAGAAGCCGCCAAGCCGGCCGCTCAGGCGGCACCGGCCGCCCCGGCCGGGCTGCCGAGCATTCCGCGCAACCGGACCCTGTTCTACGTCTCGGGGAGCTCGGTGCAGCAGGGCAAGTTCACCGAGCACGAGATCTGGAACCCGTACGCCGTCGGCGCGAACCATCAGGGCGGCTCGATGCTGATCTACGAGCCGCTGGCGTTCTACAGCGCGTTCGCGGACAAGGAGATCCCGTGGCTGGCTGAGAGTTATCAGTACAGCCAGGACTCGAAGACGCTGACGATCAAGACCCGCTCGGGGATCTCCTGGAGCGACGGCAAGCCGTTTAGTGCCGAGGATGTGGCGTACACGTTCAACTCGCTGCGTGACCTCGGCCCGAAGGTCAAGTGGGGCGTCGACGTCGCCCAGTTCCTCCAGGAAGCAAAGGCGACTGACGCGAACACTGCCGTGCTGACCTTCAAGGTGCCGGCCCCGCGCTTCTGGGACTTCGTCATCTACAAGTACGACATCGGCGTCTACATCGTCCCGAAGCACGTTTACGACGGCCAGGACTGGACGACGTTCCGGGCGTTCGATCCGAGCAAGGGCCTTCCGGTCACGACGGGACCCTGGGAGGTCAAGGTCGGAACGCCGGAGCAGAAGATCCTCGACCGCCGGCCGGACTGGTGGGCGGCGAAGGCCGGTCTGACCAAGCTGCCACGGGTCGAGCGTCTTGTCTTGACGCCGTTCGTCGGCGAGCAGCAGCTCGCCCAGGCTGTGATCTCGAACCAGGCCGACTTCACGACCAGCCTCCAGCCGGCGACCTGGCCGACGGTCCTGGCACAGAACCCGAAGATCGTCTCGCACTCCGGGCGCGACAAGCCGTACGGCTACGTCGACTGGTGGCCGATCTCGCTCTACGTCAACAACACCGTCCCGCCGTACGACAAGCCGGACGTCCGCTGGGCGCTCAGCTACTACATGAACCGCCAGCAGATCGTCGACGTCGGCTGGGCTGGTGCAGGCTCGCTTTACCCGGTCCCGATGCCTTCGTACCCGCCGCTCCGGCCGTACGTCGACTCGATCAAGGACCTGCTCGACAAGCACCCGACGCTCGAGTACGACGTAAAGAAGGGTGACGCCCTTCTGGAGAAGAACGGGTTCAAGAAGGGCAGCGACGGTATCTGGGCGGACGCGAGCGGCACCAAGCTGAAGCTCGAGATCCT
>Ga0075428_100007029_pt1 | contig 12481 bp, 14 predicted proteins | sample RhiMetdeltSRZDD2_FD_75291 | JGI IMG/M metagenome (GOLD analysis project Ga0075428, IMG submission 75291) | Populus rhizosphere microbial communities from Tennessee, USA - Rhizosphere MetaG P. deltoides SRZDD2 | ecosystem: Host-associated > Plants > Roots > Rhizosphere > Soil | place: USA...
AGCAACACGGAGCTCGATGGCAGGTTCGTCCTGTTCCCTCATTTTTCGATCATGCATCCGCTACTACGGAGAGAACTAATCTAGTCAACAAAGCGAGGGATGTTCACGCTTGCCAGCCCCCCGGCTCGTTCGCTATTTACCTCTGCGCTCGCCTTCGTTTTTTTCCGGTGGCCTGCAGCCGCAAGGAACTGGTCGTGCCTTTGGCGCGCGATCTGGTCGCAGCGCTCGACGCGCGTCTGCGCGAGCGTGGCGTCGGGCACGATGTTGAGCCTCTGGCTGGGAACTCCTTCAGGCCGGCACGTCTTATATCGGTGAAGTCCTGGCCGTCGTGAGAGCGGCAACCAGATGATCGCGGAATTCTGCTTCACCACCGCGAACTGATCAGCAGGCCGCGCCGCGCCACTGCGACTCTTCGAGCAGTTTCGACAGACGCGGAAAGGCCGCGGCTAGCACCGTGCATGCCCCGCAAACACCAACGCCGCAGCCGAGCTTGAAACCGTAGCACGCATATCGTTCCGCAGCACGTAGAGCAGCGCTGTCTCGGCCTGAGCATCGACTTCGTTGCGGCGGCCATCGACGTTCAGCACGAGGCTCATACCGGCGGTCTCAACGCACCGAGCCGCGGCATCAGGGCGATGGCATTGTCGCGTTCTATGGCCCGCAACTCCTGACGATTCAGCTGAGCGCGCGCCAGATCGTCCACAGCCCGCGCCGCCGGAACGTAAGGATAGTCGCTGCCGAACAGAATGTGGCCCGGGTCCGCCATCGCGCGTGTCGCGGCGAGGGCCGGCGGATTGGCGGCATTGGCAGTATCGAAATACAAGGTTCTGATCTGGGAAAGTGCGTCGTGGAGCCGCGGACCGTCCGGCCCCGCCCCCGGCTTAGGCCGCCCGAACTTGTCGATCCGGTCCGCGATCATGGGCAACGCGCCGCCCCCATGGGAGAAGATGAACCGGATATGGGGCCAGCGCAGCAAGGCGTTGCTGACCCAAAGGCTCATCACGGTGCGTGCCGTATCGAACGGCCACTCAGCGAAGGCGGACGGAACGCCGACATTGACGGGATTGCAGCACGTCGGATTGGACGGGTGGACGAAAACCACCGCCTGTCGCCGATCGAGTTCTTCCCACACCGGTGCATAGGTCGCGTCTCCCAGATAATGGTCACCATAGCTGGTCATGACCGTTACACCGTCGGCGTGCAGCGTTTCGAAAGCGTAGGCGATCTCACGGAGGCAGCCTTCCGTGTCTTCCAGCGGCGGCAGGCCGGCAAAGAGCCCAAAACGGCCGACATTTTCCCGCATGTGTTCCGCGCAATAGTCGTTGCACATCCGCGCCAGCTGGCGCCCCGGCTCGATGCCGGAGAACCAAAGGTATGGCGTCGCGAAGGAAAGCATGGACACCGCGATACCGTTTCGATCCATTTCTTCCAACGTCTTCTGAGGCGTCCAGGCCAAAGTACGCTGGAAGTTGGCGGATGGTGGCGCCTTCTCGAGAAACGGCGGCGGGATGACGTGATGGTGCACGTCGATCCGATGGGGCACGGCCGCGATCGCCCTCTGCCCTCCCCCCAGCAGAACTGCGCCCAAGGCAGCAGCGCCACTAATGACGAAACCCCGGCGGCTCACCATGGGACTCTCATCTTGCGTCCCCGGACAAGTCGGGGAATGGCTATCTCGATCGACGGGGCGGTGATACATGCCCTGCTCCAATAAGTCATCAGGAAGTGGTCGGCGCCAGACCAATTTAGATGTGGACCCTGCAGCGTTCACCCGGCGCGAACTACGTCCTTCAACAAACCCCGCGCTTTGGCCATGCTCATGGCCGTATCCACTATCATGTCTTCCTGTCCACCAATCATTTTCAGGCGACCAAGCTCAATGAGAATATCGCGTGCGGGCACACCGAAGCGCTCAGCGGCGCGCTTGGCGGGTAGTACAAAAGTTGAATAAACACCTGCATAACCCAGCGTTAGCGACTCTCTATCAATACGCACCAGGTGATCCATCATGGGCACGATGATGTCTTCCGCCAAATCCATCAGCTTGAACAGGTCCACGCCGGTCTCGATGCCCATGCGTTCGCACACCGCGACCAATACCTCCATCGGCGTATTCCCTGCACCCGCGCCAAAACCGGCAACCGACGCGTCGATACGACTGGCACCAGCCTCAATAGCAGCAATCGAATTGGCGATACCCATACCCAGATTGTGATGACCGTGGAAGCCGATCTCGGTCTCCGGTTCGAGCACATCGCGCAGGGCCGATACTCTGGCCGTAACGTCGGCCGGCAACATGTATCCGGCCGAATCCGTAATGTAGATGGTCTGCGCACCGTAAAACTCCATCAACTTCCCCTGACTCGCCAAGCCCTTCGCGTCATTCAGGTGCGCCATCATCAGAAAGCCGGTAGTGTCCATACCTAGCTTGCGTGCATAAGCGATGTGCTGCGGTGAGGTATCGGCCTCTGTGCAGTGAGTGGCTACATGCACACTGCGCGCACCGCAGTCGTAGGCGGATTGCAATTCGCGCATCGTACCCAGCCCCGGTATCAGCAGTACCGACACGGTAGCCTGCTTCATCCGTGGCACAACTGCCTGCAGATATTCTTCGTTGCTGGCCAAAGCGAAACCGAGTTGCAGGGAATTGCCCCCCAGGCCGCCGCCATGCGTCACCTGAATTAGCTGGACACCTGCATCATCGAGTGCGGTAGCCACCTTGACCATTTGCTCAACGGAAATCTGTTCGCGCTTTGCATGCATCCCGTCACGCAGGCACATATCGTGCAACAGGACCTTGCGTCCCCTGAGATCGACGTCCGTCGTTTTCTCGGAACTCATCACGCGATCTTCCTGGGTTCAAGCTGTAACGTTCCGGCCAGTATCTCGCCGGCAAACATCTCTGCGGTACGGCAGGCTGCCGCGGTCATGATGTCGAGATTGCCTGCGTAGCGCGGCAGGTAGTCGCCGAGCCCGGCAACTTCCATGAAAACCGACACTCGTTTGCCGTCAAACAACGGACCGTTGACCAGCCGGAATCCCGGAACGTATTCCTGTACGGCCTCGATCATGGAAAGCACGGACTCGATGATGCCGGCCTCGTCAGGTTCGTCGTCGGTCAGGCAACTGATGGTGTTGCGCATGATCATCGGCGGATCGGCGGGATTGATTATCCCCAGTGCTTTACCACGCCGGGCCCCTCCGACACTCACAATGGCGCCTGACGTGGTGTAGGTAAATTCGTCGAGATTGGCCCGCGTGCCCGGCCCGACCGAGCGCGAGGCAAGGCTGGCCACAATTTCTGCATAGTCCACCGCCTGCACCTGCACGACAGCGTTGACAATGGGGATGGTGGCCTGGCCCGCGCAGGAGATCATGTTGACATTCATCTCCACTCGCTGGGCGTGTTCGCGAAGGTTTACGGTCGGCACGCAGAGCGGGCCGATGGCCGCCGGCGTAAGGTCGATCATCATGACGCCGAGCTCGTTGAGCTTGCGAGAATTCTCCGCATGCACATAGGCCGATGTCGCATCAAAGGCAATCTGTATCTCGTCTTGTTGCACATAGGGCAACAAGCCGTCTACGCCATCGGCGGTGGTCTTCATGCCCATGTCGCGGGCGCGTGTCAGCCCCTCGGACCCTGCATCGATTCCGACCATCCAGACGGGTTCGAGGACCTTACTGCGCCGGATCTTGTAGATCAGGTCGGTACCAATATTGCCCGACCCGATGAGGGCACACTTGATTTTTTTCATGAGCCCTGCTCCGGCGTCGATGATTCCCTGGCCGCACGCATGGCCATGGTCTCACCCGCGATGGCGAAGTTCTCGGGACTGACCTCGATGATCAGAATGCGCACCTGCTCGGGCCGCACGTCCAGGGTGCGAACCACTGCGTCAGTGATCGCAGCCATCGCGGCGGCCTTTTGCTCAACCGTACGACCTTCGGCAATGTTCAACTGGATAATTGGCATAGTGTCTCTCCCCGGTGATCTACTACAGAGCGGGTGCTTTAAATAAATCGGGTGGAGATGCTGCCCAGTTCCTGATAGCGGGCAAGAATATGATCGCCCCGCTGCACAGGAATCGCTGCCGTAATGCCGCCGCTCATCACAAAGCTGCCCGCCGGCAGATCTTCGCCAAGTTCGGCCAGCACTTTTACCAACAAGGCGACGGCCTCAGCCGGATGTTCCATCACCGCGGCTGACGAGGCCATGGCCACTGCCTCGCCATTCTTCTCCATAACCACGCCCAGTGAGCTGATATCCAGATCACCGGGATAACGAGCGCGACCACCTACAATGTAGCGAGCCGAAGAACTGTTGTCGGCGATTACACTTGGCAGATCAAACTTGAATCCCGCGAAACGCGAGTCAATGATTTCCAGCGCTGGCACTACAAAATCGGTTGCTGCCAATACTTCCTCGCGCGTACAACTGTCACCTTTTAGAGGGCGCTTGGTCATAAAGGCAACCTCGCACTCCACGCGCGGATGCACAAGGTCGTCGGTTCGCACAGTTGAATTCTCGGGCCGCGCCATGTCCGCCATCAGAAACCCTATGCCCGGCGCGAATACGCCCATTTGCTCCATTTTGGCTCTGGAGGTGAGGCCGGCCTTCCAGCCTACCTGGCGTCGCCCTTGGGCCAGCCAGCGTCGGCGCAACTCCAATTGCACCGCGTAACCGTCTGCCACCGTCATCGCCGGAAAGTCGTCGGTGAGTTTGGTAATCGGCTGCGCGTTGTTCTGCGCGGCCTCGATGCGGTCTGTCAGCAATGCAACATCCTCGCGGCTAAGCGTAGCAGTCATAACGCGCTCCGACCGTGGAAACGAGCTGTGCAAGACCCTAGCCCGCCAATGGTACATACCAGCTCATCACCTGCGGTGACCGGCACCAGTGCCGACTGCGAGCCCGAAAGAATGATTTCGCCAGCGCGGAATGGAAGCCCCAGCTTGCCGAGCGTGTTCGCCAACCACACCACGGCATTCACTGGCGATCCCTGCACGGCAGCGCCAACGCCGGTGGAAAATAGCTCACCATTTTTATAAACGGCCATGCCGGCCATGGTGATGTCCAGCTTGCGTGGATCGCCTTGGACATCGCTCAGTATAAAAACACCACAGGACGCGTTGTCGGCCACTGTGTCCTGGATCTTCAATTCCCAGTTACGGATGCGCGAATCCACTATTTCAAAGCAAGGACTCACGTAATCTGTTGCACGTATGACATCGGTGGCCGTTATTCCCGGCCCGATCAGATCTTCGTTCAACACAAAAGCCAGTTCGGCCTCAGCTTTTGGCTGAATCAGTTGATCGAGGTCTATGCCCTGATCTTCAGTGCGCAGCATGCCCGACGTCAGCTGGCCAAAATCGGGCTCATAAACACCAAGAAAGTCCTGAACTGGCTTGCTGGTAAGACCAATCTTCTTGCCGATAATCGTTTCACCGGCCTGCACCCGACGGTTTACCAACCGCAACTGAACGGCGTAGGCGTCAGCCAGCGAGATGTGTGGCGCGCGTTCCAGCAATGGGCTGAGAACCCGGCGATCAAGCCATGCGTCGTACAACTCGTCGCCGTACTGCCTGATAGTTTCTTGATCCATGCTCAAGCCCTCAAAGCTTGATGCACACATTGCGCAGTTCGGTATAGAACTCGAGGGAATGCACCCCGCCCTCGCGACCAATACCCGATTGCCGCGCACCACCAAATGGCGTGCGCAAGTCGCGCAGGAACCAGCTGTTGGCCCCTGGTTCCTAGGTGATCTGACAATGAACTACCCGCCCTTCACGATTCGGCATGAAATTAGTTCAAAACTATTCACTAAGACTATTGCGACAGGTGCGTGAGAACCAACGCCTACTGCGAATACAGAGAATCACTAGCCGAAATTACTGACCGTTAGGTTACAGATCTTCCGAATCAAATTTCGGTTGCTTAAACAACTATATTGTATTTAAATCGACTTTGTGCTCAACGAGGGTCGGTCAATTAGTAGACGGCGCCAGCTGGCCGGCTACCGGAGTTTCCGGCAATCGATTTTGCAATTCCTTCAGATTCCGCGACGGTGCAATCAAACCCGGATTACGCCCATCAAACAGCCGAATTTTTTCCGTGGACGCCTGTTAAAAAGTAGCAGCGCACGCGGTTCTGCCGCACGGAGGGTCTACCGCCGTGAATATCAACACACTCGACCTCAACCTGTTGCTGGTACTCGACGCTTTGCAGCGCACCCATAGTGTCACCCTCGCCGGGGAGCAACTATGCATTTCTCAGTCGGGCGTTAGCAACGCGTTACGGCGCCTGCGCGATGCCTTCGGCGACGAACTGTTCGTGCGTACCGATAGCGGCATGATGCCCACCCCATTGGCGGAATCGATGGCCGAGCCTATCCAGGCTGCGTTACAACAGATTCGCCAGACGATAGAAAACCGCGGCTGCTTCGATGCCGCCAACAGCACGCGGCACTTTCGCCTGGCACTCAGTGATGTCGGCCAGATGTCACTGCTCCCACATCTGCTGTCGTACTTCGACAAGTACGCGCCAAATATCACTCTCGAAACAGTGCCCCTGTCGCGTCATGGCGTAGCCGAGCAGATGAGCGGTGGCGAAATTGACCTGGCGATTGGCGCGGCGAAGCCACTGGGCGCCGGCTTTTCCCGGCACCGATTCCGCAGCCTTCGTTTCGTTTGCGTGGTCAGCAAGAACCACCCCACCATTCAAGGCAGCATTAGCCTCGAGCAGTTCCTGCAGGCTTCATTCATAGAGTATGAGCCAACCGGCGGCAGCTATGGGCATTTCCGGGAGCATGCAGATCGACTATTCAAGGAGAAAAATATCCAGCGTAAGGTATCCGTGAAGATGGCATACCTGTCGGGAATCGAATCCATCATTGCCAGTTCAGACCGCATCGCAGTGGTCACCGAAGCCCTGGTTACTTGCATGGACCTGGAAAAAACGGTGCAGGTAATAGGCCTGCCATTCGACATTCCGACACTTGATGTGACGCTGCAGTGGCATGAACGTATCAACAATGACCCTGCGCAAGCGTGGCTGCACAAGGCCGTTATCCAGGTCGCCGAAAATCTCGGTAAAGATAGCATCACGCCTGTTGATACCGGCAATTCCGAATTTTCATTGGCTCTGGCTTCGAGCGTCCGATAACTTAGTTGGACTACATTCAAAGGATCGGCAGCTCTTCTACAACGGCAGCTGAATCAAAGCACACCTGACAGGAGATTGTCGTGCCATTCGAAATAACACTACAGCCGAGTGGCAAGCGCTACGCCAGCGTGTGGCTGGAACGGTCGCACGGCCTTTGTCCATCGCGCTGTGATGCAGGACTATCCCGACCTGTCCAAACACCAGGTTTATGCCTGTGGTGCGCCAATGGTGATCGAGTCTGCCAAGCGTGACTTTGCCGAACAGTGTGCGTTGCCACCGCAGGAGTTCTTTGCCGATTCGTTCCTTGATGCCGGAGATCGGGCACGAGCCCGAATCTGGGGGCATAACTCGTTTGAACTTACGGAGACCAGTATGAACAGTGCAGTAAAGATGTTTGGCGAACTGCGGGCCAAGGTCCGCATCAAAGATTTCATTGTCAAACCGAGAACCCTGAGCCAAGCACTATGGAAGTTTACAAACTGAGTGAGTCACGCCGCTTCTACGAGGAGTTCCTGGGCGTGGAAACGGTGAGGCATTCGGTGGGAGCGATGGCAGTCCGCTGCTCGAGTTCATCGCACGTCATCGCTCGCCGCCCCGTCGGCACCGCGCTGCACTCACCGCCTCAACCAAGAATCCACGCACAGGAAGCCGACGCATGACCGACGAAAGCGACGCACCGCGCACCGAAGCCAAGCCCGAGCCCACGCTCAAGCTGAAGTTCATCTCGCATGGAACGCTCGAATGTCGTGATCTCGCATTCACCCGGCGGTTCTACGAGGAGTTTCTCGGCTTCGAGGTGGTGCAGACGAGTCCACGCTCCATCTGGAGCCGCCTCGGTGGCAAGCATGTCTATGTCTGTGTCGCGGTCGGCGACCAGCGTACCGGCGAGTTGCCATTCCTGAATCACAATGGAATCGATGTCGATACCGAAGCCGAAGTGGATGAGTGCTACCGACTCGTGCTCCGGGACGCTGAGAAATGGGGCCTGCACAAGATCAGCAAGCCGATGATTCAGCACGGCAGCTACAGCTTCTTCTTCTGGGACGCTGACAACAATAGCTGGGAGATCCTCTCCAACCCGCCCGGCGGATATTCTTGGATGTTCGAGCGTGGCGATCAGGCTGGAAGCGGTCATCTCAGCAAGTCGTTCGCACGCCCCGAATCGACGTTGCGGAAGTCTGGGGAATAGTCGTGCGCGCATCGGGATACATGCAGCTGAATCGGGCATGCGTGAGCGGAAAAGCCATCGCCACACCTGCTCATGACCTTAGCAGACTCAGCCTGCAGCGAATCCTTCACGTACTCGGAGATCCGGATTGCGCGCCGCATGACTCAGGCGTCCCCCATCAGGGAGACAACTGCACCGCGTGAATACGACCATCCGGTGAGTTCCCTTGTCCATCGCCGCGCGGTTCCGCTACTCATCAAACGTGAGCTTGGCGGCTGCGGGTTGCTCAAGCGCGTGAGACTTCTTCAAGGTGGCGAATGCAATCTCCTTCGAACGCATGTCCAGCCAACGACTGAAGCGCGCAGCTCGCGAGAGCATTCGCACCAGGGGCACTGGATGCGCCGTGCTCGACATCGCCTTCAACGCCGAGGTGTAGTCGTCGCGGTAAACCGTCGGGATGCTAATGCGCGTGAAACCGGCGTGTGTCAGAAACAGATTCAGGGCGAGGCGTGAGATGCGACCATTGCCGTCGGCGAACGGATGCACTTCTGCCACTACGAACGTGGCAAGCGCTGCGCGCTGCTCTGGCGTCGGCGCACTCATGATGATCTCGTAGCCCTTCTCAAGGGTACCCAGGACGAGCTCGGGCGTGACGAAGATGGTGTTGCCGGCGCGGTTACCCTCGGTCTTGAACTCGCCCGGATGTTTGGCCCAGCGTGACTCAATGACCTGTCGATTCCACGCCTGAAGCTGGGAGGCAAAGGCCTCGAAGTTCTGCGGGATCACGGGATCGGCCTTTGATTTCAGGATCGCCTGGTAGGTGCCCAGGATGTCGTGCGAATCATCCTCCCGGTATTGCAGCGGACGGCCCTGGACCACGATGTCGTGCGCCTCTTCTATTTCAAACTCCGTGCCTTCGATGTAGTTGGAAAAGTAGGTCTCGATGAAAGCCTGCAGATGCGGATCTGCCTGCGGATCGGCGGGCGGCACTTGCAGAGGGTTTTGTCGCAGCTCGGCGGCCAGCGTCTGAAATAGCGTGACGCGTGCATCGTCGTAAGGCTTACCCGCGGCGCGTGCGACCGCTGCGCGCGCGCTCAAGCGCACGGTGCGCGTGCCGAGGAGCGCGCCGATGGTTGCATCCAGCTGCTTGAATTCCTCCTGCAGTCCCAGCGGCTCTGCAATGACGCGCGCGGTGGCCCGAATCCTGTTGATGCCACCGCTGATGTCCTGACTGATGAAGCGATCGACCCACGCCTCGACGCCCTCGGCACCCAGAGTGCGGCGTTCCGCTGGATCGCCGCGACTGGCGGTGAGATTCTCGAGCAGCGCGCGCGCCTGACTCGATATAAAGGCATCGCCGGCGAAGGTGGGAATCCGGATGTCGGAGTCGAGCGGTCCGGCACCCTTCGTCATGCGGAGGGTCACGCCGGGCAGGCTGAAGTCCCGGCGATTGGGACCGGTAAGAAATACACTCCCGGCGGCCGTCGGCCGGCCGCCGTTGAGCGCGGAACGGTGCGAGATGATGCTGCCGCGGGCGATGAGCGAACACAGCGCGAAGAGTTCGCGGCGGACGATAGCCTCGAGCGGCTGCACCAGATCATCGGTGTAGATGCCTGGATAAAGGCGGCGCAGCTGCCCCTGTTGAGCGAGCCGCTGAAAGCGACGCGCCTGGCTCCTCTCGTCGCCCGTAAGAACGAGCGGCATGTCGCTGATCTCCGCATAAGCAGGCCAAGCTGGCCGGAGTGTCGCCATCCTATACACAAACTACGCGATTTGTCGCTATCCTGCGCATACTTTCCACTCAAATCGAAAGCGGCGCAACCCACGTCTTGTCGCCAGCCATCACATAAGCCTATGCCAACGCTGCGATTTGTCGCTAACGTTCGCATAAAACGGCATGATTGTCGCGCATCTACGCATAAAGTCGGACGCCTCTCCGGCCGAATGACCGGCGTCAACGGAGCGCGACCGACTACGAAGACACGGGGACAGCGCCGCCAACTATCGGCGAGGTCGACGACGGATGACGCACTCACGCTGATGTGATGCTCTGATGCTGATGCCGACCAGCATGATGACCAGTCGCTGCCTGCATGTTGACCATGTGGGAGGCCCTGCGCGCAGCAGCTCGCTGGCGGGATCGCGCTACCGCTTTCATCTGCACCACCTACTGCGACCCTGATGCCTTATCGGGTTTGACTCGATTACCTTGGTCCGGGAACAGATTCCCTGGCACGGCGGACCCATGGACTAGGATCGACTCATGACGCGCCCGAGAGACATCGTGCTTCAGGAGCTCGCCCGTGAGGAAGCGAGGTTGGGAGAGCTCGGGCGCGCACGCGAAGACGCGCGCAGACGGATCGAATCGCTTCGCGCGGAACTTGCTGTCGCGGCCGCCAGGCCAGCAACGTTCTCTGCGCCGACGCCGCCACTGGATCGCTCCACGCCGCGCACCTCCGGCGAGAAGGTGAGCTTGTTCCGGACGTTGTTTCGCGGTCGGACAGATGTCTTCCCCGTTCGCTTTGTGAGCAAGAAGACCGGCAAACCGGGTTACGCGCCAGCCTGCTCCAACAAATGGGAACCAGGGCTGTGCCTGCTCAGGATCGGCGGAAGATGCAGTGACTGCATCAATCAGGCCTTCGTGCCCGTCAGCGATCAAGTCGTTGCCGATCATCTTCAGGGAAGACACGCGATCGGCGTCTATCCCCTCCTCGACGATGACACCTGCTGGTTTCTCGCCGTCGACTTCGACAAGAATTCGTGGAAGGAGGACCTTGTTGCGTCTGCCGAGACCTGCCGATCGGTCGGCACTCCCGTCGCGATCGAGCGCTCCCGGTCTGGGAATGGCGCACACGCCTGGCTCTTCTTCACTGCACCGCTGTCCGCGAATGTGGCCAGGCGAATGGGCTGCTATCTCATCACCGAGACGATGAGTCGCCGACACGAACTGAGTATGGAGTCCTACGACCGCCTCTTCCCGAATCAGGACACCTTGCCCCGCGGCGGCTTCGGCAATCTCATTGCGCTGCCGCTGCAGCACGACGCGCGGCAGCAGGGCAACAGCGTCTTCATTGACGAGCAGCTCGAAGCATATGCAGACCAGTGGGCGTTTCTCGCCTCCGTGCAGCGGATGGAACCGGCTGCCGCGGAGGCGATCGCACGGGAGGCGACCCGAACCGGTCAAGTAGTCGGCGTCCGCTTTTCCGAGGACCTCGACGATGAAGCATCGGCAGCTCCATGGATGCGCCTGTCACCCGGGCAGATCACCGTCAACCAGATTATGGGCTCTCTGCCATCGAAGGTCGCGGCCGTTCTCTCGCAGCGGCTCTTCATCGAGAAGGCTGGACTCCCGCCTCCGTTGCTGAATCAGCTGAAGCGGCTTGCGGCCTTTCAGAATCCCGAGTTCTACAAGAGACAGAGGATGCGCCTGTCCACCGCGCTGACGCCTCGGGTGATCACGTGCGCTGAAGAGCTGACACAGCACATCTCACTACCGCGGGGTTGCGCATTCGAGGCCCGCAAGCTGTTCGAGGAGTATGGAGTGGCGCTGGCGGTCGATGACAAACGCTATGACGGCGCACCGCTCGAGGTGAAGTTCAAAGGAGATGACCGTCGCCCAGAAGCAGATGGCTCGAGCGCTCTTGGAGCACGAAACGGGTGTTCTCGTGGCGCCGCCCGAGGTCGGGAAGACCGTCCTCGGCACGTACCTTGTCGCGCGGCGCGCTCGCAGCGCTCTTATTCTCGTCCACCGCAAGCCGCTCCTCGAACAATGGATTGCCCAACTTGCGATTTTCCTCGATGTCGACGAGAAGCAGATTGGCCGAATCGGAGGTGGCCAGCGCTGGCCCAACGGGAGACTCGACGTCGCCATGGTCCAAAGCCTGGTTCGCAAGGATGAGATCGACGATCTGATCGCTGACTATGGGCACGTCGTCGTCGATGAGTGCCACCATCTGCCAGCGGTCTCTTTCGAGCGGATACTCTCCGAGGTGAAGGCGCGCTACGTCGTTGGGCTCACCGCGACACCGCAGCGGCGCGACGGACATCAACCCATCACCCAGATGCAGCTGGGCCCCGTTCGCTTCCGGATGGACACCAGAAGCCAAGCCGCGCACCGGCCGTTTGATCACCGACTCATCGTGCGCGATAGCGGA
>Ga0075428_100007030_pt1 | contig 12481 bp, 10 predicted proteins | sample RhiMetdeltSRZDD2_FD_75291 | JGI IMG/M metagenome (GOLD analysis project Ga0075428, IMG submission 75291) | Populus rhizosphere microbial communities from Tennessee, USA - Rhizosphere MetaG P. deltoides SRZDD2 | ecosystem: Host-associated > Plants > Roots > Rhizosphere > Soil | place: USA...
CCCCGAAGTGCGCGGGAAGAAGGTGCTGATCCAGGGCGTCGGCGCCGTCGGAGGTCGCCTGGCCGAGATGCTCGCGGAGCAGGGTGCCCGCGTGGTGATCTGCGACATCAACGAGAGCCGCGTCGACGAGCTCCGGAACAAGCACGGCTACGAGGTCGTCCCCGACGACCGTCACCTCGACGTCGAGTGCGACGTCTACTCGCCCTGCGCGCGGGGAGCGACGCTCAACGACCAGACGATCCCGAAGCTCCGCTGCCGCGCGGTCGCCGGCTGCGCGAACAACCAGCTCCTGGAGCCGAGGCACGCGCGCGACCTCATGGCGCGCGGGATCCTGTACGCGCCCGACTACGTGATCAACGCGGGCGGCATCATCAACGTCTCGGTCGAGCTCCTGCCCGGCGGCTACGACGAGACGGCGTCGCTGCGCCAGATCGAGAGGATCTACCCGAACCTCAAGCGGGTGTTCGAGATCGCCCGTCTCGAATCGATCCCGACGAACGAGGCCGCAGCCCGGCTGGCCGAGCAGCGGCTCGCGGCCGGCCGCGAGTCGAAGCTGCGGGCCTCGAAGGTCTGATCCGCCGGACGCGGGCTGCGGAGCTCAGTCCTTCCGCAGGAAGTCGACCAGGTCCTTCTCCAGCCCTTCCAAGCCGTATTCGCTGACGGTCAGGCTGCGGTACACGATCCGCGCGAGCGCGTCGGGCGTGTTCGGGTTCAGGTCCTTCGGCGGCGGATAGGAGAGGAAGTACGAGAGCGAGAGCCGCTCCACCTCGCCGCCCTGCTCCCGGCCGGCGTAGGGCCAGGGCACCTCGTCGAAGGGCAGGACGCCGGTGAGGATCTCGTAGAGCATGATGCCCATGCCCATGACGTCGGCTTTCGAGTCGCGCAGGAGCAGCGGGTTGTAATGCGGCGTCGTCGTGATCACGCCGCGCTCGTCCATCCGCATCGCCGGATCGAGCATCACGACCGAGCCGGAGGGCTTGATCAGGATGTTCTCGGGCTTCAGGTCGCCGTGGTAGGGCAGCAAGCCCGATCGTCCCAGCTTCTGGAGCGTGCGCACGATCGTGAGGAACCAGTTCAGGCGGATCCCCTCGAGCGCGCGGATCTTCTCCCGCAGCGTCTTCCCGCGGACGTGATCCATGACCAGCACGGGCCGGCCCTCGTGGACGAAGGTCTCGCGCAGCCCGATCACGTTCGGGTGCTTGACCCGCGAGATGATCTCGGCTTCGCCGCGCAGCAGGTCGTCGATCTCGTGGACGTCGAGGAAGTCGATGCGCACGCCGTCCTGCCGGAAGAAGACGGCCTCGGCGGGTGTCTCGTCGGGGCTGATCCCCTCCGGGCGGCGCTGGTTCGTGATCTCGAGGAAGCGCGTCACGTAGCGGCCGCCCCCGGCCACGTCGCCGATCTTCAGGACGACGCGATTGCCTTCCGGATCGTCGGCCAGGTAGACGAGCGAGAACCCGCCGCGCGCGAGGAATTCGACGACCCGATAGGCGCCGATGCACTCGCCAGCTTCCAGCTTGATCATGGGGAGGACTCGGGGTTGGCAGGTGACGGGGGAGGGTGCGGGCGCCGGTGCGGCCGTACGCAACTCATCGATCGTCCCGTCCCCCGGATTGAGCCAATCCCGAGCACAGGGGCAGGTACTCCGCAGGAAGTCCCCGAAGCGGAGCAGGAGGGCCAGGAATCTCGGCGGCCGACCATTCCCGAAAACGGAGCGGTCGGCTCCACCGGCGAAAGGCCGGCCGGTCCTGGCGGGCTAGTGGAAGCGCTCGAGGTTCTCCCGCAGCCGATCGAGGTCGACCTCGATGAGCTCCGCCTTGTCCGTCCCGCCGAGGATGCGCTGGGCTCCCTCGGTCACGGTCCCGGTCCCGAGCCACTCGGGCCGGCTCTGGAGCGGGCGGTGTCTCCAGGCCCGACCGTCGAGATCGACCAGGCCGATCTCCTGCCCCTCGCGGTTGCGCACGCTGTAGAAGGCGCGTCCGGCGTCGCCGGTCTCCTCGAAGCGCACGAGCGAGCCGAGGAGCAGCCCATCCTGCCAGAGCTCCCAGGCGCGCACGGGGACCGCGCGCGTCACTTCCAGGTTCGCAGGACCGCTCACGGGGCTGGTCTTCGTCGTGCGGCAGGCCGCGAGCGCGAGGAGGAGCAGGAGAAGGGACTTTCGCATCGTGAGGGTCGGCTCGCGGACGAGGCCTCGGGATTCTTCCTCGCGGACGGACCGGCTGCGAGGAAGAATTGCCGGACGCGATCATGGATTCCCAAGCTCTCGACTCCTTCCGGAAGGCCGGCCGCATCGCGTCCGAATGCCGGGAATGGGCCAAGGAGAACATCCGCCCGGGCGTGACGATCCGCAGCGTCCTGGAGGGCGTGGAGGGTCGGATCCGCGAGCGCGGAGCCCAGCCCGGATTCCCGGCGCAGTCGAGCCGCAACTTCGTCGCCGCGCACTACTGCTCGAGCCCGGAGGACGAGCAGCGCTACGAGGAAGGCGACTGCGTGAAGGTCGACATCGGCGTCCACGTCGACGGCTACGTCGCGGACACGGCCGCGTCGGTCGATCTCTCGAACGACGGTCGCTGGACCCCGCTCGTCGACGCCGCGCGGAGCGCGCTCGCGGCGGCCATCGCGACGATCGAGGACGGCGTCGCCGTGGCGGACATCGGCGGCGCGATCGAGCGCACGATCCTCGCGGCGGGATACCAGCCCGTCCGGAACCTCACCGGGCACGGGCTCGGCCGGTGGAAGGTCCACACGCCGCCGCAGATCCCGAACTACGCCGAGCGCGGCGCCGGCAAGCTGCGCGAGGGCATGGTGTTCGCGATCGAGCCGTTCGCGACGACCGGGAAGGGCTGGATCCACGAAGCCGGACGCGCCGAGGTCTTCATGATGGCGCGCCCTCCGTCGAAGGCGAAGGGGCTCGACCGCGACGTCCTGCGCGCGATCGAGAGCTGGCGGGGCCTGCCCATCGCGCGGCGCTACTTCACGCACCTCGACCGCCAGGCCGTCGAGGACACGCTCGCGAAGCTCGCGCGGCAGGGCGCGCTGGTCCGCTATCCGCCGCTGTGCGAGGACGAGGGCACGATGGTCGCGCAGGCGGAGCACTCGATCTACCTCGGACCGGAGGGCGTCGAGGTGTTGACGGCCTAGCGCAGCTTCTGCCGCCACTCGCGGAGCAGCAGCAGCGCTTCGATCGGGGTCAGGCGGTCGAGGTCGAGGTTCTCGATCTCCCGCTCGATCTCGGACCGGGGCGATGCGAACAGGCCGAGCTGCTGCGGAGCATCCGCGTTCTTCTTCCCGGTCTTCGAGGCCTTCGCGATCCGCGGCGCGAGGCCCTCGGCGTCCTCCTCGATGTCCGCCAGGATCTCCTTGGCGCGATCGATGAGCTCGACCGGGACTCCCGCCAGCCGCGCGACGTGGATGCCGTAGGAGCGGTCCGTTCCGCCGTCGACGATCTTGTGCAGGAACACGATCTGGTCGTTCCACTCCCGCACCGCGACGTTCATGTTGCACACGCCCTTGAGGCGCGTCGCGAGCTCCGTCAGCTGGTGGTAGTGCGTCGCGAACAGCGTCCGCGCCCGGATCCGGTCGTGGACGTGCTCGACGATCGCCCAGGCGAGCGCGAGCCCGTCGAAGGTGCTCGTCCCGCGGCCGACCTCGTCCAGGACGACGAGCGAGCGCGGCCCCGCGTTGTTCAGGATGTTCGCGATCTCGAGCATCTCGACCATGAACGTCGAGGCCGACCGGCCGATGTCGTCCGCCGAGCCGATCCTCGTGAAGATCCGGTCGACGACGCCGATCCTCGCCTCGGTCGCCGGGACGAAGGACCCGATCTGCGCCATGAGCACGATCAGCGCGGTCTGCCGGATCCACGTCGACTTGCCGGCCATGTTGGGGCCCGTGAGGAGCGTGAACAGCCGATCGGAGCGGTTCATCCGGGTGTCGTTCGGGACGAAGGGCTCGCCGGAGATCGTCCTCTCGACGACGGGGTGGCGTCCGTCGACGATGCGGATCGCGTCCCCGTCGTCGATCGCCGGGGCGACGTAGCGGCTCTCCGCGGCTCGCTGCGCGAGTCCGGCGAGCACGTCGATCTGGGCGATCGACTCGGCCGTGCGGAGGATGCGCGCGATCTCCCCGGCGACCGCCGCGCGGAGCTCCTCGAAGATCCGGTACTCGATCTCGCAGGCGCGCTCCTCCGCGCCGAGCACCTTGCCCTCGAACTCCTTCAGCTCAGGGGTGACGTAGCGTTCGGCGTTCTTGACGGTCTGCCGGCGGATGTACGTCTCCGGGACCTTCGCGATCTGGCCGCGCGGGATCTCGAGGAAGTATCCGAACACCGAGTTGAAGCCGACCTTCAGGCCCGGGATGCCCGTGCGTGCGGACTCCTCGGCCTGCAGGCGCGCCATCCACGACTTCCCGTCGCCGGAGACGGCGCGGAGCTCGTCGAGCTCGCCGGAGAATCCCTTCCGGACGAGCCCGCCCTCCTTCAGGGTGAGCGGAGGCGCGTCGACGAGCGTCTCGCGCACGCGCCGCACGAGCTCCTCCAGGGGATCGAGGGCGTCCCGGAGCTCCGCCAGGCGCGCGGAGTAGGCGCTCGCGAGCTTCTCGCGCAACGGCCGGACCGGCTCGAGGGACGCGGCGATCGCCACGAGGTCGCGCGCATGGGCGCGACCCGTCGCCACCTTCGCGACGAGCCGTTCGAGGTCGAGGACATCCGCCAGGAGTCCCCGCACGTCCTCGCGCAGGAAAGGCTGCTCGACGAGCTCGGCGACCGCCCGCTGCCGCGCGAGGATCGCTCCGACCTCGCGCAAGGGCGCTTCGAGCCATTCCCGCAGCATCCGGCCGCCCATCGGTGTCGACGTCGCGTCGAGGACGTCGATCAAGGTCCCCTCGCGGCGCCCGTCGCGCTGCGTGCGGAAGATCTCGAGGCAGGAACGCGTCGCGCGATCGAGGACCACGCTCTTCGAGCGATCGACGACTTCGATCCGGTGGATGTGCTCGCACGCGCTCCTCTGCGTCTCCTCGGCGTACCCGAGGATCGCGCCCGCCGCGGCGACGACCGGCGAGGACTCGTCGACGCCGAATCCCTCCAGGCTCGCGACCTCGAAGTGCCGCTGGAGCGCGCGCAGCGCCGACTCCCGGTCGAAGCACCACGGATCGCGCTCGGTGACGCGCGGGCCGAGCTCCTCGCGCAGGGCCGAAGCGAGATTCGGCCGCGATTCGAGCGCGGCCGGAGCGAGCAGGAGCTCGGCCGGGGCGAGACTCGCGATCTCGTCGAGGAGCTTCCCCTCGGGGACCTCGAGGACCTGCAGGCGGCCCGTCGAGAGATCGATCCAGGCCAGCCCGGCCAGCGTCTCCCCGAAGTGGACGCTCGCCAGGAAATTCGGCTCGCGCGGGCGCAGCTGGTCCTCTTCGGTGATCGTGCCCGCGGTGACGACGCGCACGATGGCGCGATCGACGATCCCCTTGGCGTGCTTCGGGTCCTCCATCTGCTCGCAGATGGCGACCTTGTGGCCCTTCTCGACGAGCTTCATGAGGTACCCGTCGAAGGAGCGCACGGGAACGCCCGCCATCGGGATGGCGTCCTCGCCCTTCGACCGGGCCGTCAGCGCGATCCCGAGCTCCTTCGAGGCGACGAGCGCGTCGTCGTGGAACAGCTCGTAGAAATCACCCATCCGGAAGAAGAGGAGGGCGCCCGGCTGCTCTTTCTTCGCCCGCCAATACTGGGTCATCATCGGCGTGCCGGAGCCCGCCGGGCCCCTGGCGTTCGGGCCCTGGGCGACGTACGTGGTGCGCATCGGGGGGGAACGCCTGCGGGCGGCGCGCGGAGTCTATCCCATGGGCGCGCTCGTGCCGCGCGCGTAGGTTCCGGCCGGTGGCCCGTCCCTTGCACCCGCGGTTCGAACGATCGAGCATGGGCCGCCGAGACTCCCCGACGATGCCCCGCGAAACACCGAGGAACCTGATCCTGGCGGCGCTGGCGACCGGCTCGCTCGCCTGTGCGTCCTATCCGGAACGCACGGCCAGGGCCTTCGCGGACTTCCAGGGAGGACAGCTCGAGAAGTCGTTGAAGAGGTACGAGGAGCCGAAGACGACCGGTTGCCCGTTCCTTACCGGCGCCGAGTCGGGGACCGTGGCCATGGCGGCCGGCGACTGGGAGGCGACCCTGAAGAACCTCGGCAAGGCCGCGAGCGAGGTCGAGGCCTTCGAGAAGGCGGCCCTCGTCTCTCCCGAGAGCCTGGGCGAGACGCTCCTCACCTGGACCCTCAACGAGAGCGCGGGTGTCTACCGGGGAGAAGGCTACGAGCGTGTCCTGCTCCACGTCGGACTCTCGATCGCCTACCTCGCCACGGGGAATCTCGAGGCGGCCCGAGTGGAAGTGCGCCTGTCGAACGAGCTCCTGGAGAGCGAGGAGGAGCTCTACGAGAAGGAGTACCAAGCCGGCGGGCTGGGCCACTTCCTCTCGGCGGTGACGTACGAGATGGACGCGAGGCCCGACGACGCCTGGATCGACTACCGGCGGATGCAGGCGAAGGGTGTGGGCACGGAGCTCGCCGGTCGCGCGCTCGTCCGGCTCGCGGCGATGATGCACCGGGAAGAGGAGCTCGACCCCGAGGAACGCCAGTTCGAGGGGGTCGACGCGCCCGAGGACTCGGCCAGCATCGTCGTCATCGCGGGTGTGGGCACCGGCCCGTACAAGCGCGAGATCCTCCTTCCGATCCCCACCGGGGACGGACTCCTCCAGTGGGCCGTGCCGGAATACGTCGAGCGACCGCAGCCCGTCGCGGGCGTCGAGCTCTCGGTGGCCGGCGGCGACCGCAGCGTCCGGACGGTCGTCGTCGAGGACGTCGGGCACGTCGCGAAGGAGAACCTCCAGGACCGGATCGCGTGGCTCGCGACGAAATCGGCCGTGCGCGCCGTGCTGAAGCGGGAGCTGACCCAGCAGCTCCAGGAGCAGGGAGGGACCTTCGGGTTCCTGGTCGGGACCGCGTTCACGATCTTCACCGAGCGCGCGGACCTGCGCTCGTGGCAGACCCTGCCCGAAACGTGGCAGGCCGCGCGCGTCTTCCTGCCCCCCGGCACGCACGAGATCCACCTCCAGGCGCTGGGCGGCGAGGCCAGGTCGCTCGGCACTTTCGAGCTCGAGGCGGGCGAGACGATGTTCGTCCTCGCGCGCACCGTCGAGACCCGGCTCTACGCGTATCCTGTCGGCGGACGACGGATCCTCCCTGAAAACCCCTCGACCCCACCGTGAAGATCACCCGTGGCGCGGTCCGCGCGCCCGGGCCAGGACATCCCTCACCTCAAGGAGAACGAAAGATGAAGAGATTCGGCTCGTTCCTGTTCCTGATCCCGTTCGCCGTCGCCGCGGGCTGCAGCTCGACGGCGAAGTACGGCGATCCCGAGTCGGTGGAGACGATCAACGTCGACTGGGGCTCCACCGACCTGCAGACCTTCTCCCAGAAGATGACCCATTCCCTCCAGGAGAGCCCCGCGCTGGCCTACTTCGACCGCGAGAACAAGGGCTCGGACAAGCGGGTGATCGCCTACATGGGCGGCATCCGCAACGACACCAAGGAGCACATCGACACCAGCGCCGTCAGCGACACGATCCGCACGGACCTGATCCAGGGCGGGCGATTCCGCTTCGTCGTCGACAAGGCCGGTCAGGACGAGATCGGCGAGCAGGTGCGGTTCCAGCAGGAGTCCGGCCGGGTCGATCCGAAGCGGGCGATGGAGTTCGGCAAGCAGCTGGGTGCCGAAGTCGTCATCTACGGGACGCTGCGCTCCATCGAGAAGAAGAAGGGGCGCTCGCTCGAGTCCGCCGGGCAGAAGACGGAGGACACCTATTATCTGTTCGTGCTGAACGCCACCAACGTGGAGAGCGGCGAGATCATCTGGTCCGACAAGGGCGAGATCCGGAAGACCCAGAAGACCGGCCTCTTCGGCTCGGGTTGATCGCGACCAGCGACTCCGGGAGCCCCGGAAAAAGTTGCCCGTTCGGTTGCCCCCTGGATCCCGCTGGGGGGGATGCCAACCACCTCGGTGCTGAAACAGCACACCTCGAACGCCAGCCCGTCCGGTCGTACCGGGCGGGCTGGCTGCTTTCCCGAGCGGCCGGAGGCGCCCGAAAAAGTTTGAAGCTTCCCGTTCGCTCCGGAGGCCGACCCGGCTCCGAGCCCCGCAGCCACGAGGCTGCGCTGGGGATCCAAACTCTTCTCGACGCACAGGCCCGCCGGAGCGATCCGGCGGGTCTGTGTGTTTTCACGGGGCTTCCTCCGCGCCGGTAGCATGACGCCATGGCCATGTACCTCGTCAGCGGCGGCGCCGGATTCATCGGCTCGCACCTGGTCGAGGCCCTCCTGCGTCGCGGGGATCGGGTCCGGGTGATCGACGACCTCTCCACGGGGCGCCTGGAGAACCTGGCCGGGATGGAACCGGGGGAGCCCCGCTCGGGGAGGCCCCTGGAGCTCCTGCGAGGCTCGATCACGTCGGCGTCGGATTGCGCCCTGGCGTGCGAAGGGGTGGAGGCCGTCCTCCACGAGGCGGCTTGCGTCTCCGTGCCGCGCAGCTTCGAGGATCCCATCGGGACCTACGAGGTCAACGTGATGGGGACGCTGCGCCTGCTCGAAGGCGCCCGGCGAGCCGGCGTCCGGACCTTCCTGTTCGCCTCCTCCTCGGCCGCCTACGGGGAGTCCCCGACGCTCCCGAAGGAGGAGGGGATGACCCCCGAGCCGCTCTCCCCGTACGCGACGAGCAAGCTCGCGGGCGAGCATCTCCTGCGCGTGTGGGGGCGCGCGCACGGGATGAAGACGGTCTCCTTCCGCTACTTCAACATCTTCGGACCTCGGCAGCGCGACGACAGCGCCTACACCGGCGTCATCGCCCTCTTCGCGCGCGGGCTCCTCGACGGCCGTCGCCCGACGATCCACGGCGACGGCGAGCAGACGCGGGACTTCACCTTCGTCGACAACGTCGTGCGCGCGAATCTGCTGGCGCTGGAGAAGGACGTCGAGCCGGGCTCGGTGATCAACGTCGGCGCGGGAGAGCGTCTCTCGATCAACGCGCTCTACCGGGCGATGGAGGAGATCGCGGGCGCGGAGCTCCCGCCGATCCACGGACCCGCGCGGCGCGGCGACGTTCGGGACAGCCTCGCCTCGCTCGATCGTGCGCGACGGCTGCTCGGCTACGAGCCGAGCGCGGCGTGGAAGGTCGGGCTCGCGCGAACGATGACTTGGTATCGGGAGCGGCTCGGCTCCTCGCGCGGCTAGAATCGCCTCGGCGATCGCGGTTGCCTCGTTCCGGGCCTCCGGGTAGCCTTTTCCGCCCTCCACCGTTCTCGAACCGGGCTCCCCGATGCAGACCACGACTCCCTCCACCGATTTCCGCGCGGATCTCGAGCGGCTCCTCGGCCTGAAAAGCACGACCTACCGCTACGGACTCTCGAAGGAGGAACTGTTCCAGGCCGCCGTCCTGAACGACCGCGGACGAGTGAAGAAGGGCGGGGGATCCAACGAGCCGAAGGCCTTCCCGACGAAGCTCGGGGTGAAGGGCCCGCTCGTCTTCTACACCGATCCGGAATGCACCGGCCGGCCCGTGAAGGACACGTTCGCGGTCGCGTGGCCCGAGGTCGAGGGCGAGGTCTGGTGGAAGGCCGACGTCCAGAAGTACGCACCGGACAAGTTCATGGGCCTGCTCGGCCGCGTCGTCGAACACCTGAACCAGCGCAAGGCGACGCTCTACGTGAAGGACGTCTTCGCCGGAACCGATCCGGCGTACGCCGTGCCCTACCGTTTCGTCGGCGAGTTCGCGACCCACGCGATGTTCGCCCACAACATGTTCCCCAAGAGCGTTCCCGGCACGAAGGACGTCGAGAGCCGGCGCTGGACGATGCTGAACGTTCCCTCGTTCCAGTGCGTGCCCGAGCGCGACGGGAGCCGATCGGACCGCGCGGTCGTCATCGACTTCAAGAACCGGATCTGCCTGGTGGTCGGCAAGGCCGACTACTGCGGGGTGATCAAGAAGTCGATCTTCACCGTGCTCAACTTCCTGCTGCCGAAGCAGGGCTTCCTGCCGATGCACTGCTCCGCGAACATCGGCGCGCGGGGGGACTCGGCCATCCTCTTCGGGCTCTCGGGCACCGGCAAGACGACGCTCTCGGCCGACCCGGACCGGCTCCTGATCGGCGACGACGAGACCGGCTGGACCTCGACGGGCATCTCGAACTTCGAGGACGGCTGCTACGCCAAGCTGATCGACCTGAACAAGGAGGCCGAGCCGATCATCGCGGCCGCGCTCTCGATGCCGGGGACGATCATCGAGAACGTGCCGCCGCTCCCCGGCCGGCGCCTGGAGGACACCGATCCGCAGGCACTCGACCTCGGCGACCGCTCGATCACCGAGAACACGCGCTTCTCCTATCCGCTCTCGTGCAACCCGAACGTCGCCGAGGGCGCACGCGGCCCCCACCCGTCGACGATCGTCCTGCTGACCGCCGACGCCTTCGGCGTGCTTCCGCCGGTCGCCGTCCTCGAGGGCAAGGAGGTCATGTACCACTTCGTCTCCGGCTTCACGGCGAAGCTCGCGGGCACCGAAGTCGGCGTCACGACGCCCGAAGCGGCGTTCAGCGCGTGCTTCGGAGCCCCGTTCATGTCGCAGCGGCCGTCGGTGTACGCGAAGCTCCTGCGCGAGAAGATGGACCAGCACAGCGCCCGGTGCGTCCTCCTGAACACGGGCTGGAGCGGCGGCCCCTACGGGACGGGGAAGCGCATCTCGATCAAGGACACGCGCGCGCTCCTGAACGCCGCGCTGCGGGGCGACCTCCACGACGGCCAGGTGAAGTACGCCACGCACCCGGTGTTCCAGCTCAAGATGCCGACGTCCTGCCCCGGGGTGGACGCAAAGATCCTCGATCCGCGCAACACCTGGTCGGACAAGGACGCGTACGATGCGCAGGCGTCGAAACTGCGCGACATGTTCCGGAAGAACTTCCAGGAGAAGGGATTCGCGCAGCTCGGCATCGAGCCCGCGATGTGAGGCCCCACGGGCCTCCGAGCGATGACGACCCCGATCGAGCACTACAAGCAGGGCCTCTCGCTCTACGGCCAGCACAAGAACGAAGAAGCCGCGGCGGAGTTCCGGGCCGCGCTCGAGGGCCGGCCCGACTGGATCGACGCGCTCCACGCCCTCGCGACGGCGCAGAGCAAGCTCGGGCGACAGGACGAGGCGCTCGCGACGATCGCGCGCGTGATCGAGCTCGATCCGACCGATCCCTTCGCCTTCACGAGCCAGTCGATCTTCCTCCAGCGGAAGGGCCTGATTGCCGAGGCCGAAGCCGCCTCGGCCAAGGCGCGGATGGCCGCCTGGAAGAAGGAGCTGAAGACGAATCCGAACGCGCCGCCTCCGACCGGGACGACGGGGATGAACGTCGTCCAGTGAGGCTGGAGCGCCGGCCTAGGACTCTTCCTCGCTCTCGATCCCGAGGATCGCCCGTCCGTCGGGCGAGATCCGCTGCGGGGTCCAGGCCGGATCCCAGACGATCTGGACCTCCGTGCCGGTGACGCCGGCGATCGAGTTGACGCGCCGCTTGACGACGTCGGGGATCGTGCGCGCCTCGGGGCAGGCCTGCGAGGTGAGCGTCATCGTGACGTTGCAGACGCCGCTGTCCTGGAGCTTCACGTCGTAGACGAGGCCCAGGTCGACGATGTTGACCGGGATCTCCGGGTCGTAGACCTGCTTCAGTTCCTTGTAGACGTCCTCGACGGTCGGCATGCGTGGCGCTCCTTGCGGGGGCGAGGATTCTACTTCTTCCCCGATGCGCGCGCGAGCAGCTCGAGGAGGTCGTCGGGGATCGGGGCCTCGACCTCGATCCGCTTCCCCGTGCGCGGGTGAGCCAGGGCCACCTTCCACGAATGCAGCGCGACGCGGCGGCTGCGGAACCGCACGGGCGAGTCCTTCCCCCGCGCGTACTTCCGCTCACCGACGAGCGGGAAGCCCGCGTGCGCGAAATGAAGCCGAATCTGGTTGTACCGGCCGGTGACCAGATCGATCTCGAGCACGGTGGTCGTCGGGAGCTTCTCGAGCGTCCGGTAGCCCGTGACCGAGGGCTTTCCCCGCGCCGAGATGCGCGCGAAGGATCCCTGCTCGAGGATGGGGAAGCGGTGCGTGCCCTGCGCGGGCTGGACGCGGCCCTGGGCCACGGCCCAGTAGGTCTTCTCGATCGTGCGTTCGCGGAACGCGTGCTCGAGAGCCGCGCGGGTCTCCTCGTCGAGCGCGAGGATCACCGCGCCCGAGACCTCGCGGTCGAGACGGTGCACGGGGAGGACCTGGAAACCTTCGTGCCGCAGCGCGTCGGGAAGCGCGAGGCCGGCCGCCCCGGGCGTGGAGACGCTCAACATTCCCGCCGGCTTCGAGACCACGAGCAGGTGTGCGTCTCGATGCAGGATCGGGACGGGCTCGCGGGCGCGAGGCATGTCGCGTGAAGATGGCA
>Ga0075428_100007034_pt1 | contig 12478 bp, 10 predicted proteins | sample RhiMetdeltSRZDD2_FD_75291 | JGI IMG/M metagenome (GOLD analysis project Ga0075428, IMG submission 75291) | Populus rhizosphere microbial communities from Tennessee, USA - Rhizosphere MetaG P. deltoides SRZDD2 | ecosystem: Host-associated > Plants > Roots > Rhizosphere > Soil | place: USA...
TTTCAATTTTCAATTTTCAATTTTCAATTCTCTCTCCCCGTCTTCCAGGTTCAGTCAGGCTGTTTCTCAAAACCCTCCGTCGGCACGACAGTTTGGTCCAGCTCTGATTCATTCTCCGAACCTTCCGTCAGCGACTCAGCTTGCTCCGGCTTTAACTCCTGCTCGTCAGGCTGACTCTCCGAAGCTTCCGTCAGCGCCTCAGCTTGGTCCGGCTCTACCTCCTCCTCGCCGGCTAAGACTTGCTCAATAAGGTAAAGCGACAGGATCGATTCCGAGATCATTCGCTGGAATGCGTAGTAGAACCCCGGGCGCCCGTCCCGAATCGCGCCTTTGACGAATAAGCAGTACAGCACAATCGCAAACGGCGCGATTATCCGCATTTTCCTCACGCGATCAGCCCATCCCAACTCGCTCGACTCAGCTGCGGCAAGCTTTTTCGACTCGAGCTTCATGTAGCGTGCTTGCGCGCGAAGCCAATGATCCAAACTCTTTCGATCGTCGTGCATGATCGGAGCGCGAAGCTCAGCGCATTCGCCTTGAATCGTCAGCCGCAGGGTGTGTCCATCCCCCTGGTATGAAGCTCCCTCGCGACGGTAGAGAACCGTCACCGGAGAGTAAGCCGAGCCACGCAAGGGTCGGCCGCCGACGTAATACACAAACCGAGCTTCATATGCTGAAATCTCTGCAACAGGCTCCAGTGTCCTGAGCTCCTCCACTAGCCCGGGCGTGAGCACGTAATCAGCATCCAAAGCCAGCACCCATTCCGAGGTTATGTTTGTTTCCTTCAGCGCAAAATTCCATTGGTTCTCGTGGCAATCGAACTTTCGCTGAAACACTCTCGCCTGGGGAGTGCGTTCGACGATCGCAAGGGTCTGGTCGTCGCTAAAGCTATCGACCACTACAATGTCCTTCGCCCACGAGAGCCGTTCAAGCGTGCGCCCGATGTTTGGAGCTTCATTGTAGGTAAGGATAATCGGTGTGATTTGATCAAGCATAGCAGCTCAGGAAGGGTGGCGATTATTCGGTGGTCAGTCGTCGGTCCTCTGTAACTCGCGATACAATCGCGGAAAGAACCAGGAACAACAAGGCATTTGAGGGTATCTGGAGATTGAAGTCAAAAAGACTATGGATCAGCAACGCAAAAATACCGGCGGCGCTTCCCAGACCGAGCGCTCGTATAAACGGATCGGCAGTCTTCGGGATCCGTGTGATTGCCCGAGCGATCACAAAAAGAAACCACAACGCGAGCGCCCCGCCCACTATTCCGCTGTCGGACAGAATCTGTAAGTAATCGTTGTGGGCAAACTGGATCAAAAACGAACCGTCACCTCGCCCGTATATTGGGTAGACGGTCTCAAACGCGCCGAGCCCAACCCCCAGGAAAGGGTTCGCTAGAAACATCGCCAGGGTGTCTCCCCAAACGCCTCCGCGATCGGTGGCCGCGCTCGTAGTCAATGGATCTTGAGCAACACGTTTCAGAATGTCGGAATCGGCGCCGATCCAAAACACTCCGGCGACGATCGCCATCAAAATCAGAACGACAAAATACTCAGGACGAAGGCGGGACCAGGACTCCCGGGTTACGCTGTGTATGCTGCGCCTTCGACGGGCGCCCATGAGGAAAAGAAACAGAAGACCCCCGGCGAGACTTATTATCCCGCCACGAGACAGCGAAGCGACTTGGGCTATGCCCATAATGGCCGCGGCGAAGCCCCAAAATAAACGCGACTCCCCGCGGGCAGCGTGGGAGAACGCCAAAGCCACCGGTATCGGAATCAACATCTCCATATATCCGGCAAAGTGGTTTCGATTTACGAAAGGTCCACCAGTTCCGGCGCCCGCCGAGGGCGCGGGCCGCATCCAGTACATCTTTCCTTCCCAGGTGAAGTGTTGAATCAGCGCGAACACCGCAAGCCCGAGCCCAAAAATGATCAGGAAGTTTGCGAGCGTGTGCAGCCGGTCGTTTGTGTCAAAAAGATTCGCGGCGAGCAGGAACGAAACAAACAAGAAAAAAATCATAGCGGCGGCCCCGCGGGTCGCTTCAACATCCATAGACAAGCTGCGCGTCTGGCCTGAACTTCCGATCAGCGCGAAACTCTGCGCGAGTCCCACCAGCACCAGTCCGCCTAGAGGCAGCGCGGGGGGAGGAACTTTTATTTCGAGATGTTTTTCCACGATGGCCTTTGCCGCCCACAACAAAATCATCAGCACAACGATGAGTTGAAAGATGGCAACCGACCAGGCTTCGACAGTGCCAAGGGCCAAGGTAGTAAAAACTACAGCTGCGAGAAAACAACTAACTATGGTTTTGTCCAGCAACTTTCTGATCATCAACTGTGAGCCGAAGTCCGTGCTCGGGTGGAAATCGCGTCGATAGGTCACCGCGAGGTGATTAATGACGGAGATCCGTTTTCAGTTTTTCTTCTTGGAATGAAAAGGAAATAGCTACGCCTTTTTTCTTTGAGCCCGTTAGGGAAGCCGCTTCCGCGACGAAGACGGTTGTTAAACAGGGATACCCGAGGCCACCTAAGCGCTCACGGTCAGAGCTTTCCTTCAAAAACAGGCGAAGGGGAGCGCAAACCTGCGAGAACTCATCGGGGATTGTTGCCAGGGCGGCTCGTTCAAGGGAGCGTACTCGAGAACCCGGGTCGATTCACTCGCTCGGACTGCAAATCCAGTCTCGAAAGTCTGGTTTCAAACTCCTGTTTGAAGTGTCCCTGCCCGAACGCTGTCGGTTCCGCGAAAAGATATTGTATAAAAGATTTGCTGTCAATGATCCTGGGTTTTTTGACCCCTTCCAGTTCATTGATCTTCACTGTGCCTAGGTAAACTGAATAGAGTGACTTGAAGCCGAACGCGAGCCAGACTCTTGAGGTGATGGTGATGGCGCGAACTTCAGCACACTAGACGCCTAGCCGCTGCCGGAAGAAGTTCGTGAGACGCTGGCTGTACTCGCCCTTTACGTGGCGAACCGAGCGAGCGTGTCGAGCGCCCTCGACGAACCAAATCTCTTTCTCGCAGCCCAGGGCCTCATGAATGCTCTCGGAGTGCGCGGCGGCTATTACCTGGTCGGCAGTGCTGTGAACCAGATATACCGGGCACTTTATCTGAGCCGCAACCGCAAGCGGATCCACCGAGTGAACGTCAAACTTGCCACGATAGTTGGCCATTTGAATGGTCGACCACAATACGGGGTTCAAAACCGCGACCGGCAACCCGGTGGCGCGGGTCACGAATTCTTGTGCGATTCGGTGCAGCGAGGCGAACGGGCTGTCAGCCCACACCGCGCGGATCCAGGGGTTGTGCGCGGCAACTTGAAGCGCGATGGCCGCGCCCATGGATTCGCCGACCAAACCAACGCGACTGCGATTGATCTTCTTTTCCTTGACCAGCCAGTCGATCGCCGATTCCACGTCTCGACGTTCGTAGAAACCGTAGGTCACAAAGCGGCCTTCGCTGTCGCCGTGACCGCGGCCGTCAAAAACCAGAACGTTGAACCCGGCGCGCCGCAATACCAGCGCGGCTCGCACGACGTCAGTACGGTTCTTCTTAACGCCGTGGAGGACGACTACGGTCGGAGCCCACCTGCTTGCTCTCATCCACCAGCCGAACAAACGCGTGCCGTCGAACGACGAGATGGTCACTTCGTCGAACGGAATTCCGCTGCGGCGAATCAGGTTTCTTAGGTGAGGACTCTTGAGTTGAGATAAGCGTTTTAGTCTGGGACGAATGAGCAGACCTGATAACGGGTAACTTGCAGCGCCCATTGCAATTGCGATCGAGCCTGCCGCTCCGAGCGTTACGTAACCGGCGAGCCGCAGCCAGCGGATGAGAGGCGATTGGGTCGTATTAACTGGCGCCCCGGCGTTGAACATTTCCATCTTGACCGGACCTTTGCTCATCGCTAACCACACGACCTATCCGATTATACGATGGCTTGCAACGGTTGAGGGTTGTTTAGCCCCAAGGCAGAGGGGCAGAGGGGCAGAGGGGCAGAGGGGCAGAGGGGCAGAGGGGCAGAGGGCAAAGGGCTAAGGGCTAAGGCTAGGTGCGAAGCGTCCTTGAGAAGTTCGTAATCTTTCGGCTAAGAGTATCGCAGTCCGAGAGGAGCCCATCGACTTCAACCCGGCTTAACAGGCCAAGCGTCTCGAATACTAATAGCATCGATGCGTCTTCGAACAAGGACCTTCGTGAGACATTGAGGAATTGCTGGAATTCCTTTGAGTGCGTGCTCCCCGAACCCTCTGCAATGTTGTTCGTTAAAGACAGGCCGGCAGCCCTCAACTGCTCCGCGTAGCGATAGAGCCGTTTCTTGTCGAGCTCATCAGCCAGAAGGTGCAATTTGGCCGCTAGATTTCGGGCCAGTTGCCAAATCTCCAAATCTTCGAAACGAAAGTGAGGTCTCACTTCTGCGTCTACTTTGCTTCTAGTGTTAGCCTTAATCCCTTCGCCCTTTGCCCTTAGCCCTTCGCCCTCTGCCCCTCTGCCCCTCTGCCCATCCGATTCTTATCGTGTACGAGAAATGATCTCTTCGTGCAGGCGATCGTCAATCCGGCTCAGCCACGTTTCAAAACTAAGAAGCCTCTTGTTCAACGCATCGACTCGACGATTGTATTCATCGAATCCGTCGCGTACTTCTCGAGTCAGCGCAACGAGCCGATCGTCCATTCCCTCTTGTTTTGCCGCTAACTCATCTTGCCTCTTTGACAAAGCTGTTTGTGAGACGAGCAGCTCAGTCATTTGCGAAGCAAGGTGTCGTTGTCCCTCTAGAATAGCCTCAAGCATCGGACGCGTTGTAATATCATCAGCCATGGTAGGAGTATTTTTAGCACGGGGTATCTAGGCGATGCAACAAAAAAATGCAAAAGAGGAACAGCGAAATGTTGGTCAAATGTGCTGGGCTAGGCGCATCGTCATTGCGGTTTGAGTGAGCGTCGCAAAGTCAGACGGCCGAGAGGGCCGACCGACAACCCTCGGGACGGGTCAGAAATTCTGGGCTCGGCGCATCTTCATCGCCGTTAGAGTGTTCTTCATCAACATCGCAATAGTCAGCGGGCCGACGCCGCCTGGGACCGGCGTGAGATAGCCGGCAGCTTCAGCGGCCTCACGCGGGTTCACGTCGCCGATCAGCGTATAACTGTTCTTGGCGAACGCGGCGTGTCGTTTAGGATCGTCACCAAAGAACCGCAAAAGGTCTTCGCGAGTCGTTACCCTGTTCATGCCAACATCCACCACGGTCGCGCCCGGTTTGATGTAGCTGCGGTCGACCAAACCCGCCTTTCCGATCGCCGCAATCAGGATATCGGCCTCACCCGCGACCGAAGCCAGCCCTTTTGTGCGCGAATGGCAGATCGTCACTGTGGCGTGACGGTGCAAAAGCAACATCGCGACAGGTAATCCGACTATTCTGCTGCGTCCCAGGACGACGGCGCGAGCGCCGCTTATCTGAATTCCACTACGATCCAACAACTCGATTATCCCCGCGGGAGTACACGGTCTCAATCCAGGTTCATTGAGCGAAAGCCTGCCGATGTTCATCGGATGAAAGCCATCCACGTCCTTTGCGGGGTCAACCGAATTCAGGACCAGCGGCGCGTCGACCTGGTTTGGCAGCGGCAACTGCACCAGGATCCCGTCGATGTCATCGCGTGAGTTAAGTTGACGAACCAGCGTGAGCAGCTCCTGCGTTGTTGTGGTCTCGGGCAGCTCGATCTTCTCCGAGTAGAGCCCGAGCTGCTCGCAGGCCTTAACTTTACCCGAGACATAGATCTGCGATGCCGAGTCGCTGCCGACAAGCACTGCCGCCAGGCCCGGGCGAAGCCCTCGTTTTGACAACTCGGCGACCTCGGCTGCGACTTCGTTTTTGATTTCCTGCGCGACCCGCGCGCCATCAAGAATCTTGGCAGTCATCAGTAATCCTTCGGAGAGGGGATCTGGACCGGCGACGCCATCCCTAATCGGTCGACTGTCGCTTTTTTCAGTCGTCGGTCATCCGCTCGTGTTGGCCTGAATCTTACAGAGCGACTGTCGAGTATGATGTTCGGCCGTTGACGGTGTCAAAGGCAGAAGGCGGAAGGCAGAAGGCAGAAGGCAGTAGGCAGAAGGCAGTAGGCGGAAGGCGAAGGCAGTAGGCAGCAGGCAGTAGGCAGAAGGCAGTAGGCAGAAGGCAGAAGGCAGAAGGCGGACGAGAGATTTTCCATTTTCGATTTTCCATTTCTCATTTGTCATTTCTGATTCGATTGTCATTTGTCATTTTGGGTTCAATTGTTTGTCATTTTTGCGACAGATGGCACGACTTTGCGATCTTGACGAAATGACAAATGAGAAATGGAAAATCTCTCTTCTGCGTTCTGCCTTCTGCGTTCTCCCTTCTGCCTTCTTGCTTCAGGAGACAGGTGTTGAAAGTGAGTCGGCGCTACGGTAACATCATCGCGTTGACGCATGAACGTTGCTCAGCTTCTCTCCCGATGAATAAGTATGAATAAGAGAACCGCTTCGATTGTTTTATTGCTCGCCGTCATGATGCTTGGGATTGCCGGACCGACTGGAGTCAGGAATGCCGGAGCTCAAGGGATGTTCTTTGGAGCGCAACGTTTTCCTGCGATCGAAGTCGATGGCGATGACAACCTGTATCTGATGATGTCGGTCGCCACTGCGCCCGCAAGCGAACGCCGTCCGCACAGCCAGATTTTCTTCACTATGTCGCAGGACTTCGGCGCCACCTGGGATAACCTTCCACTGACTCGCAACCTATCGAAATCGCCCGGAGAAGCTTTTGGCCCATCGCTGGCTGTAAGCAAAAGCGGCAAGCTGCGTTTGCACGTTAGCTATCACGACAACTCTAATGGCACTACACAGGCCTATATCATAAGCACAAAAAAGAAGACCAAGTTCAGAAAGCCGCTCAATCTCACTCCGCACAACGGGGGGGCGTTTGCTCCCCGGGTGGCGCTTGACTCGAGCGGAACGGTCAATGTCGTGTGGGGCGATACAAAGGACGGAACCGCAAAGGTGCTGTTTGCGCGGTCGACTGATCTCGGCTTGACCTTTAACGAGCCGCTCAATGTCTCCGGATCGGGGGGCACTGGGTTTGATCCGGAGATCGCTATCGACGCCACGGACGCGATCAACGTCGTCTGGCAAGACACCGCTCCGGGGCCCGCGGTGATTATGTTCTCGCGATCGACCGACGGCGGAGCGAGCTTTTCCGAACCTAAAAGGATCTCGACCGGTAGTGGAAGCGCGACCGAGGCAGCCATCGCGACTGATAGCGCAGATCGAATAAGCGTAGTGTGGGCTGACGAGAGTGAAGGAACGTCACAGGCATTTTACGCTCGCTCCACTGACGCCGGCAGTACGTTCTCGGAGCCTATTAATGTAAGCAGTTTCTCGGACGGCGATATTCACAAACCGACGGTTGTCACCTTTCAGAACAATGTCTACGTAGCCTTCCAGAATGGCGATCTGTTTGGCGCTGATACTATCGATAATAGGCAGGTGTTCCTGGTTAAGTCTTTCGATGCCGGCGTGAGCTTCGGCGATTCCGAACAGGTATCAAACGCCAACAACAACAAAGGCCGAGCGCATAGTCCTGCTTTGACAGTTGATAGCCGAGGCATGATTCATATGGTTTGGATCGACGCTTCGTTTGTCGGCAACGATGAAGGAGTGCTCTTATACTCTAATTCTTCGGATGGCCGTCGATTCTCCGTCCAGCGGCTCATCCTGGCCGTTCTTTGATGTCATTTGCCTTTTCTTCCAGGCCCCGCACCAACGCGGCATCGATCGTCGACCGCTCCGCACGGCGAGCAGCCTCTGCCGCGGCGAGCATTCCATCTTCGATTATGATTCCGGTGAAGCAGGAAAGAGGCGTCGTTTCAAAATAGCAGTTAGCGATACTCACTCCTCGAGGAGGGCTGACCCACAGTTCGTCGGCGTTCCTCGATTGCCGAATCGCTCCGCGAAAATAATCCTCGCAGATGAATTTTGATGAGTCGCAGATCGCGTATACGGGCAATCCTCGCTCTCGTGCCGCCAGAGCAATCATCCGAGTTCCGATCTTATTAACGTGAATTGAGGGAGTAATCTCATCGGCGCCCAACAGGATCAGATCGACCTCCTCCATAGCGCGGCCGGCTGCGGCATCGGCTATCAGGGTTACGGGAATATCCTTGCCGGCAAGGGCTTCCGCTACAGCGCGGCCTTCCAGTAGTGGCCGGCTCTCGGTGGCCACTACAGAGATGTTTCTTCCGGCGCGCTTAGCTTCGATAAAGGCGGTGAGCACCGTGGAACTCCGAGAATGAGTCAACGCGGTCGAGCCATCTCGAAACAGAGTTGCCGAGACTAGCGCTGCATCGTGAGCCGAGCGCGCGGCTTTAGTGATGAAATCCAGAGCCGTTTGTTCAGCGCGAACAGAGGCCTCTCGCGCTTTGGTAGCCGTGCGCGCAGCTATCAGCGCGGCGCTGGCGAGCCGGAGAAGCGGGGTCATCGCCGGCTGAGCTGATGCGAGAGCGATGCAGGTCTCAAGTATGATTTCTAGCGCCTGCTCGAAGGTTACATCCTTGTGCTGTGACAGCGAGGTGTTGAGCTCTGTGAATACCGCACCCGCCTGTCGAAGAATTTCGGCGGCGCCGGATGTTCGGTCGGAGGCGAGCTGGTTTATTGCTTCGTCCGCTGCGCTGCGAGCTCGGTTGTCTATGCTCTTCACGCCAGTGCTCTGGTATTCGCTCGTTGCCTGACGAATTAACGTTGGGTATAATCGCCGCTCAAAAAGCAAAGCGAATGTCTTGCTGTTCTGGTATTCGCTTCGAGTCGAACATGCTCACCTTTTGCACTTAAACACCCGTCGCCGGAGGAAGTCAATGCCCAGCGCTTTTGTTGATGACGCCAAAGAGATCAAGGAAGAGAATCCCTTCGAATCGATGATGCAGCGGTTTGACGAAGCCGCGCACAGGCTAAATCTGGACCCGAACATTTATAAGATATTGCGGTGGCCGAATCGGGAACTCACCATTTACATCCCGGTGATGATGGATGACGGAAACTACCAGGTATTTACAGCCTACCGCGTCCAGCATAACTTTGCGCGCGGGCCTGCCAAGGGCGGCGTTCGCTACTCGCCGGATGTGTCCCTGGATGAAGTGCGCGCGCTCGCCGCGTGGATGACCTGGAAGTGCGCCGTAGTGAATATTCCGTTCGGTGGTGCGAAGGGTGGAATCATTTGCGATCCCCGTGAAATGAGCCCAACCGAAATCGAGCGGTTGACGAGGCGCTACACGGCCGAGTTGCTCGATTTTATTGGACCTGAACGAGACGTACCCGCTCCGGATATGAACACCAATGAGCAGACGATGGCGTGGATGATGGATACCTATTCAATGCATGCGCGCCACACGGTAACCGCGGTGGTGACCGGAAAGCCGATCGAGATCGGGGGATCGCGCGGCCGTAAAGAGGCAACCGGACGCGGTCTGTTGTTTGTGTGCAACGAAGCCTGTAAGAAATTTGAACTAAACATATCCGACACGAGGGTGGTTATTCAGGGCGCCGGAAACGTAGGTGGAACCGCGGCGAAGCTGATGCATAAAGACGGCTACAGGGTTATCGGCCTCGCCGATATCACCGGGTCGCTTTATAATCCCAAAGGCCTAGATGTTCCGGGAGTGCTCAAGTACCTAGCCGAAAACAAGACGGTCGAGGGGTACACCGAAGCAGAGCATATTAGCACCGCGGATTTGCTCGAGCTTGAATGTGAAATCCTGATGCCTGCGGCGACGGAAAACCAGATTACCACTCACAACGCCGACAGAATCAGGTGCAAGATCCTGGCTGAGGGCGCAAATGGTCCGACGACAGCAGATGCGGACGAGATAGTATCCGCCAAGCGCATCTTTGTGATACCCGATATTCTGGCGAATGCCGGCGGGGTCACGGTGAGCTATTTCGAGTGGGTCCAGGACCGGATGGGGTTTTTCTGGAACGAGGACACGGTCAACACGCGTTTGCACGAGATAATGGTGAGCAGCTTCAATGACGTTGTCGGATTTGCGAACAAGTACAACGTAAACACCCGGCTGGCGGCCTACATGCTTGCTATTGATCGAGTAGCCTACGACACGAGGTTGCGAGGGATTTACGCCTAACCCGGTTGGGGAGTGAGTTGGATCTGGTGGATGGGGCGAACCGAGGGTCGGGCGACGGCGTTTTCGCCAGTCATCCCGCGCTATTGGCGACCCGGAGCCGGGGGCAAAAAATTGATTTTTTATGTTGACCGCAAAGCTATTTGCGAGTATAGATATACCTGTAATGGGCCGCTGGTCGAGTGCGAAAACTCGGCTAGCAGGTTCGTAATCATTCCGAGCTCGCAGGAAGGGCTCAGATTTGGACGCTCAGTCTAGTTAACGCATCCCGCCCCCTTTGGTTCTTAAGGGGAGGCAAAATCACCTCTCTCAGTTTTGGAGGCGATCCCGAAAGCGAACAGCATTCCGTGGATGAAAAATTCAGGAGGCAAACTAATGAAAGCGGCTAGAAAGATAAGCACGCTTGTGATGGTGCTTTTGGTCCTCGCAGGGCTAGTCCAGGCGCAGGAGCATCATGACGGTAATCTCGCCGAGCGCCAGAAGGCGCCAACAGTGCTCGGCGGCACTGGGTTGTTCAACACCTTTTCAACTCGGACCCTTTGCAAGGGCGAGTTCAACTTCGCGCTTTTTTGGAACAATTATTCGCGCGACCCGGGTGATCTGAGCATCAATCAGGTGCCGTTCAATTTTACAATCGGCATCACCAACAGGTGGGAGCTATGGTTCAACTGGAACGCCTGGACTAACACCACATCGCGTCAACCGCTCTTATTGAGCGGCTATCAATGGAGCGCGTCGCGGTTTTTCGGCGATCCAGTTGTGCTGTTAGGTCCGGCTCAAGGCGGGAACGATACCGCAGCGGCTTTCTTTCCCGGAACCGGCGCGTTTGTAGGAGGAATCCTCCCGGCGCTCGGACGATTCGGTACGCCGATCGGTTTTCCGACCAGCGCTTTTTCGCCTGCGGGACCTGGTGGCCGACTTGTTAGAGGGTTGGGTCCTGCAATCGCGATCGACCTTCCGAGCTATTACCCTGAATTGCCGTTCTTCGGCGAGCTTGATTTTCAGGGTTTTGACGGCTCCGGCAACCCGGTATTTGGTTTTCGACAATCCTCAAACGGTTCCGGTGATTGGTCCATCGGCACTAAGTTCAACCTGGTCGATCCAAACCACCATTGGTTTAGCATGGCGCTGGGTGGATATTTGAAGATCCCGATCTCCAGCGAGGATTCTGCCCGAGCGCGCGGCCGAACAAGCGGCGAATATGAGTTTGGACCAATCCTGATGTTTGGTCAGGAGAGTGGGGGAAAGAAATTCAGGCTGTATGAGAATGTCGGTTACATTCGCACAACAGACCCGAGCGTCAATGATATCAAGCTGCTGGATATACCTGACAAATTGCTGCTGAACATCGGTATGACGGTAGCTTTTAACTCGCACGTAGAGTTTTTGGCCGAGTTGGCGCACACGAAGTTTGTTGCGCATAAGACGCCAAACCTGTTTCCGTTTTTGGGAGACAGCATCGATCCTGCCGATCTGAACCTGGGTTTGCGGTTCTTCTTCAAGAACGGCGCGATCTCTTTCGGTGGCGCCTGGCGACATAATTTCAACAACGTCGACGACATAACGCTGCCGGTGTTTGTCTCGCAGACCTTCTGTGTCGGACCCGACGGTCGGCCCTGCGTGTCACCGGCCGCCAAAATCAAACCCAATTTCTTCATTATCAATCCGCTGTTCAGCACGACGCCTCAGGATTTCGAGTCGAAGAGCCAGAGCGGATTTGTTGGTTACTTTTCAATCGGAACGCGACGGCGTTGCCCGTTGCCGCCGGCTCCAACGTGTGTGCTAGCGACCAGCGCAACCACGGTTAACAAGGGTGAGCGGCTGTCACTGACAACGACGCCGACGACGCCGGGATATGAGGCAGGAGTAGTCACCTACGAGTACCGATGGGTAGTGACGGATGCGCAAGGCCGCCCGGTAACAGTCAGCGGCACCGGAACTTCGGTTGACGTTCCTACCGGGTCTCTTGCTTGCGGCAGATATTCGGTCACGACTACCGTGACGGCGACTGTGCCTGCGGTTGATTGCCCGAGTGATTGCGTGACCACGGGTCAGACCACGTGCACCGCGAGCTTCGAGATAACCGAGCCGCCGTGCCCGACGGTCACTTGTGACATCAGAGCCTCCAGTTCGTCGGTGACGTCTGGGGATCGTGTAACCTTCAGCGCAACCGCTAGCGGTGCCGACGGTCCAAGCTTTACCTGGTCGACGACCGGCGGAACCCTGTCGTCAACAACTGGTGCGGAAGTCACTCTGGACACCACTGGGATGGCGGCCGGCTCAGTTACGGTATCGGTCAATGTCAGCACCTCCAGGACTCGTTGCGATCAGCCGTGTCC
>Ga0075428_100007038_pt1 | contig 12474 bp, 9 predicted proteins | sample RhiMetdeltSRZDD2_FD_75291 | JGI IMG/M metagenome (GOLD analysis project Ga0075428, IMG submission 75291) | Populus rhizosphere microbial communities from Tennessee, USA - Rhizosphere MetaG P. deltoides SRZDD2 | ecosystem: Host-associated > Plants > Roots > Rhizosphere > Soil | place: USA...
GCCGGCGCCGCAGCACATGCAGGCAGCGCAGCCGCTGACTGCGCAAGCCTATCTCAGGGCGCTCAAGGCGCACGGCATCGACTACCTGTTCGTCAACTCCGGCACCGACTTCCCGTCCATCATCGAATCGTTCGCGCGCGCCGGAGGCGATGCCGGCGAGCTGCCGCGCCCGCTGGTCGTGCCGCACGAGCACGTGGCGGCCGGCATGGCGCACGGCTACTACGCGGTCACCGGCCGGCCGCAGGCGGTGATGTTCCACGTCAACGTCGGCACCGCGAACGGCATCTGCGCACTCATCAATGCCTATCGCGACAATGTGCCGATCCTGTTCACCGCCGGGCGCACCCCGCTCACGGAAGACGGGCCGCACGGCGCGCGCTCGCGTTACATCCATTGGGCGCAGGAGATGTTCGACCAGGCCGGCATGGTGCGCGAGAGCGTCAAATGGGACCACGAGCTGCGCGGAGAGGAGCGGCCCGACGACGTGGTTGCGCGCGCGCTCGAAGTCGCGATGACGGCGCCGCGCGGGCCGGTCTACCTGTCGCTGCCGCGCGAGGTGCTGGCCGCGCCTGCCGCCGACCCCGATCGGCCGCCGCGCCGCTGGACGGCGCCCGCGCCGGCGGCGCCGAATCCGCAGGCGATCGACACGCTCGCCGACTGGATCGCCGGCGCGCGCTCGCCGCTCGTCGTCACCGGCGGCGTCGGGCGCGATCGCGCGGCGGCGGAGGCGCTGGCGGCGCTCGCCGAGCGTTTCGCGCTTCCGGTCGTGGCGCTGGTGCCGCGCTACATGTGCCTGCCGGCCAGCCACCCGATGCATTACGGCTACGCCTCGGGCCCGGCCGTTGCGGAGGCCGATCTCGTCATCGTGCTCGATTCCGACGTGCCGTGGATCCCCAAGACCGATCGGCTCAAGGCCGGCGCGCGGGTGGCGCATCTGGGCGACGACCCGACGTTTTCGCGCTACCCGATGCGGAGCTACCCGAACGATCTCGCGATCGCGGCCGATCCGGCGCTGACGCTGGTCGCGCTCGATCGGGCGCTCGCCGGCCGCCTGGCGTCCGACGACCTGCGCGTGAGCGAGCGGCGCGCGCGCGTCGCGACGCAGATCGCGAAGCAGCGTGACGCCTGGGCGGCGGAAGCGGAAGCTGCCGGCCGCCAGGACGTGATCACGCCGGCCTGGATCAGCCACTGCCTCGCTGCGGTGAAGGGCGACGACGCGCTGGTGTTCAACGAGTACCACCTGCGGCCCGAGCATTGCGCGTTCGAGCGTCCCGGCAGCTATTTCGCGCTCAGTCCGGCCGGCGGGCTGGGCTGGTCGATCTGCGCCGCGCTTGGCGCCAAGCTCGCCGAGCCCGACCGGCTGGTGATCGCGGCGATCGGCGACGGCGGCATGATCTTCGCCAACCCGACCGCCTGCCACTGGGTCGCCGAGGCGCACGGCCTGCCCATCCTCACGATCGTGTTCAACAACCAGATGTGGGGGGCGGTGCGCAACGCCACGCTTTCGATGTACGGCCAGGGCGCGGCCGCACAGGACGCCGGCCGGCTGCTCGCGGATCTGCGCCCGAGCCCGGCGTTCGAGAAGGTGGTCGAGGCGCAGGGCGGCTACGGCGAGCGCGTCACCGACCCGCGGGCGTTGCCCGACGCGCTCGCCCGCGCGGCCGCGATCGTGCGCTCAGGCCGCCAGGCGCTGCTCAACGTGGTGTGCCGGTCGTAATCCGGTCGCAGGGGCAACCCTTGTGGTTGCCCGACTTGCGATCGACTGCGGTTTCGGGCGCCCACAAGGGGGCGCCCCTATCAGACTATGCCCTTGCCCGCTCCTCGTAATAGCCGAGCTTCTGCTGCAGCGGGCCGTCGTGCACGCGGATCAGGAATGCCGGGGCGTCGCCTGCGGCCTTGTGCTCGATCCGCGCGAAGCCCGGGGCCGAGAACGTGTCGCCCTGCTTCCAGGCGAAGCCCTCGCCGTTGACGTTCGATGTCCCGGTTCCTTTCACCACATGGAACACGGCGCTCGAGGAGCGCCGCGGCGGGCGCATGGTCTCGCCTGCGCGCAACATGCAGGCGGTGAAGCCCATGGTCGGCAGGCAGGACTCGCCGGTCTCCGGATTGATGTAGTCGAGCTCGACCGGCTCGCTGCGCGGCGTGTGCTCGGCAAGATCGCGCAGGCTCTTCTCGGTGCGTTTCCACGGGTAGCGGTTGAGCGGATAGCGCGGCTTGGCGGCGCCCGGCGAACGCGACGGCACCAATCCGGCTTCCGCATACTCGACCTCGGAGGCGTCGGGCCGGTTGGCGGGCGCCTGCAGCTCGCCTTCGATCGAATACGCGCCCTCGAGGAACACGAACAGCGGCAGGTCGAGGGCGTCGAGCCAGATCACCGGCCCGGTGCCGTCGTGGCCGTGATCGTGCCAGGCGCCGCCCGGTGTGAGGATCAGGTCGCCATGCTCCATGACGCACTTCTCGCCGTTGACGATCGTGTAGGCGCCTTCGCCCTCGACGATGATGCGCGCCGCGCTCGGGGTGTGGCGGTGGGCCGGCGCCTTCTCGCCCGGCAGCAGCAGCTGCATCCCGCAGAAGATCGAGGACGTGACCTGCATCGCGCCCTTGCCGCGGCCGGGATCGTTGAGCACCAGCACGCGCCGCTCGGCTTTCTCGACCGGCGCAAGCGCGCCGGCGCGCAGCAACAGCGGGCGGATGCGGTCGAACGACCACAGGCAGGGCTTGGTCGCCGGGTTCGGCTGGTCGTGCGGCAGCACGTTGCGCATCATCGGCCACAGCGGCGAGAGTCGCGCGGCCTCCATGTCCTGGCGGTACTCGAGCGGCAGTTCTTCCAGCGTCCCCAAGGCCGTGCTCATGGCGTCTCCAACCCGTTCGCTTGCTTGCCGCGCATTATAGGCGCGCGCCGCGCGCCGATTCCAGTCGCTTTCGGCGCCCGCTCTGACCCGCCCATCGGTCATTGCGAGTTGCACAGCGGCCAGGCGGCCGATCCACAGGACCCTTCGAGACGCGTCGCTGCGCGACGCTCCTCAGGGTGAGGGCTGGAACAAGGCGCTCCCCTCCGACCTCATCCTGAGGAGCGCCGCGGAGCGGCGCGTCTCGAAGGATGCACGTCGCCGAGCGCGAAGCCGGCGATGCGCTTGTAGCGCTCGGAGAGCGCGCGCAGCTCGTCCTGCGTGATGTAGTGGTCGAGGTTCTCGAACGGCCGGTCGCCCACCAGCTCCTCGACCTTGATGTTGATGAAGTCGGGGGGATGCTCGCGATTGGCGCGCACGATCCCCGCGGTCGGCTCGCGCCGGGCCTCCTCGTAGGCCTGCAGCGCCGCGCGCGGGTCGGCATGCGCGGCGAGGGCGTCAGCAAGCGTGCGGGCGTCGATCACCGCCTGGGCGGCGCCGTTTGAGCCGCGCGGATACATCGGGTGGGCGGCGTCGCCGGCGAACGTCACCCGGCCGAACGTCCAGCGTGCCACCGGGTCTTTATCCACCATCGGGTATTCGAAGATCTGCTCGGAGGCGCGGATCAGCTCGGCGACGTCGAGCCACTCGAAGCGCCAGTCGCGATAGAGCGGAAAGAAATCGTCGAGCCTGCCGGGCTGGTTCCAGTCGTTCTGGTCGAAGGTTTCCTGCTTGATCTCGGTCGTCCAGTTGATCAGCTGGTTTCCGGCCCCGTCGACGTCGTCGATGATCGGATAGATCACGATCTTGCCGGTGAGGATCGAGCCGACCCGCAGGTAGCTGCGGCCGGTGAGGATCGGCCGGTGCCGCGTCACCCCGCGCCAGGTGTTGATGCCGACGAAGGCGACCTGTTCGTCCGGATAGAAGCGGCGGCGGATCGCCGAGTTGACGCCGTCGCAGGCGATCACGGCCGCCGCGCGCACCGGTTCGCGCGCGCGTCCGGACGACATCTCGGTGAAGGCGAGCGTCGCTGCGCCGTCGTCCTGCTCGACGGCGACGCAATTGTGGTCGGTCGCGATGCGGTCGCGGCCGAGCCGCTCGCACGCCGCTCGAAACAGGATCAGGTGCAGCCGGCCGCGGTGGATCGCGATCTCGGGCAATCCGTAGCCGGCGAAGCGCCCGCGCTCCTCGCGATAGATCAGCTGGCCGAAGCGGTTGAAGAAACAGCTCTCGCGGGTCTCGATGCCGGCCTTTTCGATCTCCGCCTGCAGGCCGAGCGCGGCGAATTCGCGCATCGCATGCGGCAACAGCGTGATGCCGACGCCGAGCTCCTTCAGCTCCGGCGCGCGCTCGTAGACGCGGGCTGCGATGCCGCGGGCGTGAAGCCCGAGCGCGAGCGAAAGCCCGCAGATCCCTCCGCCGACAATGGCGATCTCTTCAGCCATCTTGTCGAGCCCCCTAGCACGCCGCGCGCACGGCGCGCTCCCTTCCCCGCAAGGGGAAAGCGGACGCCGGAGCGGCGGGCCTGCGATTGCGGCGCAAAAGGATCAACCTCACCGGGCGCGGCACGCGCGCCAAATCTTCTCCGTCGTCAGCGGCATGTCGAGGCCGTGCCCGCGGCCGTCCGGGATCGCGTCGATGATCGCGTTCACGAGCGCAGCGAGCGCGCCGATGGTGCCGCCTTCGCCCGCGCCCTTGACGCCGAGCGGGTTGGTGGTCGCCGGAACGTTGTGCAGCGCGTCCCGGATCGGCGGCATGTGGTGCGCGCGCGGCATGGCGTAATCCATGAACGAGCCCGCCACCAGCTGTCCGCCGGCGTCGTAGACGGCGTTCTCGAACAGCACCTGGCCGAGCCCCTGCGCGACCGCGCCGTGCACCTGCCCCTCGATGATCATGTGATTGAGCACGTGGCCGCAATCGTCGACCGCCGTGAACGCGACGACCGAGGTCTCCCCGGTCTCCGGGTCGATCTCCACCTCGGCGACATGGACGCCGTTCGGAAACGCCTGCGGCGTGTCGGCCTTGATGTTGCTGTCGAGGCTCTCGGTGACCGCGCCCTCGCGCGCCAGCTCTTTCGAGCGCTCGGCGACCTCGAACAGCGACAGCCGCCGATCGGTCCCGACCACCTCGAAGCGGCCGTGGCGGTAGACGATGTCGGCCTCCGCCGCCTCCAGCAGCACGGCCGCGGCCTTGCGGCCTTTGTCGATCACCGCCTCGGTGACCCTGACCACCGCGTGGCCCACCGTCATGGCGCCGCGCGACGCAACCGACGCATACCCGGCAACGCCGAGCGCGGTATCGCTTTGCCGCAAGCGCAGCTGCCGCGCATCGATCTGCAAGCGCTCCGCCGCCAATCGACCGAACACCGTCGCGTGGCCCTGTCCGGTCGAGTGCAGGCCGAGGCCGAGCTGCAGCGAATCCTTCCCCATGAACGTGATCGAGGCGCCCTCGGTCGGGATCCCGCCGGAATGTTCCAGGAAGCAGGAGATGCCGAGCCCGCGCCGCCGGCTGCGCCGTGCCGCCTCCCGCCGCCGCCTGGCAAAGCCGGCGTGGTCGGCGAGCTCGAGCGCCTGCTTGAGCATCGGGGCAAAGTCGCCGCTGTCGTAGGTGGTGCCGACCGGCGTCTTGTACGGCATCGCCTTGGCGGGGATCAGGTTGCGCCGGCGCAGCGCCAGCTTGTCGATACCGGTCGCGCGCGCGGCTTCCTCGACCAGGCGCTCCATCAGGTAGTTCGCTTCCGGCCGGCCGGCGCCGCGATAGGGGCCGGTCGGCAGCGTGTTGGTAAAGACGCAGCGGACCTCCACGGCGACCTTCGGGATGTCGTACATGGTCGGAAAGCAGCGCGCGAAATTGTTGGTCTGGATGTGGCCGCCATGCGAGGTCAGGTAGCCGCCCATGGCGGCAAGGTGCTTGACGCGCAGCGCCAGGAACTTGCCGCGTTGGTCGAGCGCGAGCTCCGCGGTGGTGACGGTGTCGCGCGCCTGGTTGTCGCTCACGAACGATTCCGACCGCGTCGACATCCAGTGCACCGGACGGCCCGTGCTGCGCGCCGCGACCAGGAGGGCGACGTATTCCGGATAGGCCGGCGTCTTCATCCCGAAAGCGCCGCCGACGTCCTCGCTGTAGACGCGCAGCGCTTCGCGCCTGAGCCCCATGACGGCGACGATCTGGTCGGCGACCGCGTTGGCGCCCTGCGAGCACGCGCGCAGCGTATAGGCGTCCGTTGCGGCGTCGTAGCTCGCGGTCGCGCCGCGCGGCTCCATCGAGGCGACGATGAGCCGCTGGTTGGCGACGGTGACGCGCGCCACATGGGCCGCGCCGGCAACGATCTGCGCGACCTCGGCGATGACGGCTTCGTCGGCCGGGTTGCTCCATTCGAGCGCGACGTTGCCGCTCGCCTGCGGCCACAGTTGCGGCGCGCCCGGCTCGACCGCCGCGCGGATGTCGACCACCGGCGTAAGCGGCGCGTAGTCGACTGCGACCAGGTCGGCCGCCTCGATCGCGGCGAGCCGCGCCTCCGCGATCACCAGCGCCACCGCCTCGCCGACGTGGAGCACGCGCTCGCCCGCCAGCACCGGCCGCGGCGGATTGACGAGCTGCGAGCCGTTGCGGCCGGCGAGCGGCGGGTGGCGCGCCAGCGGCCCGACCCCGGCGGCCGCGATCTCCCTGGCGGTCAGCACCGCGACCACGCCGGGCGCGGCCCGCGCCGCCTCGACGTCGATTCTGCCGATGCGCGCGAACCCGTGCGGCGAGCGCACGAAGTGCGCGTAAGCCTGGTTCGGCACCGCGATGTCGTCGCAGAAGCGCCCGGCGCCGGTGACGAGCGCGTGATCCTCGACGCGGGGCTCGTGCTTGGCGTGCGTATCGGTCGGATGCGGGTTCATACGGTCGCCCACGGTGCGTGATGCCCGGCACGCAGCCGGGCGGCGGAGGCTAGTACAGCGTGGGCCGTAGGGGGAAGCCCGTTGCAGACGGCCTACGCAATGCCAGCAGCTATTGCTTGGCGCCGCGATAAATGCCGAGCAGTCGCTTCTTGAATAGCTTGGAATCGTAGTCGATGGCTTTGCCAAACCTGACTCGCTCCTCGGCCTCCTTCAACCGGGCGAGGAGTTCTGTCCGCTCGTCATTCGAGAGCGCTGGGGTTCCCATTGTCATCGTACCCGGCATAGTCGTCGCCTAGCCGGGACGCGAGCGATCACGTTCTCGAAGTCGAGCGTTCGATCCTTGCCGGCATCGAGCGAGCGCATCCCTTCTTTAAGGTCGGTCTGCGATGCACGGAGCTTTTCAATACGCGCAAGCAGCTGGCGGCCGATCTGCTCCTGCGCCGGCTTCGGCAGCTTGGCGGCCTCTACGAGCGCGTGCTCCGGTGTCTTGACCATGGCTCCTTCCTGGCACAGCTATGTTTCGCAGGCACCGCCGTCCTGACGCACGACTCGACAGGCGAGTGAGGCCCGTAGATGGATGCGAAAATGAAGATCGTCACCTTGGCGGTTGCGGGCCGTGACAAGGTCAAAGCGCGAGCTCGTGGGGCCTTCAAGGGCAAGAAGCAGGGCGCGCGCATCAGCTTTGCGACGCCCGAGCTCCTGTTCCGGCTGTTGAGCGCGAAGCGCTGGCAGCTGGTCCGCGCCATGGCAGGTAGCGGTCCGCTGTCGATCCGGGAAGCGGCGCGGCGGGTCGGCCGCGACGTCAAGGCCGTGCACGGCGACGTCAAGGCGCTTCTCGCCGCCGGCGTTCTGCAAAAGACCACGGACGGTAGAATCGTTTTTCCGTTCGACGCCATTCGCGTCGATATGCTGCTGCGCGCTGCCTGACGGCCGCATGCCGCCATCGCTCCGGCGTTGCAGGCGACGATCGTCGGGAGGTAGAATATGGCGATGAAACAGCCGGTCGTGTCACGCAACCCCGAGGTCATGGGCGGGGTCCCGGTATTCTGCGGCACCCGGGTTCCGCTGCAGACGCTGCTCGACTACCTTGAGGCAGGCGAATCGATCGATGATTTTCTCGTCGGTTTCCCGTCCGTGACGAGGCAGCAGGTCATTGCCTTTTTGGAGCAAGCGAAGGATCGCCTGGTCGAATCCGCCGCTTGAAAATTCTGCTTGACGAATGCGTTGACTGGCGCTTGGCGCGCGACATCGTCGCACACGAAGTCACGGCTGCCCGCCAAATGGGCTGGGCGGCTACCCTTATCAGAATGATGGACCCGGCATGTGAGCCGAGCCATTAATGCGGAACAACAGGTACGACCGGAACGTTTTCCGTTGTGGCGGAAATTTGCGTTCACGGAGACCGGCATGTCGTTGGCTGCGAAACGGCGCCCCCCTGGCGCGGAGGCCGGATCTCAAGCCGTGATGCTCGTAGCCGCGCGCCGGAAGCCGCACGAACTTTTTTGTGGGATCGCTTGTGGGGGCAAGCCGCCAATGCCGTAGGAGGAATACATGGCCGTTGCAGCAAGATCCGCGCCGCAAACCCTTCACCACATTCACTTCCCCAACGAGAACGCACGTTACCGCACGGCGCGCAACGCGTTGCTTGCCGAGGAGATGGAGCTGCGCCGGCAGGTCGAGCGGGTCGCCGCCACGCGCAGAGCGTTGCCGCCGGGTGGAGAGCTCAAGGAAGACTACGCGTTCGAGGGCCCGGGCCGCGACGGCGCGCCTGTGCGCGTAAGGCTGTCGGACCTGTTCGCGCCCGGCAAGGATACGCTTGCCATCTACAGCTTCATGTTCGGGCCCGAGCGGGAGCGGCCGTGCCCGGGCTGCACGCACTTTCTCGATTCGCTCGACGGCGCGGCGGCGCACATCAGCCAGCGTATGAACTTGGCGGTGGTCGCCAAGTCGCCGCTGCGGCGCATCCTCGCGTTCGCGCAAGAGCGCGGCTGGCGCCACCTGTACCTGTTGTCCACGGCCGGCAACAGCTACGACCACGACTACTTCGGTGACTCGAGTGGCCTGTCCGCCGCTGTGCGCCAGCAACAGGAGTTCACGCCAGGCGAGGAGTGGGACATGCCGATTCTCAACGTGTTCCAACGTGACGGCGCCAAGATCCGTCACTTCTGGGGCTCGGAGCTGCTGTACGTGCCGCCGGAACCGGGGCAGGAATACCGCCACAACGACCTGCTCGATCCGGTGTGGAATATGTTCGACCTCGCGCCCGAGGGGCGGGGCGACTTCCAGCCTAAGCTCGCCTATTAGGCGCTCGGCCAAGAAGACGCCGGAGGTAAAGGGTAACTCAGCTTCGCGGATGCGCCCTCAGGTGTGCCGCGGCGCCTCGATCAGCCCGCGCTGGTCGGGTGCCGGCACCGCCTGCCGCCGCCCGCCCCAGCGCTGGTGCAGCCGATCGAGCAGCAGGTAGATCACCGGCGTGGTGTAGAGCGTGAGGATCTGGGACACCAGGAGCCCGCCCACGATGGTGATGCCGAGCGGCCGGCGCAGCTCCGATCCCGGTCCCGTGGCGAGCATCAGCGGCACGGCACCGAGCATCGCCGCAAGCGTGGTCATCAGGATCGGCCGGAACCGCTGCATGCAGGCTTCGTAGATCGCCTGGTCGGGCGCGAGCCCGCGCCGGCGCTGCGCCTCGAGCGCAAAGTCCACCAGCATGATGCCGTTCTTCTTCACGATGCCGATCAAGAGGATGATGCCGATGAAGGCGATCACGGTGAGCTCGGCGTCGAACAGCCGCAATGCGAGCAGCGCACCGAGCCCGGCGGAGGGCAGCGTCGAGATGATCGTGAGCGGGTGGGCGAGGCTTTCGTAGAGCACGCCGAGCACGATATAGACCGCGATCAGGGCGGCCAGGATCAACAGCGGCTGCGCGCCGGTGTTGCGCGCAAGATCGCGGGCCTCGCCGGCAAATTCCGCATTGATCACGTCGGGGAGCCGCATCTCGGCGATGGCGTTCTGCACCGCCAGCGACGCCGTCTCCAGCGGCGTGTCGGGCCGAAGGTTGAATGTGATGGTGACCGACGGGAACTGTCCTTGGTGGTTGACCACCAGCGGAGCGAGCGCGCGCTCGAACCGCGCCACGGCCGAAAGCGGAACCTGGGTCCCGCCGTCGCTCGGGACATAGACCTGGCTCAGATCCTCCGGATCGCGCTGCAGCCGCGGATCGACCTCGAGGATCACGCGGTATTGGTTGCGCGCCGTGTAGATGGTCGAGATCTGGCGTTGCGAGAACGCGTTGTTCAGCGCGCTGTCGATGTCCTGGATGCGCACGCCGAGCCGGGCGGCGGCCTGCCGGTCGATGGCGACGTTGAGCTGCAGCCCGCCCTGCTCGCGATCGGTCGAGACGTCGATGATGCCGGGGATCTGCTTGACGCGCTCCTGCACCCGCGGGAGCCACTTTTGCAGCTCGTCGATATCAGGGCTCCACAGCGTGAACTGATACTGCGAGCGCCCCTGGCGCGCGCCGACGCGCAGGTCCTGCGCCGGCACCATGAACAGGCGGATGCCGGCGATGTGCTGCAGCTTGCCGCGCAGCCGGTCGACCACGCGCGCCGTGCTCAGGCCGTCACGCTCGGCCAGCGGCTTGAGGCTGATGAACATGCGCCCCTGATTGACCGAGCCGCTCCAGTTCGAGCCGCCGACCGAGGAGCCGACGCCGGCGATGGCGGGGTCGGCCGCGACGATGTCGAGCACCCGCTTCTGCAGATCGGCCATTGTCTGGTAGGAAACGTCGGACGAAGCCTGCGTCGATCCCCAGATCAGGCCGGTGTCGTCCTGCGGGAAATAGCCCTTCGGCGTCTTGATGTAGAGATCGACGGTGAGCGCCACCGTCGCCGCCATCACCACCAGCATCAGCAGGCGGTGGCGCAGCGCCACGTCGAGGGTCACCGCATAGCCGCGCAGCAGGCGCGCCAGGATCCCGTTCACCACCCGGTCGAGCAGCGTGGCGTTGGGGCTCGGCGGTTGCTTGACGAAATGCGCGCAGATCATCGGCGTGACCGACAGCGACACCACCGTCGACACCACGATCGCGAACGCGAGCGTCACCGAGAATTCGCGGAACAAGCGGCCGACGATCCCACCCATGAACAGCAATGGAATGAAGGCCGCCACCAGCGACACGCTGATCGACAGCACCGTAAACCCGATCTGGCGGGCACCCTGCAGCGCGGCGCGGACCGGCCCCATGCCCTTCTCGAGATTGCGGAACGTGTTCTCGATCATGACGATGGCATCGTCCACCACGAAGCCGACCGAGACGGCGAGCGCCATCAGCGAGATGTTGTCGATCGAGAAGCCGGCCACCCACATCGCCGCACAGGTGCCGGCGAGCGAGAGCGGAACGGTGACGCCGGCCGCTATCGTGGCGGCCAGCCGCCGCAGGAACAGGAACACCACCAGCATCACCAGCGCGATTGTGGCGGCGAGCGTCCACTGCATGTCCGCGACGCTCGCCCGGATCGTACCGGTGCGGTCGGAGAGGATCGAGATATCGACGGCGGCCGGAATCCACCGCTTCAGCTCGGGCAGCAGCTCCTTGATGCGGTCGACGGTCTCGATGACATTGGCGTCGAACTGCTTGGTGATGATCAGGAGCACGGCGGGCTGCTGGTTGAACCACGCCGCCGAGCGGCTGTTGCGCGTGCCCCGCTCGATCGAGGCGATGTCGGTCAGCCGCACCACATTGCCGTTCTCGGCCTTGATGATGATCGGCTCGTAGGCCGACACCCTGCGCAACTGATCGTTCACGGCGATGGTTTCGGCCCGCTCGGCGCCGTCGAAAGCACCGAGCGGGCCGGCGCTGTTGGCGGCGACGATCGCCGTGCGCACCTGCTCGAGCGAAATGCCGGCCGCCGCGATCGCCGCTGGATTGACGCGCACGCGTATCGCCGGCTGTTCAGCCCCGCTAACGCTCACATCGGCAACGCCGTTCACCTGCGCCACCCGCTGCGCCACCACGGTATCGGCCACGTCGTAGACCGCGCTCGGCGAAAGCGTCTTGGACGTGAGCGCAATGATCAGGATCGGCGAGGCGGCCGGGTTCGATTTGCGGAAGCTCGGCATCGTCGGCAGATCGCCCGGAAGGTCGCTCAGCGCCGCATTGAGCGCTGCTTGCACGTCGCGCGCGGCGCGGTCGACGCCGCGGCCGAGCTCGAACTGCACCGCGATGCTGGTGGAGCCAAGCGAGCTCGTGGAGGTGAGCTCGGTCACCCCGGCGATCTCGCCGAGCCGGCGCTCGAGCGGCGCCGCCACGGTCGCCGCCATCGTGGTCGGATCGGCGCCCGGCCGGCTGGCGAACACCCGGATGGTCGGATACTCGAAACTGGGCAGGCTCGCCACCGGCAGGAACCGATAGGCGACGAGGCCGACCAGAAACAGGCCGATGGCGAGCAACGTGGTTGCGACCGGCCGCAGGATGAAGGGGCGGGCGAAATTCATCGCCTTACTCCGCCGCGCTCCCGGGGAGCGGCAATTGCAGCTGCGATCGGGCGGCGCGGCGCACCGACGGCCGACCGGTGAGGCGCAGCTTCAGCCGCTCCATCGCCAGATAGATCACCGGCGTCGTGTAGAGGGTGAGCAGCTGGCTCAGCAGCAGGCCGCCGATGATGGTGACACCGAGCGGAAAGCGCAGCTCCGACCCGGTGCCG
>Ga0075428_100007040_pt1 | contig 12473 bp, 13 predicted proteins | sample RhiMetdeltSRZDD2_FD_75291 | JGI IMG/M metagenome (GOLD analysis project Ga0075428, IMG submission 75291) | Populus rhizosphere microbial communities from Tennessee, USA - Rhizosphere MetaG P. deltoides SRZDD2 | ecosystem: Host-associated > Plants > Roots > Rhizosphere > Soil | place: USA...
CGCGCCTGGCCCTAAACAGAGTAGCAGAAAGTGTCTCATCGTTCCGTTGTGTCTCCTCACGGCATCCACTGCCCGCCGGAGACCGAGATGAGCTGACCGGTGAGATGTTTCGCCTCGGGTGAGCAGAGGAATGCGACCGTGCGAGCCACGTCGTCAGGCTCACCGATTCGACCCGTCAGCGTTGATGAACGCATTTCGTCGATCTCGTCGTCGGACTTCCGTGACAGCAGCCATGGCGTGGCAGTGGTGCCGACCACCACGGTGTTGACCCTGATGCCGTATGGGCCCAACTGCACGGCCATCAGACGGCCGAGGCCCTCGACGCCCGCCTTCGCCGCCGCGTACGCGGGCGGGCCCGTGCGAATGCCGTGCGCCGACACCGAGCTGATGTTCACGATCACTCCGGATCTTTCGGCGACCATCTGCCGACCCACCACCTGCGCCATCACGAAGGTGCCCTTGAGGTTGACGTCGACGATGCGGTCCCAGTCCTCGTCGCTTTGGTCGAGGAAGGTTGCAGGCAAGGTCATTCCCGCGTTGTTGACAAGCGCGCGGATCGGGCCGTGCTCCGCGGCCAGCTCTTGCGTCGCATGCTCGACGGAGGGGCGGTCCGTTACCGACAGCTGAAGTGGCACAAGCAGTCCCGCGCGCGCCGCATCGGACTCTTGGGCGCGCGCGATCGCCTTCGCGTTCACGTCGATAACCGCGGTTCGATAGCCGGCGCCGATCAGTGCCTCGGCGATGGTCTCACCGATGCCGCGTGCCCCGCCGGTGACGACCGCGACCGGCCGCGCGTCATCCGACACGACGGCCCCGCGCCTGTTTGGCTTCGCGCTCGATGGAGTTGATCGACGGACGCATCAACTTCACGGCTTCCGCCATCATCGCAATGAGATCACCTTTGCCGCCGCCGGCGACCCACAGATCGATTGCGGCACGGTTTGCACCGTTGATCACCGTGGCAGCTAGGCGAGGCCGCACATCGACTTCCGCGTCGGTGTCCAACCAACGCGCCACTTCGGTTGTCATCTGATCGATCCAGTCGTCGTTGATGCGCAGCATCGTGGCCCGCAGCGCAGGCAGGCTGCCGTACATCGTGGCCCGGACCAGAAAGATGTCCGGCGTCTCGCTGATCGCCGTGGCGACCGCTTCGGATGCTTCGGCCAGTGCATCCCACAACGAGCCGGAACGGGATGCGCGGAATCGTCGGGTGGCCTCCTCGAGTCGGTCGGCGTACCCGTGGAAAAGGATGTCGTCCTTCGCGGCGAAGTGGTGGAAGAACGTTCGCGGTGCCACGCCGGCAGCCTCCGAGATCTGCTCGACGGTCGTCTGTTCGTATCCGTTGGCGGTGAACAGCTCGATCGCGGCCGCGATCAGTGCCTCGCGGTTGCGCTGGCCTCGCGCGCGCCGTTGGTCCATCCTCAGCATCCTGCCAACGTGGCCGTGCCCGAACTGAGCGAAACGACATCGCCCTGCAGGGTCTGAAAGCGGACTTCGTCGCCATCGCGCCATATCTCCGTGCACAGCTCCGAATCGAGCATGACCGGTTTCGCGAACCGGCAGCTGATCGACGTCAACGTCTGCGGATCGCCGTCGCCGACGACGTTGATCAGGGCCCGGGCGGCGAAGCCAAGTGTGCACAGGCCGTGCAGAAAGACATCATCGAAGCCGAACGTGCGTGCCGCAGCGGGGTCGATGTGCAACGGATTACGGTCACCGCTGAGCCGATAGATGGCCGCCTGCTCCGGGCGAACCGCATCCTCGTACACCGCGTCGGGCGCACCCTGCGGATGCTCGGCGGCCGATGGGCCCCGGTCTCCGCCGAAGCCACCCCCGCCGAGGACCATGGTCTGCGAGGAGGCGCTGAACAGGGGACCGTCGTCGTCGACGCCGACAGATGTCACTTCGATGGCCGCGTGCTTGCCCTTGTCCCAGACCGCCGTCACCTCTGCGGTGACGCTGACTTCGCCGCTGGCGCCCACCGGCCGTTCGAGTCGCAGCGACTGCGCGGAATGCACGATCGGAAATGATCCGAGGGACAGTGCCGCGCGCAGATCCTTGACGGCCCACCAGTTGGCGATCAGCGCGAAGGTGGGAAGAACGGCAGGCCCACAGTGCTCGTCGAGAAGCCGCAGTTCTGCTGGCGGACGCGCCCCGACCCCCAGCGCGTAGAGGATGACTTCCGTTTCCGTCCACCGGTAGGTCGTCGGAGCGAGAGCGGTGCCGACCACGGCGTCGGAGAGGGTCACGGGCGCGGTCACGAGGTCTCCAAACGATGGAACGGATTGACGATATTTGTTCAATCGTGCAATATAGTGGCAGTAACTGCAACTATATTCTGAGGCGGAGGTCGCAGGCATGCGGTTCGGCGTATTCATCCTCGGCGACAAGCCCAATCACCTCAGCCACGAAGAGGTCTTCGCCAACGTGCTGGAGGAGGCCCGGTGGGCTGAGGAACTCGGATACGACGAGATCTGGCTCGCCGAACACCACTTCTCGCCTTACGGCACACTCGCGGACCTGCCTCTGGTCGCGGCCGCGATTGCCGCACAGACCGAGCGTGTCCGGATCGGCACCGCATGCATGGTCGCGCCGTTCCATGACCCGATTCACCTCGCGGAGCGCATTGCGATGGTGGACAACCTGAGCGGTGGGCGCTTCGACGCCGGCTTCGGGCGGGGTTATCAGGCCCACGAGTTCAAGGGCTTCGGCATCCCGATGGACGAGGCGACCGCTCGCTACCAGGAGTGCGTCGAGATCGTCAATCTGCTGTTGTCGCAGGAGAACGTCTCGTACGAGGGCAAGTACTGGCAACTCGAGGACGTGACCATCCACCCGCGGCCGGTGCAGGATCCGATTCCGGTGTGGGGCACGGTGATGAAGACGCCGTCGAGCTTCGAGTGGCTGGCCGACAAGGGATTTGGTGCCATCATCGGCAACCCGTACCAGGTTGACCCTGACCTACAGGGAGCCCTTGACATCTACCTGGAGACCCAGGCGAAAAAGGGACTGGCGGCCGCGACCGGAAACGTCTGGGCCCTGCTGAATGCGTTCTGCCACCCCGACGATGGATTCGCCCGGACGTATCCGCGCGACAGCGTCGAGCTGTCGATTCAGACGCACCGGCAATACTCGAACCCCTTCGAACGTGGTGGCGACATCCCGGCGGACTACAAGGCGTACTCCGACTGGTTCGACAAGCACGACAAGCAGAGCTACGAGCAGGTGCTGAACTCGCATCTGACGTTGATGGGTGATCCGGACAGGATCATCGAGAAGATGCGTACCGTCATCGACATGGGGTGGCGCAACATCATGCTGCGGATGTCTCGTGGTGGCGCTATGGACCGCGGCAAGGTCTACGAGTCGATGAAACTGTTCGCCCAAGAGGTGATCCCGGCGGCGACCGAGCTTGCGGCAGCCCCCGCTTGAGTCGTCCAATTGCCGACCGCATCCGTGCGATCCTGGCGCTCGATCCGATGGCTCCCGCAATCGAGTACCAGGGTGCCTGGACCGATTGGCAGGCGCTCTCCGACATCGCCTTTGGTGTCGAGAGCCATTTGATAGCAGCGGGTTTGGGTGCGGGATCGCCTGTCGGGCTGGTGCTCCGAAACCATCCAGCGATGGTCGCGGCGATGCTCGGCGTGCTGTTGGCCGACAGCTGCGTCGTCACCATCAACCCATCCCGGGGGGAATCGGGACTTGCCGCAGATATCTCGGAGTTGATGCTGCCCGCACTGATCGGCGTTGACGCCGACTGGCGTAGACCTGGCATTGCAGCCGCGCCAACCGGTTCGCTGGGTCTCGAAGTAGGTGCGATCCCGGCCGCTGTCGCGACCGTTCCCGGTCTGGAACGAGTGGGTCCCGGTCCATTCCGGCAGGAACCCGACGGCGTCGCGGTCGAGATGCTGACCAGTGGCACCACCGGGCCGCCGAAACGAATTCCACTGTCGTATGACGCATTTGAGCATACTGTCGCCGCCGCGGGCGCCCATTACGGCTCGAGCAAACCTGCGGATCTGCGCCTGCGTTCCGGTGTCGCAATCGTCAGTTCGCCATTGGTGCACATGTCGGGTTTGTTCCGCACGCTGCTGAACATCTGCGAAGGCCGCAAGATCGCGCTCCTCGAGCGGTTTCAGGTGCCCGAGTTCGTCGACCTCGTTGTCCGTCACCGGCCCAGAGCCGTGAGTCTGGTCCCATCGGCGCTGACGATGGTCTTGGACGCCACCGTGCCAACGGAGGTGTTCTCCAGCGTGGAGGTCGTGACCTCTGGTACGGCTCCCCTTCCGGTTTCGGTACAGGAGGCGTTCGAAGAACGGTATGGGGTGGCAGTGCTTCCGTCGTACGGCGCCACCGAGTTCGCCGGCGGAGTCGCGGGATGGAATCTCGCGCTTCACCGCGAGTGGGCAAAGGCCAAGCGCGGCAGTGTCGGTCGTCCGCAGAGCGGCCGTGAGATACGAATCGTCTCCGCCGAGAACGGTGCTGAGGTGCCCACGGGTGCTCAGGGTCGGATCGAGGTTCGGACGCGCGGTGGCGAGTGGGTACGGACCACCGATCTCGGCCGAGTCGATGCCGACGGGTTCTTGTTCGTCGACGGCCGCACCGACGATGTGATCATTCGCGGCGGGTTCAAGGTGACACCGGCCGACATCGTGTCGGTGCTTCGTGGCCATCCCGCGGTGCGTGACGCGGGTGTCACGGGAATTCCCGACGAACGGCTCGGTTCGGTCCCGGTCGGGGCGGTCGAGCTGGTCGACGGGGCGCACGTTGATCCCGGCGAGCTGCTCGACTATGCGCGCGGACGCCTTACCCGATACCAAGTGCCCGCGAAGCTGTTGATCGTCGACGAGCTGCCGAGAACCCCGTCGTTGAAGGTCAGTCAATCCGAACTGCGCGAACTGTTCGAACAGGAGCGGAAGTGAATTCCAACATCCGAGGTGCCGCCGCCGTGGTCGGTGTCGCCGACGAAGTGTCACCTTCGGGCGTGATCGATGTACCGCTGCGGGAGCTCGAGGCGCGCGTCATCACCTCCGCGCTATCGGATGCCGGCCTGGCTCTCAGTGATGTCGACGGCCTGTGCACATGTACCGGCGGCACCTTGATGCACTCCGTCGAACTTGCCGAATACCTGGGCATTACACCGAGATTCACCGATGCCACGCAAACCGGTGGTGCGAGCTACGGGTTGTACCTCGAACATGCCGCGGCGGCCATCGCCGCGGGTCTCGCAGAAACCGTGGTCATCGTCTACGCCTCCACGCCACGTGCCTCGCGCAAACGCGGCGAAAAAGGACTCGGTGTCTTCGCCACACCCGAGCGGCTGGAATGGGAAACACCGTTCGGCGTGATGCTGCCGATCAGTGCCTACGCACTTGCCGCCAATCGACACATGGCGGCCTACGGCACCACCGCAGAGCAACTCGCGCAGATCGCGGTTGACACGAGGAGCTGGGCCACCCGCAATCCGCGTGCGCACCTGCGCGACCCGATCACCGTCGACGACGTGCTTGGCTCGGGCTTCCTCGCCGAGCCGGTCCACAAGCTTGAATGCTGTCTCGTCACCGATGGCGCCGCCGCGGTTGTCGTCACCAGCGCCGAACGGGCCCGCGATCTCGCGCGGCCTCCTGCGTATGTGCTGGGGGCGGCGTCGGCGGCATCGCACGCAATGATCACGCAGATGCCGGATCTCACCATCACGCCCGGCGCCATGTCGGGACCTGCCGCATTCGAAGGTGCTGGCGTGACTCCGAGCCAGATCGACGTCGTGCAGTTGTACGACTCTTTCACCATCACCGTGCTGCTCGCGTTGGAAGACCTCGGCTTCTGCAAAAAGGGCGAAGGAGGGCCGTTCGTCGCGGACGGAGTACTTGCGCCGGGCGGTGACCTTCCCGGCCAGACCACCGGGGGTGGACTCGCGTACACGCATCCCGGTGCGTTCGGGGCCTTCCTGCTCGTCGAGGCCACCCGGCAATTGCGCGGCGACTGCGGCGAACGACAGGTGGCAAATGCTCAGACAGCCCTGGCGCACGGAACCGGGGGCGTGCTCTCGGCGACGTCGACGGTGATCCTGGGAACGGAGGCCACCCTATGAGCGAGACGTTCCCGGTGCCGGCGCCCAGTGCGGTGTCCGCGCCGTTTTGGGCGGCGACCGAGAAGCATCAGCTGATGATGCAGCGCTGCGAATCATGCCATCGGTTGGTCTGGTATCCGCGCGCGCTGTGTCCGCGGTGTGGCGAGTTCTCGTTGCGCTGGGAGCAGCTGTCGGGCCGGGGTGTGGTCTACGCGGTCAGCGTGCACCACCGCGCCGCCCATCCTGCGTTCGCCGACCGGGTGCCCTACTCGGTTGTGCTGGTGGACCTCGAAGAGGGCGTGCGGATGATGTCGAACGTGTTCGGCACACCGCCAGCGGTCGGCGACGCGGTATCGCTGGGGTGGGTCGCGCTGGACGACGGACGCAACCTCCCGATCTTCGAGGCACCATGAGCGCCGCAAGCGACCTGCGGCGAATCCGCGAGGAAATCGTGCTGCGCCACGTCGCGGGGGAGAACGACCGCGATCTGGAAGCCGTGATGGCGACGTTCACGCGTCCGCGTTACGAAATCGTACCGAGCGCAATGGTTTACGACGGCGACGAAGCGGTGCGGGAGATGATATTGCGGCAATGGGACGAGTTGCCGTGGATGCAGTACACCGCGGAGGGCATCTACCACGGCCCGGACGGTTTGATCGTGGAGACCAGGACGACCTGTCCGGGGACACCGATCGACATGTTCAGCGTGAACCTGTTCGGTTTCGACGGCACTGGACTGGTCCTCGAGCGCTGCTACTTCGACCGGATGCTGTTCGCGGCACAGCTGGAGCTATTGAACGATTAGACAAAATTCGTCATGTTGTAGAATCGGTCCGCCGAAGTGCACGGGCAAGGAGTGTGTATGGCCACGCAGTTGGACACCGAGGCGCAGTCATCGACCAGCGATCGCGCCGTCGAGTTGTACCGCCTGATGAGCAAGGTTCACCACGCTGATCAACGAGTCCGAAAAGGCTTGTCGTCGGGTGAGATCGCGATGAGTTACTGGCCGGTGGACGGTCAGGAGGCGATGTCGGCAGGTGCGGCCCTGGCGCTATCTGACGCTGATCAACTCGTCACTACCTACCGAGGGCTGGGTGACGTCGTCGCCAAGGGCATCGACCTGGGCGGGTACTTCGGCGAGATCCTCGGTCGTGAGACCGGCCTGTCGAGGGGAAAGGCCGGCGCCATGGGCGTCTTCGATCCTGCGCATGGGATCGCATGGACCACGGGCATCGTCGGCGCGGGCCCGCTCATCGCGAATGGCATCGCGCTGGCCGCGTCGATCCGCAATACCGGGCAAGTGGTCCTCGTCAGCTTCGGGGACGGTGCGACCAGCATCGGCTACGTCCACGAAGCAATGAATATGGCGGCGCTGTGGTCGCTTCCGGTGGTGTTCTTCTGCCAGAACAACGCGTGGGCCGAGTGCACTGCGATGTCGAGGTATACGCGCACGACGAAACTTTCCGATCGCGCGAGCGGCTACGCGATGCTCGGCGTGACGATTGACGGCACGGACCCGCACGAGGTGTACGCCGCGGTGTCGGAGGCCGCCGAACGCGCTCGCTCGGGCGGCGGTCCGTCGTTTGTCGAAGCGGTCGCCTACCGGTTGCAGGGCCACTACTTCGGTGACGGGATGGGCTATGCCGATCCCGACGAGCTCGCGGCCAAGCGTGCCGACCCGCCGTTCGCGCGCTATCGACGCCGTTTGGTCGACGAAGGAATCACAGCCGAGGCAGAACTCGACCGGATCGATGCCGAGGTGTCGGCAGAGATCGAGGACGCGTTCTCCCAGGCCCGCGATGCCGCGCCGCCCGACGTGGTTGAACTCACCCGTGATGTCTTCTCCGGCAACGGAACCCAATTTTCCGTGCGTGGGCAGGTGCATGCGGCCGTTCCCGATGGCGAAACCGAGGATCTCGGCCTCGTGCAAGCCATCCATCGCACTCTCGACCGGGCGATGGAGTCCGACGACTCGATCATCCTGCTGGGTGAGGACATCGGTGACCCGTCGGGCGGAGGGATGTTCAAGGTCACTGCGGGTCTTTCGGCGAAGTACGGTGAGAACCGGGTGTTGGACACTCCAATTGCAGAGTCATCGATCATCGGGGCCGCGATCGGCGCCTCGCTGGCGGGATTGCGCCCCGTCGCCGAACTCATGTTCATGGACTTCCTCGGGGTGGCCATGGATCAGATCGCCAATCACGCCGCGAAGGTCCGCTACATGTCCGGCGGCCGTAAGGGCGCGCCGCTGGTCATCCGCACGATGGTGGGAATGGCTGCGGGGCCTCAACATTCGCAGGCTTTTGAGGCGTGGGCGATGCACACCCCGGGCATCAAGGTGGTGTGGCCGAGCACCGCGGCCGATGCGGCAGGGCTGCTCAATGCATGCCTGCGCGAAGACGACCCATGTCTGTTCGTCGAATCCATGAAGCTCTACTACGGTGGCGGCAAAGGGCCGGTCCCCGTGGCCGATTACGTCATTCCGCTTGGGCAGGCCGACGTGAAACGGCCGGGCAGTGACGTGACCATCTGCACCTATGGCGTGATGGTGCACGCAGCACTCGAAGCGGCGAAAGAACTCGACAGCGAAGGAGTTTCAGTAGAGGTTGTCGACCTCCGCACACTCGTGCCGCTTGACCTCGAAACCGTTTTGGATTCAGTCCGCAAAACCAAGCGCCTTGTCGTCGCTCACGAGTCGGTCGGCTTCTGTGGACCTGGCGCCGAGATCGCGGCCGCCGTCGGCACCGAACTGTTCGGGGTCCTGGCGGCGCCGATCCAACGGGTGGCAGGGACCTACACGCCGGTACCGCGCGCCGCGACCTTGGAGGCCGCGTGCCGCCCGGGCGCGGCGCAGCTCATCGAGGCAATCAGGAGAATCGTGTGACAGAGATTCGGATGCCCAAACCAGGGGACGCCATCACCGAAGCTGAGGTGACGGAGTTCTATGTAGCCGAGGGCCAGTCCGCGGTCGAGGGCGACCCGCTGTACGCGATCGCCACCGACAAGGTCGAAATGGATATCGAGGCGCCGGCATCCGGTGTGGTCACGTGGAGGGTCGAGGTGGGGGGCACCTACGACGTCGGCGAACTCATCGCGGTGATCTCGTGACCGGATTGCCCGACTCCTTGAAAATCGATCTCGGTGCACCCGAGTTGATCGGTGAAATCGTCGGCGACACACTCACAGTCACCATCAACCGGCCGGAGAAGCGCAACGCGGTGACCGCTGACGGCTATCACGGCATCAAGCGCGCAGCGATGATCGTGGCGGACGAACCAGGTCTGCAGTTCCTCGTGATCACCGGATCCGACGACGTCTTCTGTGCCGGCGGCGACATGAACTCGGTGAGCAATCCCGATCGTTCCTGGGACGCGTTCACGGAGGCGTACGACGCCACTCCGTTTGAAGTGCTCGGCAAAATCCCGAAAATCGTCGTGTGCGCGGTCAACGGCATCGCGATGGGCGGGGGCCTGGTGATGACACTGTTCGCCGATCTGGTGATCGCCTCGGATAGGGCCCGGCTGCGCGTCCCCGATCTGACCCGCGGCGTGTACGAGGCATTTGTTGCGGCACGAATCCCGCAACGCATCGGTACGTTGCGCGCCAACCACATGATCTATGGGAATGATTGGGTCGACGCTGTCGAGGCCGAAAGGCTCGGACTGGTCGGCAAGATCGTCCCGCACGAGGCCCTTGCTTCAGAAACACAAACGCTGCTGGATCGGGTGCGCAAGACCGGCCCGGCCGCACGCGCGGCGATGAAGCGGGAGATGGCACGCGCTCTTCCCGCCGTCGACGTCAGCGGTTACTGGTCGTCGATCGGAACGTCCGAACAAATCGAGGCGTTCTCTGCCTTCCTCGAGAAGCGTTCGCCGCGTTGGTCGGTCAACTCAGATCGCGACGCATTCGTCCATACCCGTAGGCCGTCATGGATGCCGTCTGGCTCCTGAAAGGGATTGACTGCTTTGATAACAACGAGGTTCACCGAATCGTTCGGCATCGAGCACCCCATTGTGCAGGGTGGAATGCAATGGGTGGGCCGTGCGGAACTGGCGGCGGCTGTTTCGGACGCAGGCGGGCTCGGGCTCATCACGGCGCTGACGCAGCCGACTCCGGCGGACCTGGCCAACGAGATCGCGCGTGCCCGCGACCTCACCGACAAGCCGTTCGGTGTGAACTTGACGATCCTGCCGACCATCGACCCGCCACCTTATGACGAATACCGCCGGGTGATCGTCGACGCGGGCATCAAGATCGTCGAGACGGCGGGGTCCAACCCGGCCCCGCATCTGCCGATGTTCCACGACAACGGGATCAAGGTGCTGCACAAGTGCACCTCGGTGCGTCACGCGGTCAAGGCGCAGAGCCTGGGTGTAGACGGCATCAGCATCGACGGGTTTGAGTGCGCGGGCCACCCGGGCGAGGACGATATCCCTGGCCTCGTCTTGATTCCCGCCGCTGCCAAGGAAATCGAGATCCCGATGATCGCGTCGGGCGGCTTCGCCGACGCCCGCGGTCTGGTCGCTGCGCTGGCGCTGGGCGCAGACGGCATCAACATGGGTTCGCGCTTCATGTGCACGGTCGAGTCCCCGATTCACCAGAAGGTCAAGGACGCCATCGTGGCCGGCAGCGAGCTCGACACCGAGCTGATCTTCCGAACGCTACGCAACACGGGCCGCGTCGCAAGCAACACCGTGTCGCGAGAGGTTGTCGAAATCCTCAATGAAGGTGGTCAATTCGAGGACATCGCTCATTTGGTCGCCGGCAAGCGTGGTGTGAAGGTGTACGAAACCGGCGACCTCGATGCCGGAATCTGGTGGGTGGGGACGGCAATGGGATTGATCGACGACATCCCGACGGCGGGCGATCTGGTCACGCGGATCGTGACCGAGGCCGAGCAGATCATCACCGAACGGCTGGCTTGTTCGTTGACCTAGTTAGTCGTCGCGCCAGCGCTCGGCCGCTACCACTGCGGGCAGTGCGGCGCTTAGCGGCACTTCGCTCCCGTCGTAGATTCCAGGCTTCTGGGCAACAAGCCAGTCGATGGCGCCGAGCAGTCGGTTGACGGCCGTTGTGTTAGCCCCATCGGCCAAGGTGCCTCCGGGCACATCGGCACGCACCACGATTTCAAGCCGGGGATCGCCGTCGATGATCACCCTGTGGTCACCGGCACCTTGGTCCGGCTGTGGCCAATCCGGCGCGCAATTCGGGTCGATGCGGGTGATGTGGTCGACGACGATGCGTTCGCGCCCGCCAGAGGTTCCAGCGATCTTGAGCCAAAACGCGCCCTGCGAACCCTTTTCGAAATGACCCATCGCGTTGTCTAGCGACTCAGCCAGGGCACGGCGTTCGGCCGTCTCGGTGACCGAATCGATTTCCAAACCCAATGTGCGGCCCAGCAGCCGAATGTTGCCGCCCCACGCCATGGACGCCACCGACGGCATCAACATCAACGGCAGCGTGTCCATCGACTGCCCGAAGCCGCACAGTTCGCGAACGACAAAGGGTTGGTCATACGTGGAGTAGTCGAAGATCTCCTGGCAGTGAATCGCCCGGATCTTCGTGCACAATCCAGCCGCCGCCATGGGCAGCGCGTCGTTGACCCAGCCGGGGTCGACGCCGGTTGCGAACATGCTTACCCCGCCGGTCTCCGCCGCGGCGGTGAACCGGTTGCGTAGGTCGGCCGGGGCGGACGCAGGGTCATACAACGCGTATAGCGATGGGGTGACGACGTGGGCGCCCACACGCAGACACCGTTCGATGTCCGCGGCCGCCTCATCCGGACGAACATCGCCTGAAGCCATGTAGGCAACCGCATCACAATCAGCCAGCGCGGCACCGATGTCGGTTGTGGCTACGACGCCGGACGCGTGGTGGAGCCCCGCCAGTGCCGCCGCATCTTGGCCGGCCTTCTCTGCCGATGAGGTGATGATGCCGACTAACTCGAGCCCGGGAAACGCCAGGCACGATCTGATGGCTGCGGAACCCATGTTGCCGGTGCCCCACACGACCAGGCGCTTCACGCGGTACGAGCTGTGCTTGCGCATCATCCGGCATCCTGGGCTCGATCCGCAGATGCTACGGCTGTCTGGATGTGCTCGCGCACCCCCGCGCGACGCGTGAGGAAATCCACTTGTCCATAGATGGCGTAAAGGACGAACGGAGGCACGGCCAGAAACGGAAGGTTGATGAGGATGAACTTGAATGCCAGGCCGTACCAACCTTGTCCGATGTCGGCGAACCCGGTGCGGACTTCTGACACGAAGTAGATGCTCGTCGTTGCCAGCAGGATAGCGATGCCCGAGTACGCGAACCACAGTCCGCGGATCCGCGCCTCGGTGGATGTCGTCGTGCGCAGCAGGCGAATCCAGATGAGCAGAAGCATCGCGCCGACGGGGACGGC
>Ga0075428_100007042_pt1 | contig 12467 bp, 14 predicted proteins | sample RhiMetdeltSRZDD2_FD_75291 | JGI IMG/M metagenome (GOLD analysis project Ga0075428, IMG submission 75291) | Populus rhizosphere microbial communities from Tennessee, USA - Rhizosphere MetaG P. deltoides SRZDD2 | ecosystem: Host-associated > Plants > Roots > Rhizosphere > Soil | place: USA...
GTGGCGCCGTCGGCCTGGCTCCCCAGCGCGATGAGCGACACGAGCACAACCGGAATGTGCACGCCGGGCCCGGCGAGCGTGCCGCTCGGAACGCCGCGCCGCGTCCGCACGGTCTCGGACACGACGAGCGCCCTGGCGCCGGCGCGCTCGGCGTTCCGCGCCTTGTCGCGGAAGAAGCAGATGCCGCGGTCGACGAGCGGGATGTCGCGCGGTCCTAACCCGGTGAAGTCGCTCGGCGAGCAGCCGCTGCCTGCGACGCGCAGGCGCCCGGCGACCCGCCCCGAGCCGGAGTAGCTCAGGACCTGGAACTGCTTCGCCCGCTCGAGCGGGCGGCCGCCGACGGCGAAGGAGGCGCTCCGGAGCCTGAAGTAGCCGAACGGCAGCGGCTGGCGGCGCACCTCCCAGCCGGCGCCCCGTAGCCGGGCGGCGACGTAGTCGGCCGAGGCGTCATACCCGCGCGTGCCGGCGGCCCGGTTTCCGCCGTTGTCGTCGGCGATCCGCTGCAGCGCGGCGAGGTGCTCGCCGAGCTCGGCGCGCGTGACCGCCGGCGACGGCCTGGGTTGCGGCTCCGGCTCCCCACCCCCGCCCGAGTCACAGCCGGCAAGGGCTACGAGCGCGAGCAGCAGGCAGAGGGCGACCGGGCGCACTCACCTGTTGTACCCAACGGGGTCGCGGTGCCGGCTGCCTACTCGGCGGCCGCCGCCGCCGCGAAGCCGGACGGTGGGCGCTGCAGCTCGCTCGCGGTCACGATCCGGTCGACGAGGCCGTACTCGACCGCCTCCTCGGCGCCGAAGAAGCGGTCGCGCTCCATGTCCTCGTGCACCTCGTCGGGCGTCTTGCCGGTGTGCTGCGCGTAGATCTCCTCGAGCAGGCGGCGCAGCTCGAGCACCTCACGGGCGTGGATCTCGATGTCGGACGACTGGCCCTGGAAGCCCGACGACGGCTGGTGGATCAAGATGCGCGAGTTCGGCAGCGTGAGGCGCTTGCCCTGCGTGCCGCCGGCAAGGATCAGCGAGCCGGCCGACATCGCCATCCCGTAACAGATCGTCTGCACGTCGGGACGGATGTACTGGATGGTGTCGTAGATCGCGAGCCCGGCGTGCAGAGAGCCGCCCGGAGAGTTCACGTAGACCGACACGTCCTTGTCCGGGTCCTCGGACTCGAGGTGCACGAGCTGCGCGACCACGAGGTTGGCGATCTCGTCGTCGATCTGCCGCCCGATGAAGACGATCCGCTCGTTCAGCAGGCGTGAGTAGATGTCGAACGAGCGCTCACCGCGCGATGTCTGCTCGACGACCATCGGTACGAGTGAGGTGTGGACGCGCCCGATCTGCATGTGCCTCTCCTTGTCCGGACCCGCGAGCCCAGTTCGCTAAGCTGCAACCACTTGGTTGCGGTTCACAATAGCAACCGATCGGTTGCACATGACGGCCCTGGTGACACCCGGCGAACACGGAGGCGGGAATGGACGAGCTGGTTGAGCGCGAGCTGACGGTTCCGGAGAGCGTCGAAGAGGTCTGGCGCTCGCTCGCGGAGCCGGAGTGGCTCGGCGAGGACGCGGCCATCGAGCTGCGCGAGGCCGGCGCCGTACGTGCCGGCGAGCGGGGCGGGTTCGTGGAGGAGGTCGACGCGCCGCGCCGGCTCGTCTTCTGGTGGAGCGCGCCGGACGAGGAGGCCACACGCGTGGAGCTCGATCTCGACGAGACCGACACCGGGACGCACATCCGCGTGACCGAATCGCGCCCACTCGCCATCCTGGACGGCCGCGACCTCGCGATCGAGTTCGGCGCCTGGGGCGGCGGAGCCGGCCCGGTGGCATCGGCCGGCGGGATGCTGGCCGGCGCGCGGCGCTGATGCGCGTGGCGGAGTCGCGCCAGGGCGTGGCTTGATGGCGACCGCAGATCCCGCCGACGCCGTCTTCGCCGCGCTCTCGGACGGCACCAGGCGGTCGCTGTACGCCACGCTCGGCGAGCGCGGCGAGGCCACGGCGACCGATCTTGCGCGCGGGCTGCCGGTGAGCCGGCAGGCGGTGCAGAAGCACCTCGGGACGCTGGCGGCCGCCGGGCTGGTGGCCACTCGCCGCTCGGGCCGCGAGGTGCTCTACCGCCCCACCCCCGGGCCGATGTCGGAGGCGCTCGAATGGATGGCGGAGGTCGGCGCCCAGTGGGACGACCGGCTGGCGGCGCTGGAACGCCAGCTGGCACGCCGGCGGCACCAGGGTGCTTCTGGACTTAGCCACCGTACAGGTGCATAACTCCAGAAGGTCCCCCTCAGTGCTGCCGTTCGCGCGCCTTCTCGGCCTCGGCTTCCGCGCCGTCAGCGCCGTCCGAGGACCCAGGCTCCGCCAGGTTGTGCGAGCTGTGCATCGCCTCGACTCGCTCCTCGCGATGCTCCTCGGCCTTCGGATCGTGCTTGTCGGCGCGCAGCGAGAGCCCGATCCCGATCCCGAACGCCACGGCGATCACACCTAGGCTCGGTACCGGGCCCACCTTCACGAGGTCCTCGATCAGCAGCTTCACACCCACGAGCCCGAGCACGATCGCGATCGTCTCGTCGAGATAGCGGAAGCGCGCGATCAGGCTCTCGACGAGCACGAACAGCGCGCGGAGGCCGAGCAGGGCGAATACGTTCCCCATCCAGATCAGGAGGGGGTCGCGGGTGATCGCGAACGCGGCCGGGATCGAGTCGATCGCGAAGGCGATGTCGGCGAACACGATTGCTACGAGGCACAGGAAGATCGGCGTGGCGTAGGTCCGGTGCTCGCCCTTCGGCCGCACGAACCAGCGGCTGCCGTGGAAGTCGCTCGTGACCGGCCAGACCTTCCGCACCAGCCGCACCATCAGGTTGCGGTCCGGGTCGACGTTGTCCTCGACCCCGCGGAAGATCCGGTAGGCGAGCACCAGCAGGCCGAGACCGAGCAGATAGACCACGAAGTGGAACTGCTCGATCAGCGCTGTGCCGCCCAGGATGAACGCGCCCCTCAGCGCGAGCGCCGCGACGATCCCGAAGAAGAGCAGTCGCGGGCGGTACTCGTACGGGACCCCGAAGTACGCGAACAGCAGCAGGAAGACGAACAGGTTGTCGAGCGAGAGCGAGCGCTCGATCAGGTAGACGGTCGTGTAGGTGACCGCGTCGTCGTGGCCGTGCCAGATCAGGATCGGGATCGCCGCGAGGAGGCTCAGCACGAACCAGCCGACCGACCACCAGGCGGCCTCCTTGAAGCTCGGCTCGCGCCCGCGCGCGAAGAAGTGGAGGTCGAGCCACAGGAAGAAGATCAGCGCTGCGACCAGCGCCGCCCAAGGTGCTAGGGCATCGATGTCCACGGGCGGGACCATAGAGTGAAGGCATGCTTGGTCATGTGGCAGTGGGCACCTGGAGCGGCGGGCGCTTCATGCACTTCGGCGAGCCCATCTCCGATGAGCGCCTGGAGGCGCTCCTTCGCCCCGGGAGAGGCATCGCAACCGTCATCACGGCGGATGCCTACGGCGCGGGCGAGGCCGACTCGCTGCTCGGCCGCGCGCTCGCCGGCGTGCCCCGGGCCGAGTACACGCTCGCGGGCGCGGTGGGCCACGACTTCTACGAGGGCGAGCGCGAAGGCGCCAAGGGCTTCCCGCGCTTCACCGACCCGCGGCTGCGCGGGCGCGACGGCTACGGCGACTACCTGCGCATGGCGGTGGAGCGGAGCCTCGAGCGCTGCGGGGTCGACTCCTTCGACCTCCTGCTGCTCCACAATCCCGACAGGCGCGGGTTCGAGTCGCCCGAGGTCTGGGAGGCGCTCCGCGAGCTGCGCGACGAGGGGCTCGCGGGCGCGCTCGGCGTCGCCCCAGGCCCCGCGAACGGCTTCACCCTCGACGTCATCGGCTGCTTCGAGCGCTACGGCGAGCTGATCGACTGGGCCATGCTGATCCTGAACCCGTTCGAGCCCTGGCCGGGGGAGCTCGCGCTCGACGCCGCGGTCCGCCACAACGTCAAGGTCGTAACGCGCGTCGTCGACTACGGCGGGCTCTTCCATGACGACGTGCTACCCGGCCACCGGTTCGATTCCCACGACCACCGCGGCTTCCGGCCCAGCGGGTGGGTCGAGGCGGGGCGCGGCCGCCTCGAGCAGATCCGGCCGATCGCCGACCGGCACGGGCTGACCCCGCTTCAGCTCGCCTGCATCTGGAACCTCGCCCACCACGCGGTGGAGTGCGTGGCCCCCACCCTCATCCAGGAATCGGGCCTTGAGGCCAAGCCGATCGAGCAGAAGCGCGAGGAGCTGGCGGCCGTGCCGGCGCTGCCGGTGCTGAGCGACGAGGAGTTCGTGCACATCCGCGCCGTCGGCGACAACCGCGGCTCGATGCTCCTGAAGGGCGCCACGCCCGACCACGACGGCGACGAGCGGCCGGATCGCTGGACCCTCACGCCCGAGTTCGCCCTGCTCGCGTCGCGCTGGGGGATCGACCCCGACCGCGATCTGCGAAAGAGCGATCCCGCGCGCGCCTAGGGCCGCTGCAGCAGGTCGGCGCAGCGCTGCAGGGCGTCGGTGTCCTCGGGCCGCGCCTTGTCCAGACAGTCGTTGTAGTTCTGGAAGTCCTGGGCATCCGGCGCCGAGTTGTCGGGCACGCTCGGAGTCGTCGACCCGTTGCCGGCGCCCAGCCCGGGCAGCCCGGCGCCTCCGCCGAGCGAGCGCGTCAGGTCCGAGATCGGGCGCGCGTTCGCCGGCGCCTCGATCTGCTGGTCGCCGTTCACGTTCGCGAACTCGACCTGGAACTCGATCGACCCCGACTGGATCCCGCCGAGGCTCTGCCGGCCGTCCTCCGGCACGTCGAACTCGATCTTGCCGGCAACGCGCCGGATGATGTCGTCGTCCTCACCCACGTAGACGTTGAAGCTCGGGTCCTTCACGACCTGGCTGAACTTCGCGATGTCCTCGTCGCTGAGCGGCTTCGGCGGCGCCTGGCCGGTCGCGCCACCGAACGCCGCGCCCGACTTCTTGACGAACTGGTTCAGGTTCCGCATCACCGCCTCGACGTCGAGCGTGCCCGAGACGTGGCGCGTTTTCACGCCCGCGATCTCCTCCTCGCCCTCGTCCTTGGCCTCGGCCAGCCAGCTGCGCGGGTCGAGCCCGAGCGAACCCAGTGAGCTGTCCCTCTTCCCCTTGTTCTGAGCCAGCGAGGCGTTCGCCTTCGCGACCTGCGAACGGGGCTGCTCGTAATAGACGTCCTGGAACTTGACGAAGGCGCGATCGCCCGTCGAGAGGAATCCGGTCGTGACCGTCTGGCCGCCGCCGTCGCTGCCCACCTTCAGCTCGATGTCAGCCGACGGCAGCTTGCCCTCGTTGCCGCGAAACGGCCCGGTCGCGCTGATCAGAACGGGCTTGTCGAGGCTCGGGCTACCCTTCAGCTGGATCGACGCGTCGACCTTCAGATCCGCGCTCTTGATCGAGTTGCTGAAGGCCTTGTCGAGGAGGTTCTGGACGTCCTCGGTGTCCCCACCACCGCCGCAGGAGGACAGCGCCAGAGCGGCGAAGAGCAATACGGGCAGGGCGCGGCGCACGCGCCGCAGGGTAGCTGGAAGGGACCGCAACTCGACGCGGGTCGAGGCGTTGGACGAAGGAATGGGGTACGTGAGGAAAACAGCACTTCTGGCCGTCGCAGTGACCGCCGTGGCGGCCGGGCCGGCGCACGCCGGACAGGTGATCGAGGTGGACGGGCAGCACGCGCAGCGCGTGTTCGACCCGGCCGTGCCCACCCGGGCCGAGACGGAGCTGGTCGTGCCGGGCGCCCGCTCCGCCCGGGCAACGACGTCGAGCGTCCCCACCAGCAGCCAGGGCCGGAGGGCCGTGTTCGGGGCGCTTCGCAAGGAGCTCAGCCGCAAGCACATCAAGAGGGCGAGCTACCGCCGCTGGCGCACCACCTACGTACGCTCGATCCGCACGCTGCGGCGGCTTCGCGGGGCGCGCGCCACCCAGCTGCGGTACGTGCTCACCGCCCTGGAGTCGCTCGCGCTTCGGCGGCGCCTGACGGCCACCCGGATGCCGGCGGCGTTCCTCCAGCTCGAGCGCAACCGTCAGTACTGGCCGCGCCTCCCCTATCCCGCCTCGCGTGACGCTGTCTCCTTCAAGGGCAGCCAGATCGTGTTCGTCTTCTTCCCGGGCGAGGGGCTCCAGCTCCACCCGCTGACGACGTTCAAGAAGGCAAACGCGATGTACGGCTTCTGCAACCGGCGTGAGCCGTCCTGCGACGAGCGAGCGCTGCGGCGGATCCTCGACGAGATGACGGCGCTGGCGGTCAGGCGCAGTCGCGACTTCATCGCGTGGGAGTACAACTTCTCCTTCGGCGGCGGCACGCCCCCCTGGATGAGCGGGATGGCGCAGGCCACGGGAATCCAGGCGCTCGGGCGCGTTTCACAGCTGCTGAACGAGCCAAAGTACGCCGAGACCGCGCGCCGCGCGCTCGGCGCGTTCGAGACAGCGCCCCCTACGGGCGTGCGCACGACCGGGCCGCGCGGCGGCGTTCACTATCTCCAGTACTCGTTCGCGCCGCGGCTATTCATCTTCAACGCCTTCCTCCAGTCGCTGATCGGGCTCCACGACTTCTCGAAGATCACCGGCGACACCGAGGCGCGGCGCCTGCTCCGGGACGCCGAGCCCGAGGCGGAGGCGGAGATCCCCTACAGCGACGTGGGCGACTGGTCGCTCTACAACTACGCGGGGCACGAGTCCGACCGCAACTACCACGAGCTGCTCCGCGAGTTCCTCCAGAGCATGTGCACGCGGCGGCTCGGCCAGGTCTTCTGCACGTACGCGAGGAAGTACCGCGGGTACCAGGTCGACCCGCCGGTCGTGCGCTATCAGGGTCCCACGACAGGGACCGAGGACCAGCCCGTCCCCCTGCGCTTCGACGTGTCGAAGCTGTCCGCCGTGCAGGTGACGGTCACGCGGCCCGACGGGAAGGTCGTGTTCGGCCGGCTCGCGACCTTCCGCCGCGGCAACGGCTCCTTCACGTGGACCCCGCGCGGCCCGTCGACCTTCCGGGTGCGCGTGGCGGCCAAGGAGCTCCGCACCGGGCTCGGCAAGCGCGACAGCGACACGGCCCAGATCGTGGTGGAGAACCGGCCGGGGTAGTCGCACGCCGTGCGCGAGGCGCCGTGCTGTGACCGGCGCGGAGCGATGCCTCTATCCTGCGGCGGCCTATGACGCCGCGCACCATCCTCTACACCGGGAAGGGCGGGGTCGGGAAGACGAGCATCGCCGCCGCAACCGCGCGCCGCTGCGCCGCCGCCGGTCTGCGCACGGTGGTGCTGTCGACCGACCCGGCGCACAGCCTGTCCGACTCGCTCGAGGCCGAGCTGGGCGCAGAGCCCACGCGCGTCGACGCCCACCTGTTCGGGCAGGAGGTCCAGGCGCAGGAGGAGATGGAGCGCCACTGGGACGGAGTGCAGAGCTGGCTCGGCGACCTGCTCGCCGAACGCGGCATCGACCGCATCTCGGCGGAGGAGCTCACGGTCCCGCCCGGGATGGACGAGCTGTTCTCGCTCCTGTGGATCAAGCGCCATCACGAGGAGGGCGACTACGACTGCGTGATCGTGGACTGCGCCCCGACCGGCGAGACGCTGCGGCTGCTCTCGTTTCCCGACGTCGTGACCTGGTGGCTCGAGCGCATCCTGCCCTCGCAGCGCCGGCTCGCCCCATTCGCCCGCACCCTGTTCGACATCCCGCTGCCGGGCGAGGCTGTCTTCGAGGACGTCGAGAAGCTCGCCCGCAACCTGGTGGCGATGAACGTCATCCTGCGCGACCGCTCGCGCACCAGCATCCGGCTGGTCACGAGCCCGGACCGCATGGTGGTGAAGGAGTCGATGCGGACGTTCACCTACCTGAACCTCTACGGCTATCTCACGGACGCGGTCGTGGTGAACCGCCTGCTGCCCGCGGAGGGCTACTTCGCGGGCTGGCGCAAGTCACAGGAGGAGCAGCTCGAGCTGGTGCGCTCGGCGTTCGCGCCGGTGCCGGTGCTCACCGCGGACTACTTCGAGCGCGAGGTGATGGGCGGTGAGATGCTCGACCGGCTGGCGGCGGCGATCTTCGACGGGCAGGACCCGTCCGCCGTGCTCCACGACCGGCTCTCGCAGGAGCTCGTGACCGACAACGGCTCCGCGACCCTGCGCGTGGACCTGCCCTTCGCCGAGCGCGGCGACCTGAGCCTCAAGAAGATCGGCCTCGAGGTGATCGTGCGCGTGGGCGGCCAGAAGCGAACGATCATGCTGCCGCCCGCGCTCGGCGGCTACGCGACGGCCGGCGCCCGTTTCGACGACGGCTCACTGGAGATCACCTTCGAGAGGAATGGTGATGGAGGCTGAACGGGAGCCACACGACGCGCACCAGCCCGACCCGGCCGCGCTCTTCGCCATGCTCGACGGGATGCGCCGGATGGCGCCCCGCGAGCTGGAGGATCAGTTCAACAACCTGATCCGCGAGTTCCTGCTGACACTGCGCTCACTGATCGACTGGTACCTCGAGCGGCTCGACGGGCCGAAGCGCGAGCCGGAGGTCGAGGACATCCCGATCGACTAGCTCGTTGCGGCGGTTGCGCAGGGTCTGGCGAACGACAGCATTGAAGGGCGGCTCAGGCGGCCAGTTTTCTTCGAGTGTCCTGCCTAGTACCCCTATACGGTGGCCTAGGCAGGACGCTTGCGGAGAAATGGCCGCTTTGGGCATCCCCTCAATGCCGTAGTTCGTCCGCGGTTCACTCCCCTCCCACGTTCCTGAACCGCGGCAGCCTGCCCCCGGCGTCGCGCAGGATCCTGCTCCACAGCTCGCGGACCTTCTTCGGGTGCCTGTGGGCGATGTTGCGGCGCTCGTAGCGGTCGCGCTTCCGGTCGTAGAGGCGCAGCTCCTCGCGGTGGTTGCCCGCGATCAGGAGCCAGCGGCCGTCGGATGCGCTCACGAAGGTGTTGTAGGAGGCGGTGCGGTGGCTCCGCTTCCTGCGCGGCGGCTTGCCGTCGAAGAGCGGCGACAGGTCGGCGCCGTTCATGCCGCGCGGCTCGTCGACCCCGAGTGCGGACAGCACGGTCGGGCCCACGTCGTGCGTGGAGGCGAAGTAGGTGCTCGAGCGCCCGCGCGCCTTCCCCGCCGGATGGCGCATCACGAGCGGCACGTGGGTCAGCTCCTCGTGCATCTCCGAGTAGCGCTTGCCGACCCAGCCGCGCTCGCCGAGGAGCACGCCGTGGTCTGAGACCAGCACCAGCAGCGTGTTCTCGTCCAGGCCGAGACCTGCCAGCCGGTCGAGGAAGCGGCCGAGCCACACGTCCACGAGCGTCACCTCGGCGGCGTACAGCTGGCGCATCCGGCGCAGCAGGCGCTTCGTCAGGTCCACGTCGTGCGCGCGGGCGGCCGGCGTCGCGAAGGGCTGGATCGGCTCCACGCCGCCGGGCGCCCGGGCGGGCCCGTAGAGGTCGATCAGGCGCCGCGGCGCATCCCACGGCTCGTGCGCATCGAAGGAGTCGATCACAAGCGCGAACGGCTGGCGCGTGCGTGCCCACTCGATCCAGTTCATCCCGTCGCGGAAGACCTTGGCGGCGTTGTAGTCGCGCTCGTTCCGCCCAGGCGGGTTCAGAGCCAGATAGGCCCGCATGCGCGGCTCCGCGCGGGTGCCGCGCAGCGCCTTCGGCAGGTGGTGGTCGAGCTCCCTGCGCGACACGTGGCGCCTGGGCCTGTGGCGCCAGGGCACCTGCCCGTCAACCAGCTCGACGCGGTCGAACTTCGAGCGGAAGCGCCGGTGAACCGGCAGCAGCAGATGCGGGTTGTCGGTCACGTAGCCGGTCGTCCAGCCCTGCTTCCGGAGCGTGACCGTCCACATCTCCCCGTCGATCCCGACAGGCTCCCAGCCCGGCTGCGGAGGGAGCCCCGGCCACGGATGCCAGCCCCGGAACGGGAAGACGCGCTTGCCGGACATGATCGACCTGCGCGCGGGGATCGTCGGCATTCCCTCGGGATGCGCGTTCAGGAAGCGCACGCCCTCGCGGGCCACGCGGTCCCAGGCGGATGTGCGGGCTCGATGGCCATAGACGTGGTCGGCCCTCAGGCTGTCCATCACCACCACGACCACGTTCATCCGCGCCGGGTTCTGCGCGGACGCACCGCCCAGCCCGAGCGTGGCGTAGCCGAGCGCACCGGCCCCTCCGGCGCGCAGCAGCTCGCGTCGCGATACGCCCCCTGCCATGCCGGCGGCTACCGGCCCTTGCTGATGTCGATCGAGCGGATTGCCGATTCCTCGGGCAGCTTGTTCAGCACCTCGCGCACCAGCTCGTGCACCAGACGCTCGTCATGCCCGAAATCGTCGAGGAAGGACTTAAGAGCTGTGTAAGTGATCTTGAGCTGCGCGGGAGTGAGGTCGAGCCGGTAGGCGATCTCGTCCGGCCCGATCAGATGCAGGTCGTCGTCGGCCATCGCGCCCACACAGTAAATAACTAGGCTTGCGGAGGTGGCCAAGACCTGGGTGCTCACCGGATCGCTCGACAACTTTCGCGTCACGCGTGAGCGCGGCTTCCGGGTGATCGGGGCCAAGGAGGGACGCCGCCGGATGGCGGAGCAGATCCAGACAGGCGACCGGATCGCCTTCTATGTAACCGGCGTGCAGGCCTTCGGGGGCATCGTCCGGGTCACGAGTGAGATGTACGAGGACCGCGAGAAGATCTGGCCCGGCAAGGCCGGCAAGGTCGATCCGTACCCGTGGCGCTTCGACACGGAGCCGGAGATCGTGCTCGAGGAGGACGAGTTCGTCCCCGCCGTCGAGCTGGCCGGAGAGCTCGAGCACGTCCGCAAATGGCCCGCCGAGCACTGGCAGCTCGCGTTCCAGGGCCAGCTGAGGACGGTCACCGACGCCGACGCCCGGCTGCTCGAGCGCCGCATCCGCGCCGGCGCCGGCGCGGCGGCGTGATCCACGAACGCCACTACACGCTCGAGGAGGCATCCGACCTCCTGCCTCACGTGGTCGAGCTGATCGGCCGGATGCGCACCGCGCGCGACCTGCTCGGCGACCGCGAGGCGCGCGAGGCGCTGTCCGAGGCGGGCCCGACCAACGGAGGCGGAGAGCCGGGCCGGACCGTGTCGGAGGGCTTCGTCCAGCTCCGCGACGCGATGGCCGAGCTGCGCGCGCTCGAGGTGGTCCTACGCGACCTGGACCGCGGCCTGCTCGACTTCCCGTCGCTCAGGGACGGGCGCGAGGTGTACCTCTGCTGGCAGGACGGCGAGGACGCGATCGGCTTCTGGCATGAGCCCGAGGCAGGCTTCGCGGGCCGGCGGCCGCTCGACGATGGCTAGCCTCGCCACGTCGCTGGGACGGTCCGCGCGGCAGCTGGGCCGTGCCGCGCGGCTCCTGGGGCTCGAGCAGCGCGGAGCGGCGCTCGGCTCGCTGCTCCTGATCCTCAGCACGATTGGCTCCTTCTCGTTCGTGGAGGCCGGGTTGCTGCTGCTCGCTGCCGGGGTCCTCGCGCTGCTGATTGCGCGGACGGAGGGAATGCGCTTCCACCTGCCCTTCGGCGACGGCACCGTGATCGCCGGCGCGGGGGTCTGGGCGGGAGCGCTGATCGTGGCCGGGCTGCTCGAGCGCTCCGTGGGTCAAAACGTGTTCGCGATCGCGGGCGCGGTGCTGCTCTTCCTGTCGGGCGCCCGTGAGCGCGCCAAACGCCCGCCCGACGACATACCCGCCGAGGCACCGGGCACCACGCCGCCGATCCGGCGGCGCCGTGCGCCGCGCCGGCCGGGAGCGGCGGCCGAGGCCGGCGCCACGACGGAGCCGCTGCCGCCGCCCGAGTTCAAGCCCTACGAGCCGACCCCGGGTGAGCAGCTGCATCTCGGGCCGGACGACCGCGGAGATGGGCAAGCGTGACGCCCACCAGGGCTCCCGTGATCTGAAGCGACGCGCCGATCACGAGCGCCTCCGCGGAGCCGAGGCCCGTGACGACCAAGCCCGCCAACGCGGCGCCCAGCGAGAACGAGCCCACCTTGATCCCGACCGCGGTGGTGAACACCTGGCCGTAGAGCGACGGCGGAACGTGGAGCTGGCGGGTGCCGAACTGAGCGGCGAGGGCCGGTCCGTCCGCGAGCGCGGCGAGTGCCACCAGGGCGAGGAAGACCGGGAGCGCGTCCGCCAGCGGCCAGGTGAGCATCAGCAGGCCGAACACGGCGTAGCCAGTGAAGACGATCCGCTCCGGCGGGAAGACGCGCTGCACGCGCACGAGGCTGAGGGCGCCGAGCGTCGACCCGATGGCGAACGCGGCCCACATGAAGCCGGCCACGCTCCGGTGGGCGTCGAGGTGCTCGACCGCGAACAGCGGGAACGCGACCGTGAGCAGGCCGAGTCCCGCCATGCCGAACGCGGCGGCCCCTGTGACGCCGCGGAGCTGCGGCACCGAGACGATCACGCGCAGGCCGTCCGCGGCGATACTCCAGAGGGTGCGCCCCTGCGTTCGCTCCGGCGGCTGGT
>Ga0075428_100007043_pt1 | contig 12466 bp, 13 predicted proteins | sample RhiMetdeltSRZDD2_FD_75291 | JGI IMG/M metagenome (GOLD analysis project Ga0075428, IMG submission 75291) | Populus rhizosphere microbial communities from Tennessee, USA - Rhizosphere MetaG P. deltoides SRZDD2 | ecosystem: Host-associated > Plants > Roots > Rhizosphere > Soil | place: USA...
GAGGAAGCCCTCGGGGCGGCCGAAGCCCTCGAGCCCGACCGCGACGGGGTCGAGCGCGCCGAGCGCCGCGATCGCGTCGACGAGCGCGAGTCCCATGCGGCGGCGGATCGCGGCGTCGCCGGCGTGGAGCGCCGGGAGGCCCTGCGTCGCATTGAAGCCGCGGATCGGCTGCATCAGGGTGAAGCTCGCGCCGAGCACGTCGGTCGCGGCACAGGCGGCGAGCACGTCGGGGTGCGGCACCGCCGAGCCGCGCAGCGCGGTGAGCACGCGCGCCTCGCGCTGCATCGTCTCGTCGCTGTTCGCGCGCTTGTGCACCGGCGGGCGGCGCAGCACCCACTCGCGACCGCCGCGCGCGAAGCGCACCAGGATGTTCTGCGTGCCGCCGCCGAGCGTTGTCGCGTCCGTGATCGGGCCGCGCGGGAGGCCCTCGGCGTCCATCCACGCGCCGAGGCGCTCGAGGTCGACGCCGGGGATCTCGGGGTTCACGACGACGCGGAGACCAGGCCCCCGAATCCCGTCTGGCGCGCGACGCTCGCGTGCATCAGCTGGACGCCCTTCTCGTTGCGCCCGATCAGGGCGTAGCCGTGGGCGCCGTGGCGCAGCCCGCGGCCACAGCCCTCCCACACCGGCTTGTCCTGCCCCACCGCCTTCGCGGCCCGCGCGGCCATCGCCTCGGGCGAGGGCAGGCCCGCCGGCGCCGTCGGGGTCGGGCTCAGCCAGCCGTAGCGGAACACGGCCGCGCCCGGCGTCGCGCCGGGGCTCAGGTCGGCGTAGATCAGGCCGTAGTACTCGTTCGCGAGCAGGAGCCCCGGAGAGATCCACCAGACGCGCGCGATCTGCTCGTCGGGGCGCCACTCGGACTCGGGCGTCGCGCGGATCTCTGCGACGTCGTCGCGCGTGAAGATCGGCAGCACCCAGCGCACGTGCGGGCCCACGGCGTCGAAGAGGCCGAGGTCGACGTCCGCGGCCTGCGGGTTCGTCGCGAAGGTGTCGTGGTGGACGAACGGGACGTGCAGCCCCTCGAGCAGGCCTTCGGTCACCGACTTCCAGTTCGTCGCGAGCGGCTCCTCGGGGAGCGCGTTGTAGTAGCTCATCCGCTCGCAGTGCAGCGACGCGATCTCCTCGTCGAGGGCGCCGAGATGCCCCGCGACGTCGATCCGCGCATCCGGCCGCAGCACCACCCAGACGAAGCCGTGCCGCTCCTCGCTGGGCAGCTCGACGAGGCCGTGGCGCGCGAGGTCGAGGTCGCGGTAGCGGTCGCGCAGCGGCATCCCGACGAGCCGCCCCTTCGCATCGTACGACCAGGCGTGGTACGGGCACACGAAGGCGCGCGCGTTTCCGCAGCCCCGGGCGGGCTCGGCGCCGCGGTGGCGACAGTAGTTCAGGAACGCGTGGGCCACGCCGTCCCCGTCCCGCGTCAGCAGGATCGAGCGTCCCACGGCCTGGCGCACGTGATAGTCGTACGGCTTCGCGAGCTCGCTCGACGCCAGCAGCGCGAGCGGCGAGCCCTCGAAGAGTTCGCGCTCCCGCGCCGCGAGCTCCTCGCTGGAGTAGGCCTCGAGCGGGACGCGCAGGTAGGAGGGGGCGAGGTCGGGCCACTGGCGCTCGACGAGATCGAGCATGCGCTTGACGTCCGCGATGTCGGTTCCGCGCAGCACTGTCCATCCCCGGGGCCGGTTTGCCCCAGGATAGTCGAGGCCGACGTTCCGGTCAGCCGGGGCGATGGTCGACCGCGCGATCGCCTGGCTGCGCAACCCGCGCGACACGGCGCGCCCGCGAGCCTGGAGTAGAATCCACGGCGCCCACCGCAGAGGACTTGTCACTACCCGAAACGTGCAGGAGTACATCGGGCTTGCAGAATCCGTGACGGTCGGAAGCTCGCTCCTCGACGGGAAGATCGCGCTGGTGACGGGGGGCGGCGCGGGCTTCGGCCGGGCGCTCGCGCTCGGCCTCGCGGATGCGGGAGCCTCGCTCGCCGTGCTGGGCCCGGGACGCGACGCGGGCGAGCGGGCGACCGTCCGGGAGATCGAGGAGCGCGGCGGGCGCGCGGCCGCGGTCGTCACGGGCTTCGCGAGCCGCGGGGAGGTCGAGGACGCCTTCGCTGCCGCTGCGCGGGCGCTCGGTCCGATCGATCTGGTCGTCCACGCCTACGTCGATCCCCTCGCGCTCGAGGCTCGCGAGCTCGCGCACGTGGACGATGCGATCTGGGACACAGCCTGCGAGGCGACGATCCGGAGCGCGCTCTTCGCTTGCCAGGCCGCCCACACGCAGCTGCGTGTCCGCGGCGGGCGCATCGTCCTGGTCACGCCGACCCTCGCGCTCTCGGGGGCCGCAGGCTTCGTCGCCCCGAGCGCCGGGTGGGAGGCGGTTCGCATGCTCGCCAAGTCGGCGGCGCTCCGCTGGGGGGCGCTCGGCATCACGGTGAACTGCATTGCCCCGGACGCGTCGCTGCTCGTGGGTGAGGGCGGCCCTGCGGGTCCTCCTCTGGTCCTGGGCGCCGCCGCGCTCGGAACCGCGGGTGACGCCCGTGCCGACATCGCTCCGCTGGTCGCGCTGCTGGCCAGCGAGGCCGGCCACTTCGTGACCGGTGCGACCCTCCGCGTCGACGGCGGCGTGTGGCTCGCGGGATGATGCAGCCGCTCGCGGGCCGCAGCGTCGTCGTCACGGGCGCGGGTGGGGGCGTGGGGCGAGGGATCGCGCTCGCCTGCGCGCGTGCCGGGGCGAACGTGGTGATCGCGGCGCTCCGCACGGTCAATGGCGACACCGTCGCCCGGGAGATCGCCGATCTCGGCGCGACGGCTCTCTGTGTCGGGTGCGACGTGACCCGACGCGGCGACGTCGAGCGCGCCGTCGCGGCAGCCGTGGAGCGCTTCGGGGGCCTCGACGCCATGGTCCACAACGCCACCAGCAGACGCTCCCCCGAGCCCTGCGATCTCGAGAGCGCCACCGCCGCGCTCTGGGAGCAGCACTGCAGCGTGTCGCTCCGGGGCTCCTACTACGCGGCGCAGGCGGCGCTGCCGCAGCTGCGCGCGCGCCGCGGGCGATTCGTCCTGTTGACCTCGCCCGCGGGCATGGAGGGATCCGCCACGCTTCCTCTCTACGCGATGGTGAAGGCGGCGCAGCGGGCGTTCGTGAAGAGCCTGGCCCGGGAGTGGGGATGCCTCGGAATCAACGTGAATGCCTTGTCGCCGCTGGCCGCCACTCCCGCGCTGGTCCGGGCCTTCGCGGCCCACCCCGCGCTCGAGGCGCACCTGAACGCGCTGATCCCGCTGGGCCGCGTCGGCGATCCGGAGCAGGACATCGGCGCCGCGGCCGTGCTGCTGCTCGGCGACGGCGCGCGCTACGTGACTGGGCAGACCTGGGTGGTCGACGGAGGCCGCTTCACGGGCCTGTGAGCAGATCGCGCTCGGCTACGCCGTCACTCGCGCCGGCACCGCATCCGCCGGGCGGCGCCGAGGCCCGCGAGCCCGGCGCCCACCAGCGCCAGCGTTCCGGGCTCCGGAATCGCCGCAATCTGGCCGCGGATCTCTCCAGCCGGCGTATTCGTCGTGTGGATGTTGATGTACGAGAGGCCGGACTTCACGTTGTTCACGTTCGTCGCCGAGATCGCGAAGGTGTTGTTCATCGACCCGAAGGTCACACCGAGCGGAAAGGGCGGATTGAACGGAATCACGACCCCGGCGTTGGCCCCCGGTAGGGCGCAGCAGTGGATGTGCGCGTCGGTCGTGGTACCGGTCAGACCCGTGAACGTGATGCTCACGTTGAGCGTGTTGGCGACGTCATCGAGGGTCAGCGTGGCGGACCCGGTGCCCAGGGACGCAGTCCCCGCCTGCGCGCCGTCGAGAGAGACGTTGACGACGAAGGACGTCGCACCGGCCGGTGCGGATAGCGCGAGAGCGATCAGTGTGGCGAGCAGGGCACGGGGTCGCGTCATGACGGTCTCCTCCTTCGCAGCTGGGTCCTGGCCGACGGAGCTCGACGAATACAGTACACCCTCCGAACGCAGAAGCGCGCGGAGAATTCTGGCGGTACGGGGAATGCGGCAGGGGCTTCCGCCTTCGCCTCGGGACCGGGAGGCGGCGTGATGGCGAGCCCCCTTGGGGCCCGCAAGGTGCGGTGGGGGTGCTCGGGGTGCTTCGTACGACCGCGCCCACACCGAAGGGCGCCCCCCGGGAGCAGCTTGCGTCGCACCCGCCCAGCCCATAGGGTGAGGCCCGCGAACCAGGAGGGCGGGCGATGAAGTTCTCGGCGCAGCTGCCGACGGACCGGGTGGCGAAGGGGACCGAGTTCACGAGCGGCGCCGCGATCGCCGAGATGGCGCGCGCCGTCGAGGCCGCGGGCTTCGACGCCGGCTACGTGACCGAGCACCCGTTCCCCGCCGACGAGTGGCTGAAAGGCGGCGGCCACCACGCGCTCGACCCCTTCGTCGCGCTCGCGGCGGCGGCGATGACGACGACGCGGCTCCTGCTGCACACGAACCTCGTCGTGCTGCCCTACCGCAACCCCTTCGTCACCGCGAAGGCGGTGGCGAGCCTCGACGTCGTCTCGGGCGGCCGCGTGATCCTCGGCGTCGGCGCGGGCTATCTCGAGGGCGAGTACCGCGCGCTCGGCGCCGACTTCGCGAACCGCAACGACGTCTCCGACGACGCGCTGGTCGCGATGAAGCGCGCCTGGGCGGAGACGAGCGTGCGCTACCAGGGACGCGGCTACGAGGCGACCGGCAACACGGCGCTCCCCGCGCCGCTCCAGAAGCCGCACCCGCCGATCTGGATCGGCGGCAACTCGCGGCGCGCGCGCCGGCGCGTCGCCGAGCACGCGCAGGGCTGGAGCCCCTTCCCGGTGAACCCCGAGTTCGGGCGGCGCACGCACACGGCGTCGATCGAGTCGATCGACGACCTCGCGGCGGGGATCCGCGAGCTGCGCGCGCTCGCCTCCGAGCGCGGGCGGAGCGACGGGCTCGACGTGAACTTCGTGCCCTTCGGCACGAGCATGGGCGGGAAGCTCCCCGACGCCGACGCGTTCTGCGAGCAGATGCAGAAGCTCGAGGCGATCGGCGTGACCTGGATCTCGATGGGGCTCCCGTCGCCGAGCCGCGCCGGCTACTGCGAGAGCGCCGCGCGCTTCGGCGCGGAGGTCATCGCGCGTCTGCGACGGCGCTGAGGTCCGTGCCGCGCGTCTCGGGCACGAGCGCGAGCACGAGCGGCACGCAGGCGAGGTTTGCGAGCGCGAGCCAGCTGACGGCGTCGCCCGTCGAGCCGAGCCGCGCGGCGAGCGCGCCGGTCGCGAGCGGCCCGAGGATCAGCCCGATGCGGCCGAGCAGGTGCTGCGTCAGCCCGAGCGCGGCCGCGCGCAGCTCGGTCGGATAGAGCTCGGCGGTGAGCGTGGTCGCGATCGTCCAGACGCCGCCGAGCCCGATCAGCGCCCAGTAGCCCGCCGCGATCACCCAGCGCTCGTGGCTCTGGAAGCAGACCGCCGTCATCGCCGCGCCAGCCACCAGGTAGAGGACCGCTGCGGCGCGCCGGCCGACGCGGTCCATCACCCAGCCGGCGAGGCCGTAGCCCGCGAAGCCGGCGGGGATCGTCCCGAGCGTCAGCCACTGCAGGTCGTGCGCCGTCCAGCCGCGCTCCTGGAACACGAAGAGCACGAAGAAGGAGAGCGCCGTCCCCGACCAGAAGCTCACCGTGACCCAGAGCGCCGTCACGCCGACGAAGCGCGCGCGCCAGCCGCGCCGCGCGAGCGTGCGCATCGCGGCGAGCTCGTCGCGCAGCGAGGTGCGGGCGCCGATCCCCGCGCGCGCGAAGACCGGCGTCTCGCGCACGCCGCGCCAGTAGAGTGGGAAGAGCGCCAGCGGGACGGCGCCGAGCGCGAAGAGGCCGCGCCAGCCTGTGCCGGCGTCCTCGAGCGGCGCGAGCAGCAGCGCCGGGATCGAGGCGCCGAAGCTCGCGAAGGCGCCGAGCAGCCCGTTCGCGCGCCCGCGCGCCGCGGGCGCGAGCGTCTCGGAGAGGATCAGGTACGCGAGCGAGAGCTCCGTCACCATCAGCAGACGCGCGAAGAGCTGCAGCCAGGTGAAGGCGGCGAGGCTCGGTGCGAACGCCGTCGCGAGCGTGAGCACCGCGTAGCCCGCCACCGAGGCGAGGAAGACCGGGCGCCGGCCGACGCGGTCGGCGAGCCGCATCAGGAAGAAGGCGAAGGGCATGCCGAGGCTCGAGGCCGAGAGCGCCCTCGCGAGCGCGTCGGTGCCCGCGCCGAACTCCTTCCCGATCACCGGCAGGACGAGGCTCGCGAGCTTGGTGTCGAAGCCCTCGAAGAGCGTGCAGATCGTGAGCAGCGCGAAGAGCCGCCGCTCGCCCGCACTCGCGAGGATCCGGGGCGCGGCAGCGTTCGCGAGGAGCCCTCGCTGCGGGTTCGGGGCGGTCACGCGGGCGGCATTCTGCACCGTCCGACGGGCTGTGGCATCACCCCCCCGGCGCAGTGCATAATCGTGCGACTCGAGACGAGGAGACGCCCATGAGCCAGCCCGGCGACCCGCGCGACCCCGAGGCCCTGCGCAAGGGGCTCGAGGAGTGGGAGCGGCAGACGCTGGCGCCGGCGCTCGAGCGCGAGGGCGAGCGCCTCCCCGCCTTCGAGACGCAGGCGCTGCACTGGCCGGTCGAGCGCCTCTACACGCCGCTCGACCTCGAGGCGGCGGGCTTCGACTACCTGAAGGACGTCGGCTTCCCCGGGCAGTTCCCCTACACGCGCGGCACGCGCCCGAACGGCTACCGCTCGCAGCTCTGGGCGATGAAGCAGGTGACGGGCTTCGGCACCCCCGAGGAGTGGGCGAAGCGCGCGCAGTACATGCTCGACCAGGGCCTCTCGGGCTTCTTCATCGAGTACGACCTGCCGACGACGAACGGCTTCGACTCCGACCACCCGCTCGCGGCGGGCGAGGTCGGGCGCGCCGGCGTCGCCGTCGACACGCTCGCCGACATGGAGGCCGCGCTCGACTTCGACTTCTCGAAGCTCCGCCACCTGACCAGCGTCTGCAACGGCCCGCAGCCGGTGAACCTCGCGATGATCATCGCGGCGCTCGAGAAGAAGGGCGTCGACCCGGCGAGCTTCACGCTGCAGATGCCGAACGCGATCCTGATCGAGTACACCTGCGTCGGGCGCTACATCTTCCCGCCCGAGCACGGCCTGCGCATCTCGACGGACGTGATCGAGTACACGATCCGCAACCACCCGAACTGGGTCCCGATCTCGGTGATCTCCGCGCAGCTCTACGCCGCGCGCGCGAACCCGGTGCAGGAGCTCGCCTTCGGCTTCTCGATCGCGATGCAGTACCTCGACGCCGTGCTCGCGCGCGGCTTCACGATCGACGAGGTCGCGCCCTACTTCTCCTTCGTCACCGGCGTCGACATGGACTTCTTCGAGGCCGTGGGCAAGCTGCGCGCCTACCGCAAGGTCTGGGCGCGGCTGATGAAGGACCGCTACGGGGCGAAGACGCGCGAGGCGCTCGAGCTCCGGATCACGGCGTCGCCCGGGACGATGTCGCTCACGCTCCAGCAGCCGCTGAACAACATCACGCGGCTCGCGATCCAGATGCTCGCCTGCGCGCTCGGCGGCGGCGGCTACACGATGACGACGCCGCTGCACGACGAGGCGCACGCGCTGCCGTCGGACGAGGCGATCGCGGTGGGCGCCGGGGTCCAGAAGATCGTCGCGCACGAGTCGGGCGTCGCCGACACGATCGACCCGCTGGCGGGCTCCTACTACGTCGAGGTGATGACGAAGCGCATCGAGGACGCCGTCTTCGCCGAGATCGAGAAGATCGACCGCATGGGCGGCGCGCTCGCGGCGATCCGCACCGGCTACTTCCAGCGCGAGCTCGCGCGCGAGCAGTGCGAGCGCAACCGCGCGCTCGACACCGGGAAGCGCAAGCTCGTCGGCGTGAACGACGTCGAGCGCCGGAGCGACGAAGAATCGCTCGAGATCTTCCGCGTCGACCCGGAGAGCGAGCGGCGCCAGATCGAGCGCCTGCGCGCGGTGAAGGCGCGGCGCGACGAGGCCAAGGTCGCCGAGGCGCTCGAGCGCGTGCGCGAGGCCGCCGAGGGCGACGAGAACCTCGTGCCGCCGATCCTCGAGGCGGTGAAGCTCTATGCCTCGCAGGGCGAGATCTGCGACGTGCTGCGCGAGGCCTTCGGCACCTACATGCCGGACTCCCTCACCACCGGGGTCTGACGGTGAACGCAGCGGCGGTCTCGGAGCGCCCGATCCGGGTGCTGCTCGCGAAGCTCGGCCTCGACGCCCACACGATCGGCGTGACGGTGATCGCGCGCGCGCTGCGCGACGCCGGCATGGAGGTGATCTACAGCGGGCTCAAGCAGACGCCCGAGATGGTCGCCGCGACCGCCATCCAGGAGGACGTCGACGTCGTCGGGCTCTCGAGCCTCTCGGCCGCCCACATGCAGCACTTTCCGCGCGTCGTCGAGCTGCTGCGCGAGCAGGGCGCGGACGACAAGCTCGTGATCGCCGGCGGCGTGATCCCCGCCGAGGACGCGCAGCGGCTGCGCGACGCGGGCGTCGCCGCGATCTTCACCATGGGCACCTCGACCGACGAGATCGTCGCCTTCCTGCGCCAGTGGGCGGCGAGCCGCTAGCCCGGGTGGGCGGCGAGCCGCTAGCCCCAGTGGGCGGCGAGCCGCTAGCCCCAGTGGGCGGCGAGCCGCTAGCCCCAGTGGGCGGCGAGCCGCTAGCCGGCGCGGCGCCGGGGCAGGCCGCGCGCGAGCTCGCGGAGCGGGTGCTCGCGGGCCACGCCGCGAGCGCCGCGCGCCTGATCCGCATGGTCGAGGACGGCCGTCCCGAGGCGCGCGAGGCGCTGCGCGAGCTCTACCCGAAGATCGGGCGCGCCCACGTCGTCGGCGTCACGGGGCCGCCGGGCGCGGGCAAGTCGACGCTGGTCTCGGCGCTGATCGCGGAGCTGCGCCGCCGCGGGCGCCGCATCGGCGTGCTCGCCGTCGACCCGTCGAGCCCCTTCAGCGGCGGCGCGATCCTCGGCGACCGCGTGCGCATGCAGCGCCACTCGACCGACCCGGGCGTCTTCATCCGCTCGATGGCGACCCGCGGCGCCTCGGGCGGTCTCGCGCGCGCGAGCTGGGAGGCGGAGCTCGTGCTCGACGCGATGGGCTGCGACGTGGTGCTGGTCGAGACCGTCGGCGTCGGCCAGGTCGAGATCGACGTCGTCGACCTCGCGCACAGCACCGTCGTCGTCTGCCTGCCGGGCGCCGGCGACGACGTGCAGGCGATCAAGGCGGGCCTGCTCGAGGCGGCGGACCTCCTGGTGCTGAACAAGGCCGACCTCCCCGGCGCCGACGACGCCGAGCGCTGGCTCCACGTGCTGCTGCACTCCGCGAAGGCCCCGGCGCCGGACGCCTGGGACCTGCCGCTCTTGCGCACGGTGGCGTCGCGCGAGGAGGGGATCCCGCCGCTGGTCGACGCGCTCGAGCGGCACCGCGCGTACCTCGAGCGCTCGGGCGAGCTGGCGCGGATCGAGGCGCGGCGCGCGCGGCGGCCCTTCGTCGAGCGCGTGCGCGAGCGGCTCGTGGCGCGCGCGCTCGAGGGCCTCGAGGGGCCCGAGGCGCTGCGGCTCCTCGCCGAGGTCGAGCGGAGGAGCCTCGATCCCTACACCGCCGCGGATCGCTGGGTCGAGGCGCGGCTCGCGGGCGGGGGAGGGCCCTAGCGTGCGCGTGCTCGCCTTCCTGAAGCGCCGCGAGGGCCTCTCGCGCGACGCCTTCCGCGCGCACTACGAGGCGGTGCACGTCCCGACGGCGCTTCCGGTGGTCGGCCGTGTGCTGCGCCACTACGTGCGGCACCACCTGCGCGAGGAGCTCCACGGCCGCGCGGGCTTCGACTGCCTCACCGCCGTCGAGTACCCCGACGCGGCCGCGATGCAGGCGCTCGTCGGCGTGCTCGCCGGCCCCGAGGGCGAGGCGATCCGCCGCGACGAGCTCGGCTTCATGGACAAGCCCGCGAACCGCTGGGTCGTGGTCGAGGCCGCACCCGGCGCGCGCGGGCCCGCGCCGGAGGGCGACGACCCCCAGATCCTCGTCTGCGTGTGCGCTCCCAACGGCGCCGGCGGCGCCGGCTTCGGCGCCGCGTTCTCCGGCGAGCCGCTGCGCGGCCTGCTCGACGCGGCGGGCCCCGGGCGTCGCCACCGCGCGCAGCTCGGAGTCGCGGGGAGCGCCGGGGCGCCGCTCTTCGACGCCGTCGTGCAGCTCGGCGGCGGCGAGGCGGCCGGGATCGTCGGCTGGGCGCGCGATCTCGAGGCGAAGGGCGCCGGTGTCCTCGTCGCGCGCCTGTCCGTGCACCCGACGCCGCTCGGCGTCCGCTAGAGGGGAGCCCGTGGGCGGCGCGATCGCGCTCGACGAGAAGGCGGTGCTCGAGGAGGCGACGCGCCGCAGCGGCGGCCTCGAGGACTTCGGCGAGGCGGCCTTCCGCGAGCCGATGCGGCGCCTGCTCGTCGCGCTCGACACCGAGGCGCGGCTCCACGAGGCGGGGCGGGCCGCGCTCTTCGAGCGCACGGTCGGGCTCCTCGTCGAGCGCCTGCGCACCGAGGCGGCGATCCGCCGGCATCCCGAGATCCTCGACGAGCGCATCGAGGCTCCGATCGCGATCGTGGGGCTGATGCGCACCGGCACCACGATGCTCCACCGCATGACGGCGAGCGACCCGCGGCTCCACGCGCTGCTCTGGTACGAGGCACGCCACCCGGCCCCGTTCCCCGACGCCCCGCCCGGCGGCCCCGACCCGCGCATCGGGGACGCGGAGCGCGAGGTGCAGGCGATGCTCGGCGCCTCTCCCGACCTCATCGCCGCGCACCCGATGGACGCGCACGCGCCGGACGAGGAGATCCTGCTGCTCGAGTTCGGCTTCTTCTCGACGAACCCCTACGCCTTCTGCTCGATCCCGGGCTGGGAGCGCTGGCGGGAGCAGCAGGACCCGCGCCCGGCCTACCGCTACCTCGACCGGCTGCTGCGCTTCCTCCAGTGGCAGAAGCGCCGGCGCGGCGAGCCCGGGCGGCGCTGGATCCTGAAGACGCCCTATCACCTCATGCACATGGATGCGCTGCTCGCGACCTTCCCGAGCGCGCGCGTCGTCTGGACGCACCGCGACCCGGTGCAGTGCGTGCCCTCCTTCGCGAGCCTGATCCAGATGCTGCGCGAGGCGCACAGCGACCGCGTCGACCCGCTCGAGATCGGGGCGCAGTGGTGCGAGCTCTTCGCCGGCGGGGTGGAGCGCAGCCTCGACGCGCGCGCCGCCTGCGAGGACCGCTTCCTCGACGTCGACTACCGCGAGCTCGTCGCCGACCCGCTCGCCCAGGTCGCGCGCATCTACGCCTTCGCCGGCCTCTCGCTGCCCGACGAGGTCCGCGCGCGCATGCTGCGCTGGGCCGAGGAGAACAGCCGCGACAAGCGGCCCGTGCACCGCTACGCGCTCGAGCGCTTCGGCTACACCGAGGAGGGTCTGCGCCGCGCCTTCGCCCGCTACTGCGCGCGCTTCATCGGCTAGGCTCGTTCCGCAGCGTGCAGCGCTGCCACTGGCCGGGCGGGAACGCCGTGAGCAGCGTGCGCTCGTGCTCCATCCGGGACGCGAGGCGGTAGAAGACGAGCGCCCCCGCGGCGGTGATCTCGAGCTCGTCGGCCTCGATGGGCTCGTCGCGCCCCTCGGATCGGACCAGCCAGACGCGCCTCATCGACTCTTCCCCCCGATCGGTGGTCCGGGCAGCGGCGCAGAGGATAGGCACCCGGGGGGCCGAGTGGGAAGCCGAGGCCCCTTGCGCTCCGGACCCGCGTCGCCTAGGCTCGGCTGCGAAAGGCCATTTACGGGCCGAATCAAGCAGACAAGCTCATCCCCGTTCTGGTTCCTCCTGCCTGTTTCTTCGTCCCAACGTGAATTCGCCTCTCGCACCCGGCCGCTCTGGCCGGGTCGCACTAAGATCAGTCGCGGGCTACGGGGCTCGGACATGCTGAGCCCCCGCCGCGACGATCCATTCGCCTCCGTCGGATTCCGAGCCGGGGCAACAAGACAGGACTGATTCAATGAGCAAGAAGATCTACGTCGGCAACCTTTCGTTCTCCAGCACCGAGGCGGACCTCAAGAGCGCCTTTGGTCGACACGGCAACGTCGAGTCCGTGAGCATCATCATGGACCGCGAGACCGGTCGGTCGCGGGGCTTCGCCTTCGTCGAGATGGAGGACGCGAGCGCCGCGGCGGACGCGATCCGCGCCCTCGACGGGACCGACCTCGGGGGCCGCACCCTCAAGGTGAACGAGGCCCAGGACAAGCAGCGCGGCGGCTCCGGCGGTGGCGGCGGCGGCGGTCGCGGCAACTTCGGCGGCGGCGGCCGCTACTAGAGCCTCCGACACGAACCGATCGCCGGGATGGGGCGCGAGCCCCATCCCGGTCGACCGCCCGTTCCGGGCGGATC
>Ga0075428_100007047_pt1 | contig 12457 bp, 11 predicted proteins | sample RhiMetdeltSRZDD2_FD_75291 | JGI IMG/M metagenome (GOLD analysis project Ga0075428, IMG submission 75291) | Populus rhizosphere microbial communities from Tennessee, USA - Rhizosphere MetaG P. deltoides SRZDD2 | ecosystem: Host-associated > Plants > Roots > Rhizosphere > Soil | place: USA...
CCTGGCCCGCGCGTCCTTCGGCTGGCCCCGTTACGCGCGCATCCTGCTCGAGGCCGCGGGGACGGCGGAAGGCCTCGCCGGGGCCTGGGCCGCGGAGATGGCCGAGGGCGGCCGCCTCGAGTCCGCCTGCCGGCACACCTACGAGTCGCTGCTGCTGCGCAGCCGCGGATACGGCATGTCCAAGGCCGTGCTGGCGGCGGTGGCCCAGGAGGAAGGCCTGAACCTGACCGCCCTCGTCGCGCGGCTGGGCCGCACGCCGGGCGCCGTCCGCGACTATCTCGGCTGGCTGGTGGGAGTGGACGCGCTGAGGATGGTCAAGAAGCGCTACGTCTACGTGGACGGCATGGTGCGGTGGTGGGTGCGCCTGCACGGGCGCGGCACGCCGGCCGCCGAGGCGGACATACGCGCCGCCGCGGAGGAGATGGCCGGCGGGCGCGAGGCACCGCCCCAGGCGGCTCCGCCCCAGACGGAGACCGTGCGCGCCCCCGCCCGCCGTGAGAGCCTGATCGACGACCTGCTGTGAGCTAGGGGGTCGGGGTCATCCCCGAGAACGCCGCCATCGCTCCCATCATGTTCAGGACGATGCTCAGCACGATCAGCCCCGTCCAGGCCAGCATGATGTTCCGCAGGTTGAGGGTGGACGCCTTCATCCAGCCCCAGATGAACGTCCAGATCCCGCAGGTGACGATCCCAATGATCCCGTGCAGCGCGCCCGCCGTCTGGAATTGCTTGATGAGCACCATGACGAAGCACACCAAGCTGCCCAACCCGACCAGCGACGCTAGGATCATCATCATGTGTGGGTCTCCTTTCTAGAGTGTTGGACGAATGCCAGGGGAATGGAGCCGGATTCGGGGCGGAGCTTACGTCGAAAGCGGGCCGGTGTGAAGAGGGAAACGGCGGCCGGTCAAGCGGGCCGCGGCGCCCCGCCGTCGGCCCGGGACTCCACGTACTCGCGTAGGGCCTCGTGGGCCATGAGGCCGACGCGGCGCTCCAGGACCTGCCCGCCCTGGATCAACAGCAGGGTCGGCAGCCCCTGGATGCGGTAGCGCTCGGCGGTGGCCGCGTTCGCTTCGACGTCCAGGCCGCCCATGCGCAAACGGCCCGCGTGCTCCGCGGCCAGGGCTTCGAGCGACCGAACCACAGTGCGGCAGGGCACGCACCAGTCCGCGAAGAAGTGGACGAGAACGGGCAGCCGCGAGCCGACCACCTCGCGCTCCCAGGTGGCGTCCGTGAAGGTCTCGTAGGGCGCGCGCGCCACGCCGCAGCCTATCGGACGTGGGGCTCGAGGAGTTTCTGCAGGTTCTCCTTGGAGATGAGGCCCACGTGCTGCTCCTGTACCTTGCCGTCCTTGAACAGCAGCAGCGTGGGCAGCGTCCGGATGTTGTAGTCGAAGGGCGCCTTGTCGTTCTCCTCGACGTTCAACTTCCCCACCTTGAGCCTGCCGTTGAACTGTCCGGCCATCGCCTCGAGGACCGGCACCAGCGTCTTGCACGGCACGCACCACTCGGCCCAGAAGTCCACGAGCACCGGCTGCGGCGAGCCGAGCACGTCCTTCTCCCAGGTCTGGTCGGTGTAGGTCTGCAGGGTGTCGCCCATGTGACGAGTCTAACCTACACCGCCGCCATGGCGCGCCGGTACAGGTCGACGTACTGCCGCGCCGACCGGGTCCAGGAGAAGTCCCGGGACATCCCGTTCTTCATGAGACGCGTCCAGGGCTCGCGGTCCTGCCAGGCGGCCAGGGCCTCGTCGATCGCCCACATCATCCCCGTGCCATCGGCGTGCTCGAAGCGGAACCCGGTGCCCTGGTCCGTGCCCGGATCCCACGGCTCCACGGTATCCACCAGGCCGCCGGTGGCGCGCACCACCGGGACGGTACCGTAGCGGAGGCTGTACATCTGGGTCAGGCCGCACGGCTCGAAGCGCGAGGGCATGAGGAACAGGTCGGAGCCCGCGATGACCTTGTGGGCCAGGGCCTCGTCGTAGGCCAGGCGCACGCCGAAACGGTCGGGGGCCCGCGCGGCCAGGGCCCGGAAGCCGTCCTGCACCGCCGCCTCCCCGGTGCCCAGGACCACCATGCGCAGCGGCCGGCTCAGGAGGTCGTGCCAGGCGCGCACCACGATGTCGAAGCCCTTCTGATGGACGAGCCGCGAGACGACGCCGATCACGGGCAGGCCGGGGTCCGCGGACAGGCCGAATTCGCGGAGCAGGTCCGCCTTGCACTCCGCCTTGCCCGACAGGTCCTGCGGCGAGTACGTCTTCGCGATGTGCGCGTCGTCGCGCGGGTCCCACTCGTCGTAGTCCACGCCGTTCAGTATCCCGACGAGGTCAGAGGCGCGCGCGCGCACGATGGCGTCGAACCCGTAGCCCATCTCCGGCGTCTGGATCTCCCGCGCGTACTGGGGCGAGACCGCGGTCACCGCCTCGGAGAAGAGGATGCCGCCCTTCATGTAGCTCACGCCGCCGTCGTACTTCAGCGCGTCGCGGCCGAGGTGCCAGGGCAGGCGGAGGAGGTCCACGGTCTCGGGGCCGAAGTTCCCCTGGTACGCGATGTTGTGGATTGTGAAGACCGTGGGCGAGCGGTAGAGCGTGGGGTCGGTCCAGTAGAACGACTTGAGGAACACGGGCAGGAGCCCCGTGTGCCAGTCGTGGGCGTGGAAAACGTCGGGGCGCTCGCCGCGGCTGCGGAAGTATTCGATGGCGGCGCGTGAGAAGAACGCGAAGCGCAGCCGGTCGTCGTCATGGCCGTAGAGGAACGGCCGGTCGAAGAGCGGCGGGTGCTCCACGAAGACGACGCTCAGCCCGCGGCCCAGCGGCCGGCGGTAGAAGCCGGCGCTGCGGTTCACGTCGTCCACGGGGACGTGGACGGACCCCGCGAACTCGCCGGGCGGGAACGGGATCTGCCCGTAGCGCGGGAGGAACACCGTGACCTTGTGGCCGGCGCGGGCCAGGGCCTTGGGCAGCGCGGCCGCCGTGTCGGCCAGACCGCCGGTCTTGGCGAACGGCGCCAGCTCGGCGCTGACGTAGCCGATGTGCAGCTTCTTCGCGGGCATGGGGGATCCTTCCGACGCTAACAGAGGCACCCGAGAGTGGCAAACGCCAGCGGTGACCGCGCCGTCTCGTCGGCGCGGGGCGTAGCGAAGCGTAACGATCGAGCGGGGATCTGGACGTCCGAGTGCCCAAACGCGCCATGCCCCCCGATGCATTTGTCATGCGTTGCAATGCAATGCATGACAATCCTCTGTGCGCCTAATCCGCCATTCCCTGCTCACGTCGGCGGCGCCCGTCGTTGGATGCGGTACGCTCGCAGTCGCGATGCCACGTCGGCTCGGACAGCACTTCCTTCGCCCGGCGTCGGTCGAGCGGCTGCTGCGCGTGGTGGATCCGCGGCGCGATCAGCAGTTCCTCGAGATCGGCGCCGGCTCCGGCGCGCTGACGTTGCCGCTGGCCGCGCGGGCCGGCCGGGTCACGGCCATCGAGCTGGACCCGGTCCTCGCCGACCGTCTTCAGGCCAGGGCGCCCGCCAACGTCACGCTCGTCCTGGGCGACGCGCTTCACGCCGATCTCGCCGGCCTGGCCCCGCCCGGCACGCGGCTCGTCGGCAACCTGCCCTACGCCATCTCCAGCCCGCTCCTCCGCCGGTTCCTCGACCTGCGCTCGCACGTCGTCGACGTGCACGTGATGCTCCAGGCCGAGGTCGCGCAGCGCATCGCCGCGAAGCCAGGCGGGAAGGACTACGGGATCCTGTCCGTGCTCTACGCCCTGCTGGCCGACGTGGACGTCCCGCTGCGCTTCCCGCCCGGCGCCTTCGCCCCACCGCCGAAGGTCTCGTCCGCGCTCCTTCGCGCCCGCTTCCTCGAACGTCCACGTGCCGAGGTCCCCGATCTCGCCGGCTTCGAGCGTCTCGTCCAGAGGGCCTTTTCCCGCCGCCGAAGGACACTTGAAAACAACCTGCAAGATAGCTATGCTAACCTCAAGGAACACTTGAGGTTGGTACATATCGAGGGGTCAAGGCGGGCTGAGACGCTATCTGTAGTAGAGTTCGCGCGGCTGGCCAGGGCTTTGGCAACGGCCTGAGAGGCCCCCGGCTGGCCACTGAAAGGCGTGGCTCCGTAGACCTGTGAGCGCGTCGTGGGAGTGATGCCGCCAGCCGACGATCGCCCGCTCAAGCTCGTCCCCCTGGGCGGCCTGGGGGAGTTCGGGCTCAACGCCCTCGTCCTCGAGTGGGACGGGCACGTGATCCTGATCGACGCCGGAGTCATGTTCCCGAGCGCGGAGCAGCCCGGGGTGGACTCCATCGTGCCCGACTTCCAATACCTGGCGGACCGCCGGGCGCAGGTGTACGCGATCTTCCTGACCCACGGGCACGAGGACCACATCGGGGCGCTGGCCTTCGCGCTTCAGGCGGCGCCGGCGCCCGTCTACGGCAGCCGGCTGACCCTCGGCTTCGCGCGCAACCGGCTCCGCGAGCGCGGCGTCGAGGCCGACCTGCGCCTGCTCACTCCGGGCCGGTCGGTGACGGCCGGGCCCTTCACGATCCATCCCATCCGCGTGGCCCACAGCGTGCTCGACAGCCTGGCCCTGGCCATCGAGACGCCCGCGGGCGTGGTCGTGGCCAGCGGCGACTTCAAGATCGACCCGGACGCGCCGCCCGACGAGCGCACGGACCTCGAGGCGCTGTCGGCGTGGGGCGACCGCGGCGTGCTCGCGCTGCTCTCCGACAGCACGAACGTGGAGCGGCGCGGCCGCTCCGGCGGGGAGTCCGACGTGGTGCCGGCCTTCGAGGAGGTCCTGCGCCGCACGCGCGGCCGCCTCCTCGTCTCCTGCTTCGCCACCGCGATCCCGCGCATCCAGCGCGTGGCGGACGCGGCCCGGGCCGCCGGCCGACGCATCGCGTTCCTGGGACGCCGCATGGTGGACAACGTCCAGGTGGCGACGGACCTGGGCCTCCTGCGGATCCCCCAAGCGCACGTGCTGCCCACGAGCGAGCTCGCGTCCTACCCGGCCAGCGCGGTGGCGGTCTTCGTGGCGGGAAGCCAGGGCGAGCCCTTCTCCGCCCTCTCGCTGGTGAGCGTGGACGAGCACAACGAGCTCCACGTGGGCCCCGGGGACACCGTGGTGATCTCCGCCCGGCCCGTCCCCGGCAACGAGCGCGCGGTGTCGCGCGTGATGGGCAACCTCTTCCGGCGCGGCTGCGACGTCGTGCATCCGGGCACGGCCCACGTCCACGTCTCCGGCCACGGCAACGAGGACGAGCTGGTGGAGCTCATCCAGCGCGTGCGGCCGCGCTACCTCGTGCCGGTCCACGGCGAGTACCGGATGCTGGCCCAGCACGCGCGGCTGGCCGTGCGCGCCGGGATGAGCGCGGACGACGTGCTGCTGGCCGAGGACGGCGACGTCTGGACGCTCGGCCCGGGCGGCGCGCGGAAGGCGGAGCGGGTGGAGGCCGGCCGCGTCCTCCTCGACCGCTCCGGCGAGGCGGGCCTGGAGGACGTCGTGGTGCGCGACCGCCGCCACCTCTCGGCCGAGGGCATCGTGGTGCCCGTGATCGTCCTGGACAAGCAGACGGGCCGCGTGGAGTCCGCCCCCGAGATCGTGACGCGCGGCTTCGCGGGCGAGAGCGGCGCCTCCCTGCTGGAGGAGGCGGGACGCCTGCTGCTGGAGACGGTGGAGTCGAGACCGGAAGAGGAGCGGTTCGATCCGGCCTTGACGCGCGAGCGCGTGCGGGCCGAGCTGCGCCGGTTCTTCCGCAAGCGCGCGCAGCGGCGGCCGATGGTGATCCCCGTGGTGATGGAGGTCTAGGAGGCCCATGGCGAGCGACGCGAGGAACCGGCGTCTGGCGGAGTTCCTGGGGCTGCTGGCGTTCGGCGTCTCCCTGATGCTGCTGATCAGCCTCGGCACGTACAGCCCGACCGACCCCGCGCCGTTCTTCAAGGCGGGCACGACGGGTCCCGCGCGGAACTTCATCGGACCGATCGGGGCCTTCCTGGCGGAGCTGCTGGTGCCGCAGCTCTTCGGCTTCGCCGCCCTGCTGCTGCCGCTGGTCCTGGGATGGGTGGGCTGGAGCCTGTTCTGGTGCCGGCCGTTCGACGCGCCCTACACGAAGGGCGCCGGGCTGCTCCTCCTCCTGCTGTCCACGACCGCGCTGCTCGCCATGGCCGTGGGCAGGGTGAGCTACGGCGGCGAGCCGCTCCGCGCGGGCGGGGCCACGGGCGAGCTCCTGTCCGGGGCGCTCATCGCCAGCTTCAACCGCACCGGGGCCTACATCCTCCTGGCCACCGGCCTCTTCGTGGCCGTCATCCTGTCGACGCAGTTCTCCTTCGCGGCGGCGCTGTCGCTGGCGGGCGCCGTGCTCGTCGACCGCACGCGCGCCGCGGCCGCGGCCTGGGTCCGCTTCCGCGAGGCCCGCGACAAGGAGCGGATGCGCCGCGAGGTCATCCGGAAGCACACGCAGAAGGAGAAGGATCCGGAGGCGGGAGACGAGAGCGTGCCGCGGGTGCGCAAGACGCGGCCGGCGTCCTCCCCGGCCGAGGAGGACGTGACGCCGCCCGCGGCGGCGCGGCCCGCTGCCCCGCCCCCGGCCCCGGCCCCGGCGCAGCAGACGATCGCCTTCACGCCCGCGCCGCGCGATGCCACGCCCGAGCCGAAGGCGAAGAAGGCGGGAGCGCCGGAGCCGCCCGCCAAGCGGGGCGCGTTCGTCGTCCCGCCCACCACGATCCTGGACGAGCTGAAGGGCGACGTCGCGATGGACAAGGTCAAGCTCTTCGAGAAGGCGCGCACGCTCCAGAGCAAGTGCCAGGAGTTCGGCGTGATGGGCTCCGTGGTGGAGATCCACCCCGGCCCCGTGGTCACGACCTACGAGTTCAAGCCCGACGCGGGGATCAAGTACTCCAAGATCGTGGCCCTGGCCGACGACCTGGCCCTGGGCCTGGAGGCGGAGTCCATCCGCGTGGACCGCATGAGCGGGCGCGGCACCGTGGGCATCGAGATCCCCAACGAGGTGCGCGAGATGATCTCGCTGCGCGAGATCCTGGAGGGCGACGCGTTCCGCAAGGCCTCGGGCCGCCTCACCCTGGCCCTGGGCAAGACCGTGGGCGGCGAGCCCCACGTCACCGACCTGGCGGCCATGCCCCACCTGCTCATCGCGGGGGCCACGGGCACCGGCAAGAGCGTGGGCCTCAACTGCATGATCGCGTCGATCCTCTACAAGGCCACGCCCGACGAGGTGCGCCTCATCCTCATCGACCCCAAGCGGCTGGAGCTGGGCGTGTACGAGGACATCCCCCACCTCCTCGCGCCCGTGGTCACGGACCCGAAGATCGCCTCCAACGTCCTGAAGTGGGCGGTGGCGGAGATGGAGAAGCGCATCCGCAGGCTGGCCTCGGAGGGCGTGCGCAACATCGACCAGTACAACAACGTCATGCGGGCGGAGCGCCCCGCCCCGGGGCCCGGCGAGGAGGAGGCCGGCCCGCTCCACTACATCGTGATCGTCATCGACGAGCTGGCGGACCTGATGATGGTCTCCTCGCACGAGGTGGAGGAATCGATCACCCGCCTGGCCCAGATGGCGCGCGCCGTGGGCATACACCTGATCCTGGCCACGCAGCGGCCGTCGGTGGACGTGCTCACCGGACTCATCAAGGCCAACTTCCCCTCCCGCATCTCCTTCCGCGTGGCGGCGCGGGTGGACAGCCGCACCATCCTCGACTCCATCGGGGCCGAGCACCTGCTGGGCAAGGGCGACATGCTCTTCCTGCCCCCCGGCAGCGCGCGCCTCTCGCGCATCCACGGGGCGTACGTCTCCGAGCAGGAGATCGCGCGCCTCACCTCGTACCTGCGCAAGACGGGCAAGCCGGCCTACGACGAGAGCGTGGGCAAGACGGAGCGCAGCGCGGACACCGCGGAGCTGGCCGACCGGGACGAGCTGTTCGACGAGGCGGCGCGATTCATCCTGCAGAGCGGCCAGGCCTCGACCAGCATGCTCCAGCGCCGGTTCCGGATCGGGTTCTCGCGGGCGGGACGGCTCATCGACCTCATGGAGCGGGACGGGATCATCGGCCCGGCCGACGGCTCGAAGCCGCGGGAGATCCTGGTGGCGCCGGACTACTACGAGACGGTGGACGCCTGGCCCAAGTGATCGCGCGGGCGCGAGGGCCGATGGCGGCGGCGGCTCTCCTAGCCGTCCTGGGCCTTGCCTCGCCCGCCGCGTCCGCCACGAAGTCGCGCAAGCCCGCGGCGCCGGCACCCCACGCCACGCCGCCCGGCCCCGACGCCGCCCTCTACGCGGAGGCCAAGAAGGCCCTGGACTCGTTGCGCACGTCGCCGAAGCGGCAGTCCCAGCGCACGGAGTGGGAGCGGGTGGTCATGCGCTTCCGCAAGGTCCCGGCGCGCTACCCGCAGAGCGGCTACTCGGACGACGCCCTGCTCGCGGTGGGCGACATCTACCGGCACATGGCGCGCAAGTTCTCCATGGCCGGCTACGAGGACGACGCCGTCGCGGCCTACCGCTCGCTGGTGGCCGAATACCCGGCCAGCCGCAAGGGCGAGCCCGCGCTCTTCGCGGTCTTCGAGATCGCGCGCGCGCGGAGCGACCGCAAGCGCATGACCGGGGCCGCCGAAGCCTACCTGCAGGCCTTCCCCGACGCGCCGCGCGCCAGGGACGTCAAGGCCCTCATGAAGAAGGGCGCCCGCCGGGCCGCCGTCGCGGAGGCGCCGCTGCCCTCTCCTCCCCCGCCCGGCCTGGCCCAGGTCTTCAACCTCCGCTTCTGGAGCGGCGAGTCGTCCACGCGCGTGGTGCTGGACGTCGAGAAGGAGGTCCGCTACCGCTCCGACCGCATCGCGAACCCGGACCGGCTGTGGATCGACCTCGAGGGGACGCGCCTGCACCCGAACCTCGTCCACCGCAGCTTCCCGGTCGGCGACGGCCTGCTGGAGCAGGTGCGCGTCGGCCAGAACAGGGACGACGTGGTGCGCGTGGTGCTGGACTTCAAGGACGTCAAGGACCACTCGATCTTCTACCTGGAGAATCCGCTGCGGCTGGTGGTGGACGTGCGCGGCAACGCACGGCCGATGGTGGCCTCGGCGGAGAAGGCGCCGCCTTTGTCATCGGTCTGGACGGTGCACACGCCGCCGCCGTCCCCGGCCCCCTCGCCGGCGCCGAAGGCCGACCCCGAGGTGGACTCGCTGCCGCCGCGCCGCGTGGCGGAGATCACGGCGCCCGAGCCTCCGCCGGCGCCCGTGGCCCGGCGGCCCCCGGCGCCCCGCGTGGTGATCGAGGGGACCGAGACCCCCAAGCGCGGCGCCAGCACCGCCTCGCGGACCCCCGCCGCTCCCCTGCCGCCGCAGGCCAACCGCGCCGGCTCCTACAGCCTGGCCCGCCAGCTCGGCCTGGGCGCGCGGCGCATCGTCATCGACGCCGGCCACGGCGGCCACGACCCCGGGACCATCGGGCGCGGCGGCCTCCAGGAGAAGGACCTCGTCCTGGACGTGGCGCTCCGCGTGCAGCGGCTCGTGCGCGAGGAGCTGGGGGCCGAGGTGGTGATGACGCGGTCCACGGACGTGTTCATCCCCCTGGAGGAGCGGACGGCCATCGCCAACTCGCGCGAGGCCGACCTCTTCCTCTCCATCCACGCCAACAGCAGCCGCAACCCGAGGGCCAAGGGGATCGAGACCTACTTCCTGAACTTCGCCGTCGACCCGCACGCCGAGAGCGTGGCCGCGCGCGAGAACGCCATCTCCGCCGCCACGCTGAAGGACCTGCAGAACCTGGTGAAGGCCATCACCCTGAACAGCAAGATCGACGAGAGCCGCGACTTCGCCGCCTCGGTGCAGGAGGCGATGGTGGAGAACATGAGGGCGCGCGATCCCGACGTCCAGGACCGCGGCGTCCACACCGCGCCCTTCTACGTCCTGATCGGCGCCAACATGCCCAGCGTGCTGGCCGAGATCGCCTTCGTGAGCCACCCCGACGAGGAGCGCCTGCTGAAGGGTGGCGAGCAGCGGGAGCGCATCGCCTGGGGCCTCTTCGAGGGCGTGCGGAGCTACCTGGAGGCCCTGAACCGCACCCAGACCCGCAAGTTGACCGAGGCCTCACGCGGGTCTACAGTGGCTTCGGGAGAGGCCCGCCGATGATCGCGCCGCTTTTGGCCCAGACGACGCCCACGGTGATCTGGGTCCCCGTCCAGAGGCCGACCTTCGACCTGGTGGGCGTGGTCCTGTCGTCGTTCGGGATCGCCGGTATCTGCGCCGCCGTGGCCCTGGTGCTCGGCATCGCGCTGGGCGTGGTCCTCATCCGGCGCGCGCGCCGGCAGACCGATCCGCTGGCGGGCCGCACCGTCCTGCGCCTGGCCGGGTCGCCCCAGCCCTAACGCACCGCATCAAAGCTTCTTGACACAAATGACGCAGTGCGTCATGCTGCGGGCATGGCCGCGTCTTCCTCCGCCGCCGCCGAGCGGGTCATCAAGCGCTACGGGAACCGCAAGCTCTACGACGCCCGGGCGGGACGGCACGTCACCCTGGAGGACGTGGCGCGGCTGGTGGCGGGCGGCGAGGACGTGCGGGTGGTCGACCAGGCCACGGGGACCGACCTCACCGCCCTGACCCTGGCCCAGGTGGTGCTGGACGGGGTGAAGGAGCGGACGGCCCGCATCCCCGGCCAGGTGCTGGCCCGGCTCATCCGCTACGGCTGGACGGCCACGCGCGCCGCGCACCCGGAGTGGAGCGCGCCGCAGGCCGCCGCCCGCGCGCGGGCCGAGGCGGAAAGGATCGTGGGACGGCTGATGGGCCGCGGCCGCCTTACGCTGGAGGAGGGGCTGGCCCTGAGGCAGGAGATCGCGGCCACCGTGCAGCGCATGGTGGCGGACGCGCAGCACGGCGTCGAGAGCCGCGTGCGCGGGCTGCTCGACAGGAGCGAGCAGGAGGGCGGCGTGAACCCGTCGCTGCGCGCGTTGCGCGAGCGGCTCATGACGTTCGAGGACGCGCTGGCCGCGCCATCCGCTGGCGGCCGCCGGCGACGTCCCCGGAGGACCACGAAGACAAGGAGGAAGCGGTGAAGGCAAAGACCATGAAGAAGACGGCGCGGCGGGCGGGGACCACGGTGCGCAAGGCCGCGCAGCGGCAGGGCCGAACGGTGGGGACGGCGGCGGGAGCGGCGGCGGGCGGCGCGAGCGAGGTCCTGCGCGACACCTGGCATTCCACGCTGGTCGCGCTCACCACCGCGGAGCACGAGGTGGCGAAGCAGGTCCGCCAGCTCCTCAAGAGGAACCGCATCCAGGCCCGCGACGCCGCGGGCGTGTTGCGCGAGTTGGGGTCGCGCGCGGAGGTGGAGCGCCGCAGGGCCATGAAGGAACTGGAGGGGCGGCTGTCCACCCTGCAGTCGCGGATGAAGAAGGAGCGCAAGGTGGTGGGCGAGGCCGTGGGCGAGGCGGTGACGGGCGCCCTGGGGCGCCTCAACATCCCGAGCCGGCAAGAGGTCAAGGAGCTCACCCGGAAGGTCGATCAGCTCGGGGCGAAGATCGACGACTTCCGCAAGCGGGCGGCGCGCCGGGCCAGGGGGTAGGGCACGGCCGGCCGCGGGCGACGGCGGAGCCGGATCGCGCTGGTGTGCGCCGGCGGTGGCGTCACCGGGGCGGTCTACGAGATCGGCTGCCTGCGCGCGCTCGAGGACCTGCTCGACCGCAGCGTGCTGGACCTCGACCTCTACGTGGGGGTGAGCGGCGGGGCCTTCGTGGCGTCCCTGCTGGCCAACGGCGTCTCACCCGCGGACATGTACGACGAGGTCGTGGCCCGCTCGCGGGGGCCGTTGGGCGTGGGTGGCGCGCCCCTCTTCCGGCTGGGCCTGGGAGAGCTGTTCCGCCGCTCGGCGCGGCTGCCCCGCGTCGCCCGCGACGCCGTCGCCTCGCTCTGGAGCGGCGAGCGGCGCGGGCTGGCGGACCTCGCGCTGTCCCTCTTCGAGCTGCTGCCCGCGGGCCTGCTCGACAACTCGGGCGTGCGCGAGCTGCTGGCCCGCCTCTTCGCGATGCCCGGCCGCACCGATTCCTTCGCCGCGCTGCGCCGCGAGCTCTACATCGTGGCCGTCGACCTCGACCGGGGGACCGCGGTGGCGTTCGGCGAGAAGGGCCGGCGCCAGGCGCCCATCTCCCAGACCGTCCAGGCCTCGACCGCGCTGCCCGGCCTCTACCGCCCCGTCCGCATCGCCGGCCGCGACTACGTGGACGGCGGGGTGAAGAAGACGGCCCACGTCAACCTGGCCATCCGCCACGGCGCCGACCTGGTGATCTGCATCAATCCCCTGGTGCCCATCCGGAACGAGGCCGTGAAGGGCCCGCTGCACGGGCCTTTGAGCGACAAGGGCGTGACCTACGTCCTGGACCAGGCCATGCGGCTCATGCTGCACGGCCGGATGCAATACGGGATGGAGCGCTACAAGGCCGAGCATCCCGAAGTGGACATCCTGCTC
>Ga0075428_100007053_pt1 | contig 12453 bp, 7 predicted proteins | sample RhiMetdeltSRZDD2_FD_75291 | JGI IMG/M metagenome (GOLD analysis project Ga0075428, IMG submission 75291) | Populus rhizosphere microbial communities from Tennessee, USA - Rhizosphere MetaG P. deltoides SRZDD2 | ecosystem: Host-associated > Plants > Roots > Rhizosphere > Soil | place: USA...
TGGCGCTCATGGCCGAGGGCCGCTCGAACGCCGGCGTCGCCGGACAGCTCTGGCTCGCCGAGGGAACGGTCGAGAAGCATGTCCGGCACATCCTGGCCAAGCTCGGTTTGCCGGAGACGAAGGACGACCATCGCCGCGTCCTCGCGGTCGTCACCTTCCTCAAGAGCAGCAAGGAGACCGTCTAGGCCGCGGGCTCGAGCAGGTCGCGAATCGCCTGCGCGGACAACCGTGTCTTGGGGACGAAACCCAGCGCGGGGCTCATCGCGATCAGGTGCGCGAGGTCGTCTTCCAAGTGTGTCGAGATCAGGATGACCCTCGACGTGCCACTCAGCCGCCGCGCGAGCTCGAGGCCGTCCTCGTCGCCAAGGTCGACGTCGACGAGCGTGACGTCCGGCCGAAGCTCGGACGCGAGCTGAATCGCCTGAGCGCTGTTCGATGCGACACCGATCACATCCAACCCTTCGCGTCTGAGCAGGGCAGCTGCGCCCTCCAGGAAGAGGGCGTTGTCGTCGACGATCAGGCACCTCAGCGACACCTCCGAAGGATCAACCATTACTTGCCGGACCGCATCCCCGCTACCGGCAATCTTTGGGCACGGGAACTGTCGGTCTAGACGGTCTGCTCCAACTCGAGGTCAAGCGGCGGCCGGGCAAGAGCCCGGCGTCGTCGTTAACGGTGACGCCTGAAAGGCTTGAGCACTTGCTCGAGCAGACGCATGAGGTCCCGCGGGGTGGTCACGATCGGCGCCTCTCGACCGACCGCACTTCGCTTGGGATTACGCTTCACTTCGTCGGGATGATGTGCGCTCCGCCAATGCCAGGCGTCCGCCTTGCTTGGGATCGGCTGCGCGAAGGGCGCACTCCTAGGCATGACTGGCGCTAAAGCCGCGCCCGAGCTCCACCTCACGCCGGCCGAACGTGCTGCCCGCGGCAAAGCTGCACGGGCGAAGACGCCCCGGTCGAGCCAATCGGCGCTGGACGTTGCGCGCGGTCGTGATCCCGTGGCGTTGCTCGAGTCCCAGGCTCACTCGCGCCTCGCTGAGCTCGTTCCGATTCGATACGGCCGAATGCTCGCCTCGCCACTGGCGTTCTTCCGCGGCAACGCCCTGGTGATGGCGCACGATCTCGCCCCCACGCCCACCGCCGGTTTGTCAGCTCAGCTCTCCGGTGATGCGCATCTTCAGAACTTCGGCGGCTTCGCATCGCCTGAACGCGATCTCGTGTTCGACCTCAACGACTTCGACGAGACTCTTGTCGGCCCATTCGAGTGGGACGTCAAACGGCTGGCGACGAGCTTTGAGATCGCCGGGCGAGATCGCGACTTCCCGCGGAAGAAGCGGAAGAACGCCGTGTTCGCCGCGGTGCGCTCGTACCGGAAGGCGATGAGGTATTTCGCCGCGATGGGCGACCTGGACGTCTGGTACGCGCGGCTCGACGCGAAGGCGATCGACAAGAGGCTGAGGCGGGCGCGAGACCAAAGGCTCGAGCGAGGCCTTCAACGATTCGAGGCGAAGGCGTACGAGCACGACCGGATGCTCGCGTTCGAGCGATTGACCCAAACCGTCGACGGAGAACCGAGGTTCGTCTCGGACCCACCGCTGATCGTCCCCCTTTCCGAGCTCGACGGAGCCGGCGGCGAGAAGAGTCTCGAGTCGCTCCTGCGCGAGCTCTTTCGCCGCTACCGCCGGACGCTTCCAGCCGACCGGCGTACATTGATCGAGCGCTTCCGTTACGTCGACCTCGCCCGGAAGGTGGTCGGGATCGGCAGCGTCGGAACGCGTTGTTGGGTGATGCTGCTGCTCGGTCGCGACGACGAGGACCCGCTCTTTCTCCAGATCAAGGAGGCTCAGCCGTCCGTGCTCGAGCCCCTGCTCGGCCGAAGCCCGTTTGCAACTCATGGCCAACGTGTCGTCGACGGTCAGCGGATCATGCAAACCGCCGGCGACATCTTTCTCGGCTGGATTCACTCCGACTACGAACTAGACGGCGGCGCGCAGGACTTCTACGTCCGCCAGCTCTGGGACTGGAAGAGCTCGCTGAACGTCCAGACGATCCTGGCGGACGGCCTTGTCGCCTACGCCGAGACATGCGGTTGGACGCTTGCCCGTGCGCACGCTCGCTCAGCGGACCGAATCGCAATCGCGGCTTACCTGGGCTCGAGCGACCGCTTCGACCGCGCCGTTGCGGACTTCGCGGCCGCGTACGCGGATCTCAACGAGGAAGATCACGAAGCGCTTGCTCAGGCCGTCGCTGCAGGTCGGGTGAGGGCGCTGCAAGGGGTCTAGGTCGTGCGTAGCGGCAACTCGAGCTCGAGCGGCAACTCGGCCGTGATCTGCGTCCCCTCGCCCGTCCGGCTGAAGACCCGAATCGAGCCGCCGAGCGCCTCGACGCGGTCACCGAGGCCGACGAGTCCTGAGCCGCGGGCGGTATCCACTCCGCCGACGCCGTCGTCGCGAACCGACAGCACCAGCGCACCATCGCGCCGCTCGAGCGACACGTCGATGCGCGATGCCTGCGAATACTTGGCCGCGTTGGCGAGAGCCTCGGACGCAACGAAGTACGCCGCCACTTCGATCGGCTCCGCGAGCCGCGCGTCCGTCGTGAGCTCCAGGTCGACAGGAATCGGGGAACGGTGAGTGAGCGCCTGCAACGCCGGACCGAGTCCGCCCTTGGAAAGGATCGCAGGGTGGATCCCGCGCGAGATCTCCTGTAGATCCTCGACCGCGTCTGCCAGCCCCTGCGCGACGCCGGAAAGTTCGTCGCGGAGGTCGTCCCGCTCAGAGGGAAGATTCGCCTCTGCGGCGCGCACCGCCAGGCCAAGCGAGACGAGCCTCTGCTGGGTGCCGTCGTGCAGGTCGCGCTCGATCCGGCGGCGGGCGTCGTCCGACGCGGCGACGATGCGTCGTCGCGAAGCGGCGAGTTCCGATCTGCTCTCGACGTTCGCGATCGCGGTTGCGACAAGATCGCTGAAGTTGGAGAGGCGCGTCTCCGTTCCCGGTGTGGGCGGCCGTTCGGGGTTTGTCGAAGCGGCACAGATGCAGCCCCACAGATTTCCCTCAACGGTGATGGGCGCCGCGACGGACGACCGGACTCCAGCCTCGATCGCGTTGCTGGAGGTGAGCCGAACGGGCCCACCGGTCTCGCGCACCGCCGCGCTCATGGGGCCTGCGGCGAAGCGCCGCGGCAACTCGACCGGGAAGGCCTCGCCCGTCTCGGTCCAGCGGGCCATCAGCGTCACGGTGTCTTCTGAGTCGAACCGAGTCACGTAAGCGCGGTCGACCGAATGGAGCCGGCCAACCTCCTCCGCCACTGCCCTGAACAGATCCATAGGTGGCGCGCCACGTGCGACCAGCGTTGCCACGCGCCGGAGTGCCGCCTGCTCTTCGGCCAGCTCGGCAAGGGCCTCGCGTGACTCGGCGTTGGCGATCGCGGTCGCGACCAGCTCTGTGAAGGCGGCGAGACGGGTCTCGGCGTTCTCGGCCCATGGGTCGACCCCGCGAGTCGCGGCCATCAACGCGCCCCAGAGCTTCCCCTCGACGAGGATCGGCGCCCCGACGGCAGAGCGCATGCCCAAGTTCCGCGCGAGATCCGTTTCCGCACGCTTCCACGCCTCGTCGTAGCTATACAGTCGCGCCGGCGCGCCGGTCTTGAAGATGCGGGCGGCGAGGTTGTCGCCATCCAGTGGAAACCGCGTCCCGATCGGCAAAATGGGGCCGTCGCCACTCCAGCTGGCGATCGTCGTCGCCAAGCCGTCGCCGGGGAAGACGTGCAACACCGCAAGGTCGGCATCGAGGAGCAGCCCGACCGCCTGAGTGACGGCCGTAAAGACCTCGCTGGGGGACGGCTGCTGCGCGACGAGTACCGCTACGCGCCGCAGCGCCGCCTGCTCGTCAGCGAGCCGCGCGAGCGCGGCACGCGACTCGGCGTTGGCGATCGCCGTCGCCACGAGCTCGGTGAAGTCTGTGAGCCGGGCCTCGGTGTCTTCGGGGAACGGCTCGTCCTGCAACGACAAAGCCACCATCGCCCCCCACAAACGTCTCTCGACCACGATCGGGCTCGCGACCGCCGAGCGCAAGCCCGCGGCACGAGCGGCAGCAGCGGCCTCCCCGGCCACGTGCGCATAGTCCTCGACGCGGGCCGGGCGACCGGTCTCCCGAACGATTGCCATTACACCCGGGGTGTCCAGCGCCCAACGCGATCCGATCGGGAACGGCTCGCGATCCCCCTCGCTGAAGCCGCCGACCACCTCGGAGGCTTCCGGCTCGTAGCGGACCAGCCTCACGTGCTGGACGGCGAAGACGCGGGCGACCTGCTCCGCGACTGCCGCAAAGAGCTGATCAGGCGCGGACTCGCGCGCGACGAGAGTCGCGACGTGCCGCAAGGCGGCCTGTTCGTTGACGAGCTCGCGAACGTGCCTTTCCGCACCCTCGAGCACCTCGGCCGGGGCGGACCTGTCGCGTCGGGTCGCGACCCGGCGAAGGAGGTACGCCTCGCCTTGACCGAGTGATGCCGCCGCGGCAACCGATCCGTCGCCCAGCACGACCTCGCCGCCGCCCTCGGGGAGGTCGAGCGGCTTCGAAGTCGCCGGCTCGCCGCCTGCGAGCACGTAGCCGTCGCGGCTCACGAGCAGATCCGTGCTCCTCACTATCAGATCGCCGTAGCGCCGCCTAAGCCGAGCGTCGTGATCGCGCCGAACCTCGGAGAGGCGACGCTCCATCGTCCTGGCGGCGGTCGTCACTAGCTCCAGGCTCCGTGGGTGCGCAGTCCTCCAGAGGCTCGAGAGGTCGATCAGCCCGACGACTCGACCGGACACCGGGTCGTGAACCGGAGCGCCGGAGCAGACCCACTCGTGATGCCGTTCGTTGAAATGCTCGAAGGCGAACACCTGGAAGGCCCGGTCTGCGGCCAGCGCAGTCCCGATCCCGTTCGTGCCGTCGGCTGCTTCGCTGTACCGCGCGCCCTCGACGAGATTCATCTCGGCGGCACGCTCCTGGAGCCACACGTCACCCGCTCTGTGCAGGATCAGCCCCGAGGCATCGGTCACGACGACCATGCTTCCCGACTCCTCGGCCACCTTCCGGAGCTGCTCCATCAGGTCCTGGGCCAGCGACCCGAGCGGATGCTCGAACCAGCGGTCGAGCACCTCCGACTCGTCGGCCTCGATCGGAGCCAGCACGTCCGTTGGATCGAGGCCCGTGGCGAGCGAGCGCCGCCACGACTCGATGATCGTCGGTCGCAATCCTGCTGTGGCTCGGGGTGGCAGTTCGAGGCCGAGCGCGCCGTCGGCGAGCAGGCGCTCCCAGCTTCTCCGGAGCTCGCGAGCGCGGCTCAGCGGATCCGTCTCCGCTCCGACTGCCAGCCACTGCGACGGCATGGCTCCACGATGATAGTCCCTCTCGACTATTTGAGCTGGAGCGGCAACTCGGCGGTGATCCTCGTCCCCTTGCCCGGCCGGCTGTCGACCCCGAGCGACCCCCCGAGCGCCTCGACGCGATCGGTCAGGCCGACGATTCCCGAGCCGCGGGAGGGGTCAACTCCGCCCACTCCGTCGTCGCGAACCGACAGCACCAGGCTGCCGTCGCGCCGCTCGAGCGAAACGTCGATGCGGGACGCGCCAGAGTGCTTCGCGGCATTGGCGAGAGCCTCGGAGGCAACGAAATATGCCGCCACCTCGCTCGGCTCCGCGAGCCGCACGTCGGTCGTGATGTCGAGGTCGACAGGAATCGGGGAACGGTGAGCAAGCGCCTGCAGCGCAGGGCCGAGCCCGCCTTTGGAAAGGATCGCCGGGTGGATCCCACGCGAGATCTCCTGCAGATCCTCGACCGCAGCCGCCAGTCCCATCGCCACATCGGAAAGCTCGTCGCGGAGGTCCTCCTGCTCGGGAGGAAGGTTCGCCTCCGCGGCACGGACCGCCAGGCCAAGCGAGACGAGCCGTTGCTGCGTGCCGTCGTGCAGGTCGCGTTCGATCTGCCGGCGCGTCTCATCCGATGCGGCGACGATTCGTCGGCGCGAAGCAGCGAGCTCGGACCTGCTTTCGGCATTCGCGACGGCGGTGGCGACGAGCTCGGTGAACTTGTCCAGTCGCTCCTCGGCGTCGACGGGGAGCTCGTCTTTGCGCGAGACCATCACGGCTCCCCACAGACGACCCTCCACGATGATCGAGCTCGCGACAGTCGAGGCGACATCCAGGCGAGCAAGCATGTCGGCCAGGGCGGCAGACTTCTCTCGAAGCCTCTCATTGACACGCACAGAACGTCCGGATTGAAAGACGCGCACCGCCGCCAGAGGATCGTCTAGCGCCCAGCGCGTTCCGACCTCGACTCCCTGCATCCCCTTCCCAAGCGCGACTGCGACGAATGCCGGATCATCGTTATCGAACCTGCCGACGGTTGTCAGATCCGTACCGAACACGCGGCCGACCTCCTCGATGACGGCCGCGAATATCTCTTCGGGCTGCAGCCCCTCGGCCACCAGCGTCGCGATTCGCCGCAACGTCGCCTGCTCGGAACCAACGCGCTCCAGCGCGTGTCGCGCCTCCGCGTTCGCGACTGCCGTCCCGACGAGCTCGGTGAACTGGCCGAGACGGGCCTCTGACCGTTCGGGAATCGGCTCCGGCTCGGTCGAGATCGCGATGATCACGCCCCAGAGGCGGCCTTCGACCGTGATCGGTGCGCCGATCGCCGACTCGAAGCCCGCGCTTCGCGCAACACGGGCGATCTCGCCTTGCAAGGCGCCGTAGTCGTCGATGCGCGCCGTGCGCCTCGTCCGGGCGACCATCGCCATCACGCTAGGGTCGTCGAGCGACCACGAGCTCCCGGCGGGGAACGGGTGCTCGCCCGAGGCGGCGATCACGGTCCCGGTGTCGTCTCCGTCGTACCGAACGAGTTCGATCCGCTCCAACCCGAGGAGGCTCGAGACCTCTTCGACCACGGCCGCGAAGACCTGCTCGGGCGCGGCGCCGGCGGCGACGAGAGTGGCGACCCGTCCGAGCGCGGCCTGCTCCTCGCCGAAGCGGCGGAGCTCATCGTGTGCCTGCGTGTTCGCGACGGCGGTCGCGATCAGGTCCGTAAAAGCCGCCAGCCGTACCTCGGCGCCGGCGGGAAACGGCTCCGTCCGCACGGTGGCGACGAGCATGACGCCCCACACTCGACCCTCGACGACGATCGGCGCCGCGATCGACGAGCGCCAGCCGTAGCGGCGAGCGATCTCGGCGGCTTCACCCGAGGCGTCGTCGTACCCGTCGACACGAGCCGGTTTGCCCGTCTCGGCCACGATGCTCAAAACGTTACGGCCGCCGATCGTCGAGCGAGTCCCGACCGGCACCCCTCCGGGAGACGCGCTCCAGCTCCCGATTGCCGTCGCAGATCCGTCGCCGTCGTAGCGGCCGACAACCGTGATGTCGGTGTCGAGCAGCTTGCCAACTTCGGTTGCCACGGCCTCGAAGACTTCCGTGGACGGGGCGTCACGGGCGACGAGCGTCGCGACGCGTCGCAGCGCCGCCTGCTCCTCGGCGAGCCGTGCAAGGGCCTCGCGCGATTCCGCGCTTCCGATTGCAGTAGCCAGGAGGTTGGTGAAGGCAGCAAGACGAGCGGCGGCGCTTTCCGGCAACGGCTCGTCCTTGCTGGAAACGACCATCGCTCCCCAGGTTTCAGCCGCGACCACGATCGGCGCTCCAATCGTCGACCGAAGACCGGCCTGACGCGCGGCGGCCGCGACCTCACCCTCCAGCTCCGAGTAGTCGTCGATTCGCGCGATCTCGCCGTTTGAACGCACGAGCTGGAGCACGCTCGTGCCGTCAAGCGACCACCGCCGAAGCGCGGGCGAAACCAGCCGATCGGTCGAGAAGGTAGCGAGCTCGGTTGCCAGTTCATCCTTCTCGTAGCGCACAACACTCACGACCGGGACCTCAAAAACCCGAGCGACTTCCTCGGCCACCACAGCGAAGAGATTCTGCGGTTGCTCCGCTCCCGCGGCGAGTGTTGCCACGCGGTGAAGCGCGGCCTGTTCGCTCTCGCTGCGGTGTTCCGCGGTGACGTCCCGCCCGACGCCCCACATCACGGCCTCCTCGGGGACCGGCGTCGCCGTCCACTCGATCCACTTGTATGAGCCGTCTTTGCAGAGAATCCGGTTCACGAACGAGAACGCCGTTGCACCTCCGATGACGCGGCGTGCCGCTTCTTCGGTCCGCTCGCGGTCGCCGGGGTGGACGAACTCCATGAACGGTCGCGAAAGCGCCTCCGCCTCCGTGTAACCGAGAACCGCCTCGACAGTCGGGTTCACGCGCTTCCAGTAACCGTCGAAGCCCGCGAGGATGACCATCTCGCGAGTGAGCGCGAAATATCGCTCGACCTCGCCGGTCGCCCGCCTGCGCCACTCTGTCGAAGGGACGGCCCGAACATCGAGCTCCGCCCGGGTATCGGTGCTGCTCATAGGGTGCATCGCTGGCTATCGACGCTAGCTCGGGCCAGGGAGCTCCGCATACGTCATCTGACGTGTCTCTTACGAATCCACGGCGGCCTGCAGGGCTCGTCGCAGCTGTCCACGCGATGTCACGCCCAGCTTGGGGTAGACGCGGTGCAGATGAGTGCCGATCGTGCGATGGGAGAGAAAGAGCTTCTCCCCGATCTCGCGGTTCGTCAGCCCGTCGGCGGCCATCCGGGCGATCTGTAGTTCCTGTGCCGTCAGCTCCAATCGAAGGTCGACGCTGCGCGGTCGCGGAGCCTCACCGGCTGCGCGAAGCTCCTGAGCGGCGCGTTCGGCCCAGGGGCGCGCACCGAGGGCGTCGAAGCTGGCGCGGGCCGCCCGCAGCGGCGTCCGAGCGGCGGCGACCTGCCTCTGACGTCGAAGCCACGCCCCCTGGGCGAGCAGCAACCGCGCGCGCGTGAAGGGCCAGGCGTTGAGATCGGTGCTCAACGCGTGTTCCAGTTCGCTCTCGATCTCTTCTTCATCCGCCAGGATGCCGCGGGCGAAGCGAAGGCTCGAGTGGAGAAGCTCGCCACCGGAGTGGGCGGCGATCGACTCGAGCGGCCCGAGCAGATGTCGCGCCTCCGCCTTGAGTCCAGCGTGTGCGGCGGCCTCGGCCAGGTCGACAACCGTCCAGACACTGGCGAGAGGCTGGTAAGCAGGCTCGGTTGGATCCAAGACCCGTCGTAGCTCGTCGTACGCGTCTTTGTGGCGCCCGGCCGCCAGGAGTGAGCGACCGCGAACGAATTGAACGAGTGCGAGGAGCGGAGTTGCTCCGTGGGCCAGCAGAGCCTGTTCGCACGCGTCGGCGATCTGCTCCGCCCCGTGGGCGTCTCCTCTCGAGGCGGAAACCGCTGCCTCCGCCAGTCGTGCGACCAGCATCCAGCGCGGCAGAGACGTTTCGCCCGCAAGCACAGCGGCCTCCGCCGCACTTGTCGAGGTCGTGTCCCATTGCCCCAGGTGGAATGCAGCCCATGCCTGAAAAACCAGTGCCTCCGTGAGCAAGACCAGTCTTCCTTGCGCTCTCGCGCCGCTCACTGCAGCAGCGAGAAACCGTGCCGCGATGTCATCGGCCCAGACGGCAGTGCCCGCAGCACCGAGCTTTTGTGCCTCCAAGGGCTCGTGGTCGGGCGCGGAGAGAAGCTGCTCAATGACACGCGCGCCCTGCCCCACCGGATCCGCAACCCCGAGGACATAGAGAAGTTCCGGTGTCGACGGTGGCAGCTCGAGCGATTCTGCGGCTTCGACAACGAGCGTTCGCGTCCCGAGCGGCGGGTTTCCCCACCAGCAGCGGAGCGCGATGTCCTCGAGCACTTGCAGGGCGCGAAGGTCGTCGCCGCTGGCCGCCAGGTTGTTGGCCAGCTCGACGAGCGCCGGGATCCTCGCCACGCCCGTCCAGCGTGGCTCGAACCGCTCGAGGCTCCAGAGCAGCACGGTGCGGTCGGTCGCCGTGAGGTCGAGCCCCTCGGCCTGGCGAAGGAGCCGAAGTGCCCCCTCGTCTGCCGCCAGCGAAAACGCCATTTCCGCGGCGCGGATCAGGTAGGCGCCTCGGACAGCCTCGTTCGCCGTCAGCCGAGCCGCGCGCTCGAACGCCGCCATCGCCGTGGCGGCATCGCCGCGCTGCCCCGCCTGCACAGCGGCCGTCTCCAACATGTCAACCACGTCTCCGTCCGGACCGGCGGCCGCAGCCGCCCGATGCCAGACGCTCCGACCGGGATCCGAGGCGAGAGTTTCGGCCAGAGCAGCACTCGCTTCTCGCCGCTCCCCGATAGTCGCCGTCTCGTAGACGGCCGAGCGCACGAGCGGATGGCGGAACTCGAGCGTGTTTCCACGGAGGCTGACAAGACCGGCCGCGGCAGCCGGCGCCAAATGCTCCTCCGCGATCCCGGCTGAGATCAACCGTGCGGCGGCGACGATCTCAGCGACGTCCTTCCTGTCGTTAAGCGCAGCAAAAAGCAACAGCGTCTGTGCTTCCCGAGGAAGATCACGAGCCCTAGCGCTGAACGTCTGCTCCAGGCGATCGGTCATAGGAACCAGTCCAGGCGCCAACCAGTCGTCGGAGCGGTTCTCCGAGATGGCCTTGGGCAGCTCGATCAAGGCCAGAGGGTTTCCGGCAGCCTCCGCGAGCACCCTTGCACGTAGGTTGGGTTCGAGCTCCGGTGCCACAGCGTCGAGGAGTGCGATCGCGCTTTCCCGAGGAAGGGGGCCGACTCGAACCTCCTCCAACGCAAGCTGGTCGAAACGACTTTCCTTCCCGTCACGAATGGCGAAGAGAAGGACGATTGGATCGAGATCGATACGGCGCGTGAGGAACGCCAGGGAGTCCGCGCTTGCCGGGTCCAACCAGTGCGCTTCTTCGACGACCGCCAGCACAGGCGATTCCGCTGCCAGGTCCGTCAGCAGCTCCAACGCAGCCAGCGCAATAAGGAAACGATCCGGGGCGGCCCCACTGTCCATCCCGAATGCGGCCGAGATCGCGTGCCGCCGGGGTTCCGGCAGACGATCGAGTCCGCCAAGAGCCGGCGTGAGCAGGGAGTGCAAGCCAGAGAACGACAGCTCCGCCTCGGACTCCACGCCGGCGGCAGTCACGACACAGAGGCCGCGACACCGGGAGCGGCGCGCGAGCTCGGCGAGCAGGGCCGACTTGCCGATACCAGCCTCACCTCTGACGACAAGGGCCATGCCTTGCTCGTTGATGTGTTCGATCAGGGCCTCGAGCTGGCCGAGCTCGGGCTCGCGGCCGAAGAGCCTGGCCGCGCCGCTTCCCGCAACGGCTGCATCGCTCTGAGTCGTGGCCGAAGCCTAGACCGTCGACACGAAGGCAGGGCACCCCGTCACGAAGCCAATTCGTCCTTCACCTCGGGGGTGGTTACGTCTGTCGTGTGGACGCGCGCCGACGCCGCGAGCGCAGGAAGTACCCCTCCGCCGCGAGGGCGGCGAGCCGGCCGATCCGCTTGGGGCCGATCGTGCGGGCCAGCGAGACGAGTGCGGACGCCTTGATAGCGGTCGCGATGAGCGAGCCGATCATTCGGGTTCGTTCCCTGGTCATCTGTGCTCCTTCCAGTCGTCGGTGCACGAACAGCGGCCCCAGAGCTTCTGCCGGCCGCAGGCCGCGCAGCGAGCCGGCGCTTTCACCCTCAGCTGACCCTTGGCGGCCCCGATGCGGACCATCGTCCAGGCCACACCGGCGACCGCGACGACATCGAGGAGTGCTGTTCCGTGCATGACCCGATGGTCACGGTCGAGGCCGGGACGCGGCATCGGTGGAGAAGCCGATCTGCTGCGTCTTATGCCGGATCATGAGGCGGCGGCACGATCAGCACCGGTCGCCCAGCGTGCTCGGCGACCTGGTGTGAAAGGCTCCCGTCGACGATCTCCTTCAGGCCGCTCAGGCCCCTCGAGCCGATGACGATCACGGCCGCGTCCAGCTCGTCGGCGACGTCGACGATGCCTTCCCAGGTCGGAGCTGTGAGCTCGGCTCGCGCTTCGGCGTCGAATCCCGACGAGCGGGCGATCTCGGCGCCTCGGTCCGCCACTCGGTCGGCGTCGGCTGCATTCAGCTCCTCGAAGGCGTTGCCGGGCACGACCGGGGAGATGGTCGCCAGGCTTTCCGCCGGCGTTATCGGCGGCGCGATGTCGAGGACGACAGCGTGGCGGGGGCCGAGCAGCGCCGCGGCGGAGGCGATCGCGCGGGCGGCGCCTTGGGAGCCGTCGTAACAGACGAGAATCGATGCGTCGCTCATGGTCGAATCGTCCCGGACCCGTGGGCCTCGTGGCATCGGCCGATCCGCGGAGCACGTGCGGCGAATCCCCGAGTCATCGGCAACGCCGCGGATGCGCCGTGGTGTGATCCACGCGACTCTTGGGAGACGAAGCAGCGCGCCGAAGGCCAAGAAGCGCCGATGGTCGTCAGCCCACGCGACGTCGCGAGGCTGTTGAGGCGCCTCTTCGCGGGCCTTCGGAGCGCACGGAACGCGAAACCGGACTGACC
>Ga0075428_100007054_pt1 | contig 12452 bp, 11 predicted proteins | sample RhiMetdeltSRZDD2_FD_75291 | JGI IMG/M metagenome (GOLD analysis project Ga0075428, IMG submission 75291) | Populus rhizosphere microbial communities from Tennessee, USA - Rhizosphere MetaG P. deltoides SRZDD2 | ecosystem: Host-associated > Plants > Roots > Rhizosphere > Soil | place: USA...
CGCGAGTGGTTGATCGCGACCATCGTCGCGGTGGCCTTCGGCTCGCCGACACGATCCGACCAATAGGTCGCCTCGGTCATCGGCAGGAAGTTGCCGACGAGCTCGTTGAGCGCCTCGCGAACGGTCCGCTCCGGTAGGACATGGAGCCGGCCGGAGACCTTGAACGGCGGAATCGTCACGAGCGCGAACTCGGGCACCTTCGGCGTTCGTAGCTCCGGCACGGATTCCACGGTCGTGTCGGCGACGGCAAACAGCACCGCCGCCAGGTTGATCTGGGCGAACGGCGCCGTGACCTGCTCGTCCCGATGCCCGAACTCGGCGAGCGTCACATCGGCGAGGACGATGAAGCCGTCCTCGGCCTGGTTGAGCATGTCGGTCACGCGGCGCTGCCGGGTGCCGATCGTCCCGCGCGCGACGTAGGCATCCGTGTAGAGCGTGAGCTGGACCCGCTGCTCCGCTCCAACGACCGCGTCGAACATCGGCGCGTCGAACATCGCGGTCGAGTCTAGCGGCGCGACCGGGCCGCGACCGGTCGAACGGCCTTCACAGGACCGTCAGGTGGTGCATCCGCACCACGGGCGGCCGCGGTCACGAGGTGCTCGGCGCCCGACTGGAGGCTCTCGTACAGCTGGCGCACGGTTTCGAGCGTGTCGGCTTCGGTGGCGGCCTTGTCGGTTCGGATCCGGGCGATTCGTGGGAAGCGCAGCGCGAAGCCGGAGCGATGGCGCGTCGAGCGGAGGATGACGTCGAACGCGACCTCGACGACGACCGTCGGCTCGACGACGCGGTAGCGGCCGTGGCGGCTGACGGTGTGGGCCTCGAACCACTTCGTCATGTCGGCGATCTCCGCGTCGGTCAGGCCGCTGTACGCCTTGCCGATCGTGACGAGGGCGCCGGTCGCCTCGTCGCGGACGGCGAACGTGTAGTCCGAGAGCACGCCGTGGCGCTTGCCGTGGCCGACCTCGACGCCGACGACGACGCAGTCGATCGTCGCGAGCGCCTTCTTCATCTTCAGCCAGCCGAGCCCACGGCGGCCGGGTGAGTAGATGCTCGTCGGGTCCTTGACCATGAGGCCCTCGTTGCGCCGCTCGCGAGCTTCCCCGAACGCCGCCTCCAGGGCGTCGACCGAGTCGGCTGAGACAAGGTGCGAGCGGGCGAACCGCCCGCCGTCGCCGGCGAGCGGCAGGTCGAGCCCGTCGAGGGCGTTTCGACGTTCGGTCAGCGGCGCTTCGAGCAACGCCACGACCGGTGCGCGTCCGCCCGCGCCGAGCCCCAGGACATCGAAGGCGACGTAGATCACGGGGATCTCGGCGAGGATCGCGGGCGACGGCGCCTTCCGGCCGAGACGCGCCTGGAGGGCAATGAACGGCAGCACGACGCCGTCGCGCCAGGCCAGGATCTCGCCGTCGAGGATGCCGTCCCAGGCGAGGCCCTTCGCGTCCTCGACGACTTCCGGGAACTGGTTCGAGACGTCGTGCAGGTCGCGCGAGTAGAGGCGGACCTGCGTGCCGCGGCGGTGGAGCTGGCAGCGGATGCCGTCGTACTTGTCCTCGACCCAGACCTCGGGGCCCAGCCGTTTCAGGATCTCGGCGGCGTCCTCGGCCGGCGAGGCGAGCATGAACTTGAGCGGGTGGAACAACGCCAGCTCGGCGGTCCCGAGACGATCGTCACGGGCCAGCGCCGCGAGCCGCCCGACGTCCCCAACGAGCATGCCAGTCCGCTTGACCGCGGCGATGTCACGATCGAAAACCTTCGCGATCGCGGCCTCGACGAGGCCCTCGCGGAGGCCGATTCGCAGATCGCCCGACAGGACCTTGACGACGCCCTTGGCGGTAATGGGGTCGCAGCGCTCGAGGAGCGCCGCGAGGAGGGCGGCCTTCTTCGCTGGCCCGGAAGTGGACTCGATCTCGGCGAACGTCGCGGCCACCTCGGCGAGGCTTGGCGAGCGCTCCGGGTCGGGTTCGTGGCCGGCATCCCGGAAGACGTCCTCGATCGACTGGCCGAGGTCAGACGAGCGGTCGTAGGCCGCCCCGAGGTCCTCGCGGTCGGCCCCGGTCACCGCGGTGACCGCGGACGAGATCGCTGCCCAGCCGAGGCCGGTCGCGCGCTGGTCCGCCTCGGCGAACGGGCGGCCGGTGAGGAAGACGGCAGCGATCGACAGGTCGTCCGGCGAGAGGCCGCCGAAGTACTCCGCGATCAGCGCCGTCTTCTCGCTCGTCCGGGAGGTGGCTGCCACGCGGCCCGCGAGCTCGCTCCAGCGGCGCATGGCGGCGATGCTATACCGTTCCTTCGTGGTCCACCGTTCATGGTTTCCGAGCGTTCTCGAGGGTGAAACGGTGGTCCTCCGACGCCACGAACCCGAGAACCTGGACGCGTTTCGGCGCTGGTATTCGGACGCGGATGTGGCTCGACTCGCCCGCTACCAGGACGGTCCGATGCGGATCGAGGAGATCGACCGCTTCTTCCAGGCCCGGGCCCTCGGCAGCGAATCGCTGGCGATGGCGATCCACGTCCGGGCCAGCGGTCGACTCATCGGTTCCTGCGCGTTCAGCCAGATGGACGCGGACAACGGCTCGGCGCTCTTTCACATCACGATCGGTGAGAAGCACGAATGGGGCCGCGGCTACGGGACGGAGGCGACGCGGCTCATGCTCGAGCACGCCTTCAATTCGCTCGGCCTGCACCGCGTGGCGCTCGCCGTCTTCGAGTTCAACGAGCGTGCCGTGCGGGCTTACAAGCGCAACGGCTTCAAGGTCGAAGGCCGGGCGCGTGAGGCGATCTGGCGCGACGGCCGCTGGTGGGACGAGCTGTCAATGAGCATCCTCAACTCAGAGTGGCGCGCGAAGCACCCGGCCAGACCGGCCCCCGAAGCCGTCGGCGCCGGCGTGCGTCAGGGCGTGGCCGCGCGGCTGCTCGGGCGCTGACGTGGCCGAAACCGACCCGGCCGAAGCGGCACGAGCCGCGTTCCGGGCGCACGTCGAGGCGAAGGGCCACTCGGTCGACAACGCAAAGCTCGCCGCCGACGCCCTGGAGGCCGCGTTCCGCCAGGGCGCGCTCGCCCGCACGCCGCTGATCGACCAGATGCTCACGGACCTGATGGTCGCGCTCGAGCAGGACGAGGGCCAGAAGCTCGGCGGCAAGAGCGCCGAGGCGGCGCGCTTCATCCTCCGGGCGATCTCGCGCGAGCTCGATCGCGGCTGACGCCTGCGCAGCCAGCCTTCGGCTTGTTTCAACGCTGCAACGAACGAGCGGATTCTCCTGCGTCGAAACGCCTTCGAGCCCCCAGTTCCTGCACGGCTCGGGCAACTGAGCCGCGACTTTCGGGGGATTCGTTGCATCCGTGACACACGCCGGCCCGGGACGCACTCAGCCCCTCGCGACGCGACGGAGAACTCGGGGCTTGACTCTCGACCGACCCGAGGGTCCACGATGGCGGCGATGGACGACACCGAGCTCCTCCCGATCGGCCGCTTCGCGCGGCTGAGCGGGCTCTCGATCGGCGCGCTGCGGCATTACGACGAGCTGGACCTGCTCCGGCCCGCCGAGGTCGACGCCACGACGGGCTACCGGCGGTATCGCCGCGATCAGCTCGACTCAGGCCGGGCGATCGCGCGCCTGCGCGACCTCGAAGTCCCGCTCGACGAGATCCGGCTCGTCCTCGCTGCCGACGATCCGGGCGACCAGCGCCGCCGCGTGGCGGAGCATCGCTCCCGGATCGAAGCGCGCATCAACCGCCTGACTCGCGTCCTCCACGTCCTCGGTCAGCTCAGCTCAGGAAAGGAACCCCTCGTGTCCGAAGCCACGGCCGCTCCCGTCGCCGATCTCGACACCGCCGCGCACCGCCGCCTCGGGGTCGACCTCTTCAACTTCACGTGGACGCTCATCGAGAAGCCGGATCGCACGCCCGAAGAGACCGACACGATGATCCACGCCGCCCACGCGTCGCGGTACCACTGGTCGAAGGCCGGCACGACGCTCAACCTCGGCCGTGGCGAATGGCAGGTCTCGCGCGTCTACGCCGTCCTCGGCCGGGCCGAACCCGCACGCTGGCATGCCGCCCGCTGCCTGGCCTACGTCGAGGCCGCCGCTGCGGCCGGCGAGACCGAGGACTGGGACCTCGCGAGCGCCTACGAGGCGATGGCCCGCGCGGCCGCGATCGCGGGCGAGAGGGACGAGGCGATCTTGTGGCGCGACCGTTCGCGCGGCGAGCTCGCGAGGATTGCCGATCCCGGTGACCGCGAGGTCGTCGAGGGCGACCTCGCGACGCTGCCGCTCTGAGCGGCAGGATCACGGAATACAAAGAAGCCGGCTCCGAAGAGCCGGCTTCAGTACTGCGAGGCTGCCCCTACTGGGGCAGGTCCTCGAAGTCGACGATGCCGACATAGGTGTCCTGGTTCGGGCTGGTGACGCCGGGGTTGCCCCGGGAGTCCGTCCAGACCGTGTAGGTCCGGCCCTGGTCGTCGACGGCCGTGCCCTCGTAGTCGCCGATGAACGAACCGGCGAAGAGGATGTACGGGTTGGACGACTCGGACGAGATCCGGATCTGCTGGCCGAAGTCGTCAGCCGAGGTCTTGAGCGCCCAGTCGATGCAGACGACGGCGCTCGCGCGGTCCGGGTCCGTCGGAACGACGAAGTCACCCGTGTCCGCATCTCGCTCGACGATGCCGCAGCGGCGGTCGGCGCCGATCGAGGTTGCGTAGTCGCGAGTGAAGTAGCCAACGGAGATCAGGCCGGCATTCGCACCGACCGCCGGGAAGACCTTGTCGGCGGGCGTGTCGGTGATCGTCCGCACATCGGACCACGTCGTGCCATCGGCCGACGTCACGAGCTTGACCTGGTTCGAGGTCACGCCCTCGAAGTGGTCGTCACCGGTGCCGCAGTTGCCGGCACCCTCGTCGTCCGTCCAGACAATCGCGATGAGGTCGTTCGTCGGGTCGATCGCCATCGACGGGTAGCTGTTCATCCGAATCTGGGCATTCGTCAGGGTCTGGCGGTCCTGGCCGCCGGGCTCCTGGATCGGGTAGCAGTCGAGATCGTCGAAGACGCGCGCGATCTCGGTATTCGTGAACGTCACGCCACCATCCTCAGAACGGGCGACGACGAGCGCGTCGGTCGTGTAGTTGTTCACGGGGCTCGTGGCCTCGTAGGCGACATAGAGCGTGCCGTCCGAGGTTGTCCCGACCTGGGAGCCCTGGTTGAACGGATGCGCGGCATCGGACACCGGCATGACCGGCGTCCAGCTCTTGCCACCGTTCGTGGACTTCGACATCACGATCGGTGACTGCACGTAGCCGAAGCCGCGCGGGCCCTGGTAGAACTTCGTCCACGTGACGTAGACGGTGCCGTCCGGACCGACGCTCAGCCATTCCTTGTCGTAGAACCAGTTGCCGGCGGACTGGTAGTTGACCAGGACCGGATTCGTCCAGTGGAGGCCGCCGTCGGTCGACTTCGAGACCGCGATCCCGGACGCCTGGTGCGCCGGGAACTGGTCGAAGAAGTACGTCAGCCCGGAGAAGTACAGCGTTCCATCGGGTCCGAACGCGAGCACCGGGTCGCCACCGCAACCGGTCGTCTTGAAGACACCCTTCGCGCCGGTCGGCGCGGACCAGCCGGGCAGGATCACGTCCTGCCACGTGGCGCCGGCGTCCATGCTTACGTACGCGTAGCAGCGGAACTCGAAGCGGTAATCGTTCGCGCTCGTGACGATGTTGTTCCGGTTGGTCGGGTTGATGACGATGTTCTGTTCGTTCTGGGGGTTCCAGCAGGACGTCCCGTCCGCGAACTCGAACTCCGTGTCATTGACGATGACGTCGTGCTCCCAGCTCTGGAGCGAGCTGTAGAAGTTCTCGTCGCCCGCGAAGGGCTCGAAGCGACAGCGCGAGAAGAGGAACTGGTCACCCGTCACCGGATGCTCCTCGGCCTCCTCCTCGAAGTGCTGCAGGTCGCGCCGCTCGGACGCCTCCAGACCCTCGTTCTCGACCTGCTCCTCGTCAATCGAGGCATGGAAGCGATCGTGGGGTCCGGACGCCGCGACGACCGATCCGGTCATGAGAGCGGCGCCCGCTAGGGCGACGAGCGCGCCGATGAGGCCAAGCCGGCGCAGGGACGTGTCGAGTCCGGGGGACAACATCGATTCTCTCCTCCGATGCTGGGACCGCGTCGCCCGGCGGGGGCTCGGGCGCGGGCGCCCATCCTGCATCGGATACCGAATCCTTGCTTGGCGGGTTCGAACGGCCTGTTGCGGCTGCGCAACGCAAGTCGCGCGATGATATGCGGATGACGACAGACTTCCGCTTCGGGATCATGCTCGCGCCGCAGGCGACGACGTGGCCGGCGATGGTCGCGGCGGCGGAGCGCGTCGACCGTCTCGGCTACGACCACCTCTGGACGTGGGACCACCTCTACGCGATCCTCGGCGACCCGCAGGTGCCGATCTTCGAGGGCTACGCGATCCTCGCCGGTTGGGCGGTGGCGACGAAGCGGGTGGGACTCGGCCTGCTGGTTGGTGCCAACCCGTTCCGCAACCCCGGCGTCGTCGCGAAGGCGATCGCAACCCTCGACCACGTCAGTGGCGGCCGCGCGATCGCCGGGCTGGGCGCCGCATGGTTCGATGATGAGCATCGCGCGCACGGCCTCGACTTTGGCGCGAGCGTCGGTGAGCGCCTCGCCTGGCTCGAGGAATCGGCGAGCGCGATCCGGGCTCTCCTGGACGGTCAGGCCGTGACCTCGGAGCCGGGTGCCCACTACCGGTTCGACGGGCTGGCCCAGTGGCCGCCGCCGATCCAGCGCCACGTCCCGATCATGATCGGCGGCGGCGGCGAGAAGAAGACGCTGCGGATCGTGGCGAAGCACGCCGACTACTGGAACGTCTCGGGGCCTCCGGACGAGCTGGCCCACAAGCGCGAGGTCCTCGAGGCCCACTGCGCCGACGTCGGGCGTGATCTGTCGGAGATCATTCGAACGTCGAGCATCTGGTGCGTCATCCGGAACACGACGGCCGCCGCGAAACGTGCCTGGGCCGCGCAGATGGCCAACAACGGCTCCGATCTCATGCCGCACGAGGGCCACCGCGTCTTCCTCGGGCCGCCCGAGCTCGTCGCCGAGCGACTCCTCGAGCATGTCGGCGCCGGGTTCGAAACGTGCATCGTCGAGATGGCGGCGCCGTACGACACCGAGACGCTCGACCGGTTGATCGGCGAGGTCAAGCCACTCGTGGACCGCGGGTAGCTCGCACCGCGATGCCCGCAACCGCCGCCGCCACCGTCGCCTTCGACCACGTCTCAAAACGCTATTCGGGCACGGCCGCGAGTCACGCGGGTGCGGTCGAGGACCTGTCGTTCGAGGTTCCGGCCGGCAGGATCTGCGTCCTCGTCGGGCCGTCCGGGTGCGGCAAGACCACGAGCCTGAAGATGGTCAACCGGCTCATCGAGCCGACGAGCGGCCGCATCCTCATCGACGGCGAGGACGCAGCCGACCGCGACGTCATCGAGCTCCGGCGTTCGATCGGCTACGTCATCCAGCAGGTCGGCCTGTTCCCCCACCAGACGGTCGGCCAGAACGTCGAGACCGTGCCCCGGCTGCTCGGTTGGGACGAATCACGCCGGGCCGCCCGGGTCGACGAGCTGCTCACGCTCGTCGGTCTCGAGCCGGCCGATCGAGACCGCTACCCGGCCCAGCTCTCGGGCGGCGAGCGGCAGCGCGTCGGCGTCGCGCGGGCGCTCGCCGCGGACCCGCCGCTCATGCTCATGGACGAGCCCTTCGGCGCGGTCGACCCGATCGTCCGCGAACGCCTCCAGAACGAGTTCCTGCGCCTCCAGGCGAACCTCGCGAAGACGATCCTCTTCGTGACCCACGACATCGACGAGGCGATCAAGATGGGCGATCTCGTCGCGGTCATGCAGGTCGGCGGCCATCTCGCCCAGTTCGGGACACCGGAGGAGATCCTCGCGAACCCGGCGTCCGAGTTCGTGGCCCGGTTCGTCGGTGCGGATCGCGGCCTCAAGCGCCTCGCCCTGACCCGGGTCGACGCCCTCGAGCCCGAACCTGCGATCACCGCCACGGCCGGCGAGGACGCCGGCGCCGTCCGCCGGAGCGTCGCCTCGTCCGGCCCGGACTACGTCCTCCTGATCGATGACGATCGCCGTCCGATCGGCTGGGTTCGAACGCGCGACCTGCCGGAGAGCGGGCCGGTGACGCCGGATCTCGCCGTTGAGACCTCGCCGATCCTGGACCGGATGACGACGCTCAAGGACGCCCTCGCGATGCTCCTCGAGGCCGGCGTCCAGGCAGGCGTCGTCGTCGACGCGGCGGGGGCCGTCGACGGGCTGCTGACCGTCGACGCGATCGCGGCCCGGCTTCGTCCGGCGGGCTGAGCCGCGATGGACCTTGCCTGGATCGTCAACCATCTCGACGAGCTCGGGCTGCGAACGCTCCAGCACTTCGGTCTCGCGGCTCTCGGCGTCGCCGCCGGCTTCGTCATCGCATTCGGGCTGTCGCTGGTCGCGGTGCGGATTCGCCCGACGTACGGCCCGATCGTCGCGGTCAGCGGCATCCTCTACACGATCCCCAGCCTGGCGATGTTCGCCGCCCTCGTCCCGATCACCGGCCTGTCCCTGCTGACGGCCGAGGTCCCGCTCGTCCTGTACACGCTCCTGATCTTCGTCAGGAACATCGTTGCCGGTTTCGATTCCGTTCCGCCCGACGTCCTCGAGGCAGCCGATGCGATGGGCTATCCCGGCGGCACGCGACTCGCCCGCATCGAGATCCCGCTCGCGCTGCCGCTGATCGTCGCGGGACTGCGGCTGGCAAGCGTCTCGACGATCGGGCTGGTCACGATCTCGGGGATCCTCGGCGACCGGTTCGGCGGCCTCGGCTTCTTCATCTTCGAGGGCTACCGCCACGTCTTCCCGACCGAGATCTTCGCGGGCGCGGTGCCGTCGGTCATCCTCGCCCTCGTGGTCGATCGGGTCCTTGTCGGGCTCGGCGGCCGCCTCGCGCCGTGGCGCCGCGAACGAGCGCCGCGATGAGCCTCATCGACGCGACCGTCGCCTGGTTCGGCGATCCGGCCCACTGGAGCGGCGCTGCCGGAATCCCGAACCGTCTCGTCGAGCACCTCGGGCTCTCGGCGGTCGCGCTCGCGATCGCGATCATCATCGCCCTGCCCGCGGGCCTTGCGATCGGCCATACACGCCGCGGGGCGGCCTTCGCCGCGAACCTCGCGAACATCGGACGCGCGATCCCGTCGCTTGCCGTGATCGGCATCGCGATCCCGTTCACGGTCCTCATCGACCCGCAGCTCGGTTTCAAGATCTACCCGACGATCGTTGCGATGGTCATCCTCGCGATCCCGCCGATCCTCGTGAACGCCGAGGCCGGCATCGTCGGCGTCGACCGCGATCTCGTCGAGTCCGCGCGGGCGATGGGCATGCGCGAGCGCCAGGTCCTCCGCCGGATCGAGATCCCGATCGCACTCCCCGTGATCCTCGCCGGCATCCGCTCGGGCGCAAGCCAGATCGTGGCGACGATGACGCTCGGCGCGATCTTCGGCTCCGGCGGGCTCGGTCGCTTCCTCGTGGAGGGCATCGCCCAGCGCGACATCGGCATGACCGCCGGCGGGGTCGTGCTCGTTGCGGGCCTCGCCCTCGTCGTGGAGGCTGCATTTGCCCTCCTCCAGCGGGCGACCGGCACGCCCGCCGCCCAGGGCCGGCCGCCAACCGTCACGCGTCCGTCACTCGGACCCGCCAGGCTCACGCCCTGAACCGTTGAGCGGCGTTTCGCGTAGGAGCGGCTGGGATCCTGACAGGGTCTTGCGACGTTCTCGGCTACGGTGAGGCTGAAACGTTGGACGACGCCAACGAGAGAACGCAACGAGAAGAGGAGGTCTTGACCCATGCGGTTGTCCCGCACGCTCGCCCTTGGGGCGTCCCTGCTGGTGCTGCTGAGCGCCTGTGGGACGGGAGGGGGCAGCAGTAGTCCCGCAAAGCCAACCATCAAGATCGGATCTGTGGGCTTCGATGAAGCCCGCGTCATGGCCGAGATCTATGCCCAGGTCCTCGAAAAGGCCGGCTACACCGTGGATCGCGCCGGCATCGGGCTCGGCACGCGCGACGTGCTCCTGCCGGCCCTCGAGAGCGGCCAGATCGATCTCCAGCCCGAGTACATCGGCAGCGGCCTCGCGGCCGGGTACGGCGGCACCTCGACGAACGACCCCGACGCGAACCGGACCGAGCTCCAGAAGATCCTCGACACGAAGGGTGGCGGGATCACCGTCCTCGACTACACGCCGGCCCAGGACACGAACGCGCTCGTCGTCCGAAAGGAAACGGCCGAGCAGTACAGCCTCGCGACGTGGGGCGATCTTGCCGCCGTCCAGGGCGATCTGAAGTTCGGCCTGGCGACCGACTGCCCCACGAATCCGCTCTGCGCGGGGGCGCTGAAGGACTCGTACGGCATCGATACGACGACCGTCGACCTGACCCTGCTCGACGCGTGCAGCACGCCGATGGCCGAAGCGCTCAAGAGCGGAACCATCGATGTCGCCGAGCTGTGCTCGACCGGGCCCGAGATCATCGTCAATGACTGGGTTCGGCTCGAGGACGACAAGGCCACGCAGCCTGCCGACAACATCGCGCCGCTCGTTCGCAACGACTTCCTCGCGAAGACCGACAAGGCGGCCTTCTCGAAGCTCCTCAATGACGTGTCGGCGAAGATCGATACGGCGACCCTGGCCCAGCTCTACTACGACGTTGCGATCGACCACAAGGACATCAAGGACGTCGCAACTGCCTGGCTGAAGGCGCAGGGCATCATCAGCTAGCGCCTTCGCAAACCAAGCGATTGCAGGACGGCCCGCCGGACCCCGGCGGGCCGCTTGATTCGTGGCTAGTCCGGGGTCGCCGGGTTCGCCGGGGTTGCCGGCTCCACTCGCCGTCGCCAGCCGAGGCGGTTGAGGACGACGAGGCCCCCCGCCGACGTGATGACGAGGATCGTCACGTGCGCGAGCAGCGCGAGCGCGAACGCTTGCTCGGCGGGTTTGCCCAGGGCCTCCGCGATCTTCAGGGCCGCGAGCTCGAACGTGCCGAGATAGCCGGGACCGGATGGGATCGCGCTGGCGAGCGCGACGCCCGAGGCGATGAGTGCGGCCTCGCCGATCCGAAGCTCGAGGCCGACCGCCTGGCCCGCGGCAGCGAACGCCAGTGATGTCGTTGCCCAGGCCAGGGCGCTCAGCGCCAGGACCTCGGCGAGCGTCCGCGGCCGGCCGGCGACCGACAGGCCGTTCCGCAGCCGCTCAACGGCCTGCGCCACCCGGGGCCAGCGATCGATGAATCGCATGACTGCTGCTCCCCCCGGCAGCCGATGCGCCGCGACGGCGATCGCGAGAGCGACGAGGAGCAACGCGGCGACCGCCGCGCCGATGATCACCGCGTTCGTCACGACTCCGCGGACGTTGAGGATGAGGATCGCGAACGCCGCGATCGCGACGACGACGGCCGTATCGATGACCCGCTCGACGACGACGGTCCCGAGCGTCGTCGTGCGTGAGAGGCCCTCGCGGTCGCCGAGGTAATGGCTCCGGACGAGCTCGCCGAGCCGCGCCGGCAGGACGTTGTTCGCGAGGTAGCCGACGAGCAGGTACGAGCCGACGGCGCGGTAGGCGACATGGCGGATCGGTGCGAGGAGGCGCTGCCAGCGCAAGCTCCGGATCGCGAGGTCGACGCAGACCAGGGCCGCCGCGCCGAGGACCCAGCCCAGCGATGCCGAGGCGAGGACGTCCAGCGTCTGCGTCAGGTCCACGGAGCTGAGCACGAGCACGATCGCGACGACCGACACTGCCGTCCCGAGGACGGCCCGCCCGATGGTTCGCGCCGGCATCAGCTGGCGGGTCGCCGGGTCGTGAGCTTCGGCGACCGTCGGACGCGCGTGCGATGGAGCAGGAAGCGGGCGATCACCCGGAGGGTCGAGAGCCCGTAGACGACGCTCCGCCGGAAGCCGACGGAGCTCGCCTCGTCGAAGTAGCGGGTCGGGACGGCGATCTCGCCGATCCGCAGCCCGCCGGCCGCGACGACCTGCGCGACGAGCTCCTGGTCGAACACGAAGTCGTCGCTGTTCAGGCGGTACGGGATCGTCGTCAGCAGCCGCCGGCTGTAGGCGCGAAGGCCCGTGTGGTACTCGGACAGGCGCAACCCGAAGGCAAGGTTCTCGAGGATCGTCAGGAACCGGTTGCTGACGTACTTCCAGCGGGGCATGCCGCCGGCGAGCGGATCCCCGAGGAATCGGCTGCCGAGCATGAGATCGGCCTCGCCCGCAAGGATCGGGGCGATGAGCGCCGGGATCCTCGTGGCGTCGTACTGGTAGTCCGGGTGGAGCATGACGACGACGTCGGCGCCGCCCTCGAGCGCCGTGTCGTAGCAGGTCTTCTGGTTGCCGCCGTAGCCGAGGTTCTGGCGGTGGAC
>Ga0075428_100007055_pt1 | contig 12450 bp, 17 predicted proteins | sample RhiMetdeltSRZDD2_FD_75291 | JGI IMG/M metagenome (GOLD analysis project Ga0075428, IMG submission 75291) | Populus rhizosphere microbial communities from Tennessee, USA - Rhizosphere MetaG P. deltoides SRZDD2 | ecosystem: Host-associated > Plants > Roots > Rhizosphere > Soil | place: USA...
TATATCGCGTTCCGCCCTCTACCGCACGCCTCGTGAACGCCGTGCACGAGTGGGGCGGGCGCGTGATCGCCGTGGGAACCACGGTCGTTCGCGCACTCGAGACCGTGGCGGACGCGGACGGAGTGGTCCGCACCGGCGAGGGCCTCACCAACCTGGTCGTGACACCCGAGCGCGGGCTGCGCGCGATCGACGGCCTGCTGACCGGATGGCACGACTCGCACTCCTCACACCTTCAGCTGCTCGAGGCCTCTGCGGGCCGGGAGCTATTGAGGCAGTCGTACCGGGCGGCCGCCGCGCGCGGCTACCGCCTGCACGAGTTCGGCGACAGCCACCTGATCCTGCCTCAGGCCGGCTGATCCGACACCCGCTCGAGGGCGAACTCCGCCACCTCCTGGGCTACCTCCGCCGGCCGTTCCCAGTGGACGGCGTGACCGGCCCCGGGGTGGACCCGAAGCTCGGCCGACGGCATGGCGGCCAGCAGGGCGTCCTGCTCGCTGCGCGGGCAGACGGAATCCTGGTCGCCCCAGATCACGAGGGCGGGCGCGTGAACCGTGTCGGTGGCCGGAGGGGTCTCGAGCAGGCCGTCCAGCATCCCGCGCCACGCGCACGCCGGCAGCTTGCAGCTCTCGCCCACCATCGCGTCGAGGAAGTCGGGCGGCACGCCGTCGCCGACGACACTCGCCGTGAACTCGCGTGCGAACGCCGCATCGACCGGGTCGGTCAGCGTCGCGATCGTGTCGCGAAGCTCCAGCACCGCCGGGCTGCCGGCCGGGAAGCTGTGGAAGCCGCCGACGATCACCACGCCGAGGGTCCGTTCGGGGCGGTCGATCGCGAAACGCCTCGCGACGTCGCCGGCGCTCGACGAGCCGACGAGCACCGCGGCGTCGAGGCCAACCGAGTCCATGAAGGCGCCCAAGTCGGCCACGAGGTCGTCCGGCCGGTAGCCGTCGTCGGGCCGGTCCGAGTCGCCGTGGCCGCGCTGGCTGGGCGCGAACGCGTGGACCGACTCGGGCAGGTGCGCCAGCAGCAGCTCGAACGAGCGCCAGGAGTCGGCGTACGCGTGCAGGAGCACGACGGGTACGCCGGAGCGCTCGCCCTGCTCGACGTACCGCAGCGTCACACCGGTTGACAGGACGGCGGCCTTGTCAGAAGCGTTCACGCACAGCACTATGCCGGGATGAGCAGCGATCTCCTCATCCGTTACGGCGGGCCCTTCGCGCCCGGCCTCGTCAAGTCCGCGTCCGGCTCCTTCATCGAGATGGAGGACGGCAGCCGGGTGCTCGACTTCACGGCCGGCCAGATCTGCGCCACGATCGGCCACAACCACCCGCGCGTGGTGGAGGCGATCGGGCGGTCATGCCGTGAGGTGATGCACCTCAACTCGTGGTCGCTGTCGCCGCCGGTGATCTCGCTGGCCGAGCGCCTGATTGGCACCCTGCCGCCGCCGCTCGAGCGCGCGATGTTCCTCTCGACCGGAGGGGAGGCCAACGAGGCGGCGCTGCGGATGGCGAAGCTGTTCAGCGGCAAGTTCGAGGTGGCTGCGCTCACGCGCAGCTGGCACGGCGTGACCGCCGGGGCCTCGGCGCACACCCATGCCGCCGGGCGCCGGGGCCATGGGCCCACGACGCCGGGGGCGTTCGCGATCCCGGCGCCCTACGAGTACCGCTGCCCGATCCGCCACTGCGACGGCAGCTGCGACTGCTCCTGCCTCGAGGCCGGCTTCGAGCTGTTCGACCAGGTGAGCGTGGACTCGCAGGCCGCGGTGCTCGCCGAGCCGGTCCTGTCCGCGGGCGGCGTGATCGTGCCGCCGCCGGGCTACTTCGTGCGGATGGCCGAGCTGTGCGCCGAGCGCGACATGCTGCTCGTGCTCGACGAGTGCCAGACCGGGCTCGGCAGGCTCGGCTCCATGTACGGCTTCGAGATCTACGACGTGGTGCCGGACTTCCTGGTGCTGTCGAAGACGCTCGGCGGCGGGATCCCGGTGTCGGCCGTGATCACGACGCCCGACATCGAGGAGCGCTGCTTCGAGATGGGCTTCACGCACGTGACCTCGCACGTCTCGGACCCTCTCCCCGCCGCGGCGGCCGAGGCGGTGCTGGACGTGGTGATCAGCGAGGACCTCCCCGGGGCGGCGAAGGCGCGCGGCGAGCGCCTCCTCACCGGCCTGCGGGAGCTCCAGGGGCGGCACGAGTCGATCGGCGACGTGCGCGGCATGGGCCTGCTCGTGGGCGTCGAGCTGGTGGAGGATCGCGACACCCGCAGGCCCGCCGACGCGCTCGGGCGCGCTCTCACCGACGAGTGCCTCCGCTGCGGTCTGTCCATGAACCTCGTGCGCGGGCAGAGCGCCGGCTCGGCGAACTGCCTGCGCATGGCCCCGCCGCTCACGGTCAGCGACGACGAGGTGGACCTCGCCATCACCGTGATCGACGAGGCGCTCACGACGGTGACGAGCGAACTCGCCGTGGGCTGACCGGGTGCGCGCGCCGCTGATCATGGGGGTCGTGAACGTGACACCGGACTCGTTCTCGGACGGCGGGCTCTACCTCGACGCCGACGCCGCGGTGGAGCACGGCCTGCGCCTCGTGGCCGAGGGCGCGGACATCCTCGACGTGGGTGGCGAGTCGACCCGTCCCGGTGCCGAGCCCGTGAGCGAGGCCGAGGAGCGCCAGCGCGTGCTGCCCGTGATCGAGCGGTTGGCGCAGGACGGCGGCGCGCGCATCTCGATCGACACGACCAAGCTCGCCGTGGCCCGCGCCGCGCTCGAGGCCGGGGCGACGCTCGTGAACGACGTATCCGCGTTCCGGTTCGAACCCGCCATGGCGGAGCTGGTGGCCGAGACCGGGGCCGGCTGCTGCCTCATGCACATGCTCGGCGAGCCGCGGACCATGCAGCAGGACCCGCGCTACGACGACGTGGTCTCCGAGGTGAAGGCCTTCCTCGAGGAGCGACTCGCGTTCGCGGTGTCCGCCGGGATCGACGAGGAGCGGGTCTGGCTCGATCCGGGCATCGGGTTCGGCAAGACGGTCGAGCACAACCTCGAGCTGCTGCGCCGCCTCGACGAGATCGTCGCGATCGGGCGGCCGGTGGTGGTGGGCGCATCGCGCAAGAGCTTCCTCGGCAAGCTCGCCGGCGGCAGGGACGAGGGCGAGCGGCTGCCGGGCACGATCGCCACCAACGTGCTCGCGCTGGAGCGCGGCGCGAGCGTGTTCCGGGTGCACGACGTCGCCCAGAACGCCGATGCCCTCGCGGTGGCCGCTGCTACGGTCAGCCGTCATGTGGGAGAGGGAGCCTGACGACGATTTCGACGAGATCGAGGACGACGGTCTCGACGACGATCGCGCGGCCACCTCGCCCGCGGTCTCGATAGAGGTCACGGGCCTCTCGCTCTACACGCACCACGGCGTGGGCGAGGCGGAGCGCGAGGTCGGCCAGCGGCTCGTGTTCGACATCGTGTTCGAGCTCGACGACTGCGACGCCACCGTCACGGACCGCCTCGAGGATACGGTGAACTACGCCGAGGTCTGCGAGCAGGTGGCCCTCGGCGCGCAGGAGCGCAACTACAAGACGCTCGAGCGCCTATGCGCCGCGGTCGCCGACCGCCTGATCGACCGCTTCGGCGCGGAGTCGGTGCGCGTGAAGGCCACCAAGCCCGAGCCACCGATCCCGCTGCCCGTCGAAGAGGTCTCGGTCGAGGTGTGGAAGGAAGTCTGACGGGCTACCTCGGGCTCGGCTCCAACGAGGGAGACCGGCTCGCGAACCTGCGCGCCGCGCGCGACGCGCTGGGTGGGCGTGGGGTGGAGGTGCTCGCGGCCTCGTCGGTGTACGAGACGGCCCCGCAGGGCGAGGTCACCGACCAGGCCGACTTCCTCAACGCGTGCCTGCGCGTGCGCACGGCGCTCGGGCCGGAGGAGCTACTCGACGCCGCCAAGGCCGTGGAGCGGGAGCTTGGGAGGGCGCCGGGGGGCGTTCGGCACGGGCCGCGGCCGATCGACGTGGACGTGCTGCTGCTCGGCGAGCTCGAGCTCCGCACCGAGCGCCTGACGCTCCCGCACCGGGAGGTCACGAGCCGCCGCTTCGTGCTCGAGCCGCTGCTGGAGCTCGAGCCGCAACTCGCGCTTCCCGACGGCACCCGCCTCGCCGACCGGCTCGACGCCGTTCGCGATCAGCTGGTGCGGCCGGTGGGCGCCTTGTGACCCCCCGCCTGGGGGGTTTACCGTCTCTGTCTGTGGTTCTGGGCGGACGAGTCCGCGACGGTAAAGGCGATGCAGGATTCGCTGGAACTTGCGATCTTTCGCGGGAACGACGACCCGTCCCTGGTGGCGGCTGCCCTCGCCTGCCGGGCGTGCCTGTCCGGGGACGTCGAATGGTCGCTGCGCGTGGACGACTTCGACGGCGAGGTCGAGTGCCGCTGCCAGCGCTGTGGGTACGTGCGCGAGGTCTCGCTGACCTCGGAGCAGACGCTGCGCCTCTCGCTGGAACACGCGTAACCATCCGGGCCCGGGGCAGGTAGAGAAGGCGATGGCCGACGGCCAGGCCCTCTCCCCGCGCACGGATGCGCTCGACGTGATCGTCGAGCTGCTCGGCGCGATGGACGGCGCGCACGGCCCCTCCTCGCGCGATTTCTACGATCGTCTCTGCGAGGCGTGCTGCCGCGTGGCCTCGATGGAACGGGCCGGGCTGCTGCTCTACGACGACGCTCGCCAGCTGGTGGTGCCCGTGGGCGGGCACGGTCTCGAGCAGGGGTTGCTCTCGGAGGTCTACGGAACGCTCGAGGAGACGCCGATCGCGCAGGTGGCACTCTCGGAGGACAGGGTCGTGGAGGTCACGGGCGAGCTCGGGCGCTGGGTGCCCGAGCGCTACGCGCGCCTGGGCGGAGTGGAGACGCTCACCTGCGTGCCGGTGTCGGCCGGCGGCCGCTGGCTCGGCGTGATCTTCGCCGACCGCAGCGGCACGCGCTTCGAGCTCACCGAGAACGAGCGTCACGCGATGTGGACGCTCGGCAAGACCGCCGCGCTCGCCGCGAGCGTTCGCATAGCGACGAGCCAGCAGGGACGCGCGCGGCTGCTCCAGGCGCGCATCGATCTCGCCCGCGAGCTGCACGAGCGGGTGGTGCAGCGGCTGTTCGGGGTGTCGCTCGTGCTCGGCTCGGAGCACGCGCTCAGCGACGAGGCCCGCCAGCGCTGCGCGAGCGAGATGCACGCCGCGCTCGCCGACCTGCGCGAGGCGCTCTCGCGACCGCTCGCGCCGCCGAGCCTCGACACCGGGGCGACGCTGCGCGGGGAGCTCGCCCGGCTCGGTCGCCACTACAAGGACCTGCCGCTCGAGCTCTACTGGGAAGAGGGCGTGGAGGTGCCGGACGACGTGGAGGCGCTGGCGCAGTCGGTGCTCGCCGAGGCGCTCCGCAACGCCCACAAGCACGCGCGCCCCAGCTCCGTACGGGTGCACGTGGGACGGGTGGACGGGACCTTCGTGCTCGAGGTGCGCAACGACGGCGCGAAGCCCGGGCCGCGGCCCACCGGCACCGGCATGGGGCTGCGGCTGGCCGCGTTCGAGGCGCTTCAGCGCGGCGCGCTGGTGGAGTTCGGGCCGGAGGGACAGGACTGGCGCGTGCGCCTGGTGGTGCCGGTGGAGGAGGATTCGTCCGAGTGAGCCCGGACCGCAACCTGCGCGTGCTCGTGGTGGACGACCACGACGTGGTGCACTGGGGCTTCCGCCTGCTCCTCACCGAGCAGCCGTGGGTCGAGCGCTGCCTGACCGCGTCGAGCGTCGAGGAGGCGCTCGAGATGGCGCGCCGCTACGAGCCGCACGTGGCGCTCGTAGACCTCTTCCTCGGCGAGGAGTCGGGCGCCGAGCTGTGCGAGGCGATCCGCCGCGAGTCGCCGAACACGCGCGTTCTGCTGATCTCGGGCGCCGGCTGGATCTCGCCGCAGGCGGCGAAGGCCGCGGGCGCCGCGGGATTCGTGTCGAAGGACTGGCCGGCGCACGACGTGGCGATGGCGGTGCGGATGGTCGGCAAGGGGATGACGGTGTTCGCGCCGCGCGCCGAGCAGCCCTCCGCGCCGCTGTCGGAGCGCGAGCGCGAGGTGCTCACCCACATGGCTAGTGGCGCCACCAACAAGGAGATCGCCGAGCGCCTCTTCCTCTCCCCGCACACCGTGAAGGAGCACACGAGCGCGCTCTACCGCAAGCTCGGGGTGCGCAACCGCGCCGAGGCGGTGCAGCGCGCGGAGCGGCTGGGCCTGACGGCCTAGCGGTTCATCGTCCGGATGCCGCCGTCCGGCGTCCAGACCTCGATCACCAGGGCCGTGCGCTCGTCGTTGAGGCCCACCGCCGAGACCTCGCGCAGGTCGAGCCTGAACAGGTGGCTCGGTCCGCCGGCTGCGGCCTCCCCGTTGATCTCCTTCACGCGCTCCGGATCGGTGATCTCCTCCACGACGCCGGCGAGCTTGGCGTCGCCACCCCACTCGTCGGGCTCGTCGGACCCGCTGTGCAGAGCGAACCTGGGGTCGCGCTGCAGGTCGAGCGCCTTGAGCGCCTGCCACATCGAGCCGATCCACAGCTCGCCGTCCACGAATCGGGTCTCGGTACCGGAGATGCGCGGCGAGCCGTCGCGACGCAATGTCGCGAGCGTCTTGTGAACGTGTGCGTCGAGGCGCCCCCGCACCGTGGCTGCGAGCTCCGGCGCGGCGGCCTCGAAGTCAGACCAGCTGGGCATGCCTCGGCTAGCTCCGATCCGGTAGCTGCTGCACCGACCAGCCGTTGCCGTCCGGGTCAGTGAAGAAGACAAATGAGCCCCATGGGAACTCTTGGACCTCACTCACCTCGACGCCGCGATCGGCCAGCTCGGCGCGCGCCGCGTGAACGTCTGGGACCACCAGCATCAGCCCCTGCACCGAACCCGGTGGCGTGTCCACTATCCCCTGTCCCAGCGAGATCGAGCACGCCGAACCCGGAGGGGTGAGCTGGACGAACCGAATCTCGTCGCTGACCGTGTGGTCGTGGTCCGCGTTGAACCCCGCCTGCGCGGTGTAGAAGGCCTTGGCACGGTCCACGTCGGAGACGGGAATCGGCACCACCTCAAGCTTCCATTCCATCAGTGCTCCTTTCCGAGCAGGATCTCCCAGGGTTCGATGCTCGCCGTGCGAAGCCGCTCGGCCGGGGTCCAGGGGTCTTCCGCCAACCGGTCCTTCACCTCACGCTCACTCTGCGCGTGGACGATGTGCAGGAACCGCATCCCGTCGCCGACCGGCCCGCCGAGGAGCACGAAGCCATCATCCACCAGCCCGTCCATGAACGTCGCGTGGGCTTCCCAACCGTCCTGTTCCCGCATCGGGCGCGCGTGGTCCCAGCTCGGGCCGGGCTCTCTTGTGACCACGAAGTAGGCCATGCGCGCACGCTCACGTCCGTGGGCGCTCGTTCACCCGGTCGATCCAGGCGGAGAGCCGCGGGTGGCCGCCATCTCGCCCCGTGTCGTCCAGGCGCAGCTTGTCCTCCAGGATGCGGTGGAAGAGCTCGTCGTCGGCCGGGTCGCGCCGCTTCGCGTACTTCAGGAACGGGAAGGCCGCGCAGTCGGCGGCTGAGAAGTCACCGAAGAGGTGGTCGCGGCCGTCGAGCATGTCCTCGAACAGGTCAAGCGAGGCGCGCATCCGTGCGCTGAGCGTGGCGATCCGGTCGTGGTCGGGCTGATCGCGCTCGAGCTCCGCCTCGATCTCGTTCGGCGCGCGCTTCCAGACCTCGTTGAACCAGTCGAGGAACACGTCCAGCTCGGCGCGCCGGGCGGTCTCGCGCGGGAATAGCGGCGGGTCCGACCAGCGCGCCTCGAGGTGGCGCATGATGCGCGTGGAGTCCGGGATCACGTCGTCGCCGTCCACCAGCACGGGCACCAGCGGCTGGCCGCTCACCTCGAGCACCGGAGAGCGGTCGGCGTAGGAGATCTCGACGGACTCGACCTCCAGACCTTTGTGGGCGAGGGCGAGCGCCACCCGCTCCACGTTCGTCGAAAACGGCGCTCTGAAGAGGCGCAGCATCGGAGCAGGTTACTTCTGGACCCGATCGGTGTACCCCCCAGCGGTTCCGGGGGACCCCCCCGACCGGGGGGTCCTGTGCTCCACCGCGCTAACGGATGGGCCTGCACAGAGAAGGGTTCATATATGGCTCGCGATCTACGCACTGCGCTGCTCTTTCCTGGGCAGGGCAGCCAGACAGCTGACATGCGCCAGACGGTGGAGCGCCACCGCCCGGACCTGCTCGAGCTCGCTCACAGCGAGGTCGGTGCCGACCTGTTCGAGCGCGCCGCGGACGGCACGCGCTGGGCGCAGCCCGCGATCTACTGCGCCGCCCTGGCCGGCTTTGCGGAGCTGGACACCGAGGCGGACGCCATGGCGGGGCACTCGCTCGGCGAGATCACCGCGCTCGTCGCGGCCGGTGCGATTGCCGCCGAGGACGGGTTGCGGCTCGTGTCCGCCCGCGGCCGGCTCATGCAGGAGGCCGCCGAGACGACCGGTGACGGCGGAATGACCGCCGTTCGCGCCCGCGAGGACAACCGCGAGGCCATCGCGGAGGTGGCGGCCGCGACGAACGTCGCGATCGCCAACGACAACGCGCCCGACCAGCTCGTCCTCTCCGGCGCCGTCAGGGCGCTAGACGACGCCGAGGCGCAGCTGAAGGAGCGCGGCATCCGCGGCAAGCGCCTCCCGGTGGCCGGTGCGTTCCACTCGCCACTGATGGAGCCCGCCGTCGAGCCGTTCCGCGAGCTCGTGAACGAGACCGAGATCGGGGAGCCGCGCGTGCCGGTGTACTCGTGCGTGACGGCCGAGCCGTTCGACGACATCCCCGCGCTGCTCGTGCGTGCGATCACCGAGCCGGTGCGCTGGCTCGGCGTGATGCGGGCGCTCGACGCGCGCGGCGTGACGAACTTCGTGGAGACGGGCCCCGGCCACGTCCTGACGAACCTGGTGCGAAAGTCGCTCGCTGGCCCAATGGAGGCAGCCCGTGCATAGCCCGGACCTCCTGTGGCCGGACGCGAGGGCGGCCGTGCGCGACGCCGCCGCATCCGACCCCGCAGCGGCGGCGACGGCGACCCCCATGCCGTGGGACCGCCAACAGCGCGCGGCCGCCCTGGCGTCCGTCGCAATGGCGGTGCCGGAGCGCGTGGTCACGAACGAGACCGTCGCCGAGGGCGCCGGCGTGACCGAGCAGTGGATCGTCCACCGCACGGGCGTGCACGAGCGCCGCCACGTTGCGCCCGGCGAGCGCCTCCAGGACCTCGCCACGACCGCGGGTCGCGCCGCGCTCGACGAGGCGGGAGTGGCTGCCGAGGACGTGGACCTCGTCCTGGTCGCGACGGTGGCCGCCGACCAGATCCTGCCGAACGCCGCCCCGCTGGTGGCGCGCGAGCTCGGCGCCACGAGCGCCGGCGCCATGGACGTGGGTGCCGCGTGCACCGGCTTCCTGTCCGCGCTGTCGCTCGCCGCCGCCCAGGTGGAGGGCGGCCGCAGCGAGAACGTGCTCGTGATCGGCGCCGACGTGCTCAGCCGCTTCATCGACAGCTCCGACCGCGGCACCGCCGCCCTCTTCGCCGACGGCGCGGGCGCCGCACTCGTGGCGCCCTCGAACGGCGGCGGCGGCCACATCGGCCACATCGTCCTGAACTCCGACGGCACCGGGGCCGACTCCATCCGGGCCTCGCACGACGAGCAGATCATCCACATGCAGGGCCACGACACCTTCAAGTCAGCGGTGCTCCGCATGTCCGAGGCGACGATCGAGGCCACCCACCGCGCGGGCCTCAGCCTCGACGACATCGGCCTGTTCGTCTACCACCAGGCGAACGCGCGCATCCTCGCCGCGGTCGGCGAGCGCCTCGATCTCGAGGACGAGCGCGTGATCAACTGCATCGACCGCTACGGCAACACCTCATCGGCAACGCTCCCGATCGCCCTCGCGGACGCGCGCGAGCGCGGAATGCTCGAGCCGGGCATGAACGTGCTGCTCGCCGCATTCGGCGCGGGTTTCACCTGGGGGGCCGGCGTGATCGAATGGGGGGCATGAATGGAAGACCGGATGGCAGCGCACTCGTCACCGGCGCATCGCGCGGGATCGGTGCGGCGATCGCCAGGGCGCTCGCAAGGGAGGGCTGGCCGGTGGGCGTGAACTACCGCAGCGACTCCGAGGCGGCCGAGGCCGTGGTCGAGGAGATCACGAGCGCCGGCGGCCGCGCGAAGGCGCTCCAGGGCGACGTGTCCGACCCCGCCACCGCCGACGCGCTCTTCGAGGCGCTCGAGGAGGAGTTCGGCCCCGTGCTCGTGCTCGTGAACAACGCGGGCGTACGCGCGGACGGCCTCTCGCCTCAGATCGACGACGAGGACTGGGACAAGGTGATCGACACCAACCTGTCCGCCGCGTTCCGGCTCACCCGCCGCGCCCTGCGGCCGATGATCCGCAACCGCTACGGTCGCGTGGTCAACATAGCCTCGATCGTCGGGGCCGTGAGGGGCAACGCCGGCCAGGCGAACTACGCCGCCTCGAAGGCTGGCCTGGTGGCGATGACGAGGACCGTGGCGGCCGAGGTGGCGCGCCGCGGGGTGACCGTGAACGCCGTGGCCCCGGGACTGATCGAGACCGACATGACCGAGGGCATCGGCGAGAACTTGCTGGAGCACGTGCCCGCCCGCAGGGCTGGCACACCGGATGAGGTGGCCGAGTGCGTGCGCTTCCTGGCGTCTGACGGCGCCGCGTACGTGACCGGCGTCTGCCTCACCGTTGACGGAGGCCTCACCGCCTAACAGAGACAAGGAGGAATTTGAATGGCAGCTACAGCTACACGTGAGGAAATCGAGGGCAGGGTGTTCGAGGCGCTCGAGGAGTTCGGCGCCGAGCCGGACGCCATCAGCCCCGACGCCGACTTCGAGTCGCTTGATGTGGATTCGCTCGACCTGGTCGAGCTCGCGCAGATCGTCGAGGACGAGTACGGCGTGCAGCTCAAGGGCGAGGACATGGAGGGTGTGAAGACCGTCCGTCAGGCCGTCGACCTGGTGATGTCGAAGCTGGGATGACGCGGTCCGTCGTCATCACAGGAGTCGGCGCCGTCACGCCGCTTGGCGTGGGCGCCCGCACCTTGCACGAGCGCTGGAGCGCCGGCCAGTCCGGGATCGAGGACGGGTTCGGCCGCGCGAGCGAGTTCGAGCCCAAGGAACACCTCTCCACCAAGGAGGTGCGCCGCTCGGACCGCTTCACCCAGCTCGCGCTCGCGGCTGCGCAGGAGGCGCTCGAGGACGCCGGCTGGGACGGCGAGCCGCCCTACGACCCCGACCGCGCCGCCTCGGTGATCGGCACCGGGATCGGCGGTATCGGGACGCTCGAGGCGAACCACATCATCCTGCGCGACGAGGGCGCCGAGCGCATCTCGCCGCTCTCGATCCCGCTGCTGATGGCGAACGCCGCCTCGGGCGTGGTCGCGATGAAGCACGACCTGCGCGGGCAGTCCTTCGGGACCGTGTCCGCCTGCGCGGCGGGTGCGCACGCGATCGGCATGGCCGAGCGGATCATCCGCTACGGCGACGCCGACGCGGTCGTGACCGGCGGCAGCGAGGCGGCGATCACGCCGCTCGCTACGGCCGCCTTCGGCCGCATGGACGCGCTCTCGGACAGCGGCATCTCGCGCCCGTTCGACCGCCGCCGCGACGGCTTCGTGATGGGCGAGGGCGCCGGGATCCTGGTGCTCGAGGAGGAGCAGGCCGCCCGCGAGCGCGGCGCGCGCATCCTCGGCTACGTCCGCGGCTACGCGTCGACCTCCGACGCCCACCACCTGACCGCGCCCGAGCCGAACGGCCGCGGCGCGGCGAAGGCAATGGAGCTGGCTCTCAAGGACGCCGGCATCGAGGCGCAGGACGTGCTGTACGTGAACGCGCACGGCACCTCGACCCCGCTGAACGACCGCTCCGAGACGAACGCCATCAAGACGGCCCTCGGCGAGGAGCTGGCCGCGCGCATGCCGATCAGCTCGACCAAGTCGGCGATCGGGCACCTGCTCGGCGCCGCCGGCGCGGTGGAGGCCATCGCCACGCTGCTGGCGCTGCGCGACCGGATCGCTCCCCCGACCCTGAACTACGAGGAGCCCGACGAGGGGCTCGACCTGGACTACGTACCCAACGAGGCCCGTCCGCTTCCGAACGGCCACGCCCGAGCGATCGGGCTGTCGAACGCGTTCGGCTTCGGCGGACACAACGCGGTCCTCTGCCTGGAGGCTTCATGAGCGCACTTGCAGACCGGATGCCTGCCGAGCGCATCTCACCGCTCCTGAAGGAGCCGCGTGAGATCACCGCGCGTGACCGGCTCGAGCTGCTCTGCGATCCCGGATCGCTGCACGTGATCCGCTCCACCGTGCTGCCGCGGCGCGAGTCGAAGCGCATGCGCGAGGGCGACGGCGTGATCGGCGCGGCGGGCACGATC
>Ga0075428_100007056_pt1 | contig 12450 bp, 13 predicted proteins | sample RhiMetdeltSRZDD2_FD_75291 | JGI IMG/M metagenome (GOLD analysis project Ga0075428, IMG submission 75291) | Populus rhizosphere microbial communities from Tennessee, USA - Rhizosphere MetaG P. deltoides SRZDD2 | ecosystem: Host-associated > Plants > Roots > Rhizosphere > Soil | place: USA...
CGCGAGTCGTAGCTGTCGCAGGACCGGGTGGTCCAGTCGAAGTGCGTGCAGCGGAAGACGAAGACCCGGCCCTTGCGGTCGGTCTCCGTCAGCACGAAGCCGTTCACGTGCTCCTGCCAGGCCAGGAAGACCCGGCGCAGCAGCGGCAGGTACCAGAGGACCCAGCCCACCTGGATTCCCGGCGCCTCGCAGCAGCGCGCGCAGCGCCGGCATTCCCCGCCGAGCTCGTGCGGGATCCGCCCGCGCCGCCGCTCGAGGGCGCGATCGAGGGCGAGGCTCGCCTGGAAGTTCCACAGCGCGATCCGCTTCACGGCGCGCCGAACGGGGCCATCCTTCATGGGCGGCTCGACACGTTACTTCAGGTCCTTCAGGACCTCGCGCGCGGCGTTGGCCCCCGGGCCGCCGGTGACGCCGCCGCCGGGATGGGCGCCGGCCCCGCAGAGGTACAGGCCCGCCACCGGGGCCCGATAGCGCGCCCAGCCCAGCAGCGGGCGCGACAGGAAGAGCTGGTCCAGCGACGGCTCGCCGTGGAAGGGATGGCCACCGGTCATCCCGTACGTCTCTTCCAGCTCCAGGGGCGTGATCACGCGGCGGGCCAGGATCAGCTCGGTGATGCCGGGGGCATAGGTCTCCAGCGTGCGCACGACCAGGTCGCCCACCTCGTCCGCCTTCATGCGCCAGTCCCCTGCCTTCAGCTTGAAGGGCGTGTACTGGACGTACACGGACATCACGTGCCGGCCCGGAGACGCCAGCGTCGGGTCCACGAGGGACGGGATCGTGGCCTCCAGCCACGGGACCTTGGACATGGCGCCGTACTTGGCGTCGTCGAAGGCCCTCTCCAGGGTGTCCACGTCGGGCCCGAAGTGGATCCGCCCGCGCAGCAGGGAGGCGGCATCCAGGCCGCGCAGCGCGGCGAAGGAGGGCAGCGCGTCGAGGGCCAGGTTCACCTTCGAGGCCATCCCGACCTGGCGATAGTGCCGGATCCGGCGCAGGTCGTCGGGATCGAGGACGGCGGGATCGAGCAGGCGAAGGAAGGTGCGGTGCGGATCGGCGCCCGAGACCACCGCCCGCGCAGCGATCTCCTCGCCGCCGGCCAGCACCACGCCCGTGACCCGGCCGTCCTTCGTCGTGATCCGCTGCACCTCGGCGCCCGTCCGGATCTCGGTGCCGAGCTTGCGCGCGGCGCCCTCCAGGCTCAGGACGAGGGCGCCCATGCCGCCCTTCACGTAGACGGCGGATCCGGCGCCGTTGCCGCCGCCGGCCGCGGCCTGGAGCAGCAGGTTGGCCGTGGTGCCCGCCGACCACGGCCCGGCCAGCATCCCCGTGATGCCGCGGGCCGAGATCACCGCCCGCAGCGCCTCCGTCTCGAACCACTCCGCCGCGAAGTCCGCCACCGCCATCGGGCCCCAGCGGAGCAGGCGCTGCGCGTCGGCGCGGCCCAGGCGCCGGAAGGCCAGGCCGAGCTTGGCCATCGGCAGCAGGTTCCCGTTGAACGGCTTGTCCACATCGGGAGGGGTCATCTCCAGGACGCGGCCCAGGAGCGCGCCCACGGCGGAGAGCGAGCGGTGGAAGGCGGGATAGCGCTCCGCGTCGCGGGCCGAAAAGGCGCGCAGGTCGTTCGCCGTGCGTGCCGGGTCGCCCCACAGCGTCAGGCCACGGCCGTCCGGCAGCGGAGCGAACACCCGCGGCTCCACGTCGATGAGCGCGAGGCCGCGCTTCACGAGGCCGAGGCCGGCCAGGACCGAGGGGCGCAGCGGCCCGGTCAGGTGGGCGACGGTCGAGGCCTTGTACCCCGGGTGGATCTCCTCGGTAACGGTGGCACCGCCCAACACGTCGCGCCGCTCCAGCAGGAGCGTGCGCAGGCCCCGCCGCGCCAGGAGCGCGGCCGCCACCAGGCCGTTGTGGCCGCCGCCGACGACGATCACGTCTGGACGGGTCGGCTTCACCGGCCGTTCCCGCCGCCCACGTCCTTCAGGATCTCGCGGGCCGCGATGCGACCGGGCGCGCCCATGATGCCCCCGCCGGGATGGGTGGCCGAGCCGCACATATAGAGGTTGCGCACCGGCGTCCGGTAGCGGGCCCACCCCGCCACCGGGCGCAGGAAGAACAGCTGCTCCAGCGATAGCTCGCCCTGGAAGATGTTCCCCTCGGTGAGGCCCCACTCGCGGTCCAGGTCGAGAGGGGTCACGACCTGACGGTGGAGGATGAGCTTGCGCAGGTTGGGGGCGTACTCGGACAAGGTGTCGATCACGGTGTCGCCGAAGGCCTCTTTCTTCTCGTCCCAGGTCCCTTCACGGAGCTTGAAGGGCGCGTACTGCACGAAGCAGGACATGACGTGCTTGCCGGGCGGCGCCACCGACGGGTCGGTGAGGGACGGGATCACCACGTCCATGTAGGGCCGCCGCGAGAAGTCGCCGTACTTGGCGTCGTCGTAGGCCCGCTCCATGTACTCCACGGACGGGGAGACGGAGATGGCCCCGCGCAGGTGCGCGCCCGGGCCGGGCAGGCACTTGAAGTCGGGCAGCCCGTCCAGCGCGAGGTTCACCTTGCCCGACGAGCCCCGCAGCTTGTAGCGGCGGACCTCCTCCACGAACTCCGCGTCCAGGCTGGCCGGGTCCAGGAGCTTCAGGAACGTGCGGTGGGGGTCCACGCTGGAGACCACAACCGCCGCCTCGATCTCCTGGCCGCTCTCGAGGGCCACGCCGGTGGCGCGGCCGTTCTTCGTCATGATGGCGCGCACGCCGGCCTCGGTGCGCACCAGGGCGCCCGCCTCCTTTGCCGCCGCCTCGATGGCCAGGCTGATGGCGCCGGTGCCGCCGCGCGAGAACCCCCACGAGCGAAAGGCCCCGTCGATCTCTCCCATGTAGTGGTGCAGGAGCACATAGGCAGTCCCCGGCGAGCGGACGCCGAGGAACGTGCCGATGATCCCGCTGGCCGACATGGTGGCCTTGAGCACGTCGGTCTCGAACCACTGGTCGAGCATGTCCGCCGCGCTCATGGTCATGAGCTGGATCAGGTTGTGGCGGGCCCCGTGGGGCAGGGCCTGGAACCGCCGGGCCAGGCCGCCGAGCTGGCGCAGGCCGCCCAGCTCCATCGAGAGCGGGTCCGGCGGCGTCATGGACAGGATCGGCTTGACGAAGCGGGCCATCTCCACCATGGCCTTGGCGTACTCGTCGTACGCCTCGGCGTCGGTGGGGGAGTGGCGGTAGATCTCGCGGCGGGTCTGGGCGTGATCGCTCATCCGCCAGAGGTAGTCGCCGTCCGGCATGGGCGTGAAGGTGCCGTCCAGGGGCAGGATCTCCAGGCCGTGGCGCGGCAGGTCCAGGTCCCGGATGATGTCCGGCCGCAGCAGCGACACCACGTACGAGCAGACCGAGAAGTGGAACCCGGGGAACACCTCCTCGGTGACCGCGGCGCCGCCCACGACGTGACGGCGCTCCAGGACGAGGACCTTCTTGCCCGCGCGCGCGAGATAGGCCGCGTTGACCAGGCCGTTGTGGCCCGCCCCGATGACGACCGCGTCGTAGCGCGCGGCCATGGCCTTGCTCACCTGCGGCCGCCGCGAGGATGGCGGCGTGGGGCGGATCGCGGCCGGCCGTCCTTGTCGCGGCCGCCGCGCGTGGCGGCCGCGGGCCGGGGAGGCGTCTTCCTGGGCTTCATCTCCTCGAGCACGCCCTTGATCAACAGCGGCCACACCGTGGTGGCGTCGGCGTAGACCTCGGCGAAGCGACCGCCCTCCGACTCGGGCACGAACTTGCCCCACGAGATCCCCTCGGAGTAGGTGCACCCTGACAGACCGCCCCAGTGCGTCGGCTCCGGGCAGATGCGCACCGCGTACTGGTAGCGCGGAGGGCCGAGTTCCAGCCCCAGCCGGTGGTTGATGATGTCCACGTAGGGTCCCACCTCCTGCGCCCAGTTCCGGGGCACCCCGCCTCCGATGGTGAAGATCCCCAGGCGGGCGGAGCTCAGCGCGAACCGCGCGAAGCTGTTGAGATCGAGGTAGGGGTTGTAGCGCGGGAGCGTGGCGAAGAGCGCCTCCGCGTCGGTGACACCCGACTCCCGCGCGTTCTTCATCGTGTACGTGGCCAGGTCCAGGCCCAGCTCCGAGTCCGTGAAGGCGGGGACGTAGATGGGCACGCCGTGGATGTACGCGCTGCGCAGGACCCCCGCGCCCTTGGGATCGTCGGCGAGCACCTTGCCCAGCGCGCGGCAGATGATCTCGCTCGAGAGCTCGCCTTGCAGCGTGTCCAGGGCCCGGCCCGTGAACTCCTCGACGTAGTTGAGGTTGGCCTCCATCTCCAGCGTGTCGTACACGCGGTTGTAGCCCTTCTCGAACAGCTCCTCGTCGGACATCCGCGGGTCGTGGCGGTAGTGGACGAGGCCCACCGCCTCGGAGAGCCCGTGGGCCATGAGCGCCCCCGTCGAGACCACCGCGTGGACCATGCCGGTGTCGATCATCTTGGAGATGACCTTGCCCATCTTGGCGATGGTCATGGCCCCGGACAGGGTGAGGACGACCTTGCAGCCCGGGTCGTCCACCATGGCCAGCGTGACGTCCAGCGCCTCGCCCAGCGTGCGGCCGCTGAACGCGGTCTTGGCCATCCCGCGCAGCAGGCCGGCGAAGGACGTGACCTTGTCGAGATCCAGGCTCTCGAGGGCGATGAGGCCATCCTGACGGCCGTCGCGGAACTGACGAGGGTGGTGCATGGCTCCTCCCGCCGCCGATCCTACCCCGAAGCCGCGACTACAATGAGCGCGGAACAGAGATGCGCGTGGACGAGCTGCGCCGCAGGCTGGACCGCCTGTACCGCCACTACGACGACCGCTTCGTGGATCCCGACCCGCTGCAGTTCGTCCGCAGCCAGCGGACGCCCGCCGACCGCGAGGTGGTCGGCCTCCTGGCCTCGGCGCTGGCCTACGGGAACGTGCGGCAGATCAAGCGCAGCATCGCGGCCGCTCTCGAGGTGCTCGGACCGCGGCCCGCCGAGGCCATACGGCGGCTGGAGCCGCGGGCGGCGGCGCGCCGGCTGTCATCGTTCCGGCATCGGTTCAACGACGGCCGCGACGTCGCGTGCCTGTTCTTCTTCATGCGGCAGATGCTCGAATCGCACGGCTCGGTCGAGGCGTTCTTCGCGGAGGGATGCGCCGCGGACGCCGCCGACGTCGGCCCCGCCCTGGCCTCGTTCTCGGCCCGCGCGCTGGCCCTCGACACCGGCGGCCTCTACCCGGGGCGGCGGACGCCGGGGAACGCGGGCGTGCGCTTCTTCTTCCCCTCGCCGGAGGACGGCAGCGCCTGCAAGCGGCTGAACCTGTACCTCCGCTGGATGGTGCGCCGGGACGGGGTGGACCTGGGGGTCTGGAAGTCGGTCGACGCGGCCCGCCTCGTGATCCCGCTCGACGCCCACGTGCTCGCCATCGCGCGTCGGACGCGCCTGACGCGCTACCGCTCGCCGGGGTGGCGGATGGCCGTGGACATCACGCGCACGCTGCGCCGCCTCGACCCCGCGGACCCGGTGAAGTACGACTTCGCGCTGCACCGCATGGGGCTGTGGAAGCGGGAAACGGAGATCCGCTCCCTGCGCTGATGCAGTCTTGACCCTGCCGTGGAGGCCCACCGGGCAGCAGGGCTATGATCGTGTGAGGACGGGATGGTTCGATTTGGACGGGAGGCGATCATGATTGCTTATCGGAAGGTCTTCCTGGTGTCGGTGCTGCCGCTGCTCGCCCTCGCGGCCGCGGAAGCGGCGGACCAGGCGCAACCGCCCCTGCCGCTCGTGCAGATCGCGACCGGCCTCGTCAAGCCCGTCGGCATAACGAACGCGGGTGACGGCTCGGGCCGTCTGTTCATCACGCTGCAGGACGGTAGGATCGTCATCTGGAACGGTACGCAGGTGCTGCCCACGCCCTTCCTGGACATCGACGCGATCGTCAACTCCAGCGGCAGCGAGCAGGGGCTCCTCGGCCTCGCCTTCCACCCGGACTACGAGACCAACGGGTTCTTCTACGTCAATTACACCGACAACACGGGCGGCGACACCGTCGTCGCCCGTTACAGCGTCTCGGCCGCGAACCCCAACGTGGCCAACCCCGCCTCGGCCCTGAAGCTCCTGGAGATCGACCAGCCTTTTTCGAACCACAACGGCGGCCAGGTCCTGTTCGGGCCGGACGGCTATTTGTACATCGGCATGGGAGACGGCGGGAGCGGCGGCGATCCTTTCGACAACGGGCAGAACCCGGCGGCGCTGCTGGGCAAGATGCTGCGCATCGACGTGGACGGCGGCGGCAACCCCCCGGACTGCGGCGGCGCCGGCGCGAACTACACGATTCCCGCCGACAACCCCTTCGTGGACGGGCCGGGAGGGAGCTGCGACGAGATCTGGCACATGGGCCTGCGCAATCCCTGGCGCTTCACGTTCGACCGGCTCGCCGGCCACATGTTCATCGGCGACGTCGGTCAGAATGTGTGGGAAGAGGTGAACCGCCAGCCGGCGGGCAGCGCGGGCGGGGAGAACTGGGGCTGGCGCTGCTACGAGGGCAAGCATCCCTTCAATACGCAGGGTTGTGGCCCGATCGGCGACTACGACGGCCCCATCCTCGAGTACTCCCACTCCTTCGGCTGCTCCATCACCGGGGGGTACGTCTACCGGGGCCCCGCCGTGCCCGGGCTCGGGCAGGGCACGTACACGTACGCCGACTTCTGCAGCGGGCGGATCTGGGGGGCGAGGCAGCAGGAAGGCGTGTGGCGCAACCGCCAGCTCATGGACACGCCTTACAACATCAGCACGTTCGGGGAGATGGAGAACGGCACGCTTTGCTTCGCCCACGACGACACGTCCGCGCAGCCGACGGGGATCGTCTTCTGCGTGCAGCAGGCGAACTAGACCGGTTCAGCGCCCCAGGTCGCTCGTCATCCGGATCGTCCGTCCCTGCGTCAGCTCCGCGGGCACGCCGCCCGGGAACTTGGCCGCGATCTGCTGGCGGATCTGCTCCGCGCGGTTCCCCGGGTCGGGATGCGTGCTGAAGAACTCCGGCTGTCGGCTGCCCCCGCTGGCCTTGGCCAGTATCTCCATCACCTCGATGAGCGTCCGCGGGTCGTAGCCCGCCGACGCCATCAGGTCGACGCCCAGGGCGTCCGCCTGGAGCTCGTCCTGCCGGCCGTATTTCATCTGCGCCATCTGGGCCACGAAGGACGCCAGCTGTGTGGCCTGCTGGTCGGAGGTGGCGACGCCCACCGCGCCCACCAGCCCCTGGGCCAGCTGGCTCTTGGCGATCTGCTCCGAAGAGTGGCGGCCCACCACGTGGCCCACCTCGTGGCCCAGGACCCCGGCCAGCTGGGCTTCGTTGCCCAGCCGTGACAACAGCGCGCGCGTGATGAACACGGGCCCGCCCGGGAGCGCGAAGGCATTGACGGTGTCGGGATCGGCCAGGACGTGGAACTGGAACTTGTAGGGCGTCTTCGCCGCCACGCTCTGGCTCACGACCTTGTTGCCTATCGCCGCCACGTCCGACTGGACGGACGGGTCGGGGTCGAGGCCGCCGAACTGGTCCGCCATCTCGGGGGCCGATTGCAGGCCCAGCACGACCTCCTGCTCCTGGCTGAGCCCCACGGCCTGCTTCTCCCCGGTGATGGGGTTTTCTTCCTTCATCCCGTAGTAGCTCAGGAGGGCGAAGGCCACCATGATCGCCGCCATGACGAGTCTCGAGCGGTTCATGGCGGGCCTACTTCGAGACCTTGAACGACTTCGTGCCGGCGGAGGCGCCGTTCAGCATCACCTCCACCTTGTAGTCCCCCTCGGGCCATCCGCCCGGCTTGCTGATGTGGAACTCGGTGTGGGCCGTGCCCGACGGTGCCACGCTCGTCTCGTCGTGCTTGACGACCTGGCCGTCCTGGTAGGTCCAGTGCGCGGCCAGGGTCGCGCCCGGAGATGAGCCCTCGGTGGTCACGGAGGCGTAGATGGTTTCCATGGGCTTGAAGGAGTCGGTCTTGTCGCTGATGCGTTTGTCCATGTCCACCGCCCGGCCCACCTCGACGTCCACGACCCGGACCGCCGCCATCGTGGTGGGCGGGGGGGCGTAGGGCGAGGGAGACGGCGGCGGGGCCGCCGCCTTCGAGCAGGCGAACGCCACCGCGGCGAGGAACGGCAGGAGCGCTGCGCGCGCGTTTCGATGCATGGTGACCTCCTCGAAGGGCTACTCGGGGATCCGCAACGACTGGCCCGGGTAGATCAGGTCGGGGTCCTTGATGACGTCCTTGTTGGCCTCGTAGATCTTGCGCCACTTGTTCCCGTCACCGTAGGCGCGCTGCGCGATCTTGGAGAGGCTGTCACCCTTGACGACCACGTAGGTGTTCATGGGGGCCGCCGTGGCCGCGGGGCCGCCCTGTCCGGGACGGGGCGCGGTCGACGAGCTGCCGCCTTGTACGTCGGAGAAATCCGGCCGGGGCTTGCCGCTCTGGACGTCGGAAAAGTTCGTCTGGGGCTGGTTCTTGTCCTTGTCGTCCTTCCCGAAGATCCCCATGCGTCACCTCTTTCGAAAAGCCGGCGTCAGCGGTCCCAACCGCTCCACTCCATCGCGTGGCGCCGGCGGATCTCCCTCATCGTGCCCGGGAGGACCCACGCTTTGCGCGCGGCCTCGTGGGCGGCGAGCATCCCGTCCTCGATGGGCGCGCCGAGCCGCCTTATCTCGTCCAGCAGCGGCGCGCAGGACTCGGCCACCGCCGCGCCGCCCATCAGGCCGAACCACTCGCGGGATCCGTCGCTGTCGCCGGAACCCGCCGCGGGGCAGGACGCTTTGAAGCGCGCGTAGGCCGAGTCGACGCTCCGGGCCTCCGCGGCCAGGCGCGTGACGGCGGCCTCGAAGTCGCGGGCGCCGCGCGCGCGCACGGCATCCACCGAGCCTTCATCTACCCGCACGACGGCGGGCGCGGGTGCGGGCGGCGCGAGGACGGCGGGTACGACCGCGGGCGCTGCAGGCGCAACTCCGCCGCCGGTGCTCAGGGCCGCGGGCATCACGCTCAGCGTGCCCGCGCGGGACTGGGCGGGGCGCGCGGGCCGACCCGGCAGGCCGGGATTGATGCGCGAGTAGGGATTCGGCCAGCTCGGGCGCGAGGGCACGGCCTGCGTCCACGCGTACGGACCGCCCACAGTCTCCGGCGGGGGCGGCGGCGGCACCACGCGCGAGACCTTGATCGAGGTGGCCACGGGCCGGTCCGCCGGCCCCTCGAGAGTCAGGATGACTTCATCCCCCGGGCGCAGGTTGCGCAGGCTGGCCAGGGCGCGGCCCGTAGCGCGGGCCGTGCGGCTCCGGCCGCTCGCGGTCACGAAGCCGAAGGATCCGGCTGCCGGGTCGGGCGCCATGATGGTGGCCTGCACGTAGGCCACGGCACCGCTCTCGGCCCGGGCCCCCCCGGGAACTACAGCCGCTAAGGCAAGGCCGGTCAGGAATAAAGCGATCGATGCTCTCACACGGGCCTATGCTGCAAGTCCGGTGCCAGAAAATGGCCGATTATTCCCCCTCGGCCGCCTTGGCCGCGGTCCACAGGGACTCCATCTCCTCCAGCGTCGACTCCGAAGGCGTGCGTCCCCGGCGCGCGAGCTCGCTCTCGATGAACGCGAACCGGCGGCGGAACTTCCGGTTCGCGGACTTGAGGGCGCTCTCCGGGTCGGCCCCGACGAGCCGCGCCACGTTGACCGCGGCAAACAGCAGATCGCCCATCTCCTCGGCTACGCGCTGGTGGCCGGCGCCCGCCCCGACTGCCTCGCGCAGCTCCGCCACCTCTTCATCGAGCTTCTCCAGGACGGCCGCGGCGTCCGGCCAGTCGAAACCGACGCGGGAGACCTTCGTCGTCATCTGGAAGGCCTCCATCACCGCGGGCAGCCCGGTCCCCACGCTTTCCAGCATCGATGCGTCCGACCGAGCGCCCTTCGCGGCCTGCTCCGCCTGCTTGATGGCCTCCCAGCTCCGCAGCACCTGGCCCGGCGTGTCGGCCTTTGCATCGGCGAAGACGTGGGGATGGCGACGGACCATCTTGGCGGCCACGCGTTCGACCACGTCGGCGATCGTGAAGCGTCCGGCCTCGGCTGCGATCTGGGCGTGGAAGACCACCTGGAGCAGCAGGTCGCCCAGCTCGCCGGCGAGGTGCTCGTCGTCGGCGCGATCGATGGCCTCGAGAACCTCGTAGGCCTCCTCGATCGTCATCGGCTTCAGGCTCTCGTGCGTCTGCTCGCGGTCCCACGGGCAACCGCCCGGACCGCGCAGGCGCGCGATCAGGTCCACGAAGGCGCCGAAGCTCCTGGCCGCGGCGGCTGCGTCGGGATCGGCCATGCCCGGAATCTATCGCAGATTCTCCCAGGGCCTCACGGCGCGGGCGTTGGAGGTACCCTTCGACAACGAAGCGCGGAGCCGATCGAGCACCAACAACTCCCTCCCCCTACGTGGGGAGGGTGGGGTGGTTGCGAACAACAAAGCGCGGTGCCGATCGAGCACCAACAACTCCCTCCCCCTACGTGGGGAGGGTGGGGTGGGGGGTCAGAGAAAGAATGGCTAGCAACGTCACCCTCGGCCCTGCCGGCAGCGCGGACCTTCCCCTGGTCCGCGAGCTGTTCAAGGAGTATGCGGACGGCCTGGGCGTGGACCTCTGCTTCCAGGGCTTCGAGCGCGAGCTGGCCGAGCTGCCGGGGGACTATGCCCCGCCGGAAGGCCGCCTGCTGCTGGCTCGACAGGAGGGCCGGCCGATCGGGTGCGTCGCGCTCCGGAAGCTCGGGGACGGCGTGTGCGAGATGAAGCGGCTCTACATCCGGCCGGCGGTGCGCGGTACCGGTCTCGGCCGGCGCCTGGCCACCCTACTCATCGCCGAGGCCCGCGCGATCGGATACTCCCGCATGAGGCTGGACACCCTGCCGTCGATGGGCGAGGCGATCGGCCTCTACCGTTCCCTTGGCTTCGCGCCCATCCCGTCGTACCGGCCGAACCCCGTCCCGGGCGCGATGTTCCTGGAGCTGGCCTTGCGGTAGGCTCGACGCCATGAAGATCCCGCTCTACCAGGTGGACGCCTTCACCAGCCGGCTGTTCGGTGGGAACCCCGCGGCCGTCTGTCCCCTCGAGGCCTGGCTCGACGACCGTACGATGCAGGCCATCGCCGCGGAGAACAACCTCGCGGAGACGGCCTTCTTCGTCGGCGGCAAGGGGCGCTATGAGCTCCGGTGGTTCACCCCGCTCGTCGAGGTCGACCTTTGCGGCCACGCGACCCTCGCCTCCGCCTTCGTGATCTTCAACCGCCTGGAGCCTTCGCTGGAGGCCGTGTCGTTCCGCTCGAAGAGCGGCGAGCTGCGCGTGACCCGGAGCGGCGGCCGTCTGACCCTCGACTTCCCGGCCTGGCCGCCGGCGAGACGCGAGGTCTCCGATGACCTCTCGCGGGCGCTGGGCGCGGCCCCGCGCGAGGTCTGGACGTCCCAGGACACGATGGCCGTCTACGAGTCCGAGGACGACGTGCTGCGCCTGGCCCCCGTCATGGATCGCGTGGCCGCCCTGGACACCTTCGCCGTCATCGCCACCGCGCCCGGTCGGACCGCGGACTTCGTCTCGCGCTTCTTCGCGCCGCGGCAGGGCATCCCCGAGGACCCCGTCACGGGACGGGCCCATTGCACCCTCACGCCGTATTGGGCCCGTCGCCTCGGTAAACGCGCCCTGCACGCGGTCCAGCTCTCGCGGCGAGGAGGGGAGCTCTTCTGTGAGGATCGTGGCGATCGCGTCGCGATCGCGGGCGAGGCCGTGCAGTTCCTGGAGGGAACGATCGAGGTCTGAGGCCCCCAAAGCGGCGACGGCACGCCGTCCGATGCCGCCAAGTCTCCCGTCCACAAGCGCTTCCGGCGGCCCCCGTGATCGCCCTCACACATGGCGTGCCTCTTGCTGTGCATACCTCTGAGGGATCGGGAATGGCCACTGTCTCCATCACGCTCAACCAGCTCGCGGGCCGCGACGAAGCCCTGGCCCGCCGGTTCGAGCGCGAGATCCGCGAAGCGGCCGCGCCCGGCCCCGATTGGCAGCTCGGCTGCCGCATCCTCGCCTGGCAACGGGCCTGGGACCTCGGCTCGCCCGACCTCGTCACCGTCCAGTTCCACCTGCCCGGATGGGTGAAGGTCCTGGCCGTCTCGATGGGCTCGATGCCGGGCGACGTGCGCAGGGCGGTCCATCAGGCGTTGCTCCCGAAGTTCAGCGAGATGGGCGCGGCCGCTCCCGTGCCGCCTGCAGCTTCCGTGGCCCCCTGATACACCGGGGGCGGTTCCCTTTTTTACCCTCTTGACCCGGGCGCCCCTGCGGGAGCAGGCTTCGTACTCTTGCTCCCTGAGGGCACGGCCATGAAAGAGCGGAAGGAGAAGCTCGGGGACACGGCCAAGGTGAGCGCGACGATCCTGCAGGCGCACCTCTCATGGGCGGAGCAGAAATGGGGCC
>Ga0075428_100007057_pt1 | contig 12449 bp, 11 predicted proteins | sample RhiMetdeltSRZDD2_FD_75291 | JGI IMG/M metagenome (GOLD analysis project Ga0075428, IMG submission 75291) | Populus rhizosphere microbial communities from Tennessee, USA - Rhizosphere MetaG P. deltoides SRZDD2 | ecosystem: Host-associated > Plants > Roots > Rhizosphere > Soil | place: USA...
CAGCTCGGCGGCAACCGTGACGAGGTACTGGCCCGGGTCCGCAAGGCCCGCGACCACGCCCGTCAGGCCACCCGCACCCGCCTCCGCGCCGATCTTGCGACATGACGGCTGCGCACAGCATGGCGCTGACACAGCGAGCCGGACTACGCACTACAGGCACAGTGAACAGCGATGAACCGAGTCGCGGTTTGGGATGCCGATCGTCAACCGCCAACGGCTGAGCTTGATAACCGTTGGCCCGCGATCACCCGCCGCCGCTCCGCACTCGCGGCCTCGGCCCGCGCGGCCGCCTCGACCTCGGACTCCACTGTGTCAGCGCACCCGGGCGGGGTACCCGCTTGAGCATTGTTCTCTCACTGGGCCGATCCTGCAGCAGCTGGTGGCGGCCTCGTCACTATCTCGAATCGTCACTCGTCCTGGTCGGAGAGGTCGTAGGCGGTGGGGTGTCGCGGATGGTAGAGCAGGAGTTCGCCGGCGCCGGGCACGACCAGCGGGATCGCGAGCCCGAATCCCATGTCTTCGACGGCACCGCTAAACGTGGCGCCGCGGGCCGACAGCTCCGCGACGGTGCTGTCGAGGTCGTCGCACATGAGCGAGATCGAGTGGTGCCTGGGGTAGGAGTACGTGTCGCCGTCGTACTGTCCCGATGTCGGGTGTACGCCGAGCTCGCTCGGGCCGGTTTTGAAGATCAGCCAGCCAGGCGACGCCGCGGGATCCTCTTCGTACGGCCAGCCCACGACGTCGCGCAGGAACGCCCGGGTGGCGTCGGGGTCGTCGGAGTAGATCAGGGTATGGACCGAAGTGATCATGACGCCAATCTACGGCTGGGCTCATAGCGAAATCGGATGTATGCGACCTTGTCGGCCGCATCTGCGGCGACATAGCTATGGAGAGCGGGAGGGGGTCGGGGTCCGCCGTCTCTGCTCGCGTGGTATGCGCCGTGGTTCGACCGGGTTCGAGGAGGTGCCCTATGAAGTGCACGCATCGGCAGGGTGGATGGATCGCGTTGGTTGCCGCCGTTCGACGCTCACGTCTGGGCGCCATGCTCGCCGGGGCCGCCGTGGTTACGGTGGCCTTGCCGCTCGCGAGCCAGCCGGCGCTGGCCCACCCGCCCGGCGTAACCGAACGGGTCAGCGTCAGCACCGCGGGAGTGGCTGGCGACGACGACTCGATCCACGCTGCGGTGAGCGGCAACGGCCGGTACGTCGCTTTCGTGTCGAGGGCCTCCACCCTGGTGCCCGGCGACACCAACGGCACGTCAGACGTGTTCGTGCGCGACCGGGTCGCCGGCACCACCGAGCGGGTGAGCGTGGACAGCCGCGAGCGGCAGGCCACCGGTGGTGAGGCGGGCGGCGTCCTCGACAGCAACTTCGGCCGGCCGGCGCTCAGCGCGGACGGCCGGTACGCGGCGTTCGTTTCGTCCGCAACGAACCTCGTCAAGGGCGATCGGAACAACGTGCCCGACGTGTTCGTCCGCGATCGGATGGCCGGCACCACCGAGCGGGTGAGCGTGGCCGGCCGCAAGACCGAGGCGAACGGCGATAGCTCGAACCCGGCGATCACTCCGGACGGTCGTTTCGTCGCGTTCAGTTCCTTCGCCGACAACCTGGTGGCCGGGGACACCAACTTCACCAGCGACGTGTTCGTCGTCGACCGCTCCTCCGGCACTCCGGTGCCGGAGCTGGTGAGCCTGAGCAACACCGGCGCGCGGGCCGAGAACAGTAGCGACGTCCCGTCGATCAGCGCGGACGGCCGCTACGTTGCGTTCGCTTCTGCCGCGGACACCCTGGTGCCGGGCGACAACGACGGCGCGTCCGACGTGTTCGTGCGCGACCGCGTCGCCGGCACAACCGAGGGCGTCAGCGTCGCCCCGACGCCTTCTGGGTTCGGCAACACCAGCACCTCGCCGGCGATCACGCCGGATGGCCGGTTCGTGGCGTTCAGCTCGTGGGAGCCAGACCTCGTGCCGGGCGACGCGAACAACAGCTTCGACATATTCGTGCGAGACCGCGGCACGGGCGCGCTGGAGCGGGTCAGCCTGAACGACGCCGGCGTCGAGGGCGACGACTGGAGCCTTGGGCCCGCGATCAGCTCCGACGGCCGCCTCGTCGCGTTCAGCTCCCTCGCCAAGAATCTGGTTGCCGGCGATAACAACTTCGACTTCGATGTGTTCGTGCGCGACCGTGCGGCTGGCACCACGGTCCGGGCCAGCGTCCGCAACGACGGCAGCGAGGGTGGGTCGTCGCTGGCCAGCTTCAACGTGGTGATGAGCGCGGACGGCAGCGTGCTGGCGTTCGCGTCCGAGGCCGACCTGGTGCCAGCCGACACCGGCTTCCCCGTCGACGTCTTCACTCACGTGCATTGAGGTCGGTGAGTGACAAATGGTGCCGTATCTGCTCCAGCCGAGTCGGGCTGGCTGTCGACGGGGATCGGACGGACTCGTAATGCGTAGGTCGCCAAGCTCCGGGTGTGGCATGAGTCGTGGCATGAAATCACGCCTGTTGGGGTCGATCAGAGATGGCAGAGTCGATCGACGGTCGAACTGCTGAGGCTCAGCGAGACTCAGGTCTACCCGTGTAGATCGTGGTGTTCTGGCGCTCTGCTGTGCGAAGGCTGACCGCCGGGGGCCTCGACCCTTCCGTGATTTCGGTTGAGCACGCCCAGCGGTTGCGGTTCCGCCTTTGCGTATTGGGTATGGACGCGTTCATCGCCTCTGGTTACTGCATTACGTGGTCGCGGTGACGATCGCCGGTGAGCTGTTGCTGGATCTCGGTGGCCATTGTGATCACGGTGTCGAGGTCGTCGCCGCACGGGATGAGGTTGAAGGTCGTGCACCCTGCCTCGATATAGGGGGCGAGGAATTCGGACACCTCGGCCGCGGAGCCGAATGGCGAGTACCGCTCGAACTTTTCGTATGGCAGCCGGTAGATGGCCTGCATGGCGTGGGCGACGGCGGTCCTGGCACGGTTGCGGTTCGAGGCCAGCCCGCACCAGACGTTGAGTCCGTGCGACAAGGTCGCGGTCTGGCGGTCGGCTTCGGCTGCCAGGCTGGCGATCGTAGCTGTTGCTGCTTCGAATCGGGTCGATGAGATCCAGATCCCGAGCCATCCGTCGCCGAGGCGCGCGGCGCGGTCGAGTGCTGCTTGCGATCTGCCTCCGACGATCAGTGGGACGGGCTTGGTCGGGGTGGGGCGTATGAGTGCGTCGTCGACGGTGATGTGGGCGCCGTGGAGGGTCACTCGGTCGCCGGCGATCAGGTGGCGCAGAACCGTGAGTGATTCGTCCATCCGCTTGCCTCGGGTAGCCGGGTCGACGCCGCAGATGGCGACCTCGTGGCGGTCCTCACCGCCGATGCCGACGCCGAGCGTGAGCTTGCCCGGCGCCAGGTCGGCGAGGTCGCTGAGTTGGCGGGCCACCGGAACCGGGTGGCGCAGCGGTAGCTGGTACAGGCCGACGTAGACGTCGAGGTCGGGGCGGCATCCCAGCGACGCGGCGGCCTGGATCAGGCCGTCCATGCCGAAGCCTCCGTAGAAGCTGACGTGGTCGCCGAACATGACGTGGTCCAGCCCGGCATCGGCGATGCCGATCAGTGCCTCGCGCCGCTCGGCGGCCGCGAGCGGACGGCCCGTTATCGCCGGAATCGCCGTTCCGACGCGGACACCGCGCGCGAGGCGCTCGGTCGTTCCGTTCTGTGACATCGTCATGACCGGCCTGCGTTCGTCTCGGTGGGCAAGGCAGCGGGCACCGATCTCGGGGGTCGGGGCAAGAACCGGGGCACCCGCCGCGCGTACTCGCCGTATACGTCCCCGAGTTGACCGCGCAGGTCACGCTCCTCGAACCGGACCCCCACGGCGATGTATCCCGAGGCGGCGACCGCGAACAACAGGTGCCCAGCGGTCATCGACGGTGTTGCCCAGAAGGCGACCAGCAGCCCCAGCATCATCGGATGTCGCAGCCAGGCGTACATCCAGCGCTCCGCGAAGGACGGCGAACTGTCCGGTCCGCGCCGCGCCCACCCGCCCTGGCGCAGGCCCAGGAAGTCGAGATGGTCGATCATGAATGTCGAGCCGAGTGCGATCACCCAACCCAGCGCGCAGATCGCCCACAGCAACGCCACCCACGGTTGAGCATCGACCAGCCAGATCGAGGCCGGTAGCCCGCGCCACTGCCAAAACATCAGGCCGAGGCACAGGCTCGTTGACAGCACGTACGTGCTGCGCTCGATCGCGGCGGGCACGACCCGTGCCATCCGTCGCTTCACGCCGGCGCGGGCCATCACGGAGTGCTGAAGCGCGAACACCAGCAGCAGGCCCGAATCGACGAGCACCGCGAGCCACGCCGGCCCTGACGGGGTGTCGTCGATGACGGGGACGGTCCGCAGATCCGCGAGGAACGCGATCGCCCACGTCGCACTCACCGCGAACGCAAGGTAGGCCAACGCGGAGTAGACACGCGATGCGGCGCCGGTCAGGTGGCTTGTCACAACGCCCAGCATCAGCGACGCCGATATCGCCTGTCAGCAGTGGAACTACCGCACTTCGTCGGCGCCTCAACGACCGCCAGCGACGATCCAGGCCGCGATCTGGGACCGCGACCGGAAACCCAGCCGATCTCGGATGCGCTCCACGTGCGACTCCGCAGAGCGCTCGCTGATACCGAGCCGACCGGCGATGTCCCTGTTCGTCAGCCCCTCGGCGACCAGTTGCGCCACCTCGTACTGGCGTCTTGTCACCGACGCGCCGGGAACAGACCGCAGCGGCGACAGGCCGAGAAAGCTCCGCACGGCGTCCGCGATGGCGTCCCCGTCGCCGATATAGGGAAGGTGATTGCGGCCAGTCAGCACCTCCAGTCGCGCGCCCGGGATTCCGGCGGCGAGCGCCCGACCCTGCTCCAGCGGCGCCGCCCGGTCATGATCGCGGTGCAACACGAGCGTAGGTGCCTGGACGTTCGCGAGCAGGCCGGTGATGTCGACGTCGTAGGCGAGGGCCAGCATTGCGCGCGCGGTCTGCGGCGTCGCGGCCTCGCGCTGGTATCGGACGAACGCCGTCCTGGTCGCGGCGTCGGCGTCGGGGGCGAAGATGTCGGCCAGCACGTCCGAGCCAAGGCCCCAATGCTCCGCGATCAATCCGAGGACGTGCTCGCGCACCTGCACAGCCGCGATGTCGGCTCCGCGGACCCACCCCCCGTAGAGGACCAACCGCGCGACACGAGCCGGATGCTCCGCCGTCCACGCAGCGGCCACCGCGGCACCCAACGACGCACCGAACAGCTCGAACCGCGAAGCGCCGACCGCCCCGACGACAGCGTCGAGAGTCTCCAGCTCCAGTTCCATCGACGGAACCCGCGCCGCGGCCCCCGACAGCCCACAACCCGCCTTGTCGTAACGGACCACAGTGCGCCCCATCGCCAGCGACTCGTACAACGCGCGCTCCGGCGGCATCGCCCAACTCAGCTCCAGATGGGTGAGCCATCCCGGCGCGTGCACCAAAACCGGCCCACGCCCCACCACCGCATACGCGACCCGCGAACCATCGGTCAACCTCGTCGTGGCGATCCGCTGCTCCACAGCCCTATTCTGCCGCGGGGCCGTGTGCTCGAACGCCGCGGATCACCGCCGATCTGCGCGCTTCTTGCCACGGCCGCAGGTCCGTGCTCGGCGCACCCGCAGGGCACGGCCGGTGCGCAGGCAGGCGGTGAGTTCGCGTCGTAGCGCGCCGCGGCCCTGAACGTAGAGTGCCCGGTAGATTGCCTCGTGCAAGATCCGCGTGGTCTCATCATCGGGAAAGTCCAGCGGCAGCCGGATGGCGATCTGTTCCGGGCTCCACGATGTCGCCCAGCGCCGAGACCGCCGGTCCGGGTCACCCCGTCGGGCAAACAGATCACCGAGATCGCCGTGCTGATCAACCAGCGCCGTCTGTGCGACGGCCAGCGGTTGGACGGCGAGTATCGGTGTTATCGCCAGACGCGGCACGCACGCAGAGGGGCATGGCCGCGGAGCGTAACCGTTCAGCTGCGCCGGTTGCCCCAGCAGCCGTAGGTCCGGTAGTCGGCCAGCATGGCGAGTCCGATGGCGAGCTGGACGAGGCCGATGAGCCCCTGGAATATGACATACCAGTTCGGTGTGCGCGCCGGCAGGACATTGGTGAGCTGCAAGATGGCCGCCGGGACGCGCAGCACCCCGGCCAGGAACGCGATCAGAATCAGCCAGAAGGCCCACCGCCAGCGGCGCAGCACGCCGATTGACAAGAACGCGAGGAAGGCGGCGAGCGCGATCAGGAAGGCGGTCTTGGCCCACCGCGGCCAGCTGGGCGGGAAGCGGAGCGCCTGTTCGTAGACGTCTGGTGCTGCCATGCGGATGACGACCAAGCTGCCCAGGGCCATGAGGAAGAAGCCGAGGACCAACGCCTGGATCCGATTGAGAATGGCGCACCTCCTGAGCCTGGCGATAGCAGGCTGTCTGTCACTTTAGGCTCGGTGTATGCCGGACGGGGACGAGGCTCCATCGACTTGAGCTCGTCATCTAGACAGTTGCTAAAGGCAACGAGTATGTCAATGGCTCTGACGATGAAGAGGAGCCAGCACCTGCCATAAGTGACAGCCATGACAGCCTTCGGTCAGCCTGTCACGCGGTAGACAGCGCAGTCGGGGTGAAGCGTCAATCTCTCAACAGGTGGTTGGCTAACGATCGATTCGCGGCAGTCCCCAGAGCATGTTGTAGAGCACCTGCGGCCTCCCACGCGCGTCGAACGCCCCGAACGTCACCGTCGGGTTGTCGGGGTCCGCGGCATCAATGAGGAAGGTCCGCTCGTCGAGCGGGAGCGCTTCCCGTTCATGCTCACCCTGGATGAGGAGCCCGCTGTCGGTGACCGTGACCTCAACCCGGCGGTCCGGCCACGCGTAGACCCCGGCGTATCGCTCGAGATCCCCGGGTACACCGGGCTCTGGTTCGAGCCGCAGGGCCGGTATACCGACCGCGAACAGGTCCGCCACCAGTTCGGTCAACAGGGAGCGGTGCATCGCTCGCCCGGTGCCGGCGTTGGTCATCAGCGCGACGGCAGCCTTCTGGTCCGGCAGCAGCCGCAGAACCGAGCGTTCGCCGTTGACGAGTCCGTCCCAGCCCCACACCGGCTCGCCTGCCCATTCGAACCGCGCCCACCCGAGACACCATGCGTCGAGCCACCCGTCGATCGACACGTCGGCGTGCACCTTCCGCAACCCGGCCAGCGACGGGTCCTGGAGATGTAGGGCGGCGAACCGCAGAAGATCGTCGACCGTCGTCACGGCAGTCGTCCCCGCCGGACCGTAAGCCCGTCCCGACAGTGGCTCGACCGGGACCGGTCCGGCGGCCGTGACCTCATGCCCGGACACCCGTGTTCTTGGAATGTCGGGCCGGAAGGTGGTGTCGCGCATGCCCACGTCGGCAAGACTGCGCCCCATCGCGTATTCCCAAGCGGTGTTTGTCGCGGTCTCGATCGCTCGCCCGAGCAGACACCACCCCACATTCGAGTACGACCAGAATTCGCCGATGGGTTCTGCCACGGCGACATCGGCGGCGAGCCGCGACAACGCACCGTCGTCAGCTTCCTTCCGCTCGTCGAACCCGAACTCCAGATCCGCCCGCAGCGGCAAGCCGGACCGGTTCGCCATCAAGTCGCGCACACTCGCTCGTTCGGCCCACCGACACCCACGCAACTCCGGCACATGTGCGCCCACCGCGTCATCGAGGGCCAACCGCCCCTCCTGCGCAAGCCGAGCAACCACCGTTGCCACCATCGACTTGGTCAACGACCCAGCGCTGAACCCCGTCTGCGCCGTAACGGACAGCCCGGTCGTCACGTCTTCGACCCCGAAGAACGCCGTCGCCGCAGCGCCGTCGTGTAGCACCCCGATCGCCGCGCCGGGCACCGCATGCCTCGACGCATGCTCACGAAGTAACGCCCGCAGTTCCCCCTCGCCCACCCGACCAGCCTAGAGATGGACCGTGGAGGGACAGCGCCTCACCGTGTTCTCTTGGTGGTCGCTGCGACCAACGGGCCAGCGGAGTGAAGAATTGCCCGATCCACGATCCAAGAAACAGCACGAGCACAACATCCACCGCGCCCACCTGCGGATGTGTGCTCGGCAATGTCCTGGGTTGTGCGTCGGGGCCGGTTCAGGCCCACGGGTGATCCTTGGGCGGCCACGATCGCTCGGCAGGCATGCTGAGTGAACCTTTAGGCGACCGCCACGGGAAAGGCTGGACGGTAGGGGCCGGACGGTGTCGTGCGTGTGGCGGATATCGGCGCCGGCTGCGGTGGCGAGTGGTCAGCGCGGTGATGCGCTCGGGCCGGGCCCGCCCGCGCGGCGTGCGGGGCCGCCCCACTGCTTGGAGAGATCGCGACAGATGCCGGCCGCTGTGTCGACGAAGGGCTGGAGGATCGGTGGCGCTGTGCGCTCGGGGTGCCATGCGATCCCGAGCCGGCGGGGCTGTGGCGCGGGCCGAAGGGGGATGACGGCCACGTTGGGATCGTGCTCGTCGACGGTGAGCCGCGGCAGCACCGCGTAGGCGAGACCCGACCCGATCAGCCCCTGGATGGTCGGGTTGTCGTCGGACCGGAAGATGTAGTTCGGGGCGCCGGGTGTTTGGCGGAACGCGTCGTCGATGATCTGCCGGCATCCAGGATCCCGGGTGCCGATCATCGGCAGGTGGGCGATGTCGGCGATGCCGACCAGTCGCTGTGCCGCTTCCGGCGCTCCCGCGGGCGCCAGCAACACCATCGGGTCATCGAGTACCGGGCGGATCTCCAGCGGCCCGGTCGGGTGCGGGCCGATGTCGAGAAAGGTGACGTCGATGTCGCCGGTCTCGACGGCGCGGATTAGTTCGGCGCTGCCGCGGGACTCACGGAGCACGATCTCGATGCCGGGCCATTGCGCCCGGAATTCGCTGAGCAGCCTGGGGAGGATTTTGGTGCCGACGCTGGGCATCGTCCCCGCCCGCAGCGCGCCGTGTTCGCCGATGGCCAGCGCCCGCAGGTCGGCCGCGGCGCTGCCGACCCGGGCGAGGACGGCCCTGCCGTGGGTCAACATCGCATCTCCTGCCGCGGTGAGCCGCACCGGGCGGCGCCCGCCCGGGCGCTCGAACAGCGGCGTACCGACGATGCGTTCGAGTGCGCCGACCTGTTGGCTGACCGCTGACTGGGTGTAGCCCAGTTGCTCGGCGGCCGCGCTGAAGGTGCCGGTGTCGACCACGGCCACGATCGCCTGGAGATGCCGCACCTCTAGAGCTGGCCAGGCGGCAGGCGCGATGAAAGTAGTAGAACTCATAATGGAAAGCAATCCTAAGGGGACTTGTGCTTATGGCACAAGCATGAGCATATTGATCCCAATCGGCCGCTGTCGTGGCCACGAGGATCGGGTGGTCGGCCCGAAGCCCGGGCAGACGCCCGGGACCGGCTGGTGCGTTGGCGGCGCGCGGCCTGAAGGGGCCGGCTTCTGAAAGAGGGCGCGCGATGGCAATAGATGTTGGCGGGATCGGAAGCACTGGTCGTCGAGAGCTCGAGCAAGCTCTGCGGGGGAAGGTGGTGTGGCCTGGGGATCGTGGCTATGACACGGCGCGCGCGGTGTTCAACGGCATGATCGATCGGCGCCCGCTGGCCATGGTCCGGCCGGTGGATGCATCGGACGTGGTCGGCTGCATCGAGTTCGCACGTCGCCACGATCTGCCGCTGTCGGTGCGCGGGGGCGGTCACGGCGTCGCAGGGAACGCGGTATGCGACAGCGCGGTGATGCTTGACCTGTCCGCCTTGAAGGCAGTCCGGCTCGATCCGGACAGTAGGACGGTCCGGGCCGAGCCGGGGCTGACGTTGGGCGAGTTCGACCGCGCAACGCAGGCGTACGGGTTGGCCACGACGCTCGGCGTCGTGTCGACAGCCGGGATCGCCGGGCTCACCCTCGGCGGCGGCCTTGGGTGGCTCAACGGCCGTTACGGGCTCGCCTGCGACAACCTGACGTCCGCTGAGGTGGTGACCGCCGACGGCCGGTTGCTGCGGGCCAGCGCGGCGGAGAACGAGGATCTGTTCTGGGGTATCCGCGGCGGCGGCGGCAATTTCGGGGTCATCACCTCCTTTGAGTACCAGCTTCATCCGGTCGGCCCCGTCCTGGCCGGCGGGCTGGTGTATCCGCTGGACATGGCGCCGCGGGTCCTACGCTTCTACGACGAGTTCGTTAACGCGGCCCCGGACGAGCTGTCCACGGCAGCGTCGCTTGCACTGACCCCCGCCGGCGAGCCCATGGTGTCGATCGCGGTCTGCTACTGCGTTCCGATCGCGCAGGGCGAACGGTTGCTGCGCCCGCTGCGGAGGTTCGAGGCACCGGCCGAGGACGCGATCCAGCCGATGCCCTACACGGTGCTGCAGACGGCTCGCGACGAGGGATACCCCAGCGGCAGGCTCCACCACTGGAAATCCGGCTGGCTGCGCCATCTGACCGACGACGCCATCGAGACACTCGTGCGGCTCGTCCCGCGGATGCCGTCCTGCGCCAGCGGCGTCGGCCTCCAGCAGATGCACGGGGCCGCTAGCCGTGTCCCGGCATCGGCCACCGCCTTCGCCCACCGAGCCGAGCAGTACGACTTCCTGATCTTGTCGCAGTGGTCCGATCCTGCCGACTCCGAACCGAACCTGGCCTGGACCAGGGCGCTGTTCGAGGCGATGCAACCCCATCTGGAGGAGTCGGTGTACGTGAACAACCTGGGCGATGAAGGCCAAGATCGGGTCCGAGCAGCCTATGGGGACAACTACCCGCGCCTGGCCGCCCTGAAGGCCACCTACGACCCGGCCAACCTGTTCCGCGCCAACCAGAACATAGATCTATCCACGCACACAGCCGGCGGGCCGTGACGACCGCCAGGCGGCCGTGCAGGCCGGCCCCGGCCGGTCGGGCTGTCGACATCGGCGTACTCCGAAGGGGACAGCGGGCAGTTGTCGTTGCGGGGTCGTGTTGTCGGCGACGGCTCGACCAGGGCGGATATGCGAACCCGCGCGGCACTGCGACATGGACGCGGATTGGTCCGCGACCAGAAGACCCGACCCGACACGTCGTCGGTGACAGCCGATGCGTGCCAGGCCGGCGCTGGGAGGCTCACGAGCGGAGCGACCAGGAACGAAGGGACATCCAATGACCAGCGGCACCGGTGGCAGCGGCGGCGCCGATCTGCGCGTTCTTGTCGTCGGTGCCGGGATCGCGGGTCTCAGCACCGCCCGGGCACTGCGGTGCCGCGGCTTGGTCGCCGACGTGGTCGAGCGGCAACCCACCTTGACACACACCGGGGCGGGCATCTTCCTGCCGGGCAACGCGGCGCGTGCGCTACGTGCCCTGGGCTTGGAGTCCGCGGTCGCCGAGCGGGCATCGCTGATCGCGCACCAACGTCTGTGCGACCACCGGGGCCGCCTGCTCGCCGACATCGACATGGCCGGCCTATGGGGAGACGTCGGCCCCTGCCTCGCGCTGCATCGCGCAGACCTGCACGAGGTCTTGGCATCCCATGGCGACCCGGTGCCGACCTGGATGGGCCGAGCGGTGGTGCGGATCAGCGAGCAAGACAACACCGCCACTGTCGAGTTCAGCGACGGCACCACCGGCCCGCTACGACCTGGTCATCGGCGCCGACGGCATCCACTCCACGGTCCGCCATCTCGCGATCGGGGCATGCGCGGTCCGCCCGGTGGGCCAGCTAGCCTGGCGCTTCGTCACCGAGTGCCCGCCGGAGCTGACCACCTGGACGGTGCTACTGGGCCGCGAGGTCACCTTCCTAGCCGTGCCGATCGGCCGCGGCCAGGTCTACTGCTACACCGACACGCCCACCGCGGACGCCACCCGGCCTCGGGGCGAGCAGGTGATCGGGCGGCTTGCCGAGCGCCTGGCCGGCTTCGCCGCACCCGTGCCGGCCATCCTCGACACCCTCGGCCCCGATGACGCCGTACACGTGGCCCCGATCGAAGAGGTGACCCTCGACGGGTGGTCTCGCGGATCGGTGCTGCTCATCGGGGACGCTGCGCACGCCACGCCACCCAACATGGCTGAAGGTGCCGCGATGGCCCTCGAGGACGGCCTGGTACTCGCCGAATGCCTCGCTGCCCCCGGACGCGACATCGCACAGACACTGGCGAGCATTCCAGGCTCGGCGCCGCCCACGCACTCAATGGGTCCGCGCCCAGACCCACCGCCGAGACCGCACCCGCAACCTGCCAGCCGCCCTGCGCAACCTCGTGCTGCGCCGATGGGGATCGAACATCGTACAGGCGAACTACCGTCCGCTCCTCGATCTCCCCTGATGCGGCACCGGCCCCGGCCAGGCGATCAACCAGCCACGGGGCGGGCAGTCCGACGCGCGGTCGAACCGCAGCCGGCGCTTCGGTGCGCACCATCCACCGCCGCGCGTCGGGCCACTCCCGACCGCACAACGGCAGAAC
>Ga0075428_100007058_pt1 | contig 12447 bp, 9 predicted proteins | sample RhiMetdeltSRZDD2_FD_75291 | JGI IMG/M metagenome (GOLD analysis project Ga0075428, IMG submission 75291) | Populus rhizosphere microbial communities from Tennessee, USA - Rhizosphere MetaG P. deltoides SRZDD2 | ecosystem: Host-associated > Plants > Roots > Rhizosphere > Soil | place: USA...
CGTGTGACGGGTGGTCGAGGACCTCGTGTGGCGAGCCGGTTGCCAGCACGCGGCCGCTCTCGAGCACGACGACGCGCTCGCCGAGACCGAAGACCTCGCGATGGCTGTGCGTCACGTACAGCACGGGGATCCGGTGCGCCTCGTTCCAGGCGCGCAGGTCTTCCATGATCCGCAGTTGAATCGCGTGGTCGAGCGCCGACAGCGGCTCGTCGAGGAGCAGCAGCGACGGATCGGACACGAGCGCTCGGGCCAGCGCGGCGCGCTGCCGCTCGCCGCCCGAGACCTGGCCCGGCATCCGGTCGAGCAGACGCTGGATGCGGAAGGAAGCGGCGATGTCGGCGACCCGCTGACGTTGCTCGTCGCGTGGGCGGCGATACAAGGCGTAGGCGATGTTGTCTTCGATCGAGAGGTGAGGAAAGAGCGCCAGCTGCTGAAAGACGTACCCGACGTTGCGCTGCTGAACGGGTACGTCAACCGCGCCGGCGGAGTCGAACAGGACGCGTTCCTCGATAGCGATGCGTCCGGCATCGGGACGCGACAGCCCCGCCAGGCACCGCAGCACCGTCGTCTTGCCGGATCCGGACGCGCCGAAGAGATTCGTCACGCCGGCAGGCGCCATGAACGCCACGTCCAGCGCGAACTGCGGCGAAAGGCGCTTGCGGATGTCGACGGCGAGCGTCATGCGAGCGGTGTTGCCGACCACGGCCGCCGTCTGAGACCGTAGACGGCAACCAGCACCGCGAACGCGAAGACGAGCATGACGAAGGCGGTGAGCGTCGCCTCTCGATACTGAAGTGCCTGAACCTCGTCGTAGATCGCGATCGAGACAGTGCGCGTGATACCGGGCAGATTGCCGCCGACCATGAGGACCACGCCGAACTCGCCGACGGTGTGGGCGAAGCTGAGCACGAGGCCCGCGATCACGCCTTCGATCGACAGCGGCAGCGTGATCCGGAGGAACGTGCGCAGGCTGGACGCGCCGAGGGTCGCCGACGCTTCGCGCACAGCGGGGTCGACCTGGGCGAATGCGGCGGCAATCGGCTGCACCGCGAACGGCATGCTGTACAGGATTGACGCGACGACGAGCCCCTCGAAGGTGAAGGCCAGGCTGTGACCCGTCCACGACGCCCAGGCCCGGCCGATGGGGCTTCGCGAGCCCATCGACATCAACAGATAGAACCCGAGGACGGTTGGCGGCAGCACCAGCGGCAGCGACACCAGCGACTCGATCAGAAACGTCCAGCGCCGCCGGGAAAAGGTGAGCCAGTGCGCCAGCGGAAGGCTGACCACGAGAAGGATGGCCGACACGATGGCCGCCAGCCGAACGGTCAGCCAGATCGCCTGCCAGTCCATGAGCGTGGCGATTGTACCCGCTGTGCCGGCCGCTACCTGGCTGGCACAGTCGGCGAGGAGAAGCCGGAGTGCTGGAGCAGCTCTCTGGCTTCCGGACGCGTCAGATAGTCGAGCAGCTGCCGGGCGGTCTCCTTGGCGCGCGAGGCGGTGGTGATCACGACCGCCTGCTGAATCGGCGGGTGAGCGCTGGCGGGGACTTCGGCATATCGTCCGCTGGCGCGCATCGCCGGCCCGAGCGCGAGCGACATGGCGATGATCCCGACGTCGGCGTTGCCGCTGTCCGCGAGCTGTGCCGCCTGCGAGATGTTCTCCCCGAACACCAGCTTGCTCTGCACCACGTCATACAGCTTGTCGTGCCGCAAGGCGGCCACCGCTGCACGGCCATAGGGCGCATGCTGCGGGTTGGCGATGGCAATGCGGCGCACGCGCGCGTCGCGCAGAATGGTCAGGCCGCGTGTGACGTCGATGCCGCTGTTCTGCCGCGTCCAGAGGACGATGCGGCCGGTGGCGTATTCGTAGAGGCTGCCTGGCTCGGCGTGGCCGCTGGCGATCAGCCGCTTCGGGTAGTCGATGTCGGCGGAAAAGAACACGTCGAACGGGGCGCCGTTCTGGATCTGCGCGAACAGGGTGCCCGACGACCCGAACGACACGGTGACCTTGGCGCCGGCGCTGCGTTCGAATCGCGCGACGAGGTCCGGCAGGATCGTCTGCAGGTCGGACGCCGCCGCCACCGCCAGCGCTCGCGGATCCGATTGCGCGTCCACCGCCGGCCGGCCGGTGGCGACCACCAGGCAGATCGTCAGCGCCGTACCGAGCCTTCCGTGGACGGTCAATGTCCTCACGCCTATATACTATGCATTTATTGCAGCGGTTTCATGCTCTACGCTATGCGATTCAAGTCGATTTTGCCCAGCATGCCCTCAACCCTCGAACGACTTTCGATGTCACGCCTGTTGTCGTGCCTAACACGATAAAGGCCGATTAGATGCGATTTGAGCAACGTTTAAGAACGATATATCGTAGGTGCCTTCGGGGAGCGGAATTGATGCGCTGGAACGGGCTGGCGGTGTGGATTGGTGTGTGCGCGCTCGTGGCGGTCGCAGCGACCGCGCAGGCGCAGGTCGGGGCAGGCCAGATCACTGGCGTGGTGCGCGATGTTTCGAAAGCCGTGGCGTCTGGCGCCGTCGTGGTAGCGACCAACGTCGAGACCACGTCCGAACGCCGCACGGTGTCGAGCCTCGATGGGGTTTATACGCTGGCCGGTCTGGCTCCCGGCCGCTACCGCGTCGACGTGTCGCTCACCGGCTTCCGTGGCATACGGCGCGACGGCGTGACCATCGAGACGGGGGAAACGGTGCGGCTCGATTTCGAAGTGGTCGTCGGCGAGACGAAGGAATCGATCGAAGTCGACGCCGACGCCCCGATGCTGCGCACGAGCGGCAACCTCGGTCAGGTCGTCTCCGAGGAGAAGGTCGTCGGGCTGCCGCTGAACGGCCGCAGCTTCATCACGCTCGCGCAGCTGGCGCCGGGCGTCGCGCTGCCACCGGGATCGCAGCTGCCCCGAATCAACGGCGGCCGGCCGCGGACCAACGAGTACCTGTTCGACGGAGTCTCGGTGCTGCAGCCCGAGCCTGGTCAGGTGGCCTTCTTTCCGATCATCGATGCCATCCAGGAGTTCAAGATCGAGACGAACAGCCCGCCGGCCGAGTTCGGCCGCTTCAACGGCGGCGTCGTCAACCTGACGACGAAAACCGGCTCCAATGCGCTGCGCGGCACCGCGTTCGGCTTCTTCCGCCACGAGTCGCTGAACGCGCGCAACGTCTTCCAGACCGTCAACACCGACAAACCGGCGTACCGCCGCAGCCAGTTCGGCGGCGTGATCGGTGGACCGATCGTCCGCAACCGCACGTTCTTCTTCGCCGACTATCAGTGGCAGCGGCAGCAAATCGGTCGCACGGTGACTTCGACGGTGCCAACGCTCCTGCAGCGCCAGGGGATCTTCACGGAAGCCATCGGCACGAGCGTGCCGGTCATCTACGACCCGGCCACGACGGCACCGAACGGCAGCGGCGGGTTCACGCGCACGCCGTTTCAGAACAACACCATCCCGGTCGATCGGATCGACCCGGTGGCGCTCGCGCTGCTGCAGCGCTACCCGCTGCCGACCTCCTCGGGCACCGCCAACAACTTCCGCCGCACCGCCGACGAGGTCGACGACCAGGACCAGTGGGACGTCCGTATCGATCACCGGTTCGGGTCCGACCGCGATCAGCTGTTCGGGCGTCTGTCGAATTTTCGCGGCCGCTTCACACCAGTGACGCCGCTCCCGGACGGCAGCGGTGTGACCACCGGCACGCTCGGACCGCAGGACACGGTGGCGTGGGCGTTTGCCTCGAGCTACCGCCGTGTGATTTCCCGCGTTCTGTTCAACGAGCTGCGCATCGGCCAGACGAGCCGCACGGTTGATCGAAGCGCGACGGAGCTCACCGGCCCTGCCGGTGCGCTCATTCCCGGTATTCCCGCCGACGCCCGTTTCCCCAACACGCTGCCGACGTTCACCATCGGCGCGGGCGCCGTTACGCAGCTGGGCTCTCCGGCGAACACGGCGACGGACTTCAACACCAGCGTCACCGAGATTGCCGACAGCCTGACCTGGGTCAAAGGTCGCCACTCGCTGAAGATGGGATTCGACTGGCGCTGGGAGCGGTTGAACGTCATTCAGCCGCCCTCACCGACCGGCACCTTCGGGTTCAACAACATCGGCAGCAACCTGCCCGGTTCCACCACCACCGGCGCTCCGCTCGCGAGCTTCCTGCTCGGACAGGTCCAGACGTTCTCCATCGACCTGCAGCAGGGAGAGATCAAGGAGCGCGCGCACTTCCAGGAGTACTTCATCCAGGACGACTGGCGGGTGACCGATCGCCTCACCATCAATCCTGGTCTGCGGTATACGCTGAACTTCCCGTCGACCGAGATCAACGGCCAGACCGCCGTGCTCAACCTCCAGTCACAGCTGCTCGAGTATCCCGGCGAGGAGCCGGTGCGCCAGTTGAAGAAGGACAACTTCGGCCCGCGCCTCGGCATCGTCTATAGGCCGACGGACAAGACGGTCACCAGCGTCGGGTATGGGTTGATCTGGATCGAGATGGCCGGAATCACGACGCCGTTCACGACACCGACGTTTCCGTTCCTGCAGACCGTCACGCAGCGGGCGCTCAACAACATCACGCCGGCATTGGTGCTGCAAAACGGCCCCAGCGTGGCGCCAATCGGGACGTCGCCGACGGCCGGATACGGTCAGGGTGTGTTCAGTGTCGACGCCGATCTCGGCTCGGGCTACGTGCAGCAGTGGAACGCCGCGGTGCAGCGTGAGCTCCGTGCCAACACGAACGTGGAAGTGGCCTACGTCGGGTCGAAGATCACCCACGTCGGCATCCCCGACACGAATCTCAACCAGCTCACCGTCGAGCAGCTCGCGCTCGGACCGACGCTGATGGCGACCGTCCCGAATCCGTACTTCGGCATCATTCCGCAGTCGTCGAACCTTGGCGATCCGACGATTACCCGAGCGCAGCTCCTGAAGCCGTATCCCCAGTACACGACCGTCAGCCTGTATCGCAACAACGTGGGCAACACCAACTATCACGGGGTGACGTTCAAGCTCGAGCAGCGTTTCCACGCCGGCCTGTCATATCTCGTGAGCTACACGCGGTCTCGTCTCATGGACGATGCGTCGTCGGTGTTCGACGCGTCGATCCTGACGGGACCGGTCGCGAACTTCCCGGTGGCCGATAGCTTCGACCGCAGCCTCGAGCGCGACTACTCCACGGGAGACATTCCGCACCTGTTCGTGGCGTCCAGTGTGTGGGAGCTGCCGTGGGGACAGGGGCGTGCTCGCCAGGGGCACGGGTGGGTCGGCGCGCTCATCAACGACTGGATGCTCTCGACGATCGTCACGCTGCAGTCGGGCATCCCGGTCGCCGTCACCCAGACCACGAACTTCAACGCGTTCGCAGGCTTCGGCACGCAGCGGCCGAATCTCGTCGGCGATCCGGCGCTGCCGTCCGACGAGCGTTCGACGGCGCGGTGGTTCAACACCGCGGCGTTCCAGCAGGCGGGACCGTTCACGCTCGGCTCAGCGTCGCGAAACCCCGTGCGAGGGCCGTCGTACAAGAACGTCGATGTGGCGGTCAGTCGACGGGTTCCGATTGCGGGTGGGCCCGACATCGAGCTGCGGGCGGAGGCGTTCAACCTTCTCAACACTCCGCCGTTCGGCAACCCGAACGCCGTGCTCGGCGCGTCGAACTTCGGGACGATCACCACGGCCGGCGATCCGCGCGTCATCCAGCTGGCGCTCAAGCTGCTCTTCTGACCGCAGGTCAAGACCACGAAGGTCGCTTCGCGACGAACACGAAGAACACGAAGCAGCGCCTTCGTGGTTTCGGCCGATGGCGCTTGCACGGAGGCACCGCCGATGGTCTGATCGATTCGTGACGGCTACCGAAACACATCAAGCGATCGACGCAGTCTGGCGAATCGAGGCGCCGAAGCTCATCGCCGGGCTGACGCGCATGGTGCGCGATGTGGGCCTGGCAGAAGATCTGGCGCACGACGCGCTCGTGGCGGCCCTCCAGCAGTGGCCCGCGTCTGGCGTGCCGAGAAACCCCGGCGCCTGGCTGATGGCCGCGGCCAAACATCGCGCCATCGATCTCTTCCGCCGCAACAAGCTCCTCGAGCGTAAACACGAGGAGCTCGGGCACGAGCTCGAGAACGCCCGCGAAGCGGGCGCTCCGGATCTCGATGCGGCCCTGGACGACGACGTCGGCGACGACCTGCTTCGCCTGGTCTTCACGGCCTGCCATCCCGTCTTGTCCACTGAAGGCCGGGTGGCGCTCACGCTGCGGCTGCTCGGCGGCCTGACGACCGACGAGATCGCCCGGGCATTTCTCGTGGCCGAGCCCACCATCGCGCAGCGCATCGTCCGCGCCAAGAAGACGCTGGCGGAGAAGCGCGTCGGCTTCGAGGTGCCACGCGGCGCCGAGCTCACCGCGCGGCTGTCGTCGGTGCTGGAGGTCGTGTATCTGATCTTCAACGAAGGGTACGCCGCGACGGCAGGAGAAGACTGGATGCGTCCCGGATTGTGCGAGGACGCCCTTCGGCTGGGACGCGTGCTGGCGGGGCTCATGCCGAGCGAGCCGGAAGTGCACGGGCTGGTGGCGCTCATGGAAATTCAGGCGTCACGAGCCAGGGCGCGGGTTGGACCTGCCGGCGAACCCATTCTGCTCCTCGACCAGAACCGGGCGCTGTGGGATCGGCTGCTGATTCGGCGTGGACTGGCTGCGCTCGAGCGCGCTGAGCAGCTTGGCGGCGCGCGCGGACCGTACGTGGTGCAGGCGGCGATCGCGGCCTGCCATGCCCGGGCGCTGACAGCCGATCAGACTGACTGGGTTCGCATCGCGTCGCTCTACTCGGTGCTGGCCACGCTGACGCCGTCACCTGTCGTGGAGCTCAATCGTGCCGTCGCCGTGGCCATGGCGTTCGGCCCCAGCCAGGGGCTGGAGATCGTGGACGCGTTGAGGTCCGAACCGTCGCTGGCGCGCTATCACCTGCTCCCGAGCGTCAGAGGAGACCTCCTCGACAAGCTCGGTCGGTTCGACGAGGCCCGTCTGGAGTTCGAGCGAGCGGCCTCCCTGACGCGCAACGTTCGAGAGCGCGAGCTGCTGCAAGCGCGGGCACGCGCCTCTGGCGCTTCGGTGTGAGGCGCGTGTGGGGAAACCACGAAGGCCCTTCGGGCAAGCACGAAGGGCGGAGCGATCTTCGTGGTTCTCCGGCAGGCATATACTTGGTGCTTCGCGAAGGAGGACAGACGTGAGAATGCCGCGCTCGTCGAGGCCCGCCGGGGCCGTCAGGTTCACCGTGTCGCTCGCGCTCGTGGTGGCTGCGCTGACGATCGTACGGGTCGGCGCCGGCCAACAGAAGGTGCCGTTCAGCAACGGCTACCCGGTGGCCCCGACGGGGCTCGCCGACCGTGCGCTGCCGAAGCTCCCGATGGTGTTCGACACGGCCGAAGGGCAGCGGATTCGCGTGACCGCGGTGACGAAAGCGCTTCAGTATCCGTGGAGCCTCGCCTCGCTGCCCGACGGCACCATGCTGATCACCGAGCGGACCGCGCGCCTGCGCGTCGTGCGCAACGGCGTGCTCGATCCGCAGCCGGTCGCCGGAACGCCGAAGGGCTACTTCGCCGGTGAGTCGGGCCTGCCGGGCGCCGTTCACGGCTACATGGACATCGCCCTGCACCCGCGCTTTGCCGAGAACCGGCTGGTCTATCTCTCGTACACCAAGCCGCTCGACGAGAAACGCCGCACGGTGGCGATCGCGCGCGGCCGCTGGGACGGCAAGGCGATGGTCGACATGAAGGACATCATCGTCCTCGACGAAGGCACAGGCACGGCCACGCGCCTCGCCTTCGGCCGCGACGGGACGCTGTATCTCACCACCGCCGCCACGAACCCGGCGGAAGCCGCGCAGAACGGCAACAGCCAGGCCGGCAAGGTGCTCAGGTACAAGGACGACGGCACGATTCCCCCCGACAACCCGTTCGTCAAGCGGACCGGCTTCAAGCCCGAGGTGTTCACGCTCGGTCACCGCAGCTCGCTGGGGTTGGCGATGCATCCCGGCACCGGCGAGATCTGGTTGAACGAGAACGGACCGAACGGCGGCGATGAAATCAACATCCTGCACGCGGGCAAGAACTACGGCTGGCCGATCGTGAGCTACGGGCGCACCTATCCCGGTCCATGGCAGAACGAGAGGTTCTGGCAGGAAGGCTTCGAGTACCCCGTCGTCTACTGGACGCCGTCGATTGCCGTCTCGGGAATGGTCTTCTACACCGGCGACAAGCTGCCGAAGTGGAAGGGCGACGTCTTCGTGGGGGCGCTGCGCACGGGCGAGATTCCAGGCACCGGCCATGTCGAGCGCATCCTGTTCAACGAGAAGATGGAAGAGCTGCGCCGGGAGTCGCTGCTCACCGAGCTGCACCAGCGTATTCGCGACGTGCGCCAGGGGACCGACGGGCTACTCTATGCGCTGACCGATCAGAAAGAGGGCGCGCTGCTGCGGATCGAGCCGGCTCCTTAAGATCGTTCGATCTCTACTTGCCGGCGTCAGCCGCTCTGGGATTCGACGATCCGGCGAAGAGCTGCTTTCCGTTCTTGAGGAAGGTGATGCTCGAGGCGTTGGCGGTGGCTTTGCCGTTGCGCGCCTGCCACCCCTCGACGACCAGCTCGGTGCCGACCGGGAGATCTTCTTTTCGCCAGCCGCGCCGGAACAAGCTGTTGGCGCCGCCCGTCTCGAACGCCCAGTTCACGACCTTGCCGTCCTTGCCCTTGACGTCGAGGTAGATCCAGGCGTGCGGGTTCGACCAGCGCATCATCGTGACCTTGCCGGTGAGCTTGATCGGCTTCTTGTCGTCGTACTCGGCCGAGAACGAGTGATGGGCGAACGCCGCCCCGGCAGCGGCGATCCAGACTCCCAGCATCAGCCCCAACGTACGTCCTCTCATCAATGTGCCCTCACCGAACCCACCTGAGCTACAGCTATGGTGGGCTAGCGATCCGAACGATCTATTTCGCCCGTTTCCTGGCCGCATCCCTGACTTCCTTGAGGTGCGGCAGGTCCTGGTTGTCCTCGTGACAGGCGACCTCGAGCAGCTCGTCCGCCTGCCGGTTGAGCGGAACCTCGATTGTCCACGGCCGCGTGTAGACGAGCGGATCGGTCACCGTGGCGCGGTACGTGATGCGATCCGCGTTGACCGGCGTGAAGCGCTCCTCCACGGTTTCCGCGTGGCTCACGATGTCGCCGACCTCGTTCAGCCAGGTCTTGCCGTTCAGGTTCCTGGTGTCGACGACGAGCGTGTCGCCTTCCCAGCGGCCGACGGAGTCGCCCTGCCACAGGCGAATCGTGTCGGGGATGTGTTTCCTCCCGTCGAGCGGGATCGTACGCCATGACATGCGTTCGAAGAGCAGTACGACGTAACCGGGCGGCTGCAGGACGTGCACCGGCGACGGCACGTACATGGAACGCGGCACCCCGGCGACGAAGCAGTGCGCGGTCGGGTCGTCGTAGCCGCGTTCCGGGAGCGCGCGCTGCTGACGCTCGGCCTGCGCCCAGGCCTGCAGCGGCAGCTTGCCGTCGGGCGGATCGACGATGATGCCGCGTCCTCCTGGGGTGAGGAAGTCCTGCTCGTGCCGCTCGAGGCCGTAGTTCGCGCCGCCGGCGTCCGGCACGTAGTGTCCCGAGAGATCGGGCTTGCCGTCCGGCATCCGGCGAATCGGGCCAGGTGAGGCCTTTGCCGTCTCGCCACCCGGGCTCTGTCCGTCGCCGACGACCGGCACCATGGCGACGAAGGCTGCAGCCACCACGATCGCTCGGATGGAAACGGTCACTGGTCGGCTGCTCATGGTCGGCTCCGCGTGACCGCTCATGGCTTCGTGTACCACGTTCGCGGGTCGCGTTCGAACGCGCCGCTCGCCTCTTCGGCCTCGGCGTTGCACTGGTACTCGAGGATGCGATCCATGTCCTTGTGCCGGTACATCGGCATGCGAATCTTCCAGGGTCGCGTGAAGACCTTGGGATCCTCGATCGTGACCTCGTACTGCAAGGTGTCGGCGTCGAGCAGCGTGTAGCGCTCCTCGAGGCGCATCGCCTCGCTGTGGAAGTTGCCCGCCATGTCGAGCCAGGTGCGATCGTTGTGGTTGGTGACGTTCACCACGAGCGTGTCGCCTTCCCAGCGCCCCCGCGAGTCTCCCATCCAGAAGTCGATGCCCTTGGCCGGCTCGCTGCCGTTCGTATAGATCAGACGGTACACCTGCGACCATTCGAACGTGATGCCGATGTGGTCGTGGGTCTGAAAGATGTGGAACGGGAACTCCATGTACATGATGCGTGGCACGCCCGGCATGTAGCAGTTGGCGAGCGGATCAGCCTTCTGCCGGTTGGCGAAGTTCTCCTGTTTCTTCGTCGCCGCCCATGGCTGATACGGGATCTCGTTTCCTTGCACGACGCTCCTGCCGGCCGGCATCAAGTGGCTGGCGGCGTGATCCTGGAGATCGGACGAGGCGCGATTACGCACCTGCCAGATGCCCTGCAGGTTGGGGCGGCCGTCTGCCGTGCGCGGCAGCGGGCCCGCGCCGGTACCGAGTGACGCCCCGCCATTTTCACCGGTGGATGACAGGCTGTTCAGTGACCACGGGGCTGCGACGGCGGCGGCGGCGACGACGACTGCGACCGCTACCCAGGCGGAACGGGACAACCTCGGCCTCCTTCGATCAGGGCACTCGAACAGGGCCGCTGAGTGCGGGCCTGCCGGGATGAGACGCGCCACGCGGCAGCACGCGGATGGCCACTTCCGCGGGCTTGCTCTGCTGACCGCGCGCGCTGACGACAACCAGCCGAATTCGGTGCGTGCCCGGCGGGAGGCCCGCGTCGACCGTCAATCGTGGCGTGGTCGTCTCGACCGGCTGGTTGGGAAGAAGCTGCATCGCGCTACTGAATCAGGGTCCAGATGTACTTGGTGATGGTCCCGCCGCCGACGTCACGCGATTCCGCGCCGCTCAGGGTGAACTCCGTTCCAAACGGGACCGTCCGCGGCGCGCTGATGATCGCCGTGGGCGCCTGGGTGTCGACGACGACGACCCTCGCCTGCACAGGCTGCGAGCGGTTCCCGGCGTTGTCGACGACTTCGAGCTGAAACGTGTAGGCGCCGACGGGCAGCGGCTGCGCCGGGTTGGCGGTGACGACGAGCGTCGCATCGGGCGCCGCCGATTCGACAGGCTGATTCACGCGGAGTTGATCGGATGGGATCCTTGGCACGTCGAGCCTCTAGTCGTCGGATCGCTTGCCCACCGTAAGCGTTAGCGAAGGTGGGTTCGAGTCGTTCCCCATTCTCAGAGCCTGCCTCGTCCGCCTTCGCGCAAAGCGCTACGGCGACACGTCGCCGAAGCTCGAAGAGCGTAGTCAGAGCCTGCCTCGCCGTAGCGTGCCCGAGCTCACGCACGCGTAGGCGGGGGCGAATCGTACCACACTGCTGCGCGGCGACGTGCCGTGCTGCAGGCGAGCGCGCTACCGCGAGCGTGCAGCCATCAGCCGATCGAAAGGCGCGGTCGCATGGACCGGCGTTCCGCCCACCAGCGTCAGCACCGATTCCATGCGACGGAGCATCTGATCGGGCGCGGTGAGATAGTCGAGGTTGAGCACTGCGAGGTCGGCGTACTTGCCTTCGTCAAAGGATCCGACGTGCCGGTCGTCGAACGCGAACCAGGCGGTGCCCTCCGTGTACAGGCGCAGCGCCTCCATGCGGGACACCTGCTGGCCGTCGTTGGTGAGCGCTCCGGAGAGATTGCGGCCCGTGGTCATGTAGAAGATTGCCAGCCAGGGATCGAGCGCGGAGACGTTGGTGGAGTCGGTCCCCACGCCGGCACGGATGCCCGAGTCGACGATTCGCCGGAACGGCGGACCGCCGCCGGTCGAGAGGTATGTCCAGGTCTGCGCGCTCGCTCCCGCGCCGAGATCCATGAGGGCCTTCAAACGGGCGCCGTCGATGCTCTGAAGATGAATGAGCGACCATCGAAGTGCGGCGATCGGGTGCTCGCGTGCGATCGATCGGAACGCGTTCAGGTGGAAATCGTTCTCGGCGAGGCTGATCGAATGCTGCTGCAGCAGCCAGCCGTTCCTGGCGATGACCCTGGCGGTGGGCTCGAACGACGACGACATCGTATCGGTGCCGCCGATGCGTTCGCCGAATCCGGCGACCCGGAACAGGTCGTCGCCGACGGCGCGGCCACCCTGGCTGAAGTTGTTGAGGATGCGCGCGTCCACGTCGGCCGGCGAGTCGGCGGGGAAGAGCGGCCGCATGCGAACGGTGAGCCGGTCCTCGCGCCACAGCCGGAGCGCGAACTCCTGGTCGGTAAGGTTACCCGCGTTGATCACGGCCGTGAGCCCGAGGCTGTTCGCGTGCGCATTGAGCGCCGCCGTACCACGCAGCTTGTCTTCGGGAGTTTGCACCGCCTGCAGCGCGGCGACGGCTGCGCCGGCAGA
>Ga0075428_100007060_pt1 | contig 12446 bp, 16 predicted proteins | sample RhiMetdeltSRZDD2_FD_75291 | JGI IMG/M metagenome (GOLD analysis project Ga0075428, IMG submission 75291) | Populus rhizosphere microbial communities from Tennessee, USA - Rhizosphere MetaG P. deltoides SRZDD2 | ecosystem: Host-associated > Plants > Roots > Rhizosphere > Soil | place: USA...
TAACAAAGAAGTCACCGTCGGAGAGGAACGCATCCTTCATCCCTTGATCGTTGCAGAGGTGAGCGAGTCCGCGCATCTCGATCTGGTCAAAGTCACAAAATACCATGAGACCGTCATGATAGCGAGTAGTGAAGCAGTTACGTACGACTTCTGCGGCCGCATTACTCTCGCTTGATCGTGGTAGATTCTGGAGATTAGGACCTGACATCGACATCCGAGACGTACGAGCGCCGAGTGTGTTGATCGACGGATGAAGCAGGTCGTCCTCATCAGCCTCACCAACGAAGTGCGAGAGATACGTGGACGCTAGCTTCTGCAGCTGACGACGAAGTAGAACGCTTTGAGCGAGCGGGTGATCGATGGATGAGAGAACTTCCTTGTCCAGTGCGGGTGCGCCTGACTTCGTGCGCTTGCTGAAGTCGAATCCTTCCGCTTGGAGACACTGAATAACCGCTTGATTTGAGCCGGGACTTATCTGATATGTATCTTTGCACCACTTCGCCACCTTGTCGCAGTACTCTTCGAATTCAATCATCTTCTCACGCGCATACTCACGGTTGACGTGAGCGCCATACTCTTCCATGCGATCGATCACCCAGAGAGTCGCAAGCTCGAGATCATACGCATCCTGTGTTCCGTCGGCTTTGATGCGTGGATAGAACTGCTCGTAGAGTCGCGTCGTCAACACCGGATCGAGTGCGGCATACGTCCAGTATGGTTCGAATGTGATGGGCACCGTTGCCCATGACCATCCACCACGCGAACCGATCGCGTTGTCGAGAGCTGACTGCATACCGGCCGCTCGTGGATCGACAAATCGTGCGCAGAGGTTCTTTAGTGCTGTGGAGTAGGTCGGCTCAAGGATGTGTGCCATGGGTCGTGTGTCGTGGATGCGATGTGTCGGTATCTTGACACCGGCATCCTTGAGAAATCGGACGTCAAACGGCGCGTTGTGCGCGACGAAGTTGCCCTCATACTTATTGACAACCTCGGCGAACACACCTCCCCACATGTGCCATGGGATCGTCCATCCGACGTCCGCGTCCCCAACCTGCGCGGTTCTCAGTGTGTCTCGCCGTGTTAAGCCAGTCGTCTCTGTGTCGAACGATATGAAGTCACGACCCTCACCCGTGCGAGTGGAGAGCCATCGCATGAGTGCGAAGGCGTCGTTTACCGAGTCGACGAGATGCAGCTCGACATTATCGAGACTCATTTAATCTCCACATCACCAATGCACATTGATCGATCTTCAACATGATCACCCTGTGGATGACCACATTCACATATCCTAATGCCATCGTCATTCTCGTACCAGAAGACATACTTCAAGCATGAGCAGAAAAGACTCACGATAGCTCAACATTAAGCCGTCGACGGTCTTCATCGCTTAAACCGAACCTAACAACATCTTCATACTTACCGATGCGAATGCGCGCCATGTCGCCGTGACATCCCCATCCTGTGTAATCATTCATTGCGTGAATCGTAGCGTAGAGATCACTCATGTTACGCCACTTAACGAGAATGAGTAGATCAAGTTCAGAACCGGTTTCCTTGCCTGGTTCCCAATCACCGCTGTTGCTACTGACGCTTAACTTAACGAGTTTTACATCAGTTTTCATTGACTTAGCATATTCTGAACGATCACCACCCCAGAATGATGCGTCACGTACTTGGTGAGTTGCGATCGCTGTGTTAAAAGCTTCCTTTACATCTTCGAGAAGTCCAGATGGAACCCATGACCACTCCATGATGTCATTCATTTAAAGTCAACCTTAATCTCGCAGTTGCGAAGAAACGCATACGATTGTTCTGCGTTACGATGCATCTTAGTGAGTTCAACTGGTCCTGTACCGTCGGCTACGACGACACGCCACAAACCTGAGTTCGCAATGAGTTTCGCACAACCGAAGCAGATCGCGCTGGTGACGTAGATCGTACCACCCTCCCGGACGATACGCTCACATACTGAGAGTGCGTTGGCTTCTGCGTGCAGTGACGGGCAGTCTGAGTAGTCGACAGCGAGTTCCTCGTAGATTGGCTCCATACCCATTGCAATTTTAAGATCATCTGTGAACTCTCGTTTGTGGAATCCACTGACGAGCCACGTTAGACCGTCGGTATCTTTCGTAATCTCTGAACCGGGTGGAAACGCTCTCGTCGCCTTCCATCCGACGATCTTTTCTTGTATGGTGGATCTCGTGCACCAGTTCGTACACGGTCCATTCGCACCGAACGTCGCGGGTGGTCCGTTGTATCCAGTGGCGATGATCCGGTTGCTCTGACTGACGATGACGGCACCTACCTGATCCCGAACACACAGCGAGCGTCGCGCAATGACTTGCGCGACGCTCAACCATGTCTCATCCCAGGTCTGCCGCGGGATGGAGCTTGTCACGGTACCACATCTCACTTTCGGTCATATCGTCGGGTTCTTCATTTCGCATGATCATTGACGCACGTACCATGGCTTGATTGAATGAGTTCACCTTCGGTAGACCGAACCCAACCGGCTGCCACGTGTCGCGGTAGAGGGTTAAGTTTGTTGTGAGGTTAGCAGCGAGTGGAATATCAGACTCATACATGTGCATCGACCACGTGGTGTGACGATAAGTTCCAGGCCAGCGACCAAGTACACGTGCGAGTGTATGCTGCAGTTGAGTGAACTGGAACACATCGTACGCGAATCCTCGCCACACGTCGTTCGATCGCATGATCACGTTCATCTCGAGTGTGCCGTGTTCACCGACCGCAAAGTTGAATCCGATCGTACACGGGTAGTCCTTCATACCGTCAAACGTGTCGATGCTCGGTTCCCAGAGTGTGACGATCGCCTGCCGTGTATCGGGGTCATTCGTAAGTCGTCTTGTAGCGGCGAGCATCTGCTTGCCGATTCGAGCGCCATACGAACCGTGAAACCGACCACCGTTCAGATACTGCTTGAACCTAGGAGCGATCTTCAGTACGAGTTCGGGATCCGCGCGACCCGCGACCAACTGGATAGCTTCCACGGCACCGATCGCCGGATTCAACTTACGACCAAGTCCGATCGGCATCGCTTGCGTGATGTTCTTAAGTACGATCGTCGTACTTCCTGCGTCGAGAGTTAGCATTCCACGAGGACTACGACGACGTCCATTGTTCACAACGTGTCGTACCACCCTATGATACTCAGCCATCGAGTTGATGTAGATGACTGTGTGATCATCTGCAACATTCATTAAAAGACACGCTCCATATGCTTCACTCGCCAGACGCGTGCGTCATCAGCGGACGCGAGCCACGACACCAACTTATCGTACGTCCAGCCAGCGACCTGGTCGGTGCCAAACACGTCTGTACGCTGAATGCGACCCGATAGGAAGTAGCGACCACGTGCCTTCACGGCAGCGTACGTGTACGAGCCACTACCGCTCGGGAACGTGATCATGATCTTTAGCATATCACCATTCTTAAATGGATCCTCACCAAACCGATCACGCGACTCGAGCTTCTCTTCGACACGCGCGAGCTCGGCAGCGAGTCGCTCGCGTTCCTTCGTCAGTTCGTCCTTCGTCTTGATCGGCATCTGCCGTAGTCCTCTCACTAGGTTCCGAAACGCTGGAAAGTCACTCGCGTAAGTGAACCCACTTGGATTCGTAATCTCATAGGTCACTTCGTCATTGCCTTCTTGATCGTTCGTCCGTACTCATCAAACCGCTGGTAATGAAACCTCCTCATGTATTGAGGATGATCGAGATGCATCACGTGAGCGGTGTCGCCGGCGTCAGATTCATTCCAGACACGCTGAGCATGTCGACCTAGGGTAACAACCGGGGGACGCCCGAGCGTGTTCCAGAGTGCGTTCAGGCAATCTGGTGTTAGCTCTGACGCGTTCACCAGACCGACATTCATGTACTCTACGTCAGCGGCCAGTAACGCTCCCATGAGCCAGTGACCGGATGTCGCACGTGCGGGAACAAATGGCCATAGGTACTCACCGCGATTTCTCTTATCGCCGAGAAGCAGTACTCGCGGCTTCTTGGGTCCAATGTAGCGACCCGGCATCGGTGATGGAATCTGCCCAACGATGTCGATGCCGAAATCTGCGGCATAGCCCCACACAGAGTTCCAGTGAGGTCGCGTCAGCGTATACGCAAAGTATGAATCTGCGATGTCCTTGAGCCACTCACGTTTAATGAGACCGTCGGGTCGCTGATCCCATCGCTCCTCGAGGATAATCGGATTTTGATGAACGTGAATGAACACGCAACCAAAACTCTGCAACACCATCTCGATGTACGCAGCCTGACGCTCGGTAAGTTCCGATCTACCTCGCAGTAGCGGACCGTAGATGAGTTCACCTACGTGCCAACGATCGAGGATCCACAGGGTGTCAGCCGGCTTACCGACGAGTTCGTCCAGTGGGCGTAGATACTCGGTGAACACGTCCTGCTGGATCGGTCCACGGCGAAGCAACCGTGCGTTCTTACCCGCCGCTACGTGATCGGTGAGAAGACGCTGTGCGAACGTGGTCTTACCGGCGCAGTCTGGTCCCTCGAGAACAATGATCATCATTTATCCTTACGTCGTTGTGAACGCGTAGTAGCTATCAGGAATCTTACCAGAGATCGGGATCGCCGGACGCGTGAGACCTGCAAACTGCGTGACGGGTCGCCGTGCGATCGCATACTCGGCGGTGTTCGTTGCGATGAGTGCAATGCGCAGGTTACCGATCACAGGCAACCACAGTGGACGCACTGTGCGTGAGCCATCAGCCCATCGCATCTCCTCGACCTCCGTACTTACCGTCTGCCGATAGGGATTGTCAACGCTGTGACGTCCGGTGGACGGTGCGTTGTCGATGATCTCGGTGGCGTCGATGTCGATCGGTGTCGGATCACTGTGATGACGACCAATGTAGACCGTGTCATTTTCGAGATCATCGCTTCTGGCGTTGATCCAGTCATGCTTGGCACTTACCGATATCGTGTTGTCCCATATGCCATCGACAGTGGAGTGACGACGAATGCCGGGAAGGTTGCGGATCCGGGTAATCGTCGCGCTGAGCCTATCATGTCCCACGCTGTGCACTCGACGCATGAGCGTCTCGACGAGCGCCGCCGCCGCACCGAACGCGGCACCTGCGATGATAAGTGTCACTTGGGTCTCCGTTCTCCGTGTTGACAGTCGCACCACGTACCGAACCGATCGCCTCCACGCTCGAGGTTGAGACAGTCGGTATGATGATTTTTCCTGCACTCTTCACAGACAAACTTCATGTGTCCTCGACGGGATTCGAACCCGCGACTTCCCGGCGAGAAACCCCGGGACTCTGACCGCTGAGGTACGAGGACGGTCTTACGTTAATCAGGAACTGTGCATGTCACCCCGTCGTTTCCGCGAGGCTTTGTCTGAACCGTCTTTCGCTGGTCGGCACCCGGTACGTTCTTACCGTCCTCGGTGATCCAGCAATGAATCTCGATCGGGAACGCCTTTGTTCCCGAGTACGCCACAACCTCGATGTACACGGTACCGGATCGGCGTGCCTGACCTGACTTGCTGAAGTGACCGCCGGAACGCTGAAGACCGCCGAGCGCCGGACCGTCATCGGTACCGATCACCCAGTCAATCTCAACGAAGTTAGCGGCGGGAGTCCACGTCGCCCAGATGGTGTAGTTGTGAACCGGATCGTGCGGTGCGGGATCACCGTTCTTAGGATTAGGCGTCGCACCGTGATCAGGTTGGGGTCGCGGGACCGGTGGAGGATTTACGGTAGGTCCGAGGGTGCGTCTGGGTGATCCACCACCCGCATCATCGCAGCCTTCCGCACCACTGAGTAGTGCAAGAATCACGACAAACGCTATGATCGTGATCTTCTTCAAGAGAACTTAACCTCGATTCGTTACGAGAATGCAACTCAAGGTTCGGCCGATAAGCTCGCCTTCCTTGACGTTGAAGTTGCCGTCCTTGATGATGCAGTAACCGTCCGACTTCTCGCCGGGTTTGGATGTCTTGATCGTTAGTTGAATGTACACCTGGCGACCCTGGTTGTAGTCAACCGTTGTGTGAAACGGACCATTCGCTACCTGCTTGGGCCCAATGATCTCCTTCTCCGCGGGATTTGCGGTGTTGCGTGCCTCGATCGTAACTGTGTATGGTGCCACAGCCGGCTTCACACGCACGTCGATCGATGCCTGATACGTCACAATGTTTGGGTTTGGTTCCTGTGGGTTGGTGTCGACCGACTTACCGTCATCTTCGACACCGGCCGGGTCACCGCAGGCGAACGCGATGAGTACCAACGCCACCGTTAGACTCGTCTTCACACCGAGATGCATCTCGTCTCCTTCGTCATTCGTCGTTTCAATACTTCATACCGATTCCGCCACCCTCAGCGCGAATCATCTTGCCGAGCTGAGTCCAGAACCGGGCCCACACCGCCGCATCCTTCGTCTTATCACTTGGGACGCGAATGTTCTTAACAGACATGTCACCTCCTTCGTCGATGGGCGGGCAGGATTCGAACCTGCGATCTCTGGAGGATAACCACCGTGAGTCTTGCTCGTTCACAGCTGTCCAGTGGGATAGACCGATCTTCCCTACCGCCCAAGGCAGGTGAGTCGACAGCTTACCGAGGCCGCCGACTCACCGCTCATATGCTTATAGTATCAAAGATATGACCAATGAGTTACGACTTCTCTTCATCACCAAGCGAGAAGATGGTGTCCCACTTTCTCGCCTTGCGACGTAGCAGCTCGAGCTCTTCGTTCTCAACGAGCGTCTGATCGGACGGCGTCGCCGTCTCACAGACATGTGCGCGTCGCGACTCGACGTACCGGGTGACATCCAGTGCGAGCTCGGTCAACCGATCGATGAGAGTCATCTCGAGCTCGGTTGCGTCGAGTAGTGCGATGTCGAGTTGCGCAACGTGATCAGTTGACTTGGTGGATGTGAGTGTGGACGACACGGCTACGTCACGCTTCCTAGGTACGTGGACCCGGTACTTGGAACGAAATGTCTGCCAGATGTTGCCGACGGAGCCGGCGGTCCACTCGTTGCCGGAGACGGTCTTCATGCCGCGTTCATTCAGCTCGATCGCAGCCGCGGCGAGGAAGCCACGGGTGTTCGTCTGCTTGATCTCTTTCACGAGACGCAGTATCATCTTGATGGTCTCAACGTCGTAGCGAGAACCGGTGAAGTACGCGCCACGTGGGCGGAAGTGATGATTGGCGTGACCCGACACCGCCCGCGCCTGTAGAGACACGAAGTCACCGTGCTTGCAGGCGTACAACGTCTCGCCTTGCTCAGTGAGGATGGTTCACGTCCAGTCGCTTATGAACGTACCCTTAGCGTTAGGACCCGGGATCTCGGTGTTGTGCTTGACGATGACTGCCTCACGACCGTCGGAGAGCTTGCAGGCGTCACGATCGAACGTCAGTCGGTCGCCCGACTCGTCGTAGAGTGCGGTGCTACCCTCGGCGAGTGACTTCAGGTTCGTGAACTCGTGTCGCAGTGTTTCCTTCGTCATTCTCAATCCTTTGTCTTGAAGTGTGATTGTGTAACTGTGTGATTGTGCTACACCGCGCGGTTGACGTACGCGGTCTCGATGCCTTCGTCGAACGCGGCCGCCTGCGACAGTGCCCGACTCGACGCGGCGGGAAGAAAGATCTCATTCACTCGCCGCACGGTGAGCAGCTCGACAACCTCGTAGCCTGACTGGGCGTAGCTGAGTCGACACTTAACGATCTCGTCAGGCACCAGCGACGGTCCCTGTGTGTGTACGGCGTACACACCGCTCGGGTTGGATTCTTGGAGGCGGAAGATGCGAGCCTCGAACCAGCGACACGCGGGACACTTCTCTCCCTTCGCCGCGTGTGTGTTGGGGTGATTACTGTGGCGAAACCGCTGCGAGGACGCGTACCCGATGAGCTGTCCAGTCAACTCAACGGAGTCATCGGGTGTGGGCAGCGAGTACGTTCTCACCTCGTTTGACGGCAGCGTCGCCGTCTCGGTTGAGTTAGAGAACGTCAGTCGCGTGGAGCTGAGTTGTGTGACACTCGGTGGATCGGTCATTTGGTCCTTCCTCCGTCTACCGTCCGAAGACGTTAGGTTAACTGTACCAGGTGTAATGAGGTTTTGGTGCCGGGTGATCACGATTTGATCACACTGACTCACAGTTGATGAGGTCATTGGTGATAGAATGAACTCATGCTCACGCAACATTTAAATGAGTAAGAGCCGGTTACCCATCCGGGGGGTCTGGGTTGTCCGGCTCTTACTCTTTACAACTGAACAGGGAGGTTCGTGTTGTCTGATACGAATATACCAGGAATCGACGTCGTTCAAACTAAGTTAGACGCAGCTCGTCAGTACATTGCGAAGGGCTGGCCCGTATTCGTACTCGGTGAGGGTAAGACGCCTCTCCCGAACTGCCACGAGTGTCGCCCGGAGGTCGCCGGTCCGCACCACGACCGCGAGTCGTGTCCCTGCCTGTCATGTCACGGCTTCTACGCCGCTACACTGGATGAGCTGCGAGTTAAGCGGATGCTTACCCGCAATCCCGGTGGCATGCTGGCACTGCGCACCGGTGGCGTCGGTCGCCTACTGGTCATCGACGCGGAGGCTAGTGTAGGTACCGGCGCAGCCGCCGGGTTGACCGGTCTGGATGTCTTGGACGCCTGGGAGTCGTGGGTAGACGACTGGACGCTCCCAAAGACACTCAGGCAACGCACGGGTGGCGGTGGGTTGCATCTCGTGTATCGGATTCCGGCCGATATCCGAGTCTCGGGTCACCCAAGGATCCTACCGCAGGTCGACATCAAGGCCGAGTTTGGCTACATCGCGGTGTGGTCAGGTGAGGGTCAGGGAGACGGTCGAGTCTGGCTCGGAGATCTCAACGCCGTCGTTGAGGCTCCTCCACAGCTCATCTCGTGGCTAGCCGACTCAAAGGGCAAGTCGTTCTTCGGTAAGGGTGGCGGCGGCTCGTGGGGGCAGCTACTCGACAACGGCTCGTATAAGAAAGCGCTGCAGGACGGCGTAAGCGCGGGTGAGCGTGAGGGATTCTTCGCGCGGCTGTCATTCGAGTCGTTTACAAGGGGACTAACGAAGTCGCAGGTGGAGGCGTTACTCTACGAACACTGGACACGATGTGAGCAGCCACTGGGAAATGAGTTTCCGTGGCAGTGGGTAGAGTACAAGATCCAGCGTGACGCGGTCAACGTTAAGTCGCATGTTCAGGAGATTCCCGCGTGGAACCCATACCTAAGTATTGGATCCGGTTCAGTCGTCAGTGTCGATGAACCGATCACGCAAGATGAATCGGGTCCTAATGTTCAGGGGCAACCCGAGTTCATGCTTCACTTCACCGACAGTGGCCTAGGTGAGAGATACGCAGCTCGCATGCGTAAGGTAGCTCGCTATGACCCGGTATCGAAGGCGTGGTTTGTGTGGACGGGTGCCCACTGGGTGCAGGACACGTTCAACCGCGCGCTGCTGTGGACGAAGGAGATCATTAAGGATATCTACCTGGAGTCAACGCAGGTCGTTGATGATGACACCGGACTCGCCGCGAACCTGCGATCATTTGCACAGCGTTCCGAGTCGTTGACATCCCGACGCGCGATGCTCGCGGCGGCATCTGCCGAACCCGGGATGGTCGTACAACCTGATGACTTCGACGCGGACCCATGGCTACTAGTCGTGGGGAACGGTACGATCGACCTGAAGACGCAGACACTGCGTGAGAGCTTACCGGAAGACCTCAACACAAAGTGTGCGGGAGTATCATATGATCCCAACGCGAAGTGTCCACGCTGGTTGAAGCACATCGAGTTCCTGACGATGAGTGACGTCAACATCGCGGCGTACCTCCAGCGAGTCGCGGGCTACACGCTTACGGGACTCATCAACGAGCAGAAGTTCTTCTTCTTTGAGGGTAAGGGTGCGAACGGAAAGAACGTCTTCATCGAGCCACTGCTCGACATCATGGGTTCGTACGGTCTGCGAGGAAGCTCGGCACTAATCACGGGTGGTGATGAACAGCACCCAACGATCATCATGCAGCTCCTAGGTAAGCGAATGGTGTTCGTTGATGAGGCGAAGCAGGGTAGAGCACTCAACGTAGAGCGAATCAAGGAACTCACCGGGTCAAAGAAGCTCAACGCTCGCGGCATCAGCAAGGATCCAGTGGAGTTTGACGCACGGCTGAAGCTGTTCATCGCCGGGAATAACCACCCGAAGATCTCCGACACCTCGGACGGTACCTGGCGACGCATGCAGCGTATCCTGTGTGAGAATAAGATCGGTGAAGATGAGCTCATCAAGGACTACGCTCGCATCCTCTTTGAGGAGGAGGGACCGGGTATTCTCAACTGGTGCCTGGAGGGCCTGCGAGCGTGGCAGGAACTCGAGGGCCTCGGCACACCTAAGTCTGTGCTTGACGCGGTGTCGGCGTACCGAAGTGAGGAGGACTACATCGGGCAGTTCATCGAGGAATGTCTCGTGGTCACGGGAAATCCGGAGGATAACATCATCGCCGATGAGATGTTTACGACGTACCGCATCTGGGCGGAGATGTCGGGTATGAAGGGTGCCGATCTCTACAATAAGATCACGTTCGGTAAGCACATGGCCGTGGCTGGGTATGAGGCACGGCAGAAGAAGGTGGAGGGCGTCAATAAGCGGCGATTCTCGGGTCTGCGACTCCTGCAGGGTATCCCGAGCTGGCCGGCGAAAAACACCTGAGTGGTAACACTCGGAGGTAACACATGGGATGACTGATCATGATGAGGATAATGTGAAATGAGACTTATTAATGTGGGTATCACTTGGGTATCACATGGGTAACACCTGAGAGAAAGAATGTGTTACCTAAGTTGATCATGTGAAGTACCAGATTAGAACTAGTATTAGTATTGAGTTAGATTATCTGGTAACAGAGTAACAGATAAAATAGCTAGCTACATGATAGCCGATACCGTTACTACGCTACCTTAATCGTATATATATAAATGTCCAGTTTTGTACCTCTTACTAATTTTTGAAACGTCTAGTACGCCAATGGCTGCCACGGATCTGTTACCGTGTTACCTACTAATGAATATCTAACGAACATCGATAGAGGAGATCAAATGAAGAAACTGTGGTGGCTGATAGGATTGCTGCTGATCGGTCTCGTAATGGCTTGTGGAGGAGGGAGTGGTGATGGGAATGGGGGAAGTGATGATGAGTGGCGAGTCCCGTCGCCGGCTCCGACGCCGACGATCGTGAGGACGCCGGGACATATGACTCAGGCTTCGGGTGATAGGAGGAAGTGATGAAACTCTATCGTGAGGCAGACGACGATGACACGTCTGGCGATCGACTTCCCGGCGAAAGCTCCAGCCAGACGTACTACCGGCAACTTTATGAGGGGATTCGTGATGGGTCCATTATCGATCCTGATCTATGGCTTAATCCCGAAACGAATGAGGTCGAGTTACGACCAACTAGACTTGAAGGAGTGGAACTCGCTGATGCGAGACGGAAGAACATTTCGAGTCGGTGACGAGTTCATGTTTCCACCAAGTGAAGTGAAGTTAAATGAATGAGACCCATACGCGCATATCCCGCTTAGTAATTGAGGATCTCACCGAGCCACAGCGTGAGATGTATCGGATGGCTGTGGAGTTGTGGAGACATCGTAATGATGACGGCGTGGGTTACGTCAACTGTGGAGTCATCATCACGAAGGGTGTACGAGCGGGTAAGCAATGCGTTAAGCCTGCTGGACAAGGATCCTGGTATCCTGGGTTCGGAAGATGCGTCGCGCACGGCGGGGCTAAGAGAAGTGGAAGGGCGCTGGGAGCGTGGCTAATGGCACATAAGTTCGCGGAGGAGCTCGAGTGCACGCCGTGGGAGGGACTGCTGCGAGCGGTCAAGATAGCGGCGGGGAAGGTCTCATACTGCCAGTGGGTGGTGGGAGGAGCTGCCTCCGATCTCGAGCTGGAGGGAAGATGGACGAGAACGGATAGCGGCGTCGTACTTGATCCAGACACGATGCAGCCGCTCGGGGTCGGAGAGATGAGAAACCTGAGCTGGTGGGTTGCGAAGGAGGAGCTCTGGGTAGACCGGCTCGCGCGTTATAGCAAGGCGGCGATCGACGCAGGTGTGGCACAGATCCTACTGGAGCAGGAGATCCGCGCGGGTGAGGCGATGGCGACAATCCTGGGCCGCACCCTGCAGGCCCTGGATGACGCGGACGTTCCTGATGAGATCATGTTGAAGGTTCGTAGTATTATGGGACAGGAGCTCCGTGCACTGGATGGTGCGGGAGGAGGTGCTAATGACGAAGGAGTGAAAGTGATCGATGGAAGCTCTCTCTGAACTGTCTGAGCTAACGGTACGTGACTGGCTGTACGTGATCGGACTCCTGGGCTTCGGCCTACTGACGATCACAGCGGTGTTCTGGCCGCTCGTGGCATACG
>Ga0075428_100007061_pt1 | contig 12445 bp, 10 predicted proteins | sample RhiMetdeltSRZDD2_FD_75291 | JGI IMG/M metagenome (GOLD analysis project Ga0075428, IMG submission 75291) | Populus rhizosphere microbial communities from Tennessee, USA - Rhizosphere MetaG P. deltoides SRZDD2 | ecosystem: Host-associated > Plants > Roots > Rhizosphere > Soil | place: USA...
TGATGACCTTGCACTCGGCCAAGGGCCTCGAATTCCCCGTCGTCTTCATCACCGGTGTCGAGGAGGGACTCTGCCCGCACGTGCGCTCGGCCGAGGAGCACGACGGCGTCGAGGAAGAGCGCCGGCTGTTCTACGTCGGCATGACGCGCGCCGGCCGCCGGTTGTTCCTGAGCCGGGCCCTCAGCCGCTTCCAGTTCGGGCAGTCCCGCCCCGCCGCCCCGTCGCGCTTCCTGGCGGAGATCCCTCCCCATCTGATGGCCGAGGAGGCCACGCCCGCGGGCGACGCCTGGGCGGCGCGGCTGGACCGGGTCGCCTCGCAGCTCGAGAGGCGCGGGCTGTCGTACCGCGCCGAGCGCAGCGGGCCGGGTCGCCGCGCTCCGCGGCAGCCCTTGCGGCACTGGTCGGAGGTGGACGAATCGGATGGGGCGGCCGAGCAGACGCCCCCAAGCGACTACACGCTCGGCTGCAAGGTGCATCACGCCGAGTACGGCGTCGGCACGGTGATCGGAATCGAGGGGGTCGGCGACGACCAGAAGCTGACCGTTTCGTTCTCCATCTACGGCTCCAGGAAGTTCCTGCCGCGCCTCGCGCGCCTGGAGAGGATCTGATGGCCGCCGGCGCCGGCGGCCGACCGCCGTCGTGCAGGGCCGCCCTCGAGCCGCTGCTTCCGGCCCTGCTCCTCGCCTGCCTCGCCGGCCTCCCCGCGGCCGCCGCGGCCCCATCCGAGCCCCGGCCTGCGGGGCCCGGGCCGGAGGGCGGCCGCTCCACGCGCCAGCTCCTGACGCACGGCGGCATCGCCATCGAGGAGGGAGACTTCCAGGAGGCCGAGAGCCTGTTCCGCGAGGTGATCGACCTTGACCCGCGCCTCGCGCAGGGGCACTTCGGGCTGGCGCTGTCGGCCCTCGGCCGGGGCGACCGGCGGGGCGTCGAGAAGGCGCTGCGGCGGGCGGCGGAGACGTCCCCGACCAACCCCGAGATCCCCTACGTCCGCGGTGTCGTGGCGATGGCCTACGGCGACCCGCGACAGGCCGAGAGCCTGCTCCAGTCGGCGGCCGGCGCCGACCGGAACTTCCTCGAGGCGCGCTACGCCCTCGGGATCGTCGCGGCGCACCGGGGCGATCTGAAGGCGGCGGAAGCCGCGCTCCGCGAGGCGCTGCGGCTCGACAACCTGCACGCCGCGTCGCGCTACCAGCTCGGCGCGGTCCTGGCCCGCGCCGGCGATCTGGACGGCGCCCTGGGGGAGCTGTCGCGCGCCATCGGCCGCGCTCCGGGGATCATCGAGGCCCGGGAGGACGCTCCATTCGCCTTCAGTCCGCGGGCGGTGCGGCCGGCCACGGCGGCCCTCACCCTCGGCCTGCCGCTGCCGGCCCTGCGCCCCGCCCTCGCCTGGGCCCGCCGGCCGCCCGACTCCCAGGGGCCGCCGGAAATCCCCGACTGGTACCTGGACTACGAGATGGCGCTGCAGTTCGAGGAGGCCGACGCGTGGAAGGGAGTCGTCGACATGCTCGAGAAGGCGCTTCTGGTGAAGGGCCGCTCCGAGTCGCTTGCGGTCGTGGCCGATCGGCTGGTCGATTACTCGCCGCACGTGCACCTGGCGAAGGCCCACCACCGGCTGGGTGACTTCCAGTCCGCCTTTCTGCACCTCGGGCTCGCGAAGAGCGAAGGGGAGACGTCGCGCGAGGCCTGGGACGCCCTCAACGTGCTGATCCAGAAGGACCGCTTGCGGCCCCGCATCCTTCTCGATCCCCTCCCGGACCGCACCGGGGATGAGGCCCTCACGGTGCGCGGGCTCGTCCTCGCCGACGAGCCGGCGCAGAGCGTCGAGGTGTCGGGCCGGGAGGCGATCCTGAGGCCGGCGACGAGCGAGGAGGTGGCGCAGCGCCTCCCCGAGAAGGAGAAGGCCGTCGCGCGCGGGGCCGGGTCCGGCATCCTGTTCGAGGTGGCCGGTCTCCGGCTGGAGGAAGGGGCCAACGTGATCTCCATCCGGCCCCGGTTCCGCAACCCGGCCCGCGACGGCGATCTCCTGGAGGCGCGCGTGGTCAGGACGGCGCCTCGCCCGCTGGAGCCCGCTCCGGGACCGGCCGAGAAGCCGGCGGCCCCCAAGGGTGGCCCGCGCAAGACGTCGCCGAAGCCGGCGCCCGCCACGCCGCCCACCCGGGAGCCGTCGTGAGCCGGGCGGCCCTGGTCCGTCCGGGCCCGCTGCGCGCGGCGCTTGTGTCCGGGCCGTCCTTCCTTTCTGGCGAGGCGGGAAGAGCGTCGCTGCCGCGCCGGCGCTTCAGCCGTCCGTTGCTCTTCTCCCTCGTGCTCCACCTCGGCATAGTGGCCTGGCTCGTCGGGCTGTCGATCCACGACGTCGGGCCGGTCCCCCCACCGCCGCTCAGCATCCGCTTCTTCGCCTCCGCTCCCCCGGCCCCGCGGCTCGTTCCGCTACGCGAGCGGCAGGCTCCGTTCCCCCGGGAGGCGCCGCGGCCGCGTCCCACGCCTGTTCCGCCGCTCATCGTGCAGGCGTTCGAGCCGGCCCTGCGAGAACAGCCGAGACCGGCGCCGATCCGCGTCGAGCCGGACCCTCCGCCGATCCGCGTCGTCGACGCGGCGCCCGCGATCACCATCGCCGACGAGCCGCCGCCACCGGGCGCGGCCGGCACGCCGCGGATGGCGCCGGTTCAGCCCTCGACCTTGCCACAGGCCGGCACCGGAGAGGAGCCGGAGGTGGCGCTGCTCGTCCCCGGCGAAGCGCGGGCGCGGGGCGCGGGCGGCGGCATCGCCGGCAAGGATCTGGCCCCGATCCCACCCTCCGGAGATCCCGAAGGCCCGCGGCGCGGCTCCGGCGCGGGCGGCGGCCCCGGCGGAACCGGCATCGCCCGCGAGAAGGCCTTCACGGCCACCGGCCTCGCGTCCTACCTGTCGCAGAGATACGGCGTCTCGCTCCTGGAGGCGAGCCGCCTCGGCTCCCGCACCAGCGACGGTGCGCGCTACGCGCTCCTGCTGCCGGCGCTCAGCGAGGCCTACCGATCGGTGCCGTTCCGCGGCCGGCGCAGGGGGGCGGCGGGCGAGGCGGTCGAGAGCGTGCAGGTCGACGCCGACGCCATCGTCATCCGCTACCGCGACGGGACGCTGCACGTCCTGGCGCCGACCGGCGACGGACTGGTGGCGCTCTTCGTCTCCTCGCGGGGCGGCGCGTCTTCCGGCAGCAAGGTCCGGGAGGCGGAGCGCGCCCTCGCGGCGCTGCACCAGTTCGCGAGCGGCGGCGCCGGGAGGGAAGGATGAAGCGCGCCGGCGCGGCCGGGCTCTTGGCGATCCTGCTCGTCCTGTCGACCGCCGTCGCGGCGGCCGCCGCGCCCGACCTCGGCACGCTGCGCAACGACGCGATCGCGGCCTACAACGCGCAGAACTACGAGAAGGCGGCGCTCCTGGCTCTGCAGTACCTGGACCGCGCCCGCGCGGAGCAGCGCACGGGGCGCGAGTACGCCGCGCTGCAGTTCGTCCTCGGGCACTCGCGCTTCGAAGCGCACCGCAAGGCGGGCGGCGCGTATCCGTCCGACTACCGCGCCGAGGTCGTGGCCCCGATCGAGGAGAGCCTGCGCGTCCTCCAGGACGATCCCGCGTTCAAGAACATGCTCCTCGCCAACGCCTACCATGAGCTGTGGTCCGAATCCGGCCGCGAGGACGCACAGGCGGAGGAGCGCGATCACTGGTACCTGCTCAAGTCGATCCTGCTCCGGGAGCAGGAGGCGCGCGGCCGGTCCCGATCCAGCCCCGAGTACGACCTGTTCGCCCGCCACCTGCTGTTCTACCTGGAGCGCTGCCTGGAGCTGGCCCGGTCCTCCCGGAGCGCAGACCTCTACCTGATGCGGATAAGGAGCGTCGCCTCCTGGGGTTTCGGCACCGCCTACGACGCCCGCTTCTGGCAGATTTACGATCTCACGTACTTCGACGACGGCAACCTCCGTGCGGGGGCGCAGTGGCAGCGGGGCCTCGACCTGATGCGCGACGCGAAGGCGGACCCGAACGAGACCCTGTCGGTGTTCCAGGTGGCGGCCGACCGGACGCGCGGCCGGCGCGATCGCGCCGAGGTCTACCGCCAGATGTCGGACTTCGTGGCGACGATCGACGCCCCCGAGCGGCGGGTGCAGGCGGTGGACCTGGCCCGGCGCGCCTTCGATCTCAACCCCGGGGACGCCGAGATCCGAAGGCAATACGGCACCTCGCTCCACCTGCTCTCGTACGCCGCCTACGCCAGCGGACGCTTCGAGGAGGCGCTCCGGAAGGCGGAGGAGGCGGCCACCTTCCAGTGGGAGGGGATGGAGGCGGCCCACTTCGACCTGTCGCGCGCGGCCGCCGAGCTGGGTCGCGAGACCGACGCGCTGACGCACGGCGAGCGCGCCTTCCGCCTGGCGCGGGAGACGCTCAGCGGCTCCGCCCTGCAGCCGTTCGCGCAGAACTACGTCAACATCCTGCGCCAGTTCGGGCAGGAGGGCGTGGCCGCCCGGGTGCTCTCGGAAAACCCGGGTCTGGGGGTGCGCTGATGCGCCACCGCATCCGCCGCGCGCCGCTGCTCGTCCTGATCGCGCTGGCCGCGGCGCCGTCCCTGGCCGTGGCGCCGTCCCTGGCCGCGGCCCCGCTCGAGTCCACGGAGAAGACGGCGGGCGGGGTGCTGGAGATGGCGCAGCGCTATTCGGAGATCATCCGCGAGACGCTCCCACTCCTCGAGCGGCGCCCGGGGCCACCGGCGGTCGCCGCGGCGCTGCACGACGCGCGGCGGGCCGTGGCGGAGATCGATCGGCTGTCGGCGAACGCCGGGATCTACCAGGCGGCTCCGCGCGAGCGGGAGCGCCTCCAGGACCTGTCGGCCGCGGCGCACCTGCGCCTGGCGCTCCTGGAGACGCACGGACTGGAGTTCGAGCGCGCCCGTCAGGAGATCGCGCGCGCGCGAACCATCTCCGCTGCCGTGGATCGGCCGGAGTTCCGCACCGAATGGCTGGCGCTCCAGTCGGGCAGGTCGGGGAGCGCGCTCCTGACCCGCTACAACCTCCTGACGCTGCGGGAATTCGAGTCCGCACTCGTGTCGGACTGGAGCCGGGCCCGGGGCGTGACGTTCGAATTCCGCGGCTTCACCACGCAGGACCTGGCGCTCGTGCAGCTCGAACCCGCCACCTCTCCGACCCCCGGCACCCTCGACGACCGGCTCCTGGCGAACGGCACCTCCCTCCTGCGCGAGGCGCTCGACAAGGGGAAGACGGATTTCACCGTGCCGCTGCCGCCCGGGGTCTACCGGCTGGAGGGGCGGCGCGGCGGCGACGTCGATCGCGGCTTCGTCGTGCCGGAGTCGACCGAGGTCGACACCGTGTACGTCGACCGCGCGCGCTTCGCGCTCCGGTTCGACCCGAAGATGGGGCCGGACCGCCCGCGCCTGTTCCTGAACGGTCTCGAGCGGACCGACTTCGACACGCTCCCGTACGGTGTCTACCGTCTGAGGGCCGATCGCAACCTCTACCCCACCGCCCCCGAGATCATCCGCTTCGTCCTGGGGGAAGGGATCCCTGACAAGACACGCACTTCCTGGACCCTCTACGTCCCCGCCAAGATCCCCGCCGTCCTGCAGCTCGATCGCGGCCCGGCCGGCGCGCGGCGCCGGTAACGGAAGGGGTCAGGCCTCCGGGCCCCAGCGCATCCCCTTCAGGACCTCGCGGGCCGTGGCGATCGTGCGATCGATGATCTCGTCGGTGTGCGCCAGCGACACGAAGAGCGCCTCGAACTGCGACGGCGCCAGGTAGACGCCGCGCTCGAGCATGCGGTGGAAGTAACTGCCGTAGCGCTTGACGTCGGCCGAGGCGACGCTGCCCCAGTCGACGGGCTCCTGGGTCGAGAAGAACAGGGTCAGGAGTGATCCGACCCGGGTGGTGCGGCCGGGCAGGCCGCTCTCCTCGAGGGCCCGCTGGAGGCCCTTTTCAAGCCGCGCCCCGGCCGACTCGAGGCGTGCATAGACGCCCTCGGCCCGCAGCGCCTTGAGCGTCGCGATCCCGGCCCGCATCGCGAGCGGATTCCCGGCGAGCGTCCCCGCCTGATAGACGTCGCCTTCCGGGGCGATGCGGTCCATGAGCTCCTCGCGTCCACCGTAGGCGCCGATCGGCAGGCCGCCGCCGAGGATCTTGCCGAGCGTCGTGAGGTCGGGCGTCACGCGGTAGCGCTCCTGCGCTCCTCCGAGGGCCACCCGGAAGCCGGTGATCACCTCGTCGAAGATCAAGAGGATGCCCGCGCGCGAGGTGATCTCCCTCAGCCCTTCGAGGTAGCCGGGCCGCGGCGGCACGACGCCCATGTTGGCCGCCACCGGCTCCACGATGACGCAGGCGATGTCGCGCCCCCGCTCGTGCACCAGGCGGCGCAGCGCGTCGAGGTCGTTGTACGGCAACACCAGCGTCTGCGCGGCGACCGCCTTCGGGATGCCCGGCGTCCCGGGAATCCCCAGCGTCGCCACGCCGGAGCCGGCCTTCACCAGGAGGGCGTCGACGTGGCCGTGGTAGCACCCCTCCATCTTGACGACGAGGTCGCGTCCGGTGCAGGCGCGCGCCAGGCGCAGGGCCGAGAGGGTCGCCTCGGTCCCGGAGCAGACCATCCGCACCTTCTCGATCCCCGGCACCGACTCGACGACCAGGCGCGCCAGATCGACCTCGTGCGGGTTGGGCGCGCCGAACGACATCCCGTCGCCGGCCGCCTCACGCACCTCGTGCACGATCGACGGCTCCGCGTGCCCGAGGATGAGCGGACCCCACGACCCGACGTAATCGATGTAGGCGTTGCCGTCGACGTCGTGCAGCATGGCCCCCAGGCCGCGCACGAAGAAGATCGGGTCGCCGCCCACGGCCCGGAAGGCGCGCACGGGCGAGTTGACGCCGCCCGGGATCACCTGGCGGGCCTTGTCGAAGAGGTTGCGCGAGATGGAGGTCATCGGGATGGCCGGAGGATCGGGAGCGCCCTCCCTCAGCGGCGCAGGAGGCGCGCCGCGTCTCTGGCGTAGTACGTCAGGATGAAATCGGCCCCCGCCCGGCGGATGGAGAGGAGCGACTCCATCATGACCCGGTCGCGATCGATCCAGCCGTTGCGCGCCGCAGCCTCGATCATCGAGTACTCCCCCGACACGTGATAGGCGCCGACCGGCACCGTGACCCGGTCGCGGACCTGACGGATCACGTCGAGGTAAGGGAGCGCCGGCTTGATCAGGACCATGTCGGCCCCTTCCTCCAGATCGAGGTCGACCTCCCGCAGCGCCTCGCGGGCGTTCGCCGGGTCCATCTGGTGGGAGCGCCGGTCGCCGAACTTCGGCGCGGACTGGGCCGCCTCCCGGAACGGCCCGTAGAAGCCGGAGGCGTACTTGGCCGCGTAGGAGAGGATGGGCGTGCCGGCGAGACCCGCGGCGTCGAGGGCGGCGCGGATGGCGGCGACGCGCCCGTCCATCATGTCGGAGGGCGCCACGATGTCAGCCCCCGCCCGTGCCTGGGACACGGCGGTCCTGGCCAGAAGATCCAGGGTGGCGTCGTTGACGATCTCGGTCCCCTGCACGACGCCGCAGTGGCCGTGGTCGGTGTACTCGCACAGGCAGACGTCGGCGATGACCAGGAGATCCGGGACGGCCTTCTTGATGGCGGCCGCCGCCTCCTGGACGATGCCCTGCGGGTCGTAGGCACCCGAGGCGCGCGCGTCCTTCGTCTCCGGGATGCCGAACAGGATGACCGCCGCCACGCCGAGGGCGCCCGCCTCCTGCGCGTCCGCCACCGCCTCGTCCACCGAGAGATTGTGCTGCCCCGGCATGGAGCGGATCTCCTGCCGGACCTTCCTGCCGGGACAGACGAAGAGCGGCTGGACGAGGTCGCCGGGCGACAGATCCGTCTCCCGCACGAAGGAGCGGATCGCTTCGGATCGGCGCAGGCGCCGCGGGCGATCCACGGGAAAGCCCATCACCCTCGCTCCCGGTCCGCCGCCGGCGTCACGTCAGTCATTCTCCGTGTCCCCGTCCTCGTCGTCGCCGTGGAAGAACATGGCGCCGCAGTACTCGCTGCAGAAAATCCGACCGCTGCGGACGTACTTGTGGTCCTCGCAGATCATCTGGTGGCAGATCGGGCACTTCGTGAGGATGAGCTCGTCCTCGCCGATGCCGCATTCCTTGCAAGTCTGCTGCACGGAGCCTCCCGCCGCCACAGCCGGGGCGGATTATAGACCTGCCGGCGAAGCGAGTACCAGAGAGGCTCAGGTGCGTGAGGAAGCCAACGCGATTGACAGCGGTGGGTGGCGGCTGTACGCTCCGGGCCACTCGGCAACAGGGCTACGGCAGGTTCGTGAGGGGGACGCGCCCGTGAGCAAGCTCAGGAAGCTGGTCGCGCCGTTCCGGATCGAAGACGGGGACGGATTTCGCCTGAAGGACATCGATCCGGGCGAGACGCTCGGGATCAAGAAAGAACGGGCGAAGGAGGCCCTGCAGGAGCAGGGGGTCACCCTCATGCGGGACCTTCAGGAAAAGCTCTACGCCCAGGATCGCTGGGCGGTGCTGCTCATCTTCCAGGCGATGGACGCGGCCGGGAAGGACGGCACCATCAAGCACGTGATGTCCGGCATCAATCCGCAGGGATGCCAGGTCTACTCCTTCAAATCCCCCACGTCCGAGGACATGGACCACGACTTTCTCTGGCGGACCTCGTGCCGGCTGCCCGAGCGCGGGCGGATCGGGATCTTCAACCGCTCGTACTACGAGGAGGTCCTGGTGGTGCGCGTGCACGAGGAGCTGCTCCGGGCCCAGAAGCTGCCGTCCCGGCTCGTCACGAAGCACATCTGGAAGGAACGCTTCGAGGACATCAACGCCCTGGAGCGCTACCTGGCCCGCAACGGCACCGCCATCCTGAAGTTCTTCCTGCACGTGTCGAAGAAGGAGCAGGAGCGCCGCTTCCTGAGCCGCCTCGACGAGGCGGACAAGCACTGGAAGTTCTCGCTCGCCGACATCCGCGAGCGCGGCCACTGGGACGACTACATGAAGGCGTACGAGGAGATGATCCGCAACACCGCCGCGCCCCACGCCCCGTGGTTCGTCGTTCCCGCGGACCACAAGTGGTTCACGCGCGTCATCGTTGCGGCCGCCATCATCGCAACGCTGCAGGGCCTCGACCTGGCCTTTCCGAAGGTGGACGCCGCAAGGCGAAGGGACCTGGAGGCGGCCCGGGACGTCCTGAAGGGCGGTGGCAAGGGCCGGCGCGGCAAGTCCTCCCAACCCCGCGGTTGACAGCGCTTTCCCCCTCCCCTAGAATCGCGATTTGCATCCTAAGGCGGTGTAGCTCAGATGGTTAGAGCACGCGGCTCATATCCGCGGAGTCCGGGGTTCGAATCCCTGCACCGCCACCAACGCAAGTCCGGACGGCCGCGGGGGCGCCGTCCCGCTTCCCACCCAGGTGGCGGCTTGACGACCGAACGACGCTTCCGGGACACCATCGCCCGACATCGGATGATCCGGCCGGGCGAGCGCATCCTCGTCGCCGTCTCCGGCGGGCCGGACTCGACGGCGCTCCTGACGCTCCTCTGCGACGCCGCCGACGAGATGGAGATCGGCCTCCATGTGGCGCACCTCGACCACGGCTGGCGCGGGCGCGAGTCCGCCAGGGACGCCGAGTTCGTGCGCCGGCTGGCGATGCGGCACCGGCTCCCCGTGACGGTGGGGCACGTCGACCGAGCGACCTGGAAGGCGGGCCCGGCGGGTGGGGCAGGGCGGCGGCAGTCCTCCCTCGAGGCGAGGGCGCGGGCCATCCGGCTCCGGTTCCTGCGCGAGACGGCCCAGGGGGTCGGCGCGACGCGCATCGCCCTCGGACACACGCGGGACGATCAGGCCGAGAGCCTGCTGCTCCGGCTCCTGCGAGGATCCGGCCGGCTCGGCCTGGCGGGGATCTTCCCGGTGGTCGACGACCTCTTCATCCGGCCCCTCCTCGACATCCGGCGGCGCGACCTGCTGGCTTTCCTGAAGCGCCGGCGTCAGCCGTACCGGGTCGACAGCACAAACCGCGACCTCGGCCGGACGCGCAACCGCGTCCGGCAGGGGCTGATCCCGCGTCTGGCGAAGGAGTACAACCCCGAGGTCGTCGAGGCGCTCGCGGTAGCCGCCGAGCTGCTGCGCGACGAAGAGGCCTATCTGGGCGACGTGGCGGAAGCCACCTACGGCCGGCTGGCCCGCTCCACGGCGTCGGAGGTGACGTTCGACCTCGCGGAAATCCGCGCGCTGCCTCTGGCCCTGCTCCGGCGCATCGTTCGGATCGCCTGCGCCAGGTCGCGCGGGCGGCTGCAGGGCGTCACTTCCCGTCACGTGCGCCAGGTGCTGGAGGTCCTCTCATCCTCCGGCGGCGGGGCCATCCACCTGCCGGACGGGCTGCGGGTGATCGCGGGGTCGGGCGTGCTGCGCTTCCGCACCGCCTCCGGAGGAAGCTCCGACGGAGAGCCTCCTCGCGAAGCGCTCTGCCCGGTTCCGGGCGAGGTGGCCCTGCCCGGCTTCGGGCTGCGCCTGCGGGCGAGGATCCTGGAGCGGCGCGCCTCGGACGCTCAGTCCGGTCCCCGTCCGGCACCCGGACCCGGCGGCGCCTGCCTGGACGCCGACCTCGTGCCCGGGCCGCTGCTCATCCGCCCGCGACGGCCCGGGGACACGTTCGTCCCCCTGGGCGGCCCCGGCACGCGGAAGCTCAAGGCGTTCCTGATCGATCGCAAGGTCCCTGTCGACGAGCGCGGGCGGATCCCCCTGGTCCTCTCAGGCGATAGGATCGCCTGGGTGGTCGGGCACCAGATCGACGATCGCTTCAAGGTGACGCCGCACACCCGGCGGATCCTCCTCCTGGAGAAGGAGCCACGATGAACCTGTCGCGCGACGTCCTCAAGACCGAAGAGCAGATCGCCGAGCGTGTCCGGGCCCTCGGCAGGGAGATCACCGACCACTACAGGGATCGGGAGATCTCGCTCCTCGGGATCCTGGAGGGATCCTTCATCTTCATGGCCGACCTGGCGCGGCACATCCGGGTGCCGGCCCAGGTCGGTTTCCTCGAGATCATCACCTCGCGCAAGTCGGAGTTCATGACGGAGGTCGTCTTCTCCTCGTCCTTCCCGATCGAGGGGTCCGACCTCCTGATCGTCGAGGACATCCTGGACACGGGGGTCACCCTGGCCTATCTGATGCAGCAATTGCAGCTCCACCAGCCTCGATCGGTGCGGGTGTGCACTTTTTTGGACAAGCCGCACCGGAGACGGGTCGACCTCCAGCCGGATCACGTGGGTTTCCAGGTCCCTGACCGGCATGTGGTCGGGTATGGCCTGGATTATCAGGGAAAATACCGCACTCTTCCCTATCTGTCCTATGTCGAATAGCGGGGCGGAATGCCCCATCATTGAAAGGGCCCCGCTTTCGTTTTATATTGGGCCTGTCAACAGGGGGGTCTGGTCCTGAACACGTTGATCAAGAACGTTCTCGTCTGGGTCGCGATCATCGGTGCGGTGCTGCTGTTCTATCGGTTCCTGAGCACCAGCCGCCCCGAGCAGGTGGAGCTCACCTTCAGCAAGATGATGGAGGACGTGGAGGCGGGCCGCGTCTCCAAGGTCACCATCACGGGCAACGAGATCGTCGGTGACTACAGCCAGCCGGGCCCCGACGGGCAGGCGAAGCACTTCGTCACCTTCGCTCCGGCCTACGACGACCTGGTCAAGGACCTCCGGCGTTACAACGTCGCCATCGAGGCGCGCAAGCCGCGCGAATCGACCTACCTCGTCACCTTCCTGTCCTGGCTGCCGATGCTGGCGCTCATCGGCATCTGGATCTTCTTCATGCGGCAGATGCAGAGCGGCGGCAACAAGGCGTTGTCGTTCGGCAAGTCGAAGGCCCGCCTCTCGTCGAGCCAGGCCAAGAAGGTCACCTTCAAGGACGTAGCGGGCGTGGACGAAGCCAAGGAGGAGCTGGGCGAGATCATCGAGTTCCTCAAGGAGCCGCAGAAGTTCCAGAAGCTGGGCGGCAAGATCCCGAAGGGGGTCCTGCTGATGGGCCCGCCGGGAACCGGCAAGACGCTGCTGGCGCGCGCCATCTCGGGCGAGGCGAACGTGCCGTTCTTCTCGATCTCGGGGTCCGACTTCGTCGAGATGTTCGTGGGCGTCGGGGCCTCGCGCGTGCGGGACCTGTTCGAGCAGGGGAAGAAGAACGCCCCGTGCATCATCTTCATCGACGAGATCGACGCGGTCGGCCGGCACCGTGGGGCCGGGCTCGGCGGCGGGCACGACGAGCGCGAGCAGACCCTGAACCAGCTGCTGGTCGAGATGGACGGGTTCGAATCGAACGAGGGGGTCATCCTGATCGCGGCCACCAACCGGCCGGACGTGCTCGACCCGGCGCTCCTGCGCCCCGGCCGCTTCGACCGGCGGGTCGTCGTGCCGCGCCCGGACGTGA